>ERZ772807.1198-NODE-1198-length-14696-cov-4.774196_pt1 | contig 14696 bp, 9 predicted proteins | sample MGYA00511472_ERZ772807 | MGnify/ENA primary metagenome ERZ772807 (study PRJEB29015, sample SAMEA2737947) | human oral metagenome | biome: human oral; feature: human-associated habitat; material: dental | place: China | collected 2039 ...
CAGGGGGTTTGGCTTTAGTGTATATATCGCCTAAAATAGGTAATATGTAAATTTTAGTTATACACTTTTTTATACAAAAATTTTAGTAAGCATCTAGCGAGATTTATAAATTTTATGAAAAAATCAATTATACCAAAGTTGCGCGAAATCAAAAGAAAGGATAGCTAGTGAAAATTCCCCCAGAGCTTTACTTAAAATTTGCAAAAGATATAGAACCGGAAATCTTTGAGAACAAAACGCCCAAATTTCACCTGGACGTTTTGAAATTTATCGACGGCGCGGATCAATACAAAGCCGTAGTTATATTTCGCGGTAGCGCAAAAACTACGCTACTCAATAAAATTTACGTCGTCAGCAGGCTGTATTTTTATGCAGAGCCTTTCATTATGATAGCTTCTGCAAACGATACGAAAGCAAAGCTATTTGTCGAAGCAATCAAAAATTCGATCGATAAAGCAGCTGCCAAAGGTTACGCGATAGAGCGCGGTAAAATTTGGAATAAAGACCGCATAGAGGTCGTCGTTAATCGCGGTAAAAAAGACAGGAACGGAAACGATATTGAGCGAACCTGTCACGTAGTATCACTCAGCTCCGGGCAGGATCCGCGCGGCGCTAATATCGATAATATGCGTCCGACGCTTATCATCGTCGATGATTTGGAAAGCAAAGACGGGCAATTCCCGGTTGGGAACAAGGCGAGCCGCCAAAAGCTTAGAGGTTGGTTTTATGCGGATCTGCTCCCCGCCGTGCACCCAACTCGCGGCAAAGTGGTAGTGTTAGGCACAATCTTGCACGAGGACAGTATCTTAAATAATATCGTAAACAATGAGAATATAGAAGAAACCAATAAGCAGGGATGGCAACATATAAAAATTCCTATCATAGAAAACGGCGCGAGCGCATGGCCGTCTCGTTTCCCTTTACCGCGCATAAAAGCAATACAAAATCAACTCGTCTCAAAGGGGCTTGCAAATGAATTTTATCAAGAGTATATGTGTGCGGCGATCGATCCGCAAAGAGCGATTTTCAAACGCGAGTATTTCCGCTATTTTGAGCATGTAGAATACGACATCGGAGCAGAACCGGAAACGCTAAACATTACGGACGGCGTCAATATACGAACGCTGCAAATCAGAAAAGCCACAAATTTAACGCTAGGCGGCGAAAAGGTGGAGCTTGCAAAATGTCAAATTTTTACAACGATCGATCTAGCAAGCGCGAATGGCCGCGACCAAACAGCGATGATAACCTCGGCTATCGACAACAGAAATCGCATATTCATAATAGACATCAGCGCCGGGCACTGGACGCCGTTTGAAAAAAGCGTCGAGATTATACGAATTTTTCAAATATTTGGTTGCACCAGGATAGGAATCGAAAAAGCTGGAATGCAAAACGATTTTTTCTATACGATTGACATCATACAAAAAATGACTGGAGTGCGCCTACCCATTGATCAACTTAGTCATGGAGGAAAGGCAAAAAATACGCGCATATCAAACTTAGAGCCATATTACCGCACCGGGCAAATTTATCACAACGCAGGCATCGATTCAAGCACCGAGCTAGAGGCGCAACTCCTTAGCTTCGATATCGAAGTCGAGAGCAAAGAGGACGACCTGATGGATGCGCTCGCGTATTTACAACAATATATCGTAGGGCGAGAATTTGACGAGCTGGACTACGAAGACGAGGACTACGAGGGCGCCGAAGCATGGGCGTGAATTTGCACCGGCAGGACAAATGCAGGAGGCCACCGCCCCCGCAAGCGCAAAGCCCTAATGCCTACGTTTCTTTGCGCATCGCGGGACATAAATTTGCGGGCTTTAAGCAGATAATAAAACGTGCTCGTATCTTTCGCGGGACAAAAAGCCTAAATTTTAAAATTTTTCTCTACACCGTCAGTATTGGGCGGAAAATTCCGAGTGGGGTCATAGCCCCCTCGTCAAGAGAGTAAGTGGGCGCTATCAAAGCCCCACAGCAGCGCGCCTGCAGTAGATTATGACATAGGCGCAGGCAGGTGCATAGGATTTAAGCAAATAATTATCAAGACCGAGCCGAAATTGCGCGCGAAACTTAAACGGCTTGCGTCTAAATTTTCACACTTTCCTTAAGCGAAAACGGACAAATTCGCATCGTTTTTGCCGTTTGAAACTTAAACTTAATTTTCACAGCCCTTTCAAATGCCTATTTTAGGGCGTTTTATAAAATTAACTATTGAAAATAATTCTTTTCAAAAAAATGTATTTTCACGAAATTCGACCCCAAACTCTGCCCCAAACCTTAAGCCGATTTTGCCTCAATCAGCCCATACTTCAGCGTCAAAAATCTGCAATCTGTCCCGAAAACGGAGCGGTGCACCCCCGAAAAACCCGCGTGCCGCCCCCTCCCCCGTCGGTATTTCCTACTATCTGCTTTGCGAAGCTTCGTGCGCTGATTCTCGTGCCAAGGTGCATACGTAAGTAGACGGCGTTGGCGCTTACCCGGCGCGGGCGCGCTTGCGGACGCTAGAGGGCTCCGGCTCGATCAAAGCGGCGCGCTAAACACTATATAATCGCTCGCAAGCACAGCCCGGGCGCCTAGACGTCTTAATAAATCTATGCAGGTCGCTTGCGCGGGGCGCGGTTGCGAGGATCGCAGAAACCGCTTGCTCCGTCCGTGTGGCGATATTGTGCGGGCGAGCGCGCGTCGGATTTAATTTGCTTTTATTTATCTCCATACTTCTTTATGATATTCAAAAGATCGTCTAGGCTTTTGCCCTTTTCATAGTGATATAAAAAAGGTTCTACCCAATAAGGCGTTTCGTCTTTTTGTTTCCAATTCATAAGCGTTTGATATGGCATACCTACCAACTCAACAAATTCTTTTTTACTTAAATTTACTCCATCTTTATAGTTATTTTCTCCAATTCTTAATCTTATTGGAATAACTGTTACATCAAGTCCTTCTATCATATCTGGTGTTAAGTCGGATGCCGAGTCTGTCAATATAGCAATTTTTGATAAACTAGGATCTCTTTGTTCTAAGTAAATATAGTAAGAATAATTATCTTGTTCTCCATCATATTCATAGAATTTTTTAAAGTTCTTAGATTTTATAGCTTCATTTCCTTCTTCTGTTGCAGTTTTTCCTCTAACAACTATAACAGCTAAAGTATTATCATTTGTATATTTTTCATAGATTTTTTTGATTAAATCTTCAACTTTTTCAGCTTTTTCAGCTAAAGTTCCATTTATAAGGGCAATATTATCTCCTACTTTAATTTCTATATTATTTACTTTAGTATCTCTAACTGCCTTTGTAATTTCAATAGAATTATTGAATTTTAATTGTCTTAACAAAGTTTGAAGGTTCATCTTTCTATTTTTAGTAAAATAATATCCTTCTAACATTGTTTTAGTATCTATAACTATAATATCTCTTTTATCCCTCTTAGCAGCTAATTTTGCACTAGCAATAATATTTTTATTATTAGGCAAAATATAGATAGTTTTTGCATTAATCTTTTTTAAACCTTCTTCTATATCTGAAACAGATGGATTTTTTGTTTGCCCACCAATTAAAATTGCACTAGCTCCATCTTTTAAGAATAAATCAGCTATATTTTTATTATCTACTACTGCATATATTGCTACATTATTTTCAATATTTTTTTCATTAAATAATAGTTTTGGCTCTTGAACTACAACTTCTTTTTTAACTCCTCTTATATCTACCTTATTGAGTTCTTCCTCTTTGACTAAAACATGGCTATGTTGAATCTCCATATTTTCAATTTTCATATTATTCAAATCTCCCAAAGCACCTGCAATTTCTAACACTTGTCCTGGGTGATTAGTGTGTATATGAGTCTTAGTCTTTTTTCTTGTTTGGGCAACTACCATAGAATCTCCAAGACTTTGAATTTTTACCTTATATTCTTCTAAGTCAAAATCTCCTGATTCAATTATAAATTCAGTACAATACTTGAATTTTATTTCATTTTTATTTATATATTCTAATTTTTGTTTTCTATTTACCTGTGAATTTGCTATTCTTGCTAAATCTTTTAACATTTCAGGATCAGTAACAGATTTTTCAAATCCTTCAAGTACATAAAAAATTCCTTTTCCACCTGCATCTACAACTCCTGCTTCTTTTAATTTAGGTAAAAGATTAGGTGTATCTTCAACTGCATCAGCAGCTGCATTTTTTAAATTAACTAAGAATGGTATAAAATTGTCTTTTGGTCCATCATAAGCCATAGCTGCTTCTGAAACTTTTCTTATAACTGTGAGTATAGTTCCTTCAACTGGTTGGCTCACTGCCTTATACGCTCTTTCTTTTGCAGATACAAAAGCCTTTGCAGCTGCTTCTATATCTATTTCTTCTTTGTCTCTTACTGCATCTAAAAATCCTTGAATTATTTGTGATAAAATAGTTCCTGAATTTCCTCTTGCTCCTAATAGAACTGCTTCTGAAATTATATCTACAAGTTCTTCCATGTTAGGCTCACTTTGTAATCCTATCAAGGCATTTTCAACTGACTGTAATGTCATGGACATATTTGTTCCTGTATCTCCATCTGGAACAGGATAAACATTTAAGTCATTTAAAACATCAGCATATTTTGAAAGCCATCTGCTTGCTGCTATAAATAACTTTGTCAGCCTGACAGGATTTAAAATTTTTATCTCTATTTTCATATTTCCTCCATCTAAAATGTTGGTGGGCTAACTACCCACAATGCTTTTACTTCTTTTTTTGAAGCATTTTTAAATCTATGTTTTAAACTAGATTTAAAGTATAAGCTATCTCCTTTTGATAATTTATATTTTTTATTTGCTACATATATTTCTAATTCACCTTCTAATATATATATAAATTCTTCAGAACTTCCATGGCTATAAAAATCTCTTCCACTTTCTCCATCAATTCCTATTTCATATATTATAGGCTCCATATTTTTTTCTCTGTTATTAGAAAGTAAAATTCCCATTTTAATATTAGAATCTAAACTTTCTATGTACCTTATATTTTCCTTTTTAATATGTTCTATATTTCTAATATCGTCCTCTTCATCTTCAATAAGATAAGCAACTCTAACATCTAATGTATGTGCTATCTTCTTTAAGTTTTCTATTGAGGGAGAGGCTTTTCCTTGCTCAATTTGTGATAAAAAACTTGCTGACAGTTCTACCTTTGTTGCAAGTTCTCTCAAAGACATTCCTTTATCGTTTCTACTTTTCTTTAATTTCTCACCTATTGTCATTTTTCTTTACCGTACCTTTTTACTTAATATTTTTAATAAGTTATAGAGTGCATGCATCATTGCTCTCTGTCTTATTTTGTTTCTATCACCTTTTAACTCTCTTTTAAAAACTTTTACTTCATTTTTTACTTTTATTCCTATATACACAAGCCCCACTGGTTTATCTTTTGTTCCTCCACCTGGTCCTGCTATACCTGTTGTTGAAATTCCAACATCTGTCTTTAAACCTGCAAGCATTTCTCTTGCAACTTCTTCACTGACTGCTCCATATTTTTCAAGAGTTTCTTTTTTTACTTTCAATCTTTTTATTTTTGTTTCATTTGAATAAGAAACTATACTCTCAATAAAATTTTCTGAGATACCTGGAACTTCTATTAATTTACTTGCTACCATACCACCTGTACAAGACTCAGCTGTTGAAATTGTAAGTGGCTTTTTACCTGAGTTTAAATATTCATAAATAGTATTTTCTATTCTGTCATTATCTTCTCCAATTATGAACTCAGATATTCTATTATATAACTTTTTTACAATTTTTGCTACATTCTTTTTATTTTCAATCTTTGTTTGCAATCTTATTAGAGTTCCATAGTCTTTAACTAAAAATTCATAGAAAATATCTCCCTCAGTAAATAAATCCTTTACTGTTGTTTCAAGTACACTTTCTCCAATTCCATAAGTAATTATATCTTTGATATAGATTTGGCTTTTTAAATTATTTTCTTTTACATAATATTTTAAAAACTTAGGAAACATATTTTTTAATTCATTTGGAAAACCCGGAAAAGCAACCATACCATCTATATAAACTGCTGGTGCCATTCCCACATCATTTTTAAAACTTACTGCTCCCTCTGGCTTTTCAACTTCTTTAAAATTAGTTTTATTTGGATTTTTATATGCCTTATATTTCTTTAACAGTTCTTTCTTTTCTTTTTCATCTACAACTAATTTTTTCTTTAAAAATTTTGCCATTGCTTCCTTAGTTATATCATCATCAGTAGGTCCTAAACCACCTGTTAAAATAACTAAGTCTACATTTTTTTTTGCATAAGTTAAAGCTTTTGTAATCTCACTCATTACATCTCTAACTGTCATTTTAAACTCTATTTCAATTCCATACTTATTTAATTCTTCAGCTATATAGATACTATTTGTATCTATTGTTGCACCATTTAATAATTCTGTTCCAACTAAAAATATTCCTGCTTTCATTTTTCCCCCATCAATAAAAAAATTTTGTCCAAATAAACACTAAAATAAAGTTTCCTATAATTCCTGCTAAGAAATCATCTAAAACTACCCCAACTCCATTACCAAAACTTTGTGATTTGTATATAGGTCCTATTTTAGTTATATCTAATATTCTGAAAATTATAAATGCCAATAACATAGCAATTAAAGTCATTTTTATTCCAACAGGATTTATTAAAAACAAGGTAGTTAAAAATCCTAATACTTCATCAATTACAACTGCTTGTGGATCCTCTTTTTTAAAGATTTCTTTTTCACAAATATCTGCAACATAAACAGATATAGCAAAAAATGTAACTAAGAACACTAAGTAAAAAGAGTTAAATACCATCACATTTAAAAAGAATTTTCTTAAATATGTCAGTAGTAGAAATATTGGTATTCCTCCTAATGTTCCAAATGTTCCTGGCATAAAAGACATTTCTCCCAAGCCAAAACAAGTCCCTAAATTCTTAATGAGTTTATGATTGTGATTATGGTCGCCCATTAATACACCCCCCTTTTATAGTTATACTCTCGATATTCACCTTTTCTTGTCTTTAATTGTTTTAATACTTTTTTAATATCTTCAATAGTTTCAGTTGTAAATTCTAAAACTACTATATCAACATTTAATTTTTTGATATCCTCCATTATATTAATAATATTAAGTGGCTTATCTAAAAATATTTCTGTACCATATTCATTTTTAATAATATTGAATTTATCATTCTCTTTATTAGTTATAACTTCATTTTTATTATCAGCTATATCAACATCTATTGTCATTCCCTTTAATTTTGAATAAATTAATAAGGCTTTTTTCAATCTTGTTTTTCCTAATTTTCTTATCTTAGAAAAATTTATTTCAGGAGAAACTATAAAACTTTCTAGCTTTCCAATTTTTTCTAAAACAGAAATAGTATATGAATTTACTATATTCATATTCCAATTTAACATCACAGCTGAATTTTTATTTTCCAATAACTCATAGAGATTAGAAGCCAATTTATTATCTAAATTATGTTGACCTAACATAGATTGCTTAGCTATATCATAAGTTCTATAATATATTTCCTTTATATTATATTCATCTTTTATATTTTCTAAAAAGTTTTTTTGCTCCTCATTAGAAACTATAACTCTTATTTCCAAGTCCTTTGGCTCATCTTTTTCTATCTCTAATTTAAAATATTCTTGATTATTTTCTTTTAATTCACTGTCTAAATCTCTTCTAAAATATGAAAGTATTTTTTCTCTAAACTTTTCAACTGCATTTCTTTTTAGATTTTTTAACTCTGACAATGGAATAAAAATATTCTCATCTATGTTTACCTTTATATCTTTGACAGTAAATTCACTATCTCCAATTTCTGATAATTTTTCATTTATATCCTCTTCACTTATAGCTCTTTTCTGTGCTTTTTGAGTTAATGTTTCAGAAATTTCTTCTAAATTTAAAATTCTATTTCCATTTTCATCTTCTAAATAAATTTTTAAAATTAATTTTTCATTTAATTTTGCTGTGAAATCAAAATTTATTTCTAATTTTTTATCTGTATTCTTTATTTTTTTTGAAATCTCATCATTTAATCTTTTATTATAGTTTCTAAAAATATATTTTGTTCCCTCTGGAAAAGTTAAAACTAATTTTTCATTTTTATAGGCTATCCTATTTATATATGTTCCACCAAGATTTTTATAATCCTTAGAAACAAAAGTTATTCCATCTCCTGAAACTATATCTTCATCTAGCTTTATGCTTTTCCCTACAACTTCTCCTATTTTTTCACCCATATTATATGAATAATCTCTATTCATAATAGTTTTATCATTATCATAGAAATATCCTTTTGAATATCCTCTATTAAATAATTTAGGAGTATTTTCTTCCTTATCTATTCCATTTATCAAATTTCTAAAATAAGAAACTGTTTCATAAACATAGGAAATATCTTTCATTCTACCTTCAACCTTTATGCTTTCTACTCCAATTTCTTGTAATTTTTTTATTTCATCTAAACCATATAATTGGTCTTTAGGGCTTAGAAAATATGATTTTTCTCCACAAGAAGTTTTGTATTCCTTTCTACAAGGTTGGGCACACATTCCACGATTACCACTTCTTCCACCAATAAAGCTACTCATATAACAATTACCAGAAAAGGATATACAAAGTGAGCCTGATACAAAGACTTCAAGCTCCATATCAGTATATTTTCTGATTTCTTTTATTTCCTCAAAACTTAATTCCCTTGGTAAAACTATTCTTTTAAAGCCTAATTCTTTTAAATAGTTTATTTCATAATAATTGGCAACTGTCATCTGTGTACTTCCGTGAATTTCTATACTAGGGAAGTTTTTATGTAAATACTCTGCATAGCCAATATCTTGCACTATTATTGCATCTAAACCATAGTTATATAAATCTTTTAAAGTTGGGTATAGAAGTTCAATCTCTCTATTAGTCATTATTGTATTAAGAGTTAAAAATATTCTGCTCCCTCTTAAATGGGCATAGTCTATTGCTTGCTTTAACTCCTCAACTGTAAAGTTTTCAGCATTTCTTCTTGCTCCAAAACCTTTTAAACCTAAATATATTTCATCAGCTGTTGCACTTATGGCTGAGTAAAATCTTTCCATATTCCCAGCTGGTGCTACTATCTTCATATTGTTTCACAAAACCTTTCTACTTTTTTAAATAAGTCTTCTAAATTTGAATTATTCTCTATTACTACATCAGCCTTTTTTATTCTTTCTTCATTGGATAATTGAGATCTTATTATTTTTTCTGCTAGTTCTCTATTTATTTTATCCCTTTCAATTATTCTATTTAATTGTATTTCATAGTCTGAGATAACAACTAAAATTTTATCACAAAATTTATCTATTCCACTTTCAAATAATAATGGTACATCAAATATTATTACTTTATCAGTTTTTTTTTCTTTTAATTCCTTATAAAAATCAATAACTTTTGGATGTATTATAGCATTTAATCGCTTTAATTTTTCTTTATTTTCAAAGACTATCTCTTTTAATTTTTTTCTATCAATATTTCCATTTTTATCTAAAATTTTATTTCCAAAAGTTAAAATTATTTCTTCTTGAACTGATTTTTTTTCTGAAATATCCTTAGCAATTTTATCAGCATCATAAACTTTAAAGCCTTTTTCAGCTAAATATTTTGATACTGTACTTTTACCACTAGCTATTCCACCAGTTAAACCTATTATCATAATACTCACCTAGTTTGTATAAATTTATACCTTAAAAAATAATTTATCATAAATTGGAATTAATATCAAATTTTATTATTGATATCATTTTAATATATTAAGATTAAGGTTTGGTTAAAATTGAAAAGAGAGGCTAAACCTCTCTTAAATTTTATCTAACTACACTATTAAAATTAAAAAAATATTAATTTTTCAATCTTAAGGTAACTTATGAAAATCAGCATCTATTGTACTCAAAATTTCTTTAGTTATCTCTTCTATGATTTTCTTTTTAGAAGGAACATTTTTTTCATTCTCATCTTTTGGTAATCTATTTTTATTAAATATTTTATCTGAAACTATGAAATATGTTTTCCATTTTTTCTCATATTCTTTATCAAAATTCTTACTTCCATTAAATATAACTTCACCAGTTAAATTAGAAACAAGCCTATAATTAAGTCTCACTCCCATACTTGTAGTCTTTTTAAAAATATTTTCACTATAACTAACTATATTTGTGTTATCTTTACCACTTAAATCCTTGTAACTTTCAGTATATTGTTTAGGAAAACTTTTCATATCTACATCTTCTGGATAAAAATATACCATATCTACATTTATTTCCAATCTTACATCTGGACTAGCATTTGAATATCTAAATGAATTATTTTCTATCTCTTGAAAAAACTTATTTTCAATTTCAGAATTTAAAGTTGAATCATTTCCATTTATTCTATAAGAATATGTTTTCTCTATTTTTTTATTTAATTTTTTTAATTCATTTTCTACTTTATTTTTTTCATTTGGATCATATGTAAGGACTTTTTTATATTGCTTGTATTTTTTTATTTTTTCTCTATATGTATTCTCTCCCATTGATTGTGTATTTTCAAATAAATCATCTGCAATCCTTTCACCATTTTTTCTATGTTTGTTAATATCTACATTAATACTTGGTAATTTTTGTTTAATATTATCTGGTAAATCTAAATATAACTTTTCCATTAAAAATAGTTCTCTTATTTCATTAGTAGAGTTATAATAATTTATTCCTCTATTAAAAATATTTTCATAACTTTCAAAAAGTTCTTTATTATCTTTGTCCTTTCTCACAGACTTATCAAGTTCTAAAATTCCTTTATAAAATTCATTTCTTGCTGCCTTACTATTTGCTGAATTTATAGCCATTCTTGTACAAGAAGCAAAAATTAAAATGCTAAAAAATAAAATCAAATATTTTTTCATCAATTCCTCCAATATTATAATTTTTAATTTATTAAATAATTTAACATAGTTTACTATTAATTTCAAATTTTATCAAAAATATTAGAAACATTTGTATTTTTCAATACTGTCTTTATATTTTTTCTATATAAATAATAAAGAATAATACTTTCTAATGACCATTGAAATGTTGTAATAACCCAATAAATATAAACAGGTAACCTTAGAATAGAAATAAGGTAAAAAGCAATAGGTAATCTTAAAAACCAATTAGTAAAAAAAGAAACATAAAAAGGTGTTTTAGGATTTCCTATTCCTTTAAAATATGAGCCAAGTACTGTTACTATTGCAATAGGAATCTGTTCAAAAGCTGCCACTTGTAAGCATATGGCACCTATTCTAATAACATTAATTTCTTGTTTATTAATAAAAAAAGAAACTAATGTTTTAGGAATAAAAAAGAAAAAAACAGCTAAGACTCCCATAAAAATAGAAGCAATAATTGTGGAATATAAAGTGTACTCCTGTGATTTATTTTGATTATTTTCTCCTATACTATGTCCAACAAGTGCTGTACATGCTATGGCAACTCCCCAACCTGGCATAGTTGATATAGCTTCAATAGCAACTCCTATTTGGTTTGCTGCAAAAGCAGTAGTTCCTAAACTTAAAATAAAAGTAAGTCCTAATAGTCTGGATAAACTAAAATTAGCTTCTTGTAAGCCAGAAGGAATAGCAAAACGAATAATCTCCCAAATATCTTTTTTAGAAACATAAGAAAAGAGAGAAATTTTAAAAGGGAGTTTTTTTAATCTACTCCATTGTAATAAAATTCCTATGAAATTTCCAGCAACAGTTGCAACTGCTGCACCAGTGATTCCCCATTCTGGAAAACCAAGATTTCCAAAAATTAAAACATAATCTAAAAACAAATTTACAATATTAATACTCCCAGCTACATACAGAGAAGTTTTAGTGTCTTTTACTCCCCTAAACACTCCATTTGTAGTAGATGAAAGTGTTAGTAAAAAGAAAGAAAAAGAAGAAATTTTTGCATATCTTGTTGCTGATGGTAACATTTCTTTTGTTGCTCCAGCCAGATTTAAAATTTTATCAGGAACAAAAAATAGCAATGAAAAAAAGATAAAAGCTAATACAACTGCTATTTTAATTCCAGCATTGGCAATTATTTCTGCTTTTTTATAATCCTTAGAACCAATTGCTCTTGAAACAAGAGAAGTTAAAGCAGTTGAAATACCAACTGCAATTATGATATTAAAAAAGCTATAAATTATTTCTGTACTTAATCCAACAGAAGAAACTGCTAACTGTCCACCATATTTCCCAATCATCATAGTGTCAAAAATCCAAATCATCATATATAAAGTCATCTCACCTACTGCTGGAATTGCAAGATATAATATTTCTCTAAATATTTTCCAATTTATTTTCATAATGTTATCTCCTATTTATATTTACTTTTAAATATTATATTATATCAAATTTTTTTATTTAAACTAAAATAATTAATCCTACAGTCAAATATATAAAGTATTTGAAAAACTTCTTAAAAAATAATATTTCTCATTTTATTAAGAAAAATTGAATATTCAAAAAAATTTAAAAAAATTACTTGACATTTGATTCTATATATGATATATATAGTCTATGATTATTAGCAACCTATTATATAGAGTGCTAATAAATCTCCCCTCTATATTATTTTAGGCAGGAATTAGCTATCAAGATTATCCTTGATAGCTAATTCCTCAACTAACTATTAGAGAATAATAAAATGATAAATAAAAAATTAATATACAGAAGATAAATGTCAGGAGGTTTATTATGATGAATCCAAATCAATTTACAGAGAATACGATTTCTGCAATCAATTTAGCTGTTGATATTAGTAAAGGTAATATGCAACAAAGTATAAGACCAGAAGCTCTTGCTTTAGGACTGCTTATGCAAAATAATGGATTAATTCCGAGAGTAATAGAAAAAATGGGATTGAATTTGCAATACATCATTTCTGAATTAGAAAAAGAAATGAATAATTATCCAAAGGTTGAAGTGAAAATTAGTAATGAGAATATTTCACTTGACCAAAAGACAAATTCTATATTAAATCATGCAGAAAAAATTATGAATGAAATGGGAGATAGCTTTTTAAGCGTTGAACATATTTTTAAAGCTATGATAGAAGAAATGCCAATTTTTAAAAGATTGGGTATCAGTTTAGAAAAATACATGGAGGTATTGATGAATATAAGAGGAAATAGAAAAGTAGATAATCAAAATCCAGAAGCAACTTATGAGGTTTTGGAAAAATATGCAAAAGATTTAGTTGAACTTGCCAGAGAAGGTAAAATAGACCCTATCATAGGTAGAGATTCTGAAATTAGAAGGGCTATACAAATAATTTCAAGAAGAACAAAGAATGATCCTATTTTAATTGGTGAACCTGGTGTTGGTAAGACTGCAATAGTTGAAGGACTTGCTCAAAGAATATTAAATGGAGATGTTCCTGAAAGTTTAAAGAATAAAAAGATATTCTCACTTGATATGGGTGCTTTGGTTGCAGGTGCAAAATATAAAGGTGAATTTGAAGAAAGAATGAAAGGTGTTTTAAAAGAAGTTGAAGAATCAAATGGAAATATCATTCTTTTTATAGATGAAATTCATACAATAGTTGGTGCTGGTAAAGGAGAAGGTTCTCTTGATGCAGGTAATATGTTAAAACCTATGCTTGCAAGAGGAGAATTAAGAGTTATTGGTGCAACAACAATAGATGAATATAGAAAATATATTGAAAAAGATCCTGCACTTGAAAGAAGATTCCAAACAATATTAGTAAATGAACCTAATATTGATGATACTATTTCTATTTTAAGAGGACTTAAAGATAAATTTGAAACTTATCATGGTGTTAGAATTACAGATACTGCAATAGTTGAAGCTGCAACACTTAGCCAAAGATATATAACTGATAGAAAACTTCCAGATAAGGCTATTGACCTAATAGATGAAGCTGCTGCAATGATAAGAACAGAAATTGACTCTATGCCAGAAGAACTTGACCAATTAACAAGAAAGGCTCTTCAATTAGAAATTGAAATTAAGGCATTACAAAAAGAAACTGATGATGCTTCTAAGGAAAGATTAAAAGTTATAGAAAAAGAATTAGCTGAATTAAATGAAGAAAAGAAAGTTTTGACATCTAAATGGGAACTTGAAAAAGAAGATATTTCTAAGATTAAAAATATTAAAAGAGAAATTGAAAATGTCAGACTTGAAATGGACAAAGCAGAAAGAGAATATGATTTAACTAAATTATCAGAATTAAAATATGGTAAACTTGCAACTCTTGAAAAAGAATTACAAGAACAACAAAATAAGGTTGATAAAGATGGAAAAGATAATTCTCTATTAAAACAAGAAGTTACTGCTGAGGAAATTGCAGATATAGTTTCAAGATGGACAGGTATTCCTGTATCAAAACTTACTGAAACTAAAAAAGAAAAAATGTTACATCTTGAAGACCATATAAAAGAAAGAGTTAAAGGACAAGATGAAGCTGTTAAGGCTGTTGCTGATACTATGCTTAGATCAGTTGCAGGTTTAAAAGACCCTAATAGACCTATGGGTTCATTTATATTCTTAGGACCTACTGGTGTTGGTAAAACATATCTTGCAAAAACTTTAGCATATAACCTATTTGATAGTGAAGACAATGTTGTTAGAATAGATATGAGTGAATATATGGA
>ERZ772807.1199-NODE-1199-length-14696-cov-3.901988_pt1 | contig 14696 bp, 12 predicted proteins | sample MGYA00511472_ERZ772807 | MGnify/ENA primary metagenome ERZ772807 (study PRJEB29015, sample SAMEA2737947) | human oral metagenome | biome: human oral; feature: human-associated habitat; material: dental | place: China | collected 2039 ...
CTCGACTGCACGAGCAAGCCCCCGGGCACCATCGAGTGGGAGTGACGGGCGAGTCAGAGCAACTGCCTGCCGTTGCGAGGCCCTACCGGCGCTGAAGCGCTGGCGGGGCCTTGCTTTGTCCACCGTTGAGCGGTCTGGAGTGTTTATCGGTCCTGGCTGGGGTGGTGACTGGCGGTTCGGCAGGGCGACTCAGTGGATCTGCACATCGAGGACTGCGATTCTCGCCGGGAACGTACTTTTCCTGCAGATGACTGTGACCCGCCCCCAGTGGTCTGCGGGAAAGCTCAGTCCTCGTTGAGAAAGTACGTTCCCGATCGGACTAGACCTGGATTCAGGAGCAGTGTCCGCGTGAACTACGAGAGTGATGGGGTATTTGTCTCCGAAGTCAACGGGGACTTTGAGAAATCACTGATAGGTTGATATTTCTTGGCGACTTTTGTGTCTCGAATGAGACAAAAGTATAGGGTATTTGACGGGTTGAACGATTTTTAAGGTCTGTGTCTCCAAAGGGTTTTAACGGTGCTACGATCTCGCTGTTCAATCTCATCAATGGAGGTGTAGGGATGTCTGTCCCGGCGGGTTGGTATGACGATGGATCGGGTCGTCAGCGATGGTGGGACGGCAGTGCGTGGGGCGTCTACGCGCAGGATGTCTCCTCCGCCCAGGTGGAGGCTCGTGCAGCGGATTACGGACAGGTGGCTGTTTCGGTCGGGCAGCCTGTAAAGAGTTCAGGAATGTTCAATGCGCTGGGGCGGGCGGTCAAAGGTGCTGCCCAGGAGCAGTGGGCAGCAAGTCAGCGGAGGCGCAGAGAGCGTGAAGAGCGCGAGCAGGAGGCGCGCCGTAGGCAGGAGGAGCTTGATCGTCAGGCTGGAACTCTAGTGACTAGCGGTGTGTTCGGGGATGCGTATATTGAGATTTTTGAGAATGGATACGTCCGCATCGGTGAGGCGTTGATTGTGGAAGTTACGAGACGCCAGGAGAGACTAATGTCGATATCGGGTTCACATGCTCCAGTAAAGTATTCCCAGAGTCTGGATTCTCGAATTTCTTCGCAACCGTACGAAAAACTGTTGTCGATTAACTTTTTGCGCGGTGGTGGCTCCGCCTCGCCCGAACTAGGTTCTGATATTGTGGGTGGTGCGACGATGAAGGCTGTATCTGCTATTGCGAAGGGTAGTTTGAAGGCCTCTGTTCCTGGTCTTGCTGTTGCTGGCGCTGGGTATTTGGCGAAGAAAGTAGTCTCGGGGAAGTCGGTTCTGACTATTGCTACTGACCGCCAGATTCACACGCTATCCAATCGGGCAATGCTGTCGACTGCAGGAATTCCATTAATCAAAACAGGTCAAGAGGATGTTGGTGAAATACTAGAGAGGGTGGGTAACTCGGTGCTGGCCGCTCTCGGGCGTGGGCCTGTGTCACCGAGTGTTCCCGCTCTGCCGTCCGGTCAGGCCGAGGTGTCTAAAGAACTGAGTTCTCCTGGCGTGTCTTCTGAAGACGTTGCGAAACGTCTACGTGATCTGGATGAACTGCGCAAGGAAGGCATCCTGGACGACGAAGAGTTTCTTGTCGCGAAGCGCCAGCTATTGGGGAGACTGTAGATTCGTCTCCATGTCGTGTTCTCGGCAATCACGGAAAGATTGAGATTTGTGCGGTAAGTATGTGTCCGTATTGAAACGCTAGATTCTTACGTTTCGTGCTTCTGGGCATTCAATGTTGGTGTGGTTCTGACTACGATGGTTGAAGCAGTGGATGTCACTGCAATCGTTTGTCTCGTTTCGGCATGCTGTCGAATATCAGGAGCCACAATGTCGTATCCTCCTCAGTCCAACCCGCCTCAGCCGTATCCGCCCCAAGGTCAGGTGCCTGCGCCGATGCAGCAAGCACCGGCACCGTTGAGGAAGGGGCGCAACACCGTGGGCATTGTCGCCCTGGCGATGGCGGTCATCGGGTTCATTTTCGCCTGTGTCCCTGGTGCGCTCATCGTCGGTTGGATCCTGCTTCCGGTCTCCTTCATTATTGGCTTGGTCGGCCTCTTCCGGAAGGGGGAGGCGCTGTGGCCGGCAGTCACCGCAGTGATCGTCTCGGTGGTTGGAACCATCGTTGGTGTCATGGTGTTCCTGACGGTCCTGTCGAATGTCGTCGATGATGCCGTCAACTCCGCTAGCGCGGTTACTGCATCAGTGGCCCCTGGCGGAAAGTCGTCGGATGCAGGGGGCTCGGGATCCGCTGATTCCTCGCAGGGAAAGACTCGCGAGAACCCTTATCCGCTCGGCACCGCGATCTCCAGCAAGGACTGGAAGGTGGTGATCAACTCGGTCACTTTCGACGCCAACGCTGCGGTGGCTGCGGCCAACCAGTTCAACGATCCTCCTGCTGACGGGAAGGAATACGTTGTCATCAACTACACGGCTACCTACATCGGCAATGACCCGGCTGGGGACACCCCTGCGTTTGTGACGGTCGACTTCGTGACGGCGGATGGTGTCACCATTGATGGAACCGACTCCATCGCCGTCGCCCCAGACGCCATCGATACTCTGACGACGCTGTACAACGGGGCCAGTGTCTCAGGCAACGTTGTGCGAGCGGTGCCGTCAGCCAATGCCCAGGACGGGGTTCTTGCGGTGAGTCCTGGTCTTGTTGCCGACAAGGTCTTCGTCGCCGTGAAGTAGCGTTTGCGCCCCAGCCCTCGATGCCGGGGTCGGTCGCCGGGGTGGCGGCCGGCCCCGTTCTCATGCGCGACGGGTCTTGTCCCTGTCCAAGAAATGGACTGTGATGGCATCGACATTGATGGGCTCCCGTGATGGTCCGCATACGATCGCGTCGAACGCGCCGCTGGCACTGGGCCTCGGCTGCATCCCCTGAAGGACGTCCCATGACGAGTGCTGGTCGAAGTGCCATCGCGCTGCCGCTCGTCGTGCGCACCACGCGAAGCGAGCGCGCTACTGCGTCCGGTTTAACATTGCCGAATACGATGACGGAGCCCTCCGTTTCGACCGCCTGTCCGCCGCGCAGCGTCTTTTCGATGACGAGCATCTGCCGGAGTTCCAGCTCCTCACTCTCCTGTACGGCAGGTGCCTGAACATCGGCAGCCATCTGCGGCGGCAGCGGTGCCGGCTTAGGCTTTTCCTGGCGGCAGATCAGGCCATGCGTCCGAAAGAGTTCCTGCAGCTCCGCCAGCTCTTGCTTGGAGAACAGATCACGCGGTACACGCACCAGTGTCCCGCGCAGGAAGAATCCAGCGCCGGAATCCAGTTTTTTCCCTAATTCTTCCATGATCTCCGAAAAGGGCATGGCAGGGGGAAAGGCAAGCGACAAGCCGCCGTTCTCCCCCTTGATCTTGATCTTTTCCTCACTCATTTCCATCCCTCACTTGCTCCCTGCAGGCCGCTCCTGATCCAGGCCAAAGGCGGCTTCCATGATGCGTCGGCCGATCGGTACGGCCGACAGGGAACCAAAGCCGCCCTGCTCTACGATCACGGCAACCACAATGTTCGGATTCGCAAAAGGCCCATACGCCACAAACCAACCATGATCTCGCCCCTGCGAATTCTCCGCCGTCCCCGTCTTGCCGGCAATATCAATGGGAAATCCGGCAAAGACCCCCGCTGCCGTGCCGATCTTCGTCACCTCGTGCAGTCCCTCCTGCACTTGGCGAATGACCCCTTTGTTCACATCCAATTCCGAAAGCAGCACCGGCTGGAACTCACGCACCGTATTTCCATTGACATCCACAATACGCTGCACAAGATGCGGCTGATAGCGCCTGCCGTTCGCCGCAATCTCCCCCATGACCATCGCTGCTTGGAGCGGTGTCACAAGGTTGAATCCCTGTCCGATCGCTGCATCAAAGGTCTCCGAAAGATACCAGTCACCATCTTCATAGTTGTCCTTCTTATATTTGCGGTTTGGCACCAACCCCTCTGCCTCATAAGGCAGATCGACACCCGTACGCTGCCCGAGCCCGAACATGCGGGCATAGCGTTCGAGAGTATCAACACCGAGACGGTTGCCCATCTCGTAGAAGTAAACGTTATCCGAGTGCGCCATCGCCTGCTGGAAATTGATCCAGCCTAGGGCCTCGCCTGCGGCATTCGTCTTCGGAATGATCCAATGGCGCCCGGAGTCAAAGATCTTCTCCTGCGGGGTCACCTTATGCTCTGCGAGTGCTGCTGTCCCCGTGACAATTTTAAAGGTCGACCCCGGCGGGTATTCACCCGTAATCGCCTTGTTGTCCATGGGATGGAACGGGTTGTTGTTGAGAACATTCCAGTTTTGCGTGGAGATGCCTCCTGCAAAGAGATTTGGATTAAACGCCGGTCGGCTGACCATCGCGAGCACCTCACCTGTCTGAGGGTTCATGACGACAGCAGCTGCGGCGTTGGCATGAACAGCAGCAAGCTGTTCATCGACGGCACGCTCTGCAGCTTCCTGGATGTGCTTGTCAATGGTCAGAACCAAATCATTGCCCGGAACGGGCGACTGACGTCCGAGGATCTGTACGGGACGTCCGGATACATCCACTTCGACCTGGTCGCCGCCATTAACCCCGCGCACCTCCTTGTCATAGACACGTTCCAGACCAAACTTGCCAATGATATAGCCGGACTTATACCCCTCACCTTTGCGCTTTTCCAGTTCCTCCTCGTTGATCTCACTGACATAGCCGAACACATGCGCTGCATATTCACCATAGATGTAGTCACGGACGGGAAGAACCTCGATGACAACACCTGGATACTCATCCTTTTGCTCTTCGATCACCGTGACGATATCGGGAAGCACATCATTTTTGATGCGGATGGGATCGAACCCGACATGTGCATCGATCTTCTTCTGAATCTCAGCAACGGGAACGTTGATGAGTTTCGATACCCGCGCGATCACCTCCATGGAGATCGGCTCAGTCAGCGGAAGCAGCGAGACTGTGAACCCGGGACGATTCGTCACCAGCAGTTCCCCATTGCGGTCATAAAACGTCCCTCGTGCCGCCTCTGCGGGGATGATGCGAATACGGTTTCCCTCCGCAAGACGGGTATATAATTCTCCCTCATATATTTGAAGGTAAGCAGCACGTCCGATGAGTACGGCAATGATGAGAACGATCACGCCGCTGAGGAAATGCAGGCGTCCGCTGAAATCTTCATTTTCGTTCACAGTCACACTCCGAGAAAACGATCAATTGCGTTCGCGTATGCGTCGCTCCAGATGAAACGTTGCCCAGTGAATCGGATAAGCAAAGATCACCTGAAAGAGGAGCAAAACCAAAAGGATGCGCCCCATATGCAGAAACAAATTAAAGCGATAGCCGAGCAGATATACGACCAGTGCCGAGCTCAGATATTTCGCCGCTGTTGCAGCAACGGATGCCGTAATAGGGAAAAAGAACTGCTCCTGAAGCACGCGATCCGAAAAGCGCCCGAAAAACAACCCAATCAAGGTCAGCAGAAATGCATTCAAACCGAAAAAGGAGCCTGTACTGAGATCCTGTACCAGTCCAAGAAAAAATCCGACCAATGCCCCCCACACACTCCCACGCAGGAAGGAAAAGGAGACCGTCGCCAAGATCAGCAGGTCTGGAACAACACCATAGATGGAAATGAGCGGCAGAAAAGAAAATTGAAGAACAAAAAGGAGCAGAAAGAAAGGGACAAAAAGACGATATTTCTTCACGGTGCCGCCGCCTTCGTCTGCGCCGCCGAAATCTGTGCAGCCGCCTCAGCCCCGGGGCTGAGCGGCTGCGGCTGAATCGGCTCGGGGGGAGCCTCCCGTGACGCCGTGATGATCGCCACGTCTTCCAAGCGTTGGAAGTCCACGGCCGTCTCGATGACTGCCACTTTTAAGAGACCACTGTCATCACTGTGCTGTGAAGCAACACGTCCAACCGCAATTCCCTTCGGATAGATCCCCCCGAACCCGGACGTAACGACAGCATCTCCGTCTTCAACGTCCGCATTCCGTGGAATATTGATCATCTGCGGCATATAGGGGTTATCCATCGTGCCGGTCAGGATGCCCGTCACACGCGACTCAGCGCGCTGAACCAACGTACCAACTGAGGAACGCGCATCGAGGATGAGCTGCACCTTGGAGGAGACAGGGTCGACCTCGGTTACATGCCCGACAAGGCCCTTCCCCGTCACCACCGGCATGTTTTCACGTACACCGTCCTTCGCGCCACGGTCAATGACGATCATACTCGTCCACAGTGCCGTATCTCTGCCAATCACACGTGCCACAAGCAGATCAAATTGATGTGCTCCCTGTTTGTAGGAAAGAAGCTCTCTCAGTCGCTCATTCTCAGCGGCATACTCTGCCGCCGTCGTATTCTGCTGCCGCAGCTGCTCGACTTCATTCTTGAGCATCTTGTTCTGCTCGTGCACTGTAGCGATCTCCCAGAGATTCGCCGAGATCGACTGAATCTGCTGTCCGACAAACGAGGACGCCATCTCAAATGGAGCGAGTATTGTCCCCACAGTACTCGTTGACGCAGTGGCCTGAAACCGACCGCGTGCAGCGAAGAAGATCACGCAAAAGAGTGCGAGAAGGACAAAAAGCAGTGCCCATATTTTGCGTCCCGACTGCCTTGCCCGTTCGAGTCGGTCAATCATTGCTTCAATTTCTTCGAAGACATAACGACACTCTTGAGAAGTCCGATGTTCTCCAGAGTACGCCCTGTCCCCTCACCGACACAGGAGAGCGCATCTTCAGAAACGAGAACCGGCATCCCCGTCTCATGAGAAAGGAGCTTGTCGAGATTCATGAGGAGCGCTCCGCCGCCTGTCATCATGATGCCATGATCCATGACGTCCGCAGCAAGTTCCGGCGGCGTTTTTTCCAATGTGTTCTTCACCGCATCGATGATCTTGTAAATTGGCTCATTCAGTGCCTCACGAATCTCCTTGGCATGAACAGTAAGCGTTTTGGGCAGTCCGCTCACAAGATCACGTCCGCGGATGTCCATCGTGCGATCCGTATCCGGTGTCACAATTGCCGTACCAACCGAGATCTTGATTTCCTCTGCCGTACGCTCGCCGATCATGAGATTATACATACGCTTGATGTACTGGACAATTGAGGAATCCATCTCATCGCCGCCGATGCGAATGGAACGGCTCGTCACAATACCGCCGAGCGAGATTACCGCAATCTCCGTCGTGCCGCCGCCGATATCAACGACCATACTTCCCGTCGCCTCTTCGACAGGGAGCCCCGCACCGATCGCCGCAGCCATCGGTTCCTCAATGAGATAAGCCTCACGTGCCCCTGCCTGCTGCGCTGCGTCAATGACCGCACGCTTCTCCACCTCGGTGACCCCCGAAGGAACACCGACCACAACACGCGGCCGAACGAACGACTTCGAACGCATTGCCTTGCGGATGAAGTACTTCAGCATCGCCTGTGTCACATCAAAATCGGCAATGACGCCGTCTTTCATCGGGCGAATCGCAACGATATTCCCCGGTGTGCGGCCGATCATCTGTTTCGCTTCCTCGCCCACCGCGAGAACATCGCCTGTATCATTCTTTATCGCAACCACCGAGGGCTCACGCAAAACAATTCCGCGTCCCTTGACATGAACCAGCGTATTTGCCGTCCCGAGGTCAATCCCCATATCATTTCCACCAAAAAGACCAAACATTGTAAATGGAGTCTCCTTCCGCAAAATAAGCAGCATTGTATAAGTCCGTTCTTTGACCGGTTCTTTCCCTGGGCAAATATATGCACAGAGTTTTCCTGCCGACAGACGTGCAGAATCAGTATAGCATAAGAAGGTATTTTTTTCCATGAGATTTTATTTGGAAAGAGCGATATTCATCCCCTTTTCTTCCCATGCATAGCAGTTCGGACAATCTTCCCGGATTCCTTGACGTACGACCTATGTTTCCTCTATAATAAATTTAAGGACTCGCTGATAAACTCGGCGATTTCTCAAGGGAACACTGTTAAGAGGAGACGATAGCAGATGGACATTCAATCGAGGCTGCTGACCGTGGATTTTTACGACTGCAAAGGCGATCGGTGCGGCAGTGTGCAGACTCTGCAGGAAAGCGTCTCCGAAGCGCTCCGCACGCTGAACCTTACCCCTCTGCAGATCATCAGCAGCAAGCAGAACAGCGGACACATCTCTCTGCTGGCACTCCTCCCGGACGGGCACATTGCTGTCCACGTACATCCTGACCTTCGGCATGCATCACTTGACATCTACCTTTGTCAGGAGAACGTATCGCTCGATCCCGTTACCCATGCAATGCGCAGGATCTTCCAGCCGGACAAAATGAAGAGCACCCATCTGCGCCGCGGCGATTTCCGCTCATCGTCAGAGATTCGTCCAAAAACGACAACACGCGTCGCACCGATACGAAAAATTAAAAGTACAGGGGCAAAGGTTATCCGTATTCTTGCCCGTCGAAATCGACGTTAACAGATCATGAACAAAATAAACGTCCTCCGCAGATTGACCACCTCATTTGGCAGATTGCGGAGGACGTTTCAATTTTATATTGTTATATTTTTTTCTGGCAGGTCGGACAATAGCCAAAGAAATACATCTGCTGAGAAACAATGTGATATCCGGTCACAGATGCCACGTTCTTATCCAACGAAGGAATCGAGGATATCGGTACATCGGCAACTGTATCACAGGAGATACACCGCACATGCGGATGCTGGGATATGTCCGCATCATAACGAAACGCCTCCTCGCCCACATTCAGTTCACGTACAATTCCAATCTCACAAAACGCATCGAGGGATTTATACACCGTAGCGAGACTCATCGTCGGATAGTTCGGACGCAGTTCCTTATACAGCGTCTCTGCTGTCGGATGTTCCGTCGTCTGAGCCAGTGCCGCATAGACGGCAAGCCGCTGAGGGGTAACCTTTTTTTTATTTCGGCGAAGAATATCTGTTACCTCACCGACGGTCAGCATTGTTCGTTCACGCATAATTATTCCTATTTCCCATTTCAAAAAATCTAAAATCATTATTATTTATGTATTATAATACTCTATCTCAAAACTCATGTCAATAGTCCCTTCTTCCCTTTTCTTTCTTCATCATACGATGGGAACAGTAATTTATTCCTGTCCATAAAAAATCGTGTTATAATGGCATATATTAAATTGAGAAAGGCTGGACAGCATGCGCATTTCCGATATTCCCGCAGCCATAGCAAAAGAATTGTCCATTCGTCCCAAACAGGTGGAATCCGTCATCACACTTCTCGACAACGGCAATACGATTCCCTTTATCGCACGTTACCGCAAGGAGGCAACAGGCTCCATTGAAGATGAACTGCTGCGCCGCATAGAAGAGCGTCTGACGTATCTTCGTAATCTCGTCAAACGCCAGGAGGAAATCCTTGCGCACATCGAGGAGCAGGGCAAGCTGACAGATGACCTGCGCACAGCAATTGATACGGCCGAAAAACTCCAGACGCTCGAGGACCTCTACCGTCCCTATAAGCAAAAAAAACGCACGCGTGCCTCCATCGCACGTGAACGAGGGCTTGCCCCGCTTGCCGATGCCATGCTGCTGCAGCGTGAGACAAAAGGAAGCATCGAAGAATATGCGGCTGCCTTCATCGATGCGGAAAAGAACATTCCTTCCTCTGCTGACGCGATTGCAGGTGCACGTGACATTCTCGCCGAGATCATCATGGACGAGGCAGGCGTACGCCGCAGCATACGTGAGAATTTCAAACGCAGCGCCATCCTTGAAACAACACTCCATCACGAGGCAGAGGATGCCGGCACCTTTGCCATGTATGATGGTTACAGAGAGCCTGCCCGTACGCTTCCCTCGCACCGCATTCTCGCCATAAACCGCGGGGAGAGAAAAGGCTGCCTGTCCGTCCGCATCAGCATCGATCATGAAGAAAACATAACATGGATTGATCGGCACATCCATAAGCATCCATCAATTTTCACCGACGAACTGCACGCTGCTGTAGAGGACGGCTATAAGCGTCTTCTTGTCCCTGCACTGGAGCGCGAACTGCGCGCCGGCCTAACCGCCTATGCAGAAGAAAAGGCAATCCGCATTTTTGGGCACAATTTGCGTCAGCTCCTTCTGCAGCCGCCGCTCGCAGGGCATACGGTACTCGGACTTGACCCCGGTTACCGCACGGGATGTAAAATGGCCGTTGTCGACGCGACAGGAAATGTGCTCGACAGCGGCGTGATCCAGGTGACACAGAGTGACGGCGCACGTGCGGCAGCGGCAAGGACGGTGGAAAAACTCGTCACTGCATATGGCATCACGCTGATCTCCATCGGCAATGGTACGGCATCCTATGAAACGGAACAGTTCATTTCGGCACTGATTCACAAGAATGGATGGAGCAATGTACGCTATCTCATCACAAACGAGGCAGGTGCATCGGTCTACTCTGCCTCCGCGCTGGCAAAGGAGGAACTGCCGGACTACGACGTAACGATACGCGGTGCCGTATCCATCGCGCGGCGTGTACAGGATCCCTTGGCGGAGCTTGTCAAAATTGATCCACAGGCAATCGGTGTTGGGCAGTATCAGCACGATGTCAGTCAGAAGGAACTGAAGGATACCCTCGACGCCACCGTCGAGGATGCTGTCAATCATGTGGGCGTTGATCTGAACACTGCCTCACCGGCACTCCTCAAGCGTATCGCAGGCATTAATACGGCAGTTGCGAAGAACATCGTGACCTATCGCAATAAACATGGACGCTTCAAAAACCGCGCTGCCCTGCACGGCGTCCCGCGCCTTGGCGATGCTGCATTCACCCAATGCGCCGGATTTCTGCGCATCCATGACGGTGAAACGCCGCTTGACAGTACCGCCATTCACCCCGAGTCCTATGAACTTGCCCGCCGTATTCTCGCCGAACTCGGCGCAAAGGAGAGTGATCTCGGCGACCGCACAAAGTTTCCCGCATTGGCGTGCAAAACTGCACAAAGCAGTCCGCAGGCACTGGCACAGAAGCTCCATGCAGGCGTTCCAACCGTTACAGATATTCTAAAGGCAATCGCCTGTCCGGGACGCGACCCGCGCAAGGATCTTCCCGCACCGCTCACGCGGCAGAATATCGTCAAGCTCTCCGACCTCGCCGTCGGCACAATCCTCAAGGGGACCGTCCGCAACATCACGGACTTCGGCGCATTTATCGACATCGGACTGAAACAGGCAGGACTTCTCCACATCTCGGAGATGAGCTGTCACCGTGTACGCCATCCGCTTGATGTTCTGTCCGTCGGGGACACGCTCGACGTCATGGTCATCAGCCTTGATGAGGAGCGCGGTCGCATCGGGCTCTCCCTGAAGCGCATGGAAAAGGAGAAAAAGAACGCATGAAGCTCCTGCAAAAGACCATCGCTGCCATCACAGTGCCCGATGATACGCTCGCCCGCCGCGTGACCGCTGCCCTCTGCACGCGCAGCGGGATTCATTTCGGGCAGCTCGGCGATGCCCTCGCACGCTATATTGCACTGACGGGTGAACTCCATCCTGCCCCGCCGCAGACGAGTGTCGTCATCTCCTGTGCCGATCACGGTGTTGCCGCAGAGAGCGTCAGTGCGTACCCGCCTGAGACGACGCTGAACATGATGTGCAACTATCTGATGGCACGAGGCGGCGCGGCAAACGCCGTCGCCAACTACGTCCCCGCCCGTCTCTGCGTTGCCGATCTCGGCGTCAATGCCGACACGGCGGGAATCCCCGACCTGCTTTACCGCAGCATTGCACGCGGGACGGCAAACATGACCAAGGGTGCTGCCATGACGCACGCACAGGCCATACAGGCAATCGAGACGGGGATCGGTCTCGCGGAGGACTGTGCTGCACACGGCGACCGCTGCATTCTGCCCGGCGAGATGGGAATCTCGAACACAACATCGAGTGCCGCCATCACCGCCGCCATCCTCCGCCTCACCCCTGAGGAGGTCACAGGGCGCGGGGCAAACATCTCGGATGAGCGTCTGCGTCACAAAGTGGAGATTGTGCGACATGCGCTCGCCGTCAATCAGCCCAACCCGCAGGACGGCATCGACGTACTCGCCAAGGTCGGCGGCTTCGAACTTGGCTGCATCGCGGGCATCATCCTCGGTGCCGCCGCACATCACATGCTGGTTGTTCTGGACGGCGCAAATACGACATCGGCGGCTCTCATCGCACACGCCATTGCACCGAACTGCGTGCACGCGCTGCTCGCATCCCACGCATCACTGACGGAGCACTCTCAGCCCCACGCACTGCGCCATCTGGGACTCACCCCAATGCTGCGGCTCGACATCCGCCTGAGCGAGGCGGCGGGATCGTCGATTGCCCTGCGGATGCTGGAGCTGATGCTCAGGGCATGGGCGGCGACGGACGCTTCACCGCGTTGCTGCGAGCACTTTCTCCTGCCGCCGCACAGGACACTCCCTGCCTCCTCAGCAACTGGGGAAAATACATACGACATCCCCGCGCCAAACCGCACGGTGATGGATGCGGCACAGTACCGTCTCGACAATCTCGCAAAGCCGATTCACAGTCTCGGGTTCCTTGAGCACATCGCGGTACAGCTTGCAGGAATCACGGGGAAAATTCGTCTGCCGTCAAACAGCAGGGCAGCACTCTGCCTTCTCTCTGGCGGAGAGGAACTGCCCGCCGAACGCCACGCCATCATCTCCGCCATGACAGCAGCGCGTGATATTGACGTATACCTGCTCCCCGCAGCGATAGACCGAGCAGAACGTCACGCTGCCGTGCACGCCATCGCCGCCGACCATCCACTCCTCATCCTCGGCAGCATGGGGAGTGACGCACCAGCTGTCCGTACGGCACTTTGTGCAGCGGCAGAGGGCGGTGCACTCGTTCTCCCGGGGGATGCGGCGACCGACCACATTGTGCGGGAGTACTGTGTGACAAGCCCCGTCCTTACCCACTATGTCCTCCATCTCCTGCCCGAGATGATAACAACGGAGATCGACGCCCCCGCCGGCATCGTCGGCATCCTCGGTCTTGAAATCGTCCGCGCCGCCCTCCATATCATGAACGATATGAAGACCTTTACCGAGGCAGAGGTGGCTGTCGCCATCGACGGAGCAGGGGCAGGACGGCAGGTACGGGAATAAAAAACGGCAGTGATCTGCCGTTTTTTATTGTTCTGCCTCTAACTGACCGCGCCGAAATACCTTGCCGATCGTACCGAACTGGAAGATCGCCACCTCTTTGATCGTGTACCGTCCATAGGTATTCCCCAGACGATAGTTCGAGTTGAATGCCTCGCGCATCCCGCCCGCCGTATGCATCTCCTCGCCGTAAACGAGAAAGGGATTCGGCACAACGGCAAAGAGATTATTGCCGAGCGGCATGCCCCAGTAGTCCGCATCCCGCGTCGGCGTCACAGCGACAAAGCGCGGCTCAAGCTCGGGGCGGCTGTGACGCAGCTGCATATTCGTACAGCGCATCCCCTGCACCTCATAGTCTCGGATGAAATCGTCCTGTGCCTTCTTCTTCTGGAACATTGTTCCCGGCACATCATAGAGGGCATTATAGTCCCGCACGAAGTCCGCCGTCCGCTCCTCAGGGGTTCGCTCGCGCAGCTCATGCTGCGGAATCCCCGCCAGCGTTGCCTCGGCGGTTTTTTTGCGTGCGGCTTCCGTCTGCTTTGCCTGATCGTTGACCGCCGACTCCCTGCCGCCGCCGGCACGCGCGTAGCTGCCGGCCGCACGCTGCATGGCATTCGGCGGTTTTTCCAGTTTCTTCTCGGGAGGCTTTGAGGGCTGCGTTCCCGTATAGGCACGTGCCAGCTCGCGCTTCATCTCCTCATCGAGGAGATCGCTCACCGATGGAACGGAGCGTGCCGCCTCTTCCTGTGCGGCACGTTCCTTCGCATCTTCCCTCTCCTGCGCAGGGCGTGTTGACGCCCCTGCAGCGTGCTGCGCCTCAAGTACCTGCGTCAGTTCGTCGATACGGCTTTGCTGACGCAGTACCATCTTCTCGAGCAGCGTGACACGTTTCGCGAGTTCATGAATCCGTGTCAGTTCGTCGGTTCCCATTCCCCCATCTTACCTCTCAGACTGTGATCGACTGTGCGCGGGCAAGCGTCGCACGCGCCTCACGCACAATGTCGTCGATGATGGTCTTGACCGGCTCGACCTTGCGCAGCAGCGTCAGTGTCTCACCCGCCTGCATCATGCCGTTGACGACATCGCCTTCGACCGCCGCCAGCTTATTGGTACCTGTCGCACGGTCGAGGAGCTCCTGCTTCGTCGCCTTGCCCGAGTACTCAAGCGCGACGAAGTCCTCGGCGAACTTGTTCTTGATGCCGCGCACTGCGCCGCCAATGGTGATGCCCGTCACGATGGTATCCGTGTCCACCGCTGCGATCAGCTTTTCCTTCATATTCGGATGGACAACACACTCCTCCGCAACGAGGAAGCGCGTTCCCATCTGAACGCCGGCCGCTCCCATAAGCAGAGCCGCAGCAAGTCCGCGTCCGTCGCCGAAGCCGCCCGCCATGACCACAGGCAGTGAGACCTCGGGGATGACCTGCTCCATCAGCGGCATCGTGGAGAGAACGCCGATGTGGCCGCCCGCCTCCATGCCCTCGACCACGATGGCATCGGCGCCCTTTTCCTCGACGCGCTTTGCGAGCTTCACGCTCGGCACGACGGGAATGACCTTGACTCCTGCCGCATGGAGTTTCTCAAAGTACGGGACAGGGTTGCCTG
>ERZ772807.1201-NODE-1201-length-14694-cov-6.637612_pt1 | contig 14694 bp, 10 predicted proteins | sample MGYA00511472_ERZ772807 | MGnify/ENA primary metagenome ERZ772807 (study PRJEB29015, sample SAMEA2737947) | human oral metagenome | biome: human oral; feature: human-associated habitat; material: dental | place: China | collected 2039 ...
CGTCCATCGAACCTTCGTCGATGGAGCGACTGCCGAGCGTGTTCGTCTTGAGTTGATTGATGAAGAGCTGTTTGTTGTGCAGCAAGTTGAACTTGTAACTGTCGAGCGAGCGCTCCACGGCATAGATGATCACGTCCACTTTATTATCGGCAAACTGTTTGGCCACCTCGTTGCCTTTACGGACGGCACGCCCGTTGCGCTGCTCGAGATCGGAAGGCCTCCAAGCTATATCGAGGTGATGGACTGCCACCGCACGTTGCTGGGCGTTCACGCCCGTGCCGAGCATGGATGTCGAGCCGAAGACGATACGGATGTCACCACGGTTCACGGCCTCTACCATCGCTTTCTTGGCTTTCTCATTCTTGCATTCTTGGATGAAGCGAATCTCTGATGAGGGGATGCCGTAATCCTCCACGAGCTTGCGTTTGATTTCCGAGTACACGTTCCATTCGCCCGGCTTGTATGTTCCGAGATCGGAGAAGACGAACTGCGTGCCCTTCTGCTCGTCATACTTGCGATAGTACTCGCTGAGCAGCTTGGCGCAATGGCTGGCTTTGTTGTCAATGTGATCCGAGTATTTCATCGGATCGATCATCCGCATATCGAGGCTCATTTTCCTCGCGAGATCTGTGGCGATAAGCATCTTGGCCTTCTCCTCCTTTTCACTCAGCGGGGCACGATCTAAGATTGTAGCATCGCCTGTCTTAGCAAACTCCATCAGCTTACCGATGAACGCCTCTTGCTCGGGCGTCGGCGGGATGTGGTGCAGGATCTCGCGCTTCTCCGGACGGTCGATGCCGATGTCCTTGGCCGTGCGGAAATCGCAAATCTCCCCATAAAACAAAAGAATTGGGGCTTAAGTGTTTGCCAATGAGTGGATACTGATTGCTCTACTCACCCAAAGGGAACGAATAAGAAACGAGCGAGGTGCGCCTGCTTTCGTTACTTTGCAGTAGTCATAAGACATCTCATTTCTCGCCCGCAAAGGTGCCCAAAATCTTCGGCATGTGCGACTTTCTCATCAAGCAGTTTTGCCAAACATACCTCGTCTCACTTTGGAGATAAGTATCTTTGCCCTCGAACTCATGTAATCATTAGAACGAAGGAACATCATATGTCAATAATAGACAGGCGCAAAGCTGTGTTGGCAAACAAACAACGGAATAAGAGGTCAGCCGAACGATTGGAGAAAGCAGAGATAACCCTTTCTAAGCAGTGCTATAACGAAGTACAGTCTCAGTCGGAGAGTCTTACGAATGTGGCCGAAGTGTTATGTATCAACATTCACGGATTGATTGCTCCAACCAGATAGTCTACAGCATATGAAAACGATCTATGATATTCTCAAAGAGTTCAGAGATGAATCCTTTTCGGAAAAGTACAAGGGGATACGGTTCGAGCGTCTGATGCGTGCGTGGCTCAAAACAGACCCGAGATATACGGACCTATTTGAGACCGTCTGGCTGTGGGAAGAATTTCCTTTTCGCGATGAGTTGGGAGGGACAGATACTGGAATTGATCTTGTCGCAAGAACTTATTCGGGCGACTATTGGGCTATCCAGTGCAAATGTTATGCTGAAAATACGGTCATCGACAAATCATCTGTGGACTCCTTCTTGGCAACCTCGAGTCGGACTTTCAATCACCATCAAACAACTTTTGCCCATCGTCTGTGGATTGCAACAACCAATCATTGGGGTAGTAATGCAGAAGAAGCCATTCAGAATCAGAATCCCCCAGTATCTCGCGTCAACCTATATGACCTTGACCACTCTTCTGTAGATTGGGAGAAGCTGTTCCAAGGAATCGAGGGCAGAGAGGCTTTATCGGCTAAAAAGCAACTCAGAGAACATCAGCGGGAAGCTTTAAAAGCGGCCCATGAACACTATCAAAATAGTGATCGTGGAAAGCTGGTCATGGCCTGTGGTACAGGGAAGACTTTTACGTCGCTAAAAATGGTCGAGCAAGAACTTTCAGGCAAGGGACTTGTGCTTTTCCTCGTTCCAAGCATTGCTCTCTTGGGGCAATCGTTGAATGATTGGATGGCAGATGCCACCTATCCTATCAAAGCGATTTGCATCTGTTCCGACAGTCGTGCTTCACGCAAGATAAAGCGTAACAACGATGACGATGAATCCGATAACTCAATCGTAGACCTGGCTCTCCCTGCCTCTACAAATACCAACTTCATCACCAAACAACTCATAGCGTACCAAATACACGATGGCATAACAGTGGTGTTCTCTACCTATCAAAGCATCGACATCGTGGCCGAAGCACAGGCCGCCATATTAAAAGATACGAACGGTGAGTTTGGCGTATTTGACTTTATCGTTTGCGACGAAGCGCATCGTACCACAGGCGTAAAAATCTCCACTAAGGATGAAAGCGACTTTACCAAGATTCACAGCAATGAATTTATTCAAGGTAAGAAGCGCCTGTATATGACAGCTACGCCTCGCCTCTATGGAGAGAGTGCCAAGATCAAAGCGAGCAAGAACGATTGCATCCTTTGCTCTATGGATGATGAAACCATCTATGGCAAAGAATTCTATCGAGTTAATTTCTCCTACGCTGTTCAGAATGGTATTTTGACCGATTACAAGGTGCTTGTACTTACGGTCTCGGAAGATATGATTCCTGAAAAGCTGATGGAGCAAGTCAAAGACCGGCATGCTAAAGAGCTGAACTACGATGATACGGGGCGATTGATCGGAGTCATCAACGGCTTATCGAAAAAGATCTTAGGCGATAAGGGGATTACTTGGGATGCTGACCCTCGCTTAATGCGCCGGGCCATTGCTTTCACGCATAAGATAGGGCGTGTCAACGAGCCAGGAACTTCTAAAAACATCGCAACCGTATTGCCAAAGATCTCCGACATCTACAACGACAGTCTGCCAGAGGAGGAGCAAATGGGCGTTGTGCATATCTCGGCTCGCCATGTAGATGGCAGCATGGGGGCGATGGAGCGAAACGCGGCTTTGGCATGGTTAGCAGAGGATACAGGTGATCCTCAAGAGTGTCGTGTTGTGACTAATGTGCGCTGTCTATCCGAAGGTGTAGACGTCCCAGCTTTAGACGCCGTGCTCTTCCTCTCGGCACGTAACTCACAGGTAGATGTGGTGCAGAGTGTAGGGCGTGTAATGCGTTCTTTTCACCGAGGACGGGTTGACGAAAAGAAGTATGGCTATATCATCATTCCCGTCATTGTCCCGGAGGGCACCAGCCCTGAAGAGGCATTGAACGAAAGCACCTCCTTCTCTGCAGTTTGGGATATTCTTAATGCCCTCCGTTCGCATGATGACCACTTTAATGCCCATGTCAATACCATCGCTCTAAACAAAGACAAAGGGTCTAAAGTGACTGTGGGTCTACCCGGCTTAGGGCAAATCGGTATTGGGCAACATTCATTTGCCGGCGACGGTAACGACAATCAAGACGCACAGCAACTTTCTCACCAAGAGATTGCCAAACAATTGGAACTGCAATTTGGATCGATCCGAGAACAGATCTATGCTAAGCTCGTGGAGAAGTGTGGCGAACGCCTTTATTGGGAGAATTGGGCGGCCGAAGTGGGTGAAATTGCCAAGAAGTACATCGCTCGTATCTCTCGACTTGTCTTGGGTAACAATGACAAGCTCTTCTCTGAATTTGAGATATTCGTGAAGACCCTTCAGGAAAACCTCAATCCAGGCGTCAATGCGGAGCAATGTATTGAGATGTTGGCACAGCACCTTATCACGCGCCCCGTCTTTGATGCTTTGTTTGCCGACTATCAATTTGTCAGCAATAACTCTATTTCTTCCTCCATGCAGAGGATGGTAGAGCTACTCGAGACCGAAGCGGTGGACAAAGACCTTGCGGACCTTGATAAGTTCTACGAATCGGTACGCATCAATGTGGGCAAGATTGATAATCTGGAGGGCAAGCAGACCATCATTAAAAACCTCTATGAGAAGTTCTTTAAGCGAGCATTCCCTCTAACGGTTGAGAAGTTGGGGACGGTGTACACCCCGGTTGAATGTGTAGACTTTATCATCCACTCGGTTGACGATGTGCTAAAGAGCGAGTTTGGTTCTGCCCTGACAAATGAACATGTGCACATACTTGACCCCTTTATTGGTACGGGCACATTCATCACACGCCTTTTGCAATCGGGGCTTATTCGCCCTGAGGATATGGTACGTAAATACACGTCTGAGATTCACGCCAATGAGATAGTTCTACTGGCTTACTACATCGCTGATGTCAATATCGAAAGCGTATTTCAAGAACAATGCCCTCAGACAACCTATCTTCCCTTCGACGGACTTTGCCTTACCGATACCTTTCAACTGGGCGAAAACAACGACCGCGACCTCTTCAAAGAGTTCTTCCGAGAAAACTCTGAAGCGGTAGAGTCCCAACGAAGCACGCCCATACGCGTTATTATCGGGAATCCACCTTATTCTATCGGACAGAAGTCGGCCAATGACAATGCCCAGAATCAGAGCTACCCAAAACTTGATCGGCGCATAGCCGACACCTATGTAACAGGTTCAACCGCTGGATTATCCAAGGGTATCTATGACAGTTATATCAGAGCTTTTCGCTGGGCAACAGACCGAATATCAGGAAAAGAAGGTAGTGTAATAGCCTTTGTGTCCAACGGAAAATGGATTGATGGTCATTCTCATGATGGCTTTCGGGCTTCATTGCAAAAGGAGTTTGATAAGATCTATGTGTTTAATTTACGTGGATCAATACGAGGTAAAAGCAAAGAAGAAAGTCGACGTGAAGGACAGAATGTTTTTTACATTCAGACAGGAGTTGCAATCACTATATTAGTGCGTTATCCCGAAGATGATCGCTTGGACGAATGCCAAATCCATTACTGCGACATCGGCGACTACCATTCTCGTGAGGATAAGCTACGCGCTATTCGTCAAGCAGGGTCATATAAAAACTTAGGCTGGACAACGATAACACCCAACGAGAAGAACGACTGGATCAACCAACGTGACGGGCTGTTTGATACACTATTGCCTCTTACCCCCAAGAAAAAGTTTGATGCAATGGCTCGGAGTGTATTTTCGACTTATGCCATAGGTGTGGCCACTAACCGAGATGCTTGGGTCTCCGGTTATTCCAAAGAACAGGTGGCTGAGAATATGCAGTCTATGATCGCATTTTATAATGAACAGCTAGGTAAGGGCGTCTTCTCTGAAGATGAAACAAGAATCAGTTGGACAAGAGCACTCAAAAAAGATTTAGAAAAAGGGACGAAACACGCTTTTGATGCGTCCGCATTTGTGCAAAGCGCCTATCGTCCGTTTTGTAAATTGTCACTCTATTATCATCGTCCTTTTATCGAAAGTCCAGGTATATTCGGACGATTATATCCTCAAGGAAAAGAGAATCTTATCATCACATTAAGCGGAGTGGGTGGAAGAATGCCATTTTCGTGCTTGATTACTAATGTGCATCCCAATTTACACTTGTCAGAGAATGGACAATGCTTTCCACTCTATTGGTATGAAGAAAACAAGGCGATGCAACCCCAAACCCTATTCGGGAAAGGGAGTCCTGAGCGCTGGATAAGGCGAGACGGCATCACAGATTGGTTCTTGACAGAAGTGCGTAGCCGCTTTAATGGAGCAAAGAACCTCACGAAAGAAGATATCTTCTATTATGTCTATGGCTTGCTGCATAGTCCCGATTATAGAGAGCGCTTTGCCGATGACCTCCGCAAGTCACTGCCCCGTATTCCGATTATGGAGCGAGTGGAAGACTTTATGGCATTCAGCAAGACTGGACGTGCTTTGGCTGACTTGCATTTGAGGTATGAAGACTATGCCAGCGAAGCAGGCGTGGAGGTGAAGGAGCGAGAGCGTGATACTATGGATGATTACGCTTACTACGCGGTGGAGAAAATGCGTTTTCCTAGCAAGGGCATGCGTGGCACAATCATCTACAATGCCCACATCACCGTCGAAGGTATCCCTGAGGCCGCCTATGAATATGTAGTCAATGGAAAAAGCGCCATCGAATGGGTAATGGAGCGCTACGCCATTACAGTCGACAAGAAGAGCGGTATCAAAAATGACCCGAATCTCTGGTCGCGTGAACATGGCAAGCCACGTTACATTCTCGATCTCTTGCTCTCCATCATCTATGTAAGCCTTGAGACGCAGAAGATTGTGAAAACTCTGCCTAAGCTGAACTTCTAACCTCTACAGTGTTTATGACAGTCACTCCAATTGATAACGCTAAGAAGTATTTCGAAGAGAATGAGCTATTATACAGAGATCCGCGTGGCAATGTGCTCGTTTTGTAGAGGTCTCAAAAGTAGATATACATGATAAGCAAGATCATTATAAAGAACTACAAGGGCATCAAGGATGCAAATATAACGTTCAATAAGAATCGCAATATTCTAGTTGGAAATAATGGAGTAGGAAAATCTACAGTCATTGAAGCCCTCACTTTAGCTCTAGGTTTCGGGCTAAGAGACTTGGATATTACCCCATATCTGTTCCATACATCTACGTGGAAGGAGTATTCTGATTTAAAGATACTCCCCTCAATAGAGATAGAAGTATATTTCTATGAAAATGAACGACTCAGCTCTTTTCATGGAAAGAACAATTCGCTTAAGGAAGATACAACAGGAATACGCCTAACAATAGCTTTTGACCCAGCTTATTCAGAACTATATGCGTCTGAAAAGGATAAGTGTACCCATATTCCTTGTGAATACTATACTTACACTCGATTAGGCTTCTCGGGAGATGCAGTTAAGCAACTCAACATCCCTATTTCAGTTAAGGTCATAGACTCGACTTCCTTGTTATTTCATACTCGTGGGAGCAAGTATATAACCAAGCTGACTCAGGATAGTTTATCTAATGAAGATAAGATATCCATGAAGAGTGCGTTAAGAACGCTCAAGCAGAGGTTTGAAAACGATGAACAGATTCAGGGTGTTAATAAAAAACTAAATGAAAAGAGTGATACGATTAGACCAGGGCTTTCTATGTCAATAGATCTGGTAAGTCAAGCTACTTGGAATACTATTATACATCCTACATTAGAAGGAGTTCCAGTGTCTCAACTTGGTCTAGGAGAACAATGCATTCTCAAGACTCTATTATCTATTCCACAAAACACAGATATCAAACCGACCATCTATATAATAGAAGAGCCTGAGTCGCATCTGTCTCACATAAAGCTTTATGAACTTCTTTCCCTTTTGGAAAGGCAAATACAAGGACAGCTAATAGTAACAACACATAGTAGTTTCGTTGCCAACAAACTCGATCTTCAGAACCTCATACTGCTGAGCAATGATGGATTTAAACTCCACACAACTTCCTTGAGAGATTTATCAAAAGAGACCCATCAGTTTTTCTACAAGGTTATACATTATCCTACTCTAAGAGTCGCTTTATGTGACAAGATTATTCTAGTAGAAGGCATCACAGATGAGCTTGTAGTAACTTACTACTATAACAAGACTTATGGCGGTAAACATCCTTTTCACGATGGTATCGAGCTCATAGTCTGTAGCGGACTAACATTTCGCCATTTTGTTACTCTTGCTAAGTCTCTTCACAAGAAGGTTGCGGTTATAACAGACAATGATCATAAGTGTATCGAAGAACTCTCTAACATATATGGGGATCAGGATAAACTCTATAGATTATTCACGGAGAGTGACACCGATCTTTACACACTTGAGGTCGCTTTTACCCGAGCAAACAAGGAATATATAGAATTGCTTATTAAAATTGTCGCTCTAAGATTACGCGAGCATACGCTTGAGGCAATAACGGGCTATATGAGCAACAACAAGTCTACTTGGGCATATAGATTGCTTGAATACTACGATAGCAACAAAGAGAGTTGTATTATTGATGTGCCCCAATATATCAAGGATGCAATAAGTTGGATTAAGGAAGAATGAGAAAAAGCATCTGTTTTGTAGCTGTTGCTGGTTCAGGAAAGACGACTCATCTTGTAGAAATGGGAAGAGAACGTCTTATAGAACTTGAAAAAGTTAAAGGCCATCATGGAAAACTCGCTTACGTGACCTTTACGACCAATAATAAGGATAATCTTCAGAACAGATTGTGCAGAAGGATTGGCTTCTCCGATTCTATTGTTGTGTTAGGATGGTATCAGTTTCTGTTGAGTACTTTCATTCAGCCATATAAAAGAGATATAATAGAAAGGCTCTACACCACGCAAGTTTCGGTTTCTTTTGCTAATCCTCCTACGTATAAAGACTCAAATGGGAAGAATCGTCCTGCATATAAGAAGGGAGAACTTGAAAAGAAATTCCTTGATAAGGATAGTAATATATATAAGGATTATATAGCTGAGTTTGCATTAGAGTGCATCCAAAAAAATGAGGTTACTCTACAGAAGTATCTTCCTTCTATATTTGACACGATATACATAGATGAAGCCCAAGATCTATGTGGGTATGATTTTGAGATTCTAAAATTCCTCATCAAAAAAGTAAATCTACCTATTATTGTTGCAGGGGATGCAAAGCAGACTACTTACACTACTGCAAATACAAGGAAGAATCATCATATCACATTTGACTCCTACCTGTCAGAAAAAGTGAATACTAAGAGAAAAGAGTATATCACAATAAATAGGACAACTCTTATCTATACTCATCGTTGTATTAGTGTAATTTCTGCTATAGCTTCTAAAGTCAGCCCTATGCCTCCTACCAGAACTTGTTCATGCGACGAATGCGAAGAGAAACGAAAACAGTACATCCATCGTTTGAGGGGGGCATATCTCGTTAAAGAGATGTACATTCAAGCTTTTCTCGAAGAAACAAAATCTGCAATTCTAAGATGGGACAAAACCAATAGAGAAACCGAAGGCATGACGAATGTTTACAATATGGGAGAGGTTAAGGGGTTAGAATTTGACTCTGTTTTAGTCTTCCCAACGGGTAACATGCTTAAAATCCTGCAAGGAAATGGAGCCCCAAGGTCGGATATAGTGCATGCGAAACTTTATGTAGCGGTAACTCGCCCTCGTTACATTCTTGGAGTTATAGTACCTGATGGATTTAATACTATTATAGATGGATTTAGTTGGTATATTCCTTAATAGTTCTACTCTTTAAATCAGCTGCCCCAAGTTTGGGGTGTTCTTAATGCGCCCACTCTCGTTGGTAACAAGGGAGAGGATATCCTGCTTCACCATTCGATAGTTGACATTGATAGTCTCACGGAGATTGTCGAAGCTATCTTTGCTTTGAGATCTTCACAAAACGAGCACATATCCATACAGATCTCTGTGTAATAGTTCTTTTTCTTAGCGTGAGTTCGATCTAAGCAACCGGCAGGAAAGAGGGATATACAAACTCCCGGGCGGTGTTGATGGAAGGCTTTTTGTCGAAGAAGGAGAAAGCGGCCAAAGCCGATAACAGATTGATAATGAAGTTTGGGAAGCAACGATGGCGGGTCAAGCTCTACTTGACAGATATTCTTGAGTTGATCATTAACAGTCTCGATCAGAGATCTTTTCCGGAGCATAATCTTGTCATGTTGAAGCATCAAGGCATTCTTCATACCCTTTTTCAGACGCGTGATGAGGTGGACTCCGTCAATGAAGAGCTGTTCGAAGAGGTCTTTCGAGATATAGCCCCTGTCTCCGAAGAGCTTCCCGAAGATCCGTTTGTGGAAGTCCATATGTTTCAAGGGGGCTCTGTCGTCTACATTGCCCGGAGTCAGAAGAAAACCCGAGCAGTTCTCCCTTGTCCTTAATGATCAAGTGGAGTTTGAAGCCATAGAACCACCCAAGCGTGCTTTTCCCTTTCCGGGCACAAATTCCTTGAAGGTTTTATGCTGCTTTTCTCTTTTGATATGGCAGCTTCGGATGGGAGTAGAATCGATAAAAGATATGCCGGTACATTGCCCCAAAGCCTTCATTTTTAGGAAGACAGCAAGCGGGATACAGACTTTTCGCTCTAACTCTACAAATCGGTTGTAGGACACGGTATGGGGGAAATCAGACTTCATGCGTGATCGGACGAAGAGATAGAAATGCTTCAGGTCTCGAAAAAAGGAGAAGTGGAAAAGGATGAGAATCGTCATCACCTCGCTACCGGACATAGTGAATTTGCGGTTCCTCCTTTTCTTTGGGGCACCCTTTTCCAAGGAATGACTTTTGATTACGGCGTCGTATTCTTTCAAGAATTCGTCGACGAGATAGATAGTAGATCTCTACAGTTTTATTGGTGGAAATCATTGTTGGGTTTGCTCTTTGTTTTCAACGCATTAAAGATACAAACCTCACTCTTGACTCCCACCTCCTTTTGCCCCTTTTCTTACGTCGAACTCACATGAAGGGGAAGATCAAAACCGTAGAACCAACCGAGGAGGATCGGGCGGCTTTCTTGGTGTCCAAGAAGAACGATGGACTGTTGAAGAACTTTATGATGAACCTCCGTCGACAGTTCAATGACCCGACACATTTCGTCGTTTATCGGGTTGTAGCCGATCGGGTGGGTGAGTCTGTGGAATCGCTGAAGCATGCTCGCCGCGCGTGATGTGCCTCAAAACAAGGCCGCATTAGACAGCATTCGCGTTAGCTCGGACGAGTCTCCGGCCCAAAAGCTGTCCACCATCGACCCGGAAAAGGTGGATTGGAAGGAGCTGGAGCGCCACGGCGTGAGTCCAGAGAGGCTCGAGGTAAGCGGGATTTCGGAGAACCTACTTTACTATACCTGCATCAATATTGGCATTGACATTTCGCATTTGATGTATGTTTATCTGATGGCCCTTGAAGAGTGACCAAGATAAAGAGAGATAAATCATATTCCCAAACAGCTTATTACCAACAATTTCAGTCGAAGGAGTAAAAGCTGAGAAACGTCGTGTTCGAGTCGTAGCTCCATCAGAAAAGATGTTGCGGACCCCCATCTTTATAGATAAATTTTGATACTTATATCCTATATTAAAATCAGAACTTGGATAATAGTATGTTAAATATGAACCCATGAGGCTTTCATTAGCAGAACGGTAATAAACATTCATACTCCACTGTTTACAATAAGCAGTGGCGCCAAATTGCAAGCTGAAAATCCCATTGGAATTATGCAAGTTGCCAGCAACACAATCATAACTGTATTTGGGCTCGACATATACATTTAGTGCTTCATTGAAGAATGACTTTCCCATGTATAGTCCAAGCTCATAATGCCTCAAATGCGAACCATTACCTATAGTATTCCAAAAAACACCATTATATTCTGCCACTTCATTGCTACTAATGAGATTACGTGAATACTCACAAATGCCATAGAGTGAGGCAATTGCGCCTTTGCGTTGAAAATTAAGTCCCAATGTGTGCATATCAGTATTAAACGGCTTGAGGTGAGGATTGCCCTGGGCTATGAATCTATTATCAATGCGATGTATAAAAGCGGTTAGTTCCGCAATACTGGGTAACGTAGATGTACGTTCAAAACTATACATTACCTGAAATAACGGCCCCAGTTTGTATTGCAGAAAAAATCTTGGACGAAAGGAATAAAAGGTGTGAGAGGCACTATTTTGATGAAAATGTTCTCTACTAGCTCCAATTCCTATACTATAATAAAGATATCTAAACCCTCCAGTGTATTGAGCATAGATATATTGTGAATTATTATTGATCTCCAGCAGATAATTAGAAGAGCTAAGGTATTCATTACGGGTGCGGGCCACAGATTGCTGATATCCAATATTAAATCTTTGCTCGTTGAGGAAATTGTGCTGATAGTCTACTTCACCGTATAAACTATGTTTTATCCCATTAACATTGTAAAGATTTTCCATCGATGGCATGTGAAAACCACGCTCATAAGTATTGTTTAGATGAGCAAATGCAATAGATGTTGTCAATTGGTCTTTCGCAGTGATTTTCTCATTATAATATAAGCGCATATGAGTTCGTAACTCTTTACTGTAAGTAATAGTCTGCATAAGAAAATTTTCACCTCCTGTTATTTGCTCGTTGAGTATACGCTTTGGAAAACGATCTGCTACTGTTCCTATTCTAATATCCAAAACACGACGATTGGGAAGGGTGTAATTATAGGAGAGAGAAAAATCATTGAGTTGATAATTCCCTCCAGAATAGCGTCCCTCTCTATGGCGATGCAATTTCATTCCGTTCGTAAAAAATAAATCTTCGTCTTTATGAGTAAAAGCCTTAGTGACATCATTGAGTTTGAATTTGTAATCAACTCCCAGTGTCGATCTTTTATTAAAGAGCTTCACCCACCCTCCGTCGTCATTATAATTGGCTGTAATTGCATTCATTGTATTTACTCCCAATGCAACGCCTATATCTTCTTTTCTCGTGTGCACATTAATAACTATAGCAACGTTACTTCCATACTTCAATCCTGGCATCGTAATATATTCCACTTTCGTGAATTGTTCGGGAGTAATGGACAAAATATCTTCCATCGAAGATTCTATATTATTAACCAACATAACAATCCGCCCTTTCCCACGAGTATAAGTCATTGACTTTTCTAAAAAGTCAATGTGCACTCCTGGTAATTTCATCTGCTCCAATAAATCCAACCCGTTACCCGCATGGTCGCGTTGGGATTGTGTCGGAAAAAAAATATATCCATCTTTTTTAGGGATTATATTATCACCACTAACCTCTATCTCTGGCAATGAGATATTTTTAATAGAATCTTGCTGGGCTTGCGCCACGGCAGACAACAAAAATAAAAATATTATCCTCAAAAAATCGGTGGCAATAGACTTCATACACCTTTTGTTTTAATATATCTCTCTAAATCCGAATAAAGCCTACTCTTTACATGAGAGATTATTTCCATGTTACATTGGCAATAGACCGATGGATTCTTAAAGCCATTTTTCACAGAGAATCGATGAGGTAATTTTCCACCACCACAAATATTTACGAAAGTACACTTGCGACATTTCATGCATAAAACTTCATCAGAGTGCGAGAGATAATACATTCTTAATATCTCATTTTGCTCTAAATCAAGAAACGAATTAGTTCGTACATTAAATCCTGTATGGGTGAATTTATTTCCACATACTTTCATACTATCGACTATCTCAATATCACCATTGGTTTTTATGCATAATGTCCGATTCTTCCCACGACCGAGCATTTCATACCCTACGTTCTCTCCTAACAACATTTTTATCATAAAGTCAAAATAGCGAATTATTGGCTTTGGCGTAATATCATCATACCAGCGATCGAAAAGCTCTATTATCCATGATGTAAACCGAGAGTCTACAAGCGAATCAAATGTCATATCTGGGTATAAAAAATCCGCATAGTCTACACCTATTGATTTCAAATGATCGTATACATCAATAGGTGAAACTTCTACATTCATTACGCTTAAAGTGCTAACAGGAAGATTATTCCTTTTTATAAGGGAAAGTCCACGAATGATATTATCATACGCCTCCATTCCATTAGAGCGATAGACACGATGAGATGATGCTTTCCTTGTACCATCAACCGAAACGCCGATTTGAACATTAAGTCCTGTGAAAAAATCGACCCATTCTTGCGTCAACAGGGTCGCATTTGTTTGCACACCGTAAGAAAATCGCGTATCCATACAACTTTGATTCAGTTCGTACACAAAGGACTTGTAAAAATCTCGACTCTCTAATAGTGGTTCACCACCGTGAAAAATAACAATAAAATTTTCAATCTTAAACTGATCGCAGTGTTGCGAGATCCTATGTACAATCGGCTTGATCAATTCCATTTTCAATAAGGGCGGCTCTCTTTTGTAAGAGGTATCACCCTTATTAAAGACATAGCAGTAGTCACAATTTAAGTTGCAGATACTGCTGACTTTGAGGATTAATTCTGTATACTTCATAAACATATCGCATACAAAAAGACAAAGAAAGTACTACCACGTAATACCTTCTTTGTCTTCATAAAAAAGCGCCTATCTCTTCTTCTTTACAAATTCATAAGCACTCTTATGCAAAATGAGAAGTTTACATGCATTTGACTAACACACATATGTTATCTCGGGGGCCCCGCAGGTCTTCCCTCTCCTCCTGGTTGTGGAGGAGTTATTGGATAATGAGGCCGATTTACATATGTAGATTCACAGTAATTGGCATACTGCGGGCCTCCTATTGGAGGTGCATCCCCGCCTCGAATAGCACCCAGCCCCTTTTGCGATAAAAACTCATTCACCAATGATGCATTCTTTGTAATTTCTTCTAATGAAATCATACAATATAAGATTAAATGATGCCTACTCATAGAGCTTTTCGGCTTACGCTTCTTTGGGCAGTTTGATCTGCTTTGATGGGTGCAAATGTAATACAATTTCTGAGGAACAAAGCAAATGCTGCGATTGTTGCCATATTCTTCATTTTAACACCCGCGATTTCCCTGTCCGAGAATGGGCATGTGTAATCCTATAAGTTCGCTGTTCAATAACGTTTTAATCACCATGAAAAAAACGACAAATGAAATCGGATGAGAACAAAGATTACGTGCTGATCTTAGAGGATCACACAGTAGTAAAGAATGAGCGGGATCCCGGCCGCCTGTCCGTCATTTCGGGGCAGGATGAGAAGGGGAAGATCAAAACCGTAGAACCAACCGAGGAGAATCGGTCGGCTTTCTTGGTGTTCAAGAAGAACGATGGACTGCTGA
>ERZ772807.1203-NODE-1203-length-14681-cov-4.382470_pt1 | contig 14681 bp, 6 predicted proteins | sample MGYA00511472_ERZ772807 | MGnify/ENA primary metagenome ERZ772807 (study PRJEB29015, sample SAMEA2737947) | human oral metagenome | biome: human oral; feature: human-associated habitat; material: dental | place: China | collected 2039 ...
GTGGCTCTACAGTGGCTCTACAGTGGGTCTACAGTGGGTCTACAGTGGGTCTACACCGAACAATAATAGGTATTAAACTGAATAGCAGACGAATACATTTGCTACTTCATTTAATTTCTTATAGCTTTGCGTCACTAATCGACAAATTAGCATATTGGTTAATTGATAAATTATGCTTATCTTTGCACTTCACATAAAAAGCATTAGTAGTTTGTACTAATGACTAAAAACTAACATCTAATATCTTACATTATGAGTTTTTTGAAAAAGCTTTTTAATTTACATCAGGGGGAAGAGAAAAAGGAAAAAGTAATTGAAGATATCCTTAGCAATATCTCTTTTCGTGGCGCTAATCTATGGATTTTGGCTTGTGCTATCCTGATTGCTTCTATTGGGTTAAACGTGAATTCTACTGCTGTAATCATCGGGGCGATGCTTATTTCTCCTTTGATGGGACCTATCGTAGGGGCAGGATTTGCATTGGCTACTTATGATTTCGACCTGTTGAAGAAAACTGGCAAGAGTTTGCTCATCGCTACTGTGGTGAGTCTTATAGTATCGTTTATCTACTTCTATATCAGTCCGTTTAAAGATGTACAGTCAGAGCTTTTGGCACGTACTTCGCCTACCATTTACGATGTGCTTATCGCCTTTGTAGGTGGGTTGGTAGGAGCTATCTCCCTCACCCGTCAAGACAGAGGGAACCCTATACCAGGGGTGGCAATTGCTACCGCTTTGATGCCACCGCTTTGTACAGCTGGATTTGGCTTGGCTACGGGCAATATTAGTTATTTTTTAGGAGCTTTCTATCTATATAGCATCAACTGTTTCTTCATTGGGATTGCTACTTTCCTCATCATCAAATACCTAAAATACACTCCTAAAAACACGGGTAACGAAGCGCTCAACAAGCGTTTGCGCGTTGTTATCACCACATTGGTAATCCTTATTGTTACCCCTAGTTTGTATTTGGCATATAGCCTTTTGAAAGAGAAGGAATTCCACGAGAATGTAGCTCATTATATCACTGCCGAGTTTGAAAACAGCGGTTATACCATTATTTACAAGAAAATACACTACAATGCCTCACCTAAAACCATTGAATTGGCTTTTTTAGACAAGAAATTTACTGATGAAGAAGTAAAAACACTACAAAGTAACCTCAAAAACTTCAAATTACACAATACCGAACTCATCATTAGGCAAAAAGAGTCGGATATTGACAAAGAGATGCTATCGGAAATCAACAAAAACAAGGCGTCGCTCTCTAATAAAGACATAAAGATAAATCAGCTAAAAGAAGAGTTGGCGCAATACAAATATACCGACCCGACTTTTGCCAAAGAAATAAAAGTATTGTTCCCTAATATTGAGAGCTTTTATTTTGGAAAACTGACAGATTTTTCAGGAAAAGGCAACTCTTCTCTCACTACGGTGATGCTCTACACGCCTAAAAAAGAAACTGTGAAGGGCAAAGAAGTCGCCAAAGAAGTGGATCGCCAAAAGTTGCAACAATGGCTCGCTGAGAAGTTTGGCGATAAGAAAGTGATTTGCAGATTAGCAGATTAGGGAATTAGAAAATTAGCATATTAGAAAATGAGAAAATGAAATCCTCGTGGTGTGAGCTGTATGGACTTTTAAATTAGCGTGAGTCCGACGTAAGAAAGGTGTAGCTTACGCTACAGAAATTTTACAAATCTTAAAAAAATCAAACAAATAGGTAGCAAGCTACCTTTAGACACATACACACATACTCTGCTATGCCAGCTCGCAGACTACGCACAGATTACACGGACAGTCTTTCAATTGACAATTGACAATTGATAATTGATAATTGATAATTGACAAATATGATGGGTACGAATTAGTAGCTTTGTTACTGGATTTACACAGATTATAATAAAACATAGGTGTGACTTTGGTAGTTTTAAAAACTTTTAGATGGCTTTTGGTAAAGCAGTGACTAACTAATTTCTTTAACGCAATGGACTGGGATAAAGTAGTGATGTTTTATAGCCAACGCTAAATAAGTAGTATAAATTATAACAACATTCGCTGCAATGCCAAAGGCATTGCAGCGAATGTTTTTTTATAAGATAGTTTAGCTAAATATTAAAGATTTAAGTTATTGATACTTTCATTTTGAGGAATTGCGAACGTAAGACGTGGATTATCATAACTAAAACTTTTGTTCTTTAGTTCTAAGTGGTTGCCCCCTCTGTTTACCGTTTTGTGGTTACGTTTTAAGGCGAGGTAACTTTTCCCTTCACCCCATAGCTCAATACGAGTATTGAGATAGATGTCGTCTTGTAACTGAGTATTAGTAAGTCCATCAACATAAGCAATATCGGTAGCAGCAGTAGCTTCAGGATAACGTTGCATTAAAAGTTTCTTATAAATAGTTTTGGCTTGGGCATCTTGCCCTAACTTAGCCAAGGCTTCTGCTGCCAATAAATAAAACTCATCTACACGCATATACACGTAGTCGGTAGTGATATTTCTTTGTCCACCTAACACTCTATCGGGTGCAAAAAACTTGTTTGAAGGAACTAATTCGGCTCCCGCAAGAGGAGTGTCAAATTGTTTTTTGCGAATGTCGTTAGTGCGTATTTGGGCATAGAGTTTATCATCAATAGCCTTAGGGTCACCTGCCCAAGCATAACTATAGGTATAAACGTCCATCATACCCCACCAAGAGTTCAACGAAAAATCATTATCAATAATCAGGTCGGCACCCCACATCCAGCTGTCGGTATTTACATCATTAAAACCACCGCCTTTTCGGGTAGTAGCATCGTATACAGTTTGCTCGCGAGAGGTAAGTGGAAAACCACTATTATTAATGATGTCTTGTGCTAACTCGGCTACTTTTTGGTTTTCGCCCATAGCCGCATAGGTATAGGCAAGCAAGCCTTTGGCGACGTTTCTATTAATCATTCCTTTGTTGGCACGAGTAAAGCCATTTAAGTTATCTATGGCAAATTTCAAATCGCTTATGATTTGGGCATATACTTCTGATTGTTTTACACGTGGCTTGCTAGCTATATCGGCTTCTGTATATAGTGGAATAGAGTTCTTACTTGATTCGGGTTCATACTTGGTAGTGAATATTTGCATCAAGTAAAAGTAAGCATAACCACGTAAGGCGTGAAACTGTGCTAAGACGTACTTCTCACTATCGTCTTTAGGGCTTGCCAATTCGGCTATTGATTTATTAGTTTCGTATATCATACGATAATAATAGCGCCAAGGAATATAGTTATAGTTATTGCTTGGGCGTTCGGTAGCGGTTAAATTAGCTATTGTTTGGTAACGTCTGTAATTTGCTGCTAACAAAGCCATATCGCCACAGAGCATATCTGTACAGATATCTACTTGTTTTTGTCCAAAATCTACTTGATCCTCAGTTCCTCCTGTACCCCATTTGTAGGTCATTAGGTACAAGCCATTAAGACGAACATCAGCAGGAGCTGTAGACACTACTCGTGTAGGAGTGGTATCAAGAAAATCTTTTTGGCAACCAATAAATACTGCTATTGTTGCTAATAATATACTATAAGTTAAATATCTTTTCATAGTGTTTTTCATTTAAAAAGTTGCTTTTACTCCTAAAGTAAAAGTAGATAGAGGGGAATAAGTATATCTATCAGAATTACCTGATTCGGTAGTAGTAGGATTGAATCCTTTACGAGCAGTTTTTAACCATAAGTTATCGCCACTTAGGGTAAAGGTCAGCCCTTCAAATCCTATGGTTTGACATACTTTTTTATCTAAGCTATAAGCTAAGGTAACGTTGTTCAGTGCTAAGTAATCAGCTTTGACTAAGAAACGTGAAGATTGGCTATTCACATCGGTATCGCTACTGATATTATTGCCATATCCTGATGATAATCTTGGGACATCGGTAATGTCGCCAGGTTGTTTCCAGTGATTTTCTATATCGGTATGCCAATTATTACCACCTACTTTTTCATTACCCATTAGGTCAGCATACACTGCATCGTAAGCGTAACCTCCTAAGCTGTATAAGAGTTGTGCACTGATAGAAAAGCCCTTATATCCGACATTTAAGTTAAAAGCACCACGTATATCGGGGATAGCTGATTTACCTATGTATTTTTGTGTAGCTTTACTGTACACTTCGGTTATTCCTTCCTTAATGTTGGCATTAGGATATTGTACTTGGTATTCGCGCAATGAGGATATCTCTTCGTCTCCGCTATCGAACACATTGTTGTTATTGTTATCCGCATAGTGCATTGTCCATTGGGCAGCTCCTGTTTGAGGATTTACCCCACGATATTCACGTGTATAAAAATCAAAGAGAGAATGGTCTTTACTTCTACCAAAAACGCCTCTTATATCAAGAATTTTTTCATCTTTTATTGATTTATCGTAAGGCATTTGGATGAGTTTGTTAGTAAGCATTTCTCCATTTACGCCTACATCTACTTTCCAATCGTTAGTATTAACTAAATGGGTTTGTAGATTAAACTCGAATCCAGTATTAATTAATTTACCGTCGTTTACTTTCCAGATTCCATTACCGGTAGAAGGAGCCAAGCGACTATCAAAAATCAAATTACTGGTAGCTTTACGATAGTAATCTACTTGTAACTCAATAGCTCTTGATTTTAAGAAGGTAAACTCAGCTCCTACTTGAAATATTCTCGCTTTTTCCCAAGTAAGATTAGGGTAGCCTATTCTGTTAAACGTAGCCGAAGGTAGCCCCATAAAGTTACCTAAATCGTATACATCATAACCTGGATAGTACGAAACGTTATCTCCTTCTGAATCAACTGATTGGTCACCTACCGTACCATAGCTGGTTTTGAGTTTGAAATAAGGCAGCCATTGTTTATCTTTCAAAAAGTTTTCTTTACTTACTACCCATCCTAAACCTGCTGAAGCAAAAGTCCCCCATTTGTTGTTTAAAAAACGGGAAGAACCATCACGGCGCACAGTACCTGAGAACAAGTATTTACCTTGATAATCGTAGAGTAACTGACTAAAATAACTTTCCATACGGTAGCCATAAATATACGAAGTTAAACTTCCTACTTTAATAGCGTTTTCGAATTCAGTACCTTTGGGGTCTACTAAACCGTTCTTATCTCCTTCCAAAGTGTAATAATCGTACACGGTACTTTCGTGAGCTACAAAAGCTTGTAGATTATGGTCTCCAAATTGGTGAGTATAACGCAACATTTGTAAAAAAGTGTAGTTTAGTAGGTCATATCTAGCTTTATAAAGATAACCTTTTTGTGAGGCTGAACTACCATAATAAGGATTGGTATAGTTGTTATATGCATTATTGTAATACTGTCCTCCTAAGCGAGTTTCAAAGCTCAATCCTTTTACTATATCGGCACGTAAGAAAATATTTCCAATGACATCATTACGCGTTCTGTTTCTTTTATCGTAAGTAGCTTGAGCTACGGCATTAGTAAGGGAACCAAAACCACGCCCTCTACCAAAATCGTATTGATAGCCACCGTAATAATTATCTTTCACTTTGTTACCTTTAGCATCACGCAAAAATAGCGGATAAATAGGAGGAATATTATCAGTAAACCAAAACAAGCTATTAGAGCTTTCTGCCTGACCATTTGCTTTGGTTTCAGTATGTACATAGCTTAAATTAAACTCACCTTTCAGCCAGTTTTTGGGCTGATAGCTTAGGTTAAGACGACCGGTATAGCGTTCAAAACCGGTATTAATAGCATAGCCTTCATCTTTAAGGTAGCCTATACCAGTGTAATAAGTAGTTTTACTACTACCCCCACTCATACTTATGTTGTACTCTTTGCGTATAGCTGTTTGGAAGGCGTAGTCGCTCCAATCTTCAGGGTCGTACTTACGAGTCACACCATCGTTTATCTTACCTGTAGTGGGGTTGATAAGATTTGTTCCGGCTACATTCCACATATTATATTTGGGGGTAATCCCTAAATTACTAAATATATTTTTATTAGCATAATCTACTGCACTAGTATAACCCTCGTTGGCAAAAGCTGTAGCGTCTTCAGCTTGCAATAAAGCTCCACTTTGGCGCAAAGCCTCCCAACTGAGTTCGGCATAGCGTTCAGGACTTTTAATCATATCGTAACGAGGCAACAAGCGCATATTGAAGCCTACTTTTGATTCTATTTGTATACGTGATATATCGGAACGCCCTTTTTTGGTTGTAATGAGCACTACCCCATTGGCACCACGAGAACCATATACTGAGGTAGAGGTAGCATCTTTCAATATTACTAAATTCTCGATATCATCAGGATTGATAGAAGACACCGCTCCTTCATAAGGTACTCCATCTACTACATAGAGAGGATCACGACTACTATTTACTGAACCAAACCCACGTATACGGATAGTACCCCCGCTACCTGGTTGCCCAGAAGAGTTAATTACACGTACCCCTGCTACTTCTCCTGCTATAGCCTTAGATACGTTAGAAACGCTTTTCTTTTTAAGGGACTCTTTATCAATAGTAGCAGCTGTACCCACATACTGGTCTTTCTTCACCGTTACGTAGCCTACTACTTCCACTTCGCCGATTTCTTGAGCTTCTTCCTCCATCACTACATCTATACGTCCCTGCCCATTTACTTTGAAGCGTTTGGTTTTCATACCTAAGAACGAAAACTCGAGGGTCTTGCCATCGGCTACCCTAATGGTATACTTACCATCGAGGTTCGTTTCGGTACCGTGAGCCTCGCCTTTTACCACTACTGCCACGCCAAGCATCTCTAAACCATTAGAGTCGCGTACAGTTCCCTTTACTTCTCGCTCTTGTGCGAGGGAGAAGCCGTGCACTATTAATGCTAATAACAGCGCATACACAAGTCTGTTCAATTTCATCTTCTAAATATTTTAATTAACAACACGGCAAAGGTATAAATATTTTCAGCTTACTTCAAAACATTTTTTGTTATTTTTTTCGCAACTAAAAAAAGAAGAGCGCATAAATTTAGCAACAAAAACCTTATTTTTTTGCAGTATTTTCATTAAAATACATTTTCTTTGAGAATATCAAAAAAAATCACCTTATATTCTGACAATATTCTGTTAAAACAAAATGAGATAATTAACCTATTGAGAGGATAGATTTTAATTATAATCGTTCGCTTATCCTTCGCTCATCGTTCGCTCATCGTTCGCTGTAGCTGGCTTGTTAGTATATCCATTGTATAGTGTAGCTATAAAGAGTACATTTTATTTGTTTTAATTCAAAATTATTTCATACCTTTGTCGCTCAAAACAAAAGTGCCTTTCTTCTTCTACTGAAAGGACTAAAGCTAACCATAATGAAAAAAAAGATTCTAAGTATTTTAGCCCTCATTATCATTGTATTAGGGGGTTATTGGGGATGGCGCAGATACATAAGCCCTACCCGCATTGCACTGGTGAACTTCATCAGTTATCAGGCTTCTAACATTGCCCTTTCTAACAAGGACAAGTTTATCAAGTTTGAAGAAGTGCCGTTAGACAAGCTCGAAACCCTTAAAAAATACGACTTCGTATTAGTATGGGGTATGGGCTTGAAAATAAGCGATGAGCAGCGCAACCAGCTGGTAGCCGCCGCCAACCGTGTGCCTTTTCACAGCTTTGCCGTTACCAATCCGGATAACGACATCAGTAGTCTATCGGAAACCGAACTGAAAAAAGTAGCCGCCTACTTAGAGAGTGGCAATAAGAATAATTATCAGAACTTAGCCCGCTACATACGCAAATACATCGATAAAAAATGGTTTGCCCCCGAACCTGGTGCGCCTATTGAACTGAAAGAAAACGTCTTTTTTCACTTAGATGACGAACGCTCTTTTGGTGACCTTAAAAGCTACGAAGCCTACATACGCGAGCACCATTATTACAAAGAAGGAGCGCCCCGCATAGCTATAGTAGCTGGATTGCACGAACCTTTTGCGGGCAACAAAGAGCACCTAAACGGTATGATTAACACCCTACAAAACGAGGGACTTAATGTATACCCCTTCACGGCACAGAGCAAACGCATAGAATTCCTTGAGGCTATCAACCCCGATGCGGTAATCTATTTCCCGCACGGACAGATGATGATGGGACAACCCGAAACCTTTACCAACTGGGCTAAGGCGCACAATGTGCCTCTGTTTACAGGTCTATCGGTATTAGCGCTGAAAGAAGATTGGGAAAAAGACCCTATGGGTATGTCGGGAGGCTTTATGGGGCAAACTATCGTAATGCCCGAACTCGACGGGGCGCTTTACCCGTACGTAGTTATTGCCCAAGAGCAAAACAAAGACGGTTATTACTTTTTGAACACCATCAAAAACCGCGCAGAGAAGTTCGCTAAGATAGTGCATAACTTCACGACCCTCAAACACAAAGCTAATGCCGACAAAAAGGTGGCTATCGTCTATTTTAAAGGTGTCGGTCTTACCCCTGCGGCTGCGCAAGGCTTAGAGGTGGAAGCGTCGTTATTCCGCTTCTTGCACCAACTAAAAGAGCAAGGCTACAACGTGGGTACCCTCCCTCCTACCTTAGAGGCTTTCAACCAACTGCTTATCTCTCACGCTAATACCTATCGCGCGAGTGCCAAAGGCGATATAGAGAAGTTTATAGCCTCTGGGGCTCCTGCACTGGTAGAAGCTAACCAGCTGAACCAATGGCTAAAAACTGCTCTACCACAGCGTTTATACCAAGAGGTGTTAGCTAAAAATGGCGCATTGCCTGGTGACTACCTCAGCACTACCAAAGACGGCAAAGTCTATTTGGCGGTTGCGCAACTGACTTTTGGCAACGTAACTATTCTGCCTCAGCCCCCTGCTGCTATCAGCACCGAAGACGACTTTAAGGTACTACACGGGGTAAAAGAAGTGCCTCCGTACGCCTATATGGGGGCTTACCTATGGGTACAAAACAAACTGAAAGCCGACGCGCTTATTCACTTTGGTACCCACGGCTCTTTGGAGTTCACCCCTAACAAACAAGTAGCCCTCTCTGATTACGATTGGGGCGATATATTAGTAGGCACCGTACCCCACTTTTACTACTACACTATCGGTAATATAGGGGAAGCGATGATGGCCAAACGCCGCTCGTACGGAAGCATCATCTCGTATCTAACGCCTGCTTTTACTGAAAGTGATATGCGCAACACTTTCAATCAGTTAGAAAACACCATTCTTTCTTACGAAAAAGCTAAAAACCCTTCGGACAAGCAGACCATAGGGCTACACATTAAAAAATTAGCAGTACAAATGGGCTTGCACCGCGACCTGCGCTTAGATAGCATCGTAAGCAAACCTTATACTGAGGAAGAGATAGAGCGCCTTGCTAACTTTGCCGAAGAGATAGCTACTGAAAAGATAAACGGCGAATTTTACGTAACCGGCGTGCCTTATACTGCCGACAAAATCAACTCTACTGTACTGGCTATGAGTGCCGACCCTATAGCTTATAGCATCGCTACTATAGATAAGTATGAGGGTAAGGTGACAGAAAAAGACCTTAAACGCAAAACGTTCTTCACCGAAAAATACCTTAATCCAGCTAAAAATTTGGTAAAACAACTATTAGCCGGCAAACCGGTAACCACCGAATTGGTTTGCAGCTATGCCCACGTAACCCCCGAAGCCTTAGCCAAAGCCAAAGAGGTAATGGCCACCGAAGAGGGCAAGGGTATGCCTTACTTTTTGCAACAACGTATGCAGAAAGAAGCTGCCAAACAGGCTGGCACCGCTACTAACACAGCGAGTACTACTATGGCAAGCACCGCCACCAATACCGCCAAGAAACCCGATGCTGTGGGCAGACCTACTAAGATAAAAGCCCCTGCCAAAAAACCTGACCGCAAACCACTCACTCAGCAAGAATTAGCTGAAATAGCCGCTAAAAAAGCCAAAATAGACCACGCAAGAGCCATTGTAGAGGTGGAAAGAACCATACAGAATGTACTTTTGTACAAAAAAGGCTTAGAGGAGAGTCCGCGCAGGGAAGAAGAAGCCTTTTTTAACGCCTTAAACGGTGGTTATACGCCTCCTTCATCAGGTGGTGATGCGGTTGCCAACCCTAAAGGCGTGCCTACCGGACATAACTTGTATGGTGTGAATGCTGAAAGTACCCCTTCTAAACTAGCGTGGGACAGAGGGGTGAATATGGCGCAAAACACCCTAAGCGAATATCAAAAGAAACACGGAGAGTATCCTAAAAAGATAGCCTACACTTTCTGGAGTTCGGAGTTTATAGAAACGGAAGGGGTATCGATAGCACAAGCCCTTTATATGCTAGGGGTTGAGCCTGTATGGGATACCTTTGGACGCGTAGGCGATGTTAGGATTATCCCTTCAGAAGAGCTTGGAAGACCTCGTATAGATGTAGTGATACAAACCTCTGGTCAGTTTCGCGACTTGGCTGCCTCTCGTCTTTTCTTGCTTACCAAGGCTATTGAGATGGTCAGTGCCCTACCCGAAGAGCGTTACACCAATGAGGTAAGTGCCGGTACAGTAGACATTGAAAAGGAACTCGTAAAAGCAGGCGTTCCTCCTAAAGAAGCTCGCGAACTCTCTACTCAGCGTATTTTTGGTGGATTGCAAGGCCGATATGACACCGGTATAAAAGAGATGATAAATGCCGGCGACAAATGGGATACTCAGAAAGAAATAGCCGAAGTGTATATGCACAATATGGGGGCTTTCTACGGCAGCAAAGAGCAGTGGAGCAAGTTTCAAGAGGGGATGTTCCGCGCCGCTATTAAGAATGCCGATGTACTAATTCAGCCTCGCCAAAACAACACTTGGGGCGCTCTGAGCCTTGACCACGTATATGAGTTTATGGGCGGTATGAACGCGGCTATTAAAGAAGTAACCGGCAAAGACCCTGATGCTTACCTTGCCGACTATCGCAACCATAAGAATATGCACCTACAAGACTTGAAAGAAGCCGTAGGAGTAGAAGCGCGCAGTACGATACTAAACCCTAAATACATCAAAGAAATGATGAAGGGTAAAGCCTCGAGCGCTGGGCAGATAGCCGAGATAGTAACTAATATGCACGGTTGGGAAGCTACTCGCCCTGAACTGATAGATGATGCGATGTGGAATGAGGTGTATGACACCTATATAGAAGACAAACAGCACTTAGGCATCACTGACTTTATAAAGAAGGAAAACGTAGCTGCTCTACAAGAGGTAAGTGCTGTAATGCTTGAGGCTACCCGCAAAGGTATGTGGAAAGCCTCTGCCGAACAGATAAGTAACCTAGCGAACCTACACACCCAACTGACAGAACAATTTGGGGTAAGCTCGTCGCAATTTTCGTCAGAAAACAAGAAGCTACAAGCCTACATCAGTCAGAAAGCCTCTGCTGAAAATGCTAAAGCCTATGAACAGCAACTGGCTAACAGCCAAAAAGCCAGTGGTGAGACCGTAGATACTAAAAACGCTAAAGTATTGCAAAAAGAAGAGCAAAACCCTGCTCAAGAAAGCAAGAAGGTATCGTTTAATGCCGTGTGGATAGGTGCGGCGGTACTGTTAGCCTTTGTAGGGCTTATCATTTTCATTAGGAGAAGGAGACGGGTTAGTCGTTAGTTTTTTTTAGACGCTAGTCGTTAGTCGTTAGTCGTTAGAATGTTGCGGCTAACGACTAACGACTATTTGCTAACGACTAAAGACTAAACACTAACGACTAACTTCATCGTCTGGGCTTTATTCTGGGTCTCTTCATATTCCTTCTGAGGGATAGAGTCCTTAGTAATACCACCTCCCACATACAGATAAGTATGCTGGCTATCTATCTGCATACAGCGCAAATTAACGTATAGGGCAGCCATTTTCGTACCCTCTATAAGCCCACAGTAGCCTGTATAATACTCCCTATCATAAGGCTCGTAGTTTATAATAAAAGTACGTGCCTTATCTGTGGGATAACCACAGACGGCAGGGGTCGGATGCAACCTTTGTATCACTTCATTTACCTTATCTGTGGGTAGTGTACCGCTTATCTCAGTACAGAGGTGCTGCACACTGCCTGCACTCACAGTATGAGGGTCAGTTACTTTTAGGGTCGTAGTATAGGGCTGCAATTGCGATACAATAGTATCAGTAACTATCTGTTGCTCTTCGCGCTCTTTAGGCTGCCACTGCTTATCCCCTACCTTAGTACCTGCCAATGCCATTGTGCGAAAATCACCTTGGTGATGATACAGCAACGTTTCAGGGGTAGCTGCCAACCACATACCTACTTGTGGGTGATAAAACAGATAGCAAAAAGCCGAAGGGTAACGCAGCAGCATATTAGTAAAACTCTTAAACGGACAAGCAGGCTTAGCAAGAGTGATTTTGTGCGAAAGCACTACTTTCTCAAAAGCCCCTGCTTGTATAGCAGTTACGGCTTGGGCTACCAAGTTAAGATGTGCTTGTTTATCAGCTTCAGTCTCTATAGGTGTATGGGTTATTGTGTTTTCTGCATCTCCTTGAGGTGAATTACTTATTAAGGTTGTACGCTCATCAAAAGGAATAAATACCGAAGGGTGATTAGAGCGAAAAGGTGCGAACACAAAGCCCTCAATGGCTTCTTTTACATCAAAAACATTAAGCGTCGGCTGCTCTTGCCACCTCACCACTACTGAGGGGTGTTGTGGCAATCGGTAGCACACAAAAGGCAACTTCTGATGGTACTTTTGCTCAGCGCACTGCAACAGTTGCTGATAGGTAGTTTTGTTTTGTTCTATCATATCGTTTGGGTGTCATAAAAGGCTTTGAATGCCCCATTTCGCGCTAATAGTTCTTCTTTATTGCCTTGTTCTACTAATCTCCCTTTATCAAGCATCAGTATTTTATCTGCATACTTAGTAATCGATACACGGTGACTTACAATAATCACGGTTTTGCCTTTTAGGGTATCGCGTAGGTTGGTGAGTATTTTCTCTTCGGTATCAGTATCTACTGCCGACAAACAATCGTCAAGCAAATAGATTTCAGCCGGTTTAAGGAGTGCTCTGGCTATAGCTACCCGCTGGCGTTGCCCTCCACTGAGCGACACACCCCGTTCACCCAATATCGAATCGTACTGATGAGTAAATTCTACAATATTATGATGTACTACCGCCTTTTCACAGGCAGCCACTATCTCTTCATCTGTAGCATTATTGCCATAGCGCAAATTATTTCGGATAGTATCAGAGAAAAGGAAATTCTCTTGTGGCACTACCGAGATAGCTTCGCGCAAACTATGTAAGTTAAGCTGTTGTACAGGCTGTCCATCAATACACACTTCGCCTTCAGTAGCCTCATACATACGCGCTATAAGGTCTAATAAGGTCGTCTTTCCGCTACCTGTCTTGCCAATAATCGCTACGGTTTGTCCTTTTTCTATCTGAAACGACACCTCTTTAAGAGCTTCTATCCCTGTATCTTCATAGCGAAAAGAAACATTTTCAAAGGTTATATCACCCTTTATAGGGGTAGGTGTAAAAGTGAAATTGCGTATTTGGGGTACTTCTGAAAGAAATTCATTGATGCGCTTCTGAGAGGCTTCCGCTTGTTGTACAATAGAACTTACCCAGCCTACTGTAGCTACAGGCCAAGTGAGCATCATTACGTAAATACTAAACTCTACAATCACCCCAATCGACTGTATTTCTCCCAAATAATACAAACGCCCTCCTATAAAAATCACAAAGATAAGGCTAAGCCCTATCATCAGTATCATAGTAGGAATAAAAAAGGCTTGTATCTTAGCGAGTTTAATACTCTTCTGCCTCCCATCTTCAGCCAGCACCGCCAACTGGGCATTGGTAGCGGCTTCATTAGTATAGGCTTTGATAACCCCTATACCTGAAAACGTTTCTTGAGCAAAAGTAGAAAGATCTGAAAGATAGGCTTGTACTTTCATCGTTTCTATATTTATCTTCTTACTCATTTTATAAATTAACAAAGAGAGAATAGGCAGCGGAATGAGAGTATAAAGGGTAAGCTTAGGCGAAATGATAAACATCAGCGGAATAACACAAGCAAAGAGAGTAATAGTCTGCACACTATACATAATGGCAGGCCCTGCATACATACGCACTTTCGACACGTCTTCACTAATACGGTTCATCAAGTCACCTACCCTATTACGTTTGTAAAAACTAAGTGAAAGCTGCTCATACTTCAAAAAAATCTCGTTTTTCATATCGTATTCTATATAACGAGATACATTGATGATGAGTTGACGCATAAAAAACATCAGAACAGCCGAAATAATAGTAGTACCGATGATAATAAGTGCGTACTCTATGAGCAAAGAAGTCATTTGCGCAGCATCTTTATTAGTAGAACGAGCAAATTGCTCAATAGCTGCTATAGAATTTTTCACGTAGCGGGGCATAAATAGTGAAAATATGCGCGACACTACGGTAATTAAGATACCGAGCAGTAGATGATATTTGTATTTGAAAAAATATTTGCGGATATGTTTTAAATGCGCCATTTAGCCAGTCGTCAGATTTTAGGTATTAGGTGTTAGTAGGTAGTACCACTAACACCTAATAAACTAATACCTATTTATAATTCTTAATCAAGTTTTTCACCAATAATATCACATTAGGCATTGCTATATTAGCCGCATTAAGTACTTCTTCATGCGATACATCAGGCGATATTTCAGGCCCTCCCAAATCGGTGATTACCGAGAGAGCGCAAACCTCCATCAGT
>ERZ772807.1209-NODE-1209-length-14623-cov-22.205794_pt1 | contig 14623 bp, 12 predicted proteins | sample MGYA00511472_ERZ772807 | MGnify/ENA primary metagenome ERZ772807 (study PRJEB29015, sample SAMEA2737947) | human oral metagenome | biome: human oral; feature: human-associated habitat; material: dental | place: China | collected 2039 ...
TTCAACGACGCCCACCTCTCATCAGCCAGCCGACGGCGCAGCAGTGCGGACACCCACACCAACTACCACGTCTCCCACCACCCCGCCACGGCGGATCAACCGCTACCTGCGTGCGCAGCTGGTGGAAGAGATGGTGGCGCTGCACCAGGCGGGGCAGACGGTGGCGCAGATCGCCTCACGCTTCGGCTTCCACCGCACCACGGTGGCGCGGCACCTCAAGCAGGTAGGGGAGACGCTGCGCACCAACCCAGCCGACCCTGCCTTCCAAGAGCGGGTGCGGGAGGCCTACGCTGAGATTGGCACAGTAAAACATACTGCGCAGCGGTTGGGTGTCAGTAAGGATACGGTGCGGAAGGTCGTGCGGGGTGAGTGAGGTGACGCCGAATCAGTGTGTGACTTGAGTCAAGTTCTCATGCTGAGTTATCCGAACTTTTCGGACAACAGCCTCAATGCTAAAGCCGTATGAAGGTAGGACGCCTCTCAGGCACTTCCACCTTCCATTTCTGCACTAGATCGCTCGTAAGCGGCTTGACATCCAGTCCTTACTCCACCTCGGTACTATCTTCTATACCGATCTATACCGATACACAAAAGCCCCACCTTCTACGTCGAGACAAAAGAAGTCTGTCCATCCATCGAACATGCACTGTGCCTGCGGCGCAGAGATTGCCTGGTCGATCAAGGATGAAGCCTCGGAGCGAGCTGGCGTCGGCAGATGAATCGGCCAGCCAGCACCGACCATTGAGGCAGTGCTCATGATGTCCCTTTTGAAGGCTTCTTTGGTGCCTTCAGGGACATCCTTACTCATGGCAGAGAAAGGATTCCATGATCCACAATTTTCCGAGTAGCATTTTCTATATATAATTTTCGACGCTATATCCTTCCGCTTTTGCGCATTGTCAATTCGCCCCACTACCGACCCTTCGCGTTCCGTCTGAATGGATGGTATTCTGGCATAGCCAGTATCGTAGACAATCGTCGCATTGTATGTCACGACTGGCCCCACCCGTTGCCGAAAGATGTTCGTAATGTGATGTTCCGGCCTCATGCCAAGCAGGCCGTAGACGATACCGTAGTGCCAGAAGACAAAGCAGCCGATGACAATGACGACAGCTTTGAGAGGGCGGGGATAGGATGAAAAATGTAGCAACGTCATATTAAGGATAATAATACCACTTTCACCTATCTTGCATCAACTGGGATCGACATTTTACGCCATTCTAAAGTGCTTCATTCGTAGCAGCCAGCTGAGTAGACGTGGAATTCTTGCGCTTTGCCTGTAGCTGCAGCGAGCTTCTCGTGTGGAAAATCATAGTCGAAATCGTAGTAGTCATAAACGAGAAAACAGTTCGAGTCTGTTCGATAAATTGTGAAAGCCCCGATAGCTCCATATACATCAGGCCCTAAAAAGCGAAGTGTTTCTTCTCGAGTGACTTGCCTATAGTCGCCGACACGGATCTTGTATGCCTGCCCCTTGAGCCATGAGCGATTATTAAAATATGACCAGTCTATCCTTGCATCAACACCAGGAAGTGAGTCATTTTTGTGATAGTGTTTGTAAAGGAAATCTACGACGGCGGAATCGTTTCCATCGTACCGAACATCCCACGTTTTTGGCCAAGTGCGTGGGTGCTCAACTCCAACTCCTGCTGTTGGGCTGTTTCCTTTCGGTGAGTTACAGTCCGGAATCGTCGAACCAGCCGTATCGATTGACAAATATGCAGCAGACACCCAAGTTTTGTCTGAGGTGTAATACCATCTTTCTGAAGCTTTTCCATCGGGGTCGTTCACAGATTCACCTTTAGTCCAACATTCTAAAGCGAACCCACTATTCGCGGGGTAAACCTTAAGTGTGTTGTGTTTGGTGGTGGGACCTATTCGCCCGTTTACATACTCTACCTCAGGGTCGTTGAGCACTCTGGCCATGGAAGTCGGTGACTGATTTGGAACGGTTGGCGCTGAATCTTGATTGTCCTCTGGACACATACCGGTCACCGGTAGGTCGCTTCCTGTAGACAGCATCGAGTCGGCGATCCAGCCTGAGCCGTACCCCTTGACCTTGTACCAAAGGGTGCTACTGCCGTAGGGGCCTTTGGCCTCGCCACCGTACTGGTAGCAGGTTAACTCCGCTGTTTGGCCGGCTTGGACCCGCCCGATTGGCTGCCCGCCTGTATCGGGGCTCGGCCGAACGTTGGCGTAGTCCCACCCAGGAGCCGAAAATACTGTTGCAGTAAACTCATCTGCACTTGCGGTCGGCGCCGCAAACACCGCTCCAGCGATCACCAGTAGCATGCTTAGGCAGAGGGTCATTAGTCGTCTTATCTTGCTCGTCTTGCTCATCGTGATCCTCCTCGGGATGAGGGCGATGGAGCTGGTGACTCCAGCAGACGTCCTTGCCTGCACTTTCAGCCTATACCACCCGGCCGGTCAGGAGTGGCACACGTCACCAAGTGTGATGAAACCGCAACAATTGATGAAGCGAGAGCGAGCACTACTGCCTGGTCGCGGACTGACGCTGCGAGATCCGCCCCAGGGCTGGCGCTGGTAGGTTTCTCCCACCAAGGCAACCCGCTGCAGTGAACATGTCCAGGCGTGGACTGCGGGGAGCCGCTTGGCGCCTGTCGCAGTGGTGGCTGGTCAGGTTGCGGTGGCCACCGGTTCCAGGCGGCAACATCCCGCGCTGCCGCATGGAACCGCCCCCAGCACCCGATGAGTGGTGGGGACAGCGGTGTCGGTCGAGGCGACGCCCCTCTGGGGCTGTGAGCCCGAGGTGAGCGAGTGTCGACGCAGCCGAAGAGTGTGGCACGAGACTATTGATTGCTCAACATGTTCTGCCAGCGGCGCTGTACCGGAGAAGATGCCAATACTCGAGTACCTAACCAGCCCCCTTGTCGGCTGCTATTGACAACCTGTTGGTGCCCACGGCTTATTGGCATAGCCTCTCACGCGCGCATGCCATTCTTTCAAGCGATTAAGTTCATGCTCCATCTCTTCAGGTTCAGGAGCCACATAACTAACCTCTTCGCTCTTGTCGTGTCGTCTGGCCCAAGTTGAGGTGGCTGAGTATCCTTCTTCGAAGTCTTGATAGTCTTTGTCCGAAATTCTCGCGAGGATACGCACCGACATTGGTTTAACCTCTGTGGTGCTGCGATCTACGACTCGATAAATAACGTCGCTCCGTATTGTACGCTCCCAGGTTTCCGATAGCTTGCCGGCCCAGTCTGACGTTTTGTCTTCGTACTCTTCGCCCGACATGCTAGCCCGTGTTGCGGCAATCTTATCCAAGTTGGCTTTGAGGATATTTATGCGAGCGTCGGTATCGTTAGCCTTCCAAGGGAACTTATCAGTTATCTGACCTGGCTGTTTAGAACCATTACGCTGGATTGTTTGTTGATGTACTTTAACCGACAAATATCGGGCACGTTTTACCAGTTCTGCAAGAAAAATCAGGTCATGCGTAAATACAATAACCTGACGATCCTGCGCGAGTTCCACCATGCGCTGCGCGGCGCCGCTCCTTCGCTGATGGTCAAGCGACGACATTGGGTCGTCGAAGACAACGGCAGATTTGCTTTCGTCGAAATACACCTCAGTCAGGAACCCTGCCAACCCTGCAGCCGTCTGCTCACCTTCGCTCAGTACCTGCATTGTAGAAGCGTTAGATGTACCTTTTAGGGCGGGTATCTGACGAATCGCTCCCTTCACGCCTTTTGGATCTGAAAGCACGACGTGTTCGAGTCTAAGGTTATTCGCCTCATACAAGAAATGCTCACTTACTGTCTTCGTGACGTAATTTTTCGCAAGAGTACTACTTTGGCGCGTTACCGGTGCGGTGGAGGCTTCTCTCTTCTTGCTATCGAGAAGCGAGACTCGCTTAAGCCGCTCAATCTCGTTGACAATTTCTTTATTTACCACTCGTAGTTTTTGAAGTCCCTCGCACTCCTGTCGTTTCTTGATGACTGAAGCGAGGTTCTTCCTGAAGGTATCGACATCAATACCGGTTGCTTCATTACGTTTCGCTGTGACGAAGGAGCGCATGGCAGAAGTATCGACAACTGCAAGATCGATCCAGCCCTCATCAGTGTTACTTTGAAGTCGCTCCAGGATTCTCTCTTTCGCCCTAGCTGCGATATCAAGAGCAGCGACGAGAATGTCCTTGCTCAAAACGTCATTATCGACAAAATGATCTAACCAAGATAGGATCTCTGGGGTCGTTACCTCAAACGTTTTGAGTTGCTCGACTGCGGCACTGTATCTACGCTCCGCTTCCTTCGCCTGCTGCTGCACGCTGTCGTGGACGTAGCTGTGAAAACGACGTAGTCGTGCTTGAGCGTCCTGAGCCAATGGCTGTTGACACAACACACAGACGTCGTCATCCTCTGTAGATGGAAAATCTCGGTCAGGGTAAGCCTCTGCTTGTGCGTAGCGTTCTGCCGCCTCCCACATAGCTCGCCAAGTCTGCGACCCCACGCCAGGAAGAGGTTCGTTTGCAAATGAGTTGGACGAGACTTTCTCCGCGCTGGCGCGTAGCTCCATTGCCGTCTGTTTTAGGACTAGAATGCGATTTGCGGCAGCTGGTGATAACGTCTTCTCGATGGATGCTAGGTGATCAGCGAGTGCTTCGGCATCTTTTGCGACAGCGAGGAGTCTTGTCTTCTCCTTTGTGGGGTCAGTTGCTCGGAGTCGCGCTTCTTCTTGGCGGTGTTCTTGAAGTTCATTATCGAGATCCTGGTGGGCATCAAGTAACTGGTCAAGAGAGTGTGGATCTGTGCGATCAGAAAGTTTGGATAGGAAGTTCGCTGCTGAAGTTCCGTCAGGTACATTTGGTAGTGAAAACTGTTTTGCCTCTTCAGTGGTGATGCGTTTTCCGATCTCTTTACTCACATACTCAATGAGTTCGATGAGACGATCGAGGAGGCTGAGCACTGATGGTCGATACGATAGTTCTGTTTCATTCTGCAGGTAGTCGTTGCCGCAGGCTTCATCATAGAAGTGAACGCGCCTAAATGTCGTGTCATTGAATGTGTTTGACCATGTTGCTGCTTGATCAGTGTCGCCACAGCGATAGTTGATCTGTGCTGATTGAGCGCAGCGCTCGTTGGTAAACACATTAGACAGAATTTCCTCATGATGGCGAGCGCCGACTATCTGCTTGAGGAGGCGTGCGTATCCGGATTTTCCACTGCCGTTGTCGCCATAGACAATAGTCATACCAGTCGGAGAGAACTGTAGCGTCTGGCCGCCCAGCAAAGCATTGACCCCCTGCAAGTCGCCAACACTACATATTGCTATACTTTCTTTCATATCTCCGCCTTGAGGGAGTTCGTCAATCGTCAAGGTGGGAGTTTCTGGGGCGGCAGTTTCGCTAGCAACCAGTAAGTCGACGAGTTGCTCGATGTACGAATTATCGATAGCTTGATTTCGTACAACGCGTTGAAAGAGGTTTCGCTGCCATATAGGGCGCTTTTCCAGCCATCCGAGAATATCTTGGTTGATTGCTTGTGTCGACAACATGCTGGCTTGAGATGTGGTGTTGTCGCTAATGTTGGCAGTGTCGCTCATTTTGTGGTCTTCTTGTTTAGGGGGTAGTAAAGTGATGCAGATAAGTTCTGCACGTATTGTATGCTGAACGATGTATTTTTGTAAGCCTATTTTATGCCACCACCCCCACCCCGCGCTCCATCACACTCTCTACATCCACTCGCGCCTTCGCCAGTATCGTGCTGGCGTCACGACCAAGAATCTCGTCAATGGTCCACGTCTTGACCGTTGCCTGGCGTGGCAACCAGATGCCGATGCGCTGGGCTTGGTAGTCGTTGTCGAGATCGAGGATGAGGTAGCCCAGGAGCTGCATGAGGACTTTCCGTACCCATGGTGCCCGGATTGTGTCTACCACTTTGCAGTCGAAAAGTGTGTCGTCGATGAACCAGTCGCCGTCCGCGCCACCAACCAAGGAGGCGCCAGTAAAGTGCGGATTCTCCGTGTACGCTGCACCGCTGCGGATCATCGTGCGCCACTGCTCGACTTGCCCCTGATTGGCAGCGCGCAGATTGGAGACGTCGGCAAGCATGGCGGGCGGAATCGAAGCAAACAGATCATCGACGGTTTTGCTCGCGTGAAACCGTTCTCCCAGGGAGCTGAAGAGTGCGCGCAGGCCCGCCCGATATAACGCCTCACACCAGGTGAAGATGATACTAGCGCGATCTTTGTCTTCTTCGGTGCCTTGGATCGTCAGGTTCTCGGCTTCGCGGAAGCTGTCTGCCAGCATTTCTGTGATACGCTCACCATCCTTCATGAGCCGTGCGTACATGAAGGTGAACGCCCTGACGCCAAGAGCGGACGCGCTGTAGTTGGGCTCAAACTGGCCGAGCATCATCCTGGTGCGGATATCGAAAGCGGTACCAACGGTTGGTGAGTGCCGTCGTTTGTCGTGTACTTCCTCCGGCAGCGGGACGACCAGCGGTGCCTTGACTAGGTCGTAGAAACCGAGCTGCGTGGCGAACTCTTTGCCTGCCTTGGATTGGCCTGCGGCGGTTGCGAGCGCTGGGGCCGATTCTTCCACCAGCTTGCGAAAGGGAGATTGCTTGTCGTTGAGATGGGTCGTCAGGGTCATGGGAGGCTCCACCGCAGGATTGAGAGGGATATACGGCAGCGCAGAGCCGACGAGCGACGCCGGTGTCGCCATGGGTGACAGGGGCTGGAGGATGCCTCCAACAGGGACGGGGCTGCGTTGCCGCAATCGATAGTAGATCGCCGCACGACGAGCCAGTAGCCGTCTCCCATCCTGGCGGGCTGTTTGCGGCTGAATCGTGATCTGATGTGGGCAGGACGTGGCGCACTTTGCTATGCGGGCGATGTCCTGGTGCCAGGGGCGACCAGAGCGTCCTGGCGGGCTACCCGTGCCCGTGCCTGAGCGCGGGGGAGGACTCTTCGCGTCTCTCTTAGCGCTCGAGGGCGCCAGTACAGCAGTACGGAAGAGCAGCAGACGCCGGTGAGCCGGCGTCCAGGGGAGCAGCGTCAGCGCTCTCTACGCTGCCTGCAACCTGCTCTCAACAACCGCTACCCGGCCCGCGAGATCCTCATGCTGCGTGGTGAGCAGCCGTAGTGCGCCTTGAGCTTGGAGAGCATCTTGATGCTGAGCTTCGATGTCTTTACTGAGTGTGTCGATCCGCTTGGTCACTTCCTGATGGTTGCGGTCGATCTTCTCGTCTAGTTCTGTGAACCGATTGTCAATCTCATTGAACTGCTGGCCAATGGCGTCAAAGCGTGTTTCCATGCTTGTACGCATTTCCTTCATCTCATGTTCAAGCGTGTCGAGTCGACTCTCTACGCCGTCCATGCGACCTTCTAAACTGTCCAAACGGCCATCTATCGTATCGAGTCGTTCATCAACTTTGTCGAGACGCTTGTCGATCTTGTTGAATCGCTCGGCGTTCCGCTCTTCCATGGCATTGAGACTAGTGGTTAGTAATTCTTGTATGCGTTGGAAGTCTTTTTCAGTCATACTTCTATTTAAGCACGTTGATGCGCGAGTGTAAACCACGATATCGTGATAGGCAGAATGCGGTAGGCTTGGTGCCAATATGTCTTGGACTTGACTAGTATTCCTTTAAGTGCTCGAGAAAAGGGTGGATGGCGGAATGGCGGACACCTCCAATGCGGTTGAGCGCCACGATGTCTACGGCAATAGCGCACATAAATGCATTGCTCTCACTGTGGTGAACGAACTTCGCTAGCGCAAATGACGTTATCGTCACCGCGAGAGCGGCAAGGCTGGCTGGGATGAAAGCCTTATGCGTCTGCTTATTAAGTGGCAGCAAGAAACCAATATGTGCAGGCTGCACTGGCTGATCTCTGTAGTAGTCAGCTGCGCAGCGACGGCGCTCGAGATATAGGAGGATGACGCGCCGATACTCCAACACCTGGAGCCCGAACATAATGAGTAGGAACGGCACAAAGGGTTGCTCTCGCAGGACGGGACCCACCACGGTGACCGTTGCAGCAACGATCGCTTCAACATACTTCCAGGCCGGAATCATCGTCGCTGCCACCACCTCAGACTGCGCCCAGCGCTGCATGTCCTCCAAGTGTTGCTTGCGCTCGTCGGTGGCTGAGGAAACCTGCTCCTGTGCCCAGGTGGCGGTTCGCATCATGCGGTGGCGGTAGGACAGCTGTGTGGCGGCCACGGCGGCAGCGATCAGGCCAGTCAGCGCAGTGACAACGCCGACGGCAGCGTCGACGCTGAAAGACGCAATGCTCATGATCGTAGGGCGCACCGCGCCAGATCGTTACTGGTGGGATGACCCTGGGGGAGGGGTGCACGTTGGCTCATAGCGGCATGGTAGCCAGCGACGTTGCTGACGTGGGTTCTCTCCCTACACCTCCAACCCACTCACCAACCCACCGGCGTCGGTGTCGAGGGCGTGGGCGATGCGGAGGATGTTGTGGAGGCTGAGGTTGCGTTGGCCGCGTTCCACCTGGCCGATGTACGACCAGTGCAGAGTGGAGCGCTCGGCCAGTTTCTCCTGCGACAGATCCAGCTGCTCGCGGCGGGCGCGCACACGCCGACCAAACTCACCGGTGGCTGGTGAGAGCGGCGGCTTGCGGTCGGTGGGCACGGCTCCATCTCAACCGGCCGAAGACTCCCAATCCAGAGACTATGTATCTCAAGACGATGTATCCTGTGGCTGTCCGTAGCGGTCGAGTAGGTGAGGAGGTGGTCATCATGGGTGGCGGTGAGTGACCAGAACTAGCCCGCTCGTCGAGCGGTTGCTGCCTCAGGCTGCTTGGTCTGGGGCAGCTCGTCTTGCAGTGCCCAGGTGAAGGCGAAGCCGGAGTGCGGCATGAGCCAACCACTTGCCTCGACAGTGACGGCCTTGCCTGGTACCGCGTCTGGCATACGGGTGACGCGAGCAGATTGAGCGGTGGCTACGGTGTCGCTGACGCGCAGGTCGGCGATGGTCGTATCGCTGTAGTCCAGATGTACCGACAGGTCTCGGGTGGGTTGGGCAACCTCGAAGAAGAGGCGGTGGCCCCATCGCGGCACCACTGTGCGGATCACTTGGCGGATACGGACTGGCTGGCCCTGTATGGCATCGTCATCCAGGCTGACGCTGTACGTCTGGCCTGTCTTGCGGGTGCTGTGACGAATCGTCTGCGAGCGTCCGTCTACTGTCAGCTCGAGGAGTTCGTAGGAGGATCGACTGGCCGCGTCGACTCCTGGACGGTTCTGGAGAAGCCATGCTGCTGTGGCTGGCGTGTCAGCGAGTAGCTCGTTGTACTCATCTTGGTCAGACACGCACGCGAAGCGCCGAGTGGCACTGCTGGGTACGGTGGTGTACTCCCACTCCACCACTACGTCGAGCAGAGGAGTACCTGCGGTACTCCTCTCTACTGCAGTAGAGAGCCGAACGCGCACCGCCACGTCGTACCACCGCTCGGCAGCGCGGATGGCTTGGTCGCGGATGTCGCGGTAGATCTCGCGGGCGAACTGCTCATCGCCAAGGCGTAGGGCCATCACGTTGGCGGCGATGTCGTCCAGCAGCTCCGGCGTGGCCACGCGCTTCAAGTCCTCAGGGTGGATGGCGAAGCCCTCCACCACCGCATCACGCATCGCCGGAGCCTCCTCACGGATGATCTGGCGGAAGCGGGCCAGTGTGTGCGCCTCCTGGTCTCTCCGGAAGGTGTACTCGAAGAACGTCGACAGCAGCCCTGCACCAAACAGCGTCCCACCCAGCTCGCCCAGCGGCAGGGCATGCAGCCACTGCTAATCTCCCAGCCGCAGCGGAGCCAGCCAGGCATTGAGCATCATGAGGAGGATGCCGGCAAGCGTCAGGGAGACGGCGAGCAAGGCGGCCTTGAGCCGACGGAGGCGGTGGTAGGGAGAGGGCTCGACATCAGACATTACATTATTAATTTTAGCACTTTTATAGTACACTTTGAAAGGTCGGCGTCTCAGAGCCGCAGAATGTTGCAGTTTTGTCACGGCACAACAGAGATGGATTGACGGGGCGTTATCTTGTGAGCGTGCTACTTCACGCGTGGGCAATGACGACCAATGGAGACATTTGCGTAAGAGTAAGCGTCACCTAAACTGCAAAATATTCGTTAAGCCGTCAAATACATCAATAAAGCAAAAAGGAACGTTATGCGTCTCACGCGAGTCAAAGTTGAAAACCACAGCCGTCTCCAGGATCTAGAGCTGGAGGTTCGCCAGCATATGGTACTTATCGGTCCAAACGACGTTGGCAAGTCATCGCTGCTGCGCTGCCTTGACCTCTTGCTAGGTGCCAGCACCGGGCAGCTGTACAACCAGATCACACCTGAGGATCTTCGCGAATCGGGACGGCCTTTTGTTGTCGAAGCTGATCTTTGTGGATTCTCGGATACCGAACAAGAGCTATTTCCCGATGAGATAACGGTTGACCCAAACGGTGAGAAAGAGCAGACGCTCACGATCCGTCTTGACGCCAGCTTTGACGACAATGAGACGCTTTCGATAACGCGCACTGCACCAAACAAGAACACCGGACGACAGATCTCACGTAACCAACTCCAGGCGATCGGGTGGACACTGCTCAACGCCAACGATCGTGCCCGGAATATGAGTGACGATCGCCATTCTTTATTTGATGACGTGTTGGCTGGCGTGGAACTTGGCGATGAGCAAGCTGACTTTGATGGCTTGATCGATGCAATTCGTGGCCAGCTCCAGAGCTCAAATGTACTCACTAAACTTCGGGAGAGGATGTCTGAACAGCTCAGTACGGCCTTGCCAGAGAGAGTTGCACAAAACGATCTAACTTTTGTGCCTGGGGCCGCTGCGGACAATAATGTGCTGGACGGTGTGCGACTTCATGTCAACAATAAGTCGATCAGTGAGCAATCGGACGGTAAGCGTGCCATCTATGCAATTGCTTTGTATGACCTGATTTCGAATGGTGCGAATGTCGTCGCCATCGACGAACCCGAGATTCACCTCCATCCTAGCAGTCAGCGTAGTTTAGCGCGGCTGTTGAAGAATGGGAGAAATCAAAAGATCATCGCGACGCACTCGCCGGATATTGTGAGTGCGTTTGATCCTGAGTGCATTGTCTCTGTCAAGGCCCATGGCAAGGTTGTTCAGCCGGCGCAGGGGCTGCTCAACAACGATCAGCGGCTGATACTCACCTGGTGGGTCAAAGATAAACTGGAGCCGTTGACAGCGCGCCATATCATATTTGTAGAAGGCATATCGGATCGCATCGTTCTCGAGCGAGTCGCAGAACTTACTGGGCGTGAGCTAGATCGTCTTGGAGTGACGATCATGGAGGTAGGTGGTTGCAAGAATATGAAGCACGTGTGGAGTCTGTTTGGCGCAGACGGGTTCGATATTCCTACGTCGATACTCATAGATGAAGATGCAGTTCCTGATGTCCCCAAGTATCTCAACATTCAACAGGATGAATTCGAACAAAACTCCGTTTGGGTATCACTAAAAGATCTCGAAGACGAATATGTGCAGGCACTTGATCGAAACACCTTCGTTTCTGAGCTATTATCTTCAGGTATGTTTGAAACAAAGAAACAACAAGAGCTAAAAACTAAGTTCGAAAACAATGCCATTACCGACGAAGACATTGCCGAATTTTGTCGATTTAAACCAAAGCGGCACCCAAATCATAAGGTGGCGGCTGCGTCAATTGTAAGCCAACTTCTTGATGAAAGTTCCGCATCAGAAATAAAAAGCATCATGGATCTGCTCAACAACATCGAGAGTGCCTGAAGTGCTAGACATAACGCCAAAACAGGCGCAAGTCCTAGATCACGAAGGGCTTTCGCTCCTCATCATCGCGCCCGCCGGATGCGGCAAGACCGAGACATTGGCGCTGCGCGTAAGGGGCTTGCTCGATCAACAAGCTGTCAAGGCGTCACAACGCATCCTGGTGGCCACGTTCACCAAACGTGCGCGCGATAACATGCACGACCGCTTGAGCCACTATCTCACTCCACGCGAGATGCGTGAAGCGGTCACTGTGTGCAACTTCCATGGGCTTTTTGCCAGAATCATCCAAGCTCATAGCAACGTCATCGGCCTTGATCCGAAGCGGCTGACGATGCCACAGAACGACTGGGTGGGTGAGCGTTGTAGCGCACTGAAACTTAAAGGGCTGACCAACGACGTTAAGAGCGACATTAGTTCAGCGAAGCGTCGAGTGCTGAATGATGAGCAGGTTCTGGCTGAACTTCAGCGTTCTGGCAACCAGTATGCATCCATGATTGAGGAGCAGCGCCAAGCCGAGAGTCGCTTGACCTACGATGATCTACCGAGGCTTGCCGAGTTGATCCTTGCCAACGATGAGGTGGCGGCACTCTATCGGCAGCATTTTGGGGCAATCATCGTTGACGAGTTCCAAGATTTAACGCCGCAGCAACTACGTATCGTTCAGCGCATTGGCTACAAAAAGACCACCTACGCGGGCGACCTAGCTCAAGGCATCTACGCCTTTGCCGGTGCTCAACCTGAGTATGTCAAAAAGAAACTCGAAATCGAATGCTCCGAAACCATCGAGTTTGCTGAGTCATTCCGCTCATCGCCTGCCGTATTAACTGCGGTGAATTCACTCAATAGTCTGACTGGTGGACAGACGCTGACGGCGGCCACCCCAGACTCTTGGCCAAGCGGTGGGCTGGCTGCCTACCGACAGTTCGATCGTACACAGGAAGAGGCAAAATACATTAAAAACCTCTGTTCCTGGATCCTATCTGAAGGACGCGCCCCGCAGCAACGAATCGGCATTTCTGCACGCCTTAAGCGGAGACGCCAACTTGTCGACGAAATGATCGCAGCTAGTGGTCTCCCATACTGTATTTGGGATGACGGCGTGCTCGATAAGTCTATAGCGCAGAAGATTCGCAGCATGTTGAGAGGGCTGTCGTTGTCCGAGTTTCACAGTGCAGATGATCAGCTGTCATTCCTTCGACAAGCCGTTGCTTTTGACAATGAGCAAGATCCCGATGAGCGAACCGCACTCTCGAGTGCGGTCGACTGGTGCTTGGATCTCTTACAGAAGGATCTAAATCCAGATGCTATCCAGAGGCGCATCCAAATTGGTGACAATGATTCACTCATCACTCGCGCTGGAGTACATCTGCTTACTGGTCACGCTGGCAAGGGCCAACAGTTTGATTGGATGGTGGTCATTGGTCTTGAGGAAGACTACCTACCCAGCTACCAAGCGATACAGGCTGGCGATAATTCTGCCATGATGGGTGAGGAAGCTCGGACGCTTGCTGTTATGCTCTCTAGGGCACGGCATGGGGTGCTCGTGACTTCGAGCTCTGTTATATCTGGTGATTTCATTCCGAACAAACGACAGTCGCGGTTTCTGACCGACTTGCTTCCGGCGGTAATATGTGATCGTCAGCAGATCCATGACTGGCTTACAGAAGCCGATTGGAAGGCTATCGCAGAGAGGTGATTCAGGGGATGTGAGGCCAGTCAATAGAAGGTAAGCATGAAGTCGCCGGCTGGTAAGTAGATATGATGGAAGCGGTTTTGCTATAACGGCAACCGGAACAAAGCGTTTGAAATGCGATTTGGGTGACGAAGTGGAGACTTGCTGTACAGCGCTACTATAATCGAATCACCCCATACCAGACCTAGACGTCTGGCTTGAATATGCACAGGACGGGCAGGAGCAGTTAATGGATCGCGCTAGGAAGAAGCGGCTTCGTGATAAGATCTCGCAGAGCATCGACATTACGTCTACGAGGCTCAGCGATGACGAAGCCCAGGAGCTGAGTGATTTTGTCGATGACTACGACAGTTACGCGGGTACCAGCACGACTCGGGAACGCTCCTGGAAGGACTGGTCATCAGACGGGTACTACCGACGGACAGAAACGACGACCGATACCTTTATGGAAGACGGCGTCGGCATCCGTCGTGAGACACATGTTCACGATGATGACGGGACGGAATGGACTGATACCGATGAAATTACGGATGGTCGTGGCATTTTGAAGTGGCTTCGTGAACACCGTTGAGGTGTTGAGAGTTGCCGTGTGCTCGCGACACTGATTAGGTGCAGAGAACAAGCGAGCTATACTTTTCCGTCGGAATATCGCTAACGAGCTTACGATGCTGTCAACTCGTCGAAGACGTTGTTGGGCAATGCTTTGATGTAAGCGATGCGCGCGCGAATTGCGGCTTCCAAGTTGGCTAAGGACAGCGATGCTGAAGGTTCGACGTATTCGGCACTTTCGGCTTCGGCAGTTAGCAGAGCCACAGCGTCATAATTTCCCTCAGCGACCATGCGCTCGAAAAAGATACGGTAACGGTCGATATACGAAGCACCATTAAAGATGGTGTCGGCAGGAAATGGCATATTGGAAGGGACTCGAACTGCTCCAAGCGATCCTTTGGCTCGTTCGACGAGCATCACAAAGCCGAACCAGGGCTTAAGGCGGCCGAAAAGGCCGCGCTCGACAGCCAGCTGGGAGTCCGCGGCTAGATCTGACTCATGACGCTTAGCTGTACTGATCGGGGAGGTTGGTTAGGCGGGTGATGGGTGGGTGGCCTTGGGTGGCGGTGTGGGGTCGGTGGTGATTGTAGAGGTGCAGCCATGCGGGTAGGGCCTGG
>ERZ772807.1211-NODE-1211-length-14621-cov-2.470273_pt1 | contig 14621 bp, 10 predicted proteins | sample MGYA00511472_ERZ772807 | MGnify/ENA primary metagenome ERZ772807 (study PRJEB29015, sample SAMEA2737947) | human oral metagenome | biome: human oral; feature: human-associated habitat; material: dental | place: China | collected 2039 ...
CTAACCTGACTGAGCGGATTCTTGTAATTACACAAAAGCACCCGTGCAGACTGCACTTCCGCTGGAACTCGTGAGCCTTCACTGCCAGCGACTGCGTCCAGAACCTCGCCCGGCATGAACTCGGCGGGAACACGCACCGCCGTCTCGTCCCCAAAGAAATTATTGAGCACCAACAGCCGCGTGCGCGTGCCTTTAGCGATATGTTCGCGCAGGTACCCAAAGACCCGCTCATGGTCGAGCTCATAGGGCGCGTAACTGCCCTCAGAAATCACCGGGTACTGCCCGCGCAGGCGAATCAGCTCGCGATAGTACGGCAAAATCACCCCGTCACGTTCCTCATCCGCCACCGAAATACCCGCGCCGGTTGCCGCATCCACGCTGGGCGCGGGCGCCAGCCAGGGGGCAGCGGTACCAAAGCCAACAGTGCCGTAATCCCCACCGGAACCAGACTCCCACTGCATGGGAACACGCGAATTATCCCGCGCCTTGGCACGCACAACCTCAAGCGCCTCGCCCTCCGAGAGTCCCCGCGCAAGCAGGGTCTTAAAAGCGTTATGGGCCTCAACGTCCACGTAGTCGTCAATCGAAGAATACACTGGGTCAATCATGCCGATCTCTTCACCCTGATAAATATAGGGAGTGCCGCGCAGCAGGTGAATCACGGTCGCCAGCATGGTCGCAGATTCCGCCCGGTACCGCTGAACGTCGCCAAAACGGTTGAGTGCGCGCGGCTGATCATGATTATTCCAAAACAGCGCATTCCACCCGCCGCCCACCTGCATGCCCAGCGCCCAATCGTTGAGTAGCCCCTTCAGCTCAGCAAAGCGGAACGGCACCTTTGACCATTTCTCGCCGTCCTCATAATCCACCTTCAGATGGTGAAAACTAAACACCATGTCGAGCTCGCGGTTCTCAGGGTTGGAATAGCCCACGCAGTTCTCAATGCTCGTCGAAGACATTTCACCCACGGTTACGGTATCCCCATACCGCCCGAACGATGCGCGGTTCAGCTCCCGCAGACGCGTATGCACGATGGGCGTGTCGGTATACAGGGTCTTATCGATAACCCCGGCGGGCGCATCCTCAAGCTCTTCGGATTTGCCGATCACGTTAATGACGTCGAAGCGGAACCCGCGAACACCCTTGTCATACCAGAAATTAACGACCTTATAGAGTTCCTCACGCACGGCGGGGTTGTACCAGTTCAGATCAGCCTGTGTGACGTCGTAAAGGTGCAGATAGTACAGCGGCACCCCCGATTTGTCCCGATAAACCTCACCCGCCGTATCGGTGAAAGGCGCCCAGGCCGAACCGCCGAATTTTGACTCCCAGTTCGTGGGCGGAACCACCGTGCCGTCAGACTGAACCCGCCCCGGGCGAAGATAGAAATAATCCCAGTACTCGCGCTCGCCCGCCTGCGCTCGCTTAAACCACTCGTGCTCGGTCGAAACATGGTTGAGCACCATATCGAACATGACCCCGATGCCGTGCTCCCCGAAAGCGGCGATCATCTCCTCGACGTCCTCCATCGTGCCCAACTCAGGGTTAATGGCGTAGTAGTCGGAAATGTCGTAGCCGTTATCGTGCTGGGGCGAGGCGAAGAACGGGTTGAACCACACCATGCCCACCCCCAGCGATGCCACATAGGGCACCTTCTCGATAATGCCGCGAATATCGCCGGTTGGCCGACCGTGCGCGGAATAGAATGACTTCGGGTAGATCTGGTAGATCACGGTGCTGCGGAACTGTGCGGGGGAGTGAGACATAGAAGATACATCCAATGGAGAAGATAAAGGGGGCTGCCGTGCGAGTCTTCGTGCGCTTGTGTAGCGTTTGTTCGCTAGCTGGCGCAAATCACGCGGCGGGAGTTCTTACCCCACCAGCATAGGGGGCATAATAGACTCATTCCACGCTGCACGGGGATATATTCTCAAGGGGGCAAATCTGCCGCAGATCCGGCATCCTTGCCCGCCCCGCGGCATAAGGTGCGCGCCGCATCCACACTCACCCTTCGGCGCGCCACAGGCACAGCTCATGACCAAGCATCACGGCATGCCAACATATGAAACCAAAGTAACCCTTCGATGATTGGGCGCACGCCTGCGCGTAGAATCTATAGATGCATCACAACGGAAGGTAAAGACATGCCCGAATTACGCTCACGCACCTCAACTCACGGTCGCAATATGGCGGGTGCCCGCGCTCTATGGCGCGCAACCGGCATGGGTGATGATGATTTCGGCAAACCGATTATTGCGATTGCCAACTCTTACACCCAGTTCGTGCCCGGTCACGTGCACCTGAAAAATATGGGCGACCTGGTGGCTGGCGCTATTCGTGAGGCTGGCGGCGTGGCGAAAGAATTCAACACCATTGCGGTTGATGACGGCATTGCGATGGGCCACGACGGCATGCTCTATTCCCTGCCCTCACGCGACCTCATTGCCGACTCGGTCGAATACATGGTGAACGCTCACCGCGCGGATGCGCTCGTATGTATCTCGAACTGCGACAAGATCACCCCCGGTATGCTCTTGGCGGCGATGCGCCTGAATATCCCCACAATTTTCGTTTCGGGCGGCCCTATGGAATCCGGCGAGGGCGTTGAAGGCGTTGTGGAGCACCGCCTGGATCTGGTGGATGCGATGGTCATGGCGGTGGACGATTCCGTGAGCGATACCGCGCTCGCCCAGATCGAGAAGAACGCCTGCCCCACGTGTGGTTCATGCGCGGGTATGTTTACCGCAAACTCCATGAACTGCCTGAACGAGGCGATTGGTCTGGCGCTGCCCGGCAACGGTACCACGCTTGCGACCCAGATCGCGCGTAAAGAGCTGTTTTTGTAGGCGGGGGAGCGTATTGTTAGCCTGGCGAAGCGCTACTACGAGCAGGATGACGAGTCAGTTCTGCCGCGCTCTATTGCCACCAAGGAAGCCTTCGAGAACGCTATGGCGTTGGATGTGGCTATGGGCGGTTCGACCAATACCGTGCTGCACTCCCTGGCTATTGCGCATGAGGCCGGCGCTGACTTCACGCTGGACGATATCGACCGTATTTCGCGTAAGGTGCCCTGTCTGGCGAAGGTTGCACCGAACTCTACGAAGTATCACATTGAGCATGTGCACCGTGCGGGCGGTATCCCCGCGCTGCTGGGTGAGCTGAACCGTGCCGGGCTGCTGCACAAGAACGTTCATTCTGTTCATGCGGATTCGCTGGATGAATGGCTTGCCGAATGGGATATCCGTTCCGGTACCGCGAGCGAGCAGGCTCACGAACTGTTTCTTGCCGCACCCGGCGGGGTGCGCACCACGCAGGCGTTCTCGACCGCGAACAAGTACGAATCGCATGAGACGGACGCCGAAAATGGGTGCATTCGTGCCGTGGAACATGCCTATACGAAAGACGGCGGTCTGGCGGTTCTGCGCGGCAATATCGCCCAGAACGGTGCGATCATCAAATCCGCCGGTATTGATGAAGAACTTTTCCACTTCGTGGGTAAGGCATTCGTGGTTGAGTCGCAGGATGAAGCCGTGTTTGAGATTCTGTCGAAGCACGTGAAGCCCGGCGATATTGTGGTGATTCAGTATGAGGGCCCGAAGGGCGGCCCCGGCATGCAGGAGATGCTGTACCCCACCTCGTACCTGAAAGGCCTGGGCTTGGGCAAAAGCTGCGCACTCATTACCGACGGGCGTTTCTCGGGCGGTACTTCGGGTATTTCGATCGGTCACGTTTCGCCGGAGGCTGCCGCCGGTGGCGCTATCGGCCTGCTGGAAACCGGCGACGAGATCGAGATCGACGTGCACAACCGCATCCTGCGGGCGAATGTGCCGGACGAGGTTTTGGAGGCGCGGCGCAAGGCGAAGGGCGCCCTCCCGTGGAAACCCACCAAGCCGCGCGAACGTCAAGTCTCGAATGCGCTGAAGGTTTACGGGATGCTGGCCGCCTCTGCCGATAAGGGCGGGGTGCGCATCCTCCCAGAGGGAATCTAGTCGCCTATTGACCGAGCATAAAAAGAGCCTTTATTTGAATAAAAGCGAGTTTTTCGCCGCTTTTATTCACATCAAGGCTCTTTTTAGCAGGGAAAGCTGGCGCTACATCTCGAAGATGCGCACATCCAGCTCTGCGGCGAGCAGCGGCTCCCAGGTTTTCACAGCGGTGCCGAAATGCTCAGTCGCCATATGTGCTTCGAGTGCCTGCTGTGACTCCCAACGCTCAATGAATGCGAAAGCGCGCGGTTTACCCGCAGGGGTCTCACCGGTGGCGGGGCCGAAATCGTAGCTGATATTGCCCGCATCCTTGCGCGATGCCTCGACGAGGGCGGGGACGGATGCCAGGAATTCTTCAACGTGCTCGGGCTTGACCGAAACACCTGCATAAACACCAATCATGGGGCGCTCCTTACTCAAGGTTAGATATACCGGATAACTCCAACCCTACACCGTCGCACAGATGCGCGCCAGAGCGGGGCAGAACCTCCCATTCACCGCGCATAATTCCCGCCAAGAAACGGTTTTAGCTTCCCTTTTTAAGGTTCTTCGCTGACTGTAAAATAACCTGTTCAACGTTTGCGCACAGACACCGGCGGGCATATAAAAGATAGTGGAACAATTCCTCACTACACGAAAGAAGGAGACTATGCGGCAAGGGGGTGTACACACGTGGGATTCTCACCGGCTCATATTAAACGGTGCACCCTAACCTGGGAGGCGCCCGACTACAGCACCTCATACCCGGCGGGCTATACAACTCGGGGCGTGGCTGTGATTGCAGTTGCCGAATACACCCGTAAGACCAAGGGGTACTGTTACAGCACCCTCACGGCTCTTGTCTATATTTCGCGTGAAAACGGTGAGCGCATCGTCATCAACCAGGAGCCGGTGGTTGAATCGTGTATGCATTCGCTTCTTGACCCGTGCGATGCGGTGCACCCGAAGACTTTGGGGCGCATTGTGCTTAATGCCTGGGATGTTATTCCTTCGGATTATACGCACCACCTGGTGACGGTTGCCGCCGACCGGCACGATTTGAAGCTTCTTTTTCGTAATTGTGAGCAGCTTAAGAAGGCGATGGAGTACCGGGCGTTTGAGAAGGTACTTGACCCTTACGATAACCATTCGCTGGGTGAGGTTCATGTGCGTCTTGCCGGTACGGATGCCGCCGAGACGATGCGCTATTTTCAGGATCGTGCCGAGCAGCTGACCGAACAGATGATCGCTGATACGCTGGCGGAGGTTCCCGAAAATCAGCTCGTGGACTACAACGTGTTCACCGATTGTTCCTTTCGCGCCACCCATAATAAGAAGTATTTGCGCGGTGGGCGCATGGGCATTGCCGGGGTGAGTGAGGACGGCTTTTATTTTCACACCCACTATGATGCCGTGAATATTATGACCGGTGAGCTTTCGGCGATGCTCGCGGCGTTTCACGTGTTTTATCATGGCGGTCGCCGCCTGATTATTAACACCGATTCCTTGGGCGCGCTGACCTTTCTTCTGCGGCTGGCACACAGCCGTTGGGCTTTCGATTATTGGGTGCGTGAGGGCGTGCAGGATGCCCGGGTTATCGCCGAGATGGAGCAGCTGACCGCGGCTATTCGGGCGCATCGGGTGATTGTGAAGCATGTGCCGGGCCATACCGGGCACGGTCTGCAGGAGAGCAGCGATTCGGTGTCGAAGATGCACCGCCATTTTCCGGGGCAGATCGTGGATAAGCGGCATACGGTTGAGTTCAACCGCCGGTGCGAGTCGATTATCACGGCTCTGTCGGGGTGCAAGAAGGCCGTGCGGCTGCCCAGTCCGGAGTGGCTGCAGATTAAACCCTCGGCGATACACACGGGAAATCGCATGTGGCGATAGGCTATATACTATATTTTTGGGTAGAAATGGACGACGCGCGATGCGTCCGCGACGGGTGCGGGCGATCGTGCGTTTTCTGCATTCGCGGGGAAAACATCGCGGATATGGCGAATCGGTATAAAACCCCATGTCAGCTGGTCTTTCAGAGGCGGCAGAAGGTGCACTTGCACACGGTCATCACCACAGCCGCAGGTACCGCTTCGAGAGCACGGTCATGCCGATTTCCCTCATGTTACGGGCGTTGCCAGTCCGGGTTCTACAGGAGCGATGACCAGAGTCGGCAGATATTTTCGGTGACTTTAATGCGCTGCGGGCGTGAGGACCACGGGCCGTAACGCAGTTCCGTGCAGATACTTTCGTAGGTTCGCGCAACGTCGGCGAGTGCATCCACCATGGCGGGGTCTGCGATAAAGGTTGATACTTCGAGGTTGAGCGAGAATGAGCGGGGGTCCATATTTGATGAGCCGATAAACGCCATTTCGTCATCTACGTACATGAACTTGGAATGCAGTACTGTGGGGCTGGGGTATTGCAGAATGCGTACCCCGGATTGCAGCAGCGTCTCGTAGTAGGAGCGCTGCGCCATATTGGGGAGGAACTGGTCGCCTTTTTCGCAGACGATCACGGTGGTTTCGATGCCAGAGAATGCTGCGTTGGTGAGTGCCTGCAGCAGGGTTTCGTCGGGTACGAAGTAGGGTGAGCAGATGGTGATGCGTTTTTCTGCGTTGTAGATCATGTAGTTGATTAGGCGCAGGTTGTTTTCCGTCTCGAACCCGGGGCCGGAGGGGACGACTTGGGCGCGCATCGATCCTGGAACGTAGGGGATTTTCGCCTCAATTTCTTCAAGGATCAGCTGGTTTGTTTCGGAGTACCAGTCGGAGACGAATACCGCGTTGAGCTCTTCGACGATGGGACCGGTGCATGAGAAGGTGAGGTCTTTCCACTCCAGGCCTTTACGCACGTTTTCTTTGAGGTCGTAGGAGCGGTGGATGGCGTTTTGCGAGCCTGAGAATGCCACTGCGCCGTCTATCACGAGGACTTTGCGGTGGTTGCGCAGGTCGGGGCGCTGCCATTGTAGTCGCCAGGGTTTGATGGGCAGCATCAGGCGCCATTCGATACCCGATTCGTTGAGCATTTTTGTCAGCTGCCGGTATGAGGGGTATTTGCGCGAGCCGATATGGTCGATGAGCACGCGCACCCGCACGCCGCGTTTTTGGGCGGCGAAGAGGGCGTCCCAGAGTACTTTGGAGGCTTCGTCGTAGGCGGTGATGTAGAACTCGAAGTGAACGTACCGCTGGGCTTTGTTGACTTCCTGCGCCATGATGCGCATGGCTTCGTGGTTGTCGTTGTGCAGGGTGAAGGAGTTCCCGCCGACGAGGGGGAGCGAACCGAGCTTGTAGTTGAGTTGGCTGGCGACCAGGGTTGCTTCGTTGAGCCCGTCGGAGTCGGTGAGCTGCGGGGTGCCGCCGGTGGTCTCGCGGATCAGATCGTTCATGGCGTGCTGCCGGGCTCGCCGGTATTGCGGAAGGTGAGAGGATCCGAAAATTAGGAAGGCTAGGAACCCGATGAACGGGATGAAGAAGATAGCCATGAGCCAGCCGAGTGCGACCACGGGCTTGCGGTTGTAGGGCAGCCAGAATAGGGACAGCACACGGATGCTCAGGTCTGCGAAGAACAGAATAATCCTGAGCCAATCGGGTAGGAAGTCGAGGTATCCGGGTGAAAAAAAGTTCACCTTATTATTATGCCTAGCATCTTGTCTTCTGTGGGGGAGAGACAGGACACGCTGCGTCGCCTGCATAGTGCAGTTGTGCAAAAAATGCAGAAATGCAATAATTGCAGTTATGCAAAAATCTGAGCCGAGTCGCACCGAGACAAGCCTGCGTGAACGCCGCCGCGAACGCACCTGGACGAATATTCACGAAACCGCCCTGCGCCTCGCCCGCCAGCACGGCATGCGCGGCAGCACCGTCGAAGACATCGCGGCGGAAGCCGGAATCTCGCCCCGCACCTTCTTCAACTACTTCGGAACCAAAGAGGATGCGGTGCTCGGCCTGCGCGCCCCCGCCATCACCGACGACCTGCTCGCCAGCGACCGGGCGCACGAAAACGACAACCTCATCGTGCGTATCACCCATCTGCTGCTGTACATCGTGCGGCACAGCTTCAACTTTGCCAATCACGCAAAATTCCGGGAGCGCATCGACGAATTCCCCGAATTTAGGCACCGGCTGAAGGTACACCATATCAACTGCGAACAGGTGCTCATTGACTATCTCAATACCGTCGATTGGGATGCCTTTAACGCCGCAGGAAGGCGCGGCCCTTTGATAACCCGCCCCGAAAATATGCCGCTGACAGAAACTGCCGAAGAACGCACCCGTGCCACGGTCCAGCTCGCATCCGCGGTGCTGCGGCAGCTGCACTTCGCCAAGGATATTGCCGACGAAGACGAGGTCGAGCGGCGCATCCACAACACCGTCAAAACTTTTCAAGCCCTGCTGAAGGAAAACTAGGAATGACGTCGCACTCAGACAAAACCGCTGAAGCCACCACGGCTGAAGCTAAAAAACATCAAATAGCGCTCATGTTCTCCGGCTTGGTCATCGTGATGCTCATGTCGGCACTGAACCAAACCATCCTCGCACCCTCACTGCCGACCATTGTGGGCGAACTGCATGGCGTGGAGCATATGAGCTGGGTAATTGCCACCTTCATCTTGCTCTCCACCATCACCATGCCGGTGTACGGCAAACTCTCCGACCAGTTCGGGCGTAAACCCTTCCTGATTTTTGCCATCCTCTCCTTCATGACGGGATCTATCATCGGCGCGCTCGCTCCCGATATGACCTGGTTGATCGTCGCCCGTGCACTCCAGGGAGTCGGCGGTGGCGGCCTCATGATTCTCTCCCAATCCGTGGTCGCAGACGTGATCCCCGCCCGCGAACGCGGTAAATATATGGGTATTATCGGCGGCGTCTTCGCCTTCTCCTCGGTCGCCGGGCCGCTCATCGGCGGGTGGATCACTGAGGGTCCCGGCTGGCGTTGGGCATTCTGGCTCAACCTGCCGCTTGCCGTACTCGCAATCTTCGCCGTCATTTTCCTGCTCCCACACACCGCGCTCAAAGACCGCGAAAAGCGGCAGATCGACTATCTGGGCAGTATTATTCTCATGGCTGGAACCAGCGCGCTCGTGCTCGCCACCATCTGGGGCGGCAATCAGTACGCCTGGAACTCCCCGCAGATTATTGGGCTTCTCATCGCATCCGCCGTCGCGGCCCTGATCTTCATTCCGGTTGAAAACCGCGCCGCAGAGCCGATCATGCCCATGTACCTCTTCACCAACCGCAACTTCCTGCTCACCCTGGGCGCCTCTCTCTCCCTCGGTGTTGCCATGTTCGGTGCCGTCGAGTACATCCCCACCTACCTGCAAATGTCCCTGGGCGTGAGCGCAACCGTGGCGGGTCTGCTCATGATTCCCCTCATGGGCGCCCTGCTCGTGGTCTCCATTATTACCGGACGGCTGGTCTCCGCACGCGGCAAATACAAGGCATATGTGGTCACCGGTACCGCACTCGTGGCACTCGGGCTCTACCTAATCTCAACCATCACCCCGAGCACCCCCACCTGGATCTTCTGCAGCTACATGGCGGTCATGGGTGCGGGCCTAGGCATGTCGATGCAGTTCCTCACCCTCATCGTGCAAAACGCTTTCCCCGTCACCGTCGTAGGAACCGCTACCGCGGCAAACAACTTCTTCCGCCAGGTCGGCTCAACCGTGGGTGCATCGCTCGTGGGCGGCCTGTTTACCTCACGCCTGAGCAGCCTGCTCAGTGAACGCATGCCCGCGCAAGCAGTAGCCTCGGCAGGGGAACACGGAACCTCCTCCCTGACTCCCGAGCTCGCCAGCCGGATTCCCGAGCCGATTCACGGCATTATCGTGAACGCCTACAATGATGCCCTGATTCCACTTTTCCTCTACCTGGCACCACTCGGGCTAATCTCCGCGCTTCTGCTTCTCTTCATCCGTGAGGATGCGCTCGCCACCACTATCGAAACGCACACCACTACCGATGTGGCGCGTTCGGCAACCGGTGCCATTGAGGTAATCACGCCCGAAATGGCGGCGAAAGATGCCGAATGCCTGAAGAAAATGCAGGGTGAAGCGCATACCGTGATTGACCCGGAACTTGCCGGTAGTGCATCCGATGAAACGGCTGAAACCGAGCAGCACGTTCAGGGCCGAAAGGAAACCGGCGAACCTTCGCGCGGCACCAAGCCCTAACGGCTTCTTAGGTAACCCTATACAGTTATTCCCCTCTCACGCTATGCTGGAGGGGAATAACTGTTAACCCCCTCACACGGGATGCGGGTCGCCTTCGTTGCTGAACGCCAACCCGCATGCACCATCCACAGGAGGACCCATGAAGATTCTGATCCCTACCTCAATTACGCTCGACGAAGAGAAACTAGGGCTTGAACCCGGCGATACCGTGCGGCATTACAACCCTACGGAACCTATTGCCGAGGAAGATACCGATGCCGAAGTTCTGATTGCTTGGGCGAATACCGCCGATCAGCTCGCGGATTCCGCTCGCCGCATGAAAAATGTGGGGCTTATTCAGGCGCTTCTTGCGGGGCCGGATGCGGTGCGCGCGGCGGGCTTCACCCCAGATGCCGCCATCTGTGCGGGTGTGGGTCTGCACTCGAAGACCGTTGCGGAACATGCGCTTGCGCTGACCCTGAACTTTGTACGCTTCCTGCCGACGCTGGCGCAGGCAACGGTCGAGCATCGTTGGGCTGAGGAGCTCGGCGGCGCGCAGGAACTTCACCCGAAAGACCAGATCACCACCTTGCTTGATGCCAATGTGCTTGTGTGGGGATTCGGCTCGATTGGCCAAGAGACCGCGCGGCTCTTCAAGGCTTTCGGCGCGAACGTAACCGGCGTTGCGCAGAGCGCGGGGGAGCGCTCCGGTTTCCCGGTGATTGCTACCGAACAGATCGACGAATACCTGCCAACTACGGATATTCTCGTGATGGTGCTTCCCACCAGCGATTCGACCTTCAAGGCGCTCGATGCCCATAAGCTGCAGCTGCTGCCCAAGCGCGCCTACCTGATTAACGTGGGGCGCGGTACCACTGTCGATGAGGATGCGCTCATCGCCGCCCTGAACTCCGGCTCGATTGCGGGTGCGGCACTGGACGTGACGGCAACCGAACCGCTCCCCTCCGATTCGCCCCTGTGGGATGCGAAGAATATCGTGATTACCCCGCATGCCGCCGGTGGGCGCCCCGTAAATCCGGAGGAACTGATCGCCCACAATATTCGTGCTTTCCGCACCGGTGCTGCTGAGAGCGAGTACCGTAACCGGTTCTAGAATTTTCACGAACGTAGAAAGTCACGTGTAAAAGAGATACATTCTCACCCCGCATCCTGTGATGCCATTCATAAATCACAGGATACGGGGTGCTTTTGGTATGAAATTCATAAAATTTTTTGCCCTAAATCCCGAAAATATAAGTTAGGACCTACTTATTTTAGATGTTGGTTTTGCTCCTGTTTACATGGTTTTTCGTGGATTTTTTGGGGTCTGGAGAGGGTTTGAGGCGTTCTGGAAAAATATGACGCCAAAAATCTTCGGTGTGTGTAAATCTTTCGTAACTTTTCGCCAAACCTTATTTTGACAGCGATACCGGGGATGCCGCCTCTAAGATCCTCGCAGCACCCCGCAAAATGGTGCTTGTCGGCTGGTTTTAAGGCGATGTGGGTTTGGTGGATACCCGAATGTAAATATAAGATAAAGGGACTACGCTTCTAGTGACTGTAGTCACTGGATTATCCGATGACGGAAGCTGTAACACACATGCCTACGAAACCAGAATATCTAGGAGGGGAACCGCCCCATGTTTAGGTATATCCTCCGGAGGTCGCTCACTTACCTTGTGATGGTTTTCTTGACCACGACTATGGGTTATTTTGCGGCTGTTACCACGCTAAAACCTGCCCTTTTGGAGCAGGAAAAGGTGCCGCGCCCCTCGCCTGAACAGGTGAACCGCACTCTCGCCTCCCTCGGACTCGACCCCGAAATGAGTGCGTGGGACAGATACATTCAATGGCTGACGAATGTTGTCACCAAATTTGATTGGGGGCGCAGCCCAAACAGCGGATATATCAATCAGGAATTTGGTCAGCGTCTGTGGGTTTCTACCAGATTGATGCTCGCAGCGACTATTTTGACCATTATTATCGGTGTGGCGCTGGGTGTTTACTCGGCAGCGCGTCAGTACAAGTTTTCCGACCGGGTTATTACCGGATATTCCTATCTCGTCTATATTATTCCTGCCCCCGTGGCATACTTCGTGGTGCAGCAGGGAGCGACCGCCATTAACAACATTGTGGTTGAAAACGGCGGCGAAAAGATTTTCTATGTGACCGGTATTTCGACGCCCGGTGTAACAGGCTTCTGGGATACCACCATAGACATGGCGGCGCACTATGTGGTGCCGACCTTCTGTATGACGATTTTCGGATGGGCCAGCTATCAGATTGCTCAGCGGCAATACCTGCTCGATAACGTGAATGCAGACTTCGTGCGTACCGCTCGCGCGAAAGGACTCACCCGTAACCAGGCGATTACCCGCCACGCCCTGCGTGTGTCCTTTATCCCGGTGGCACAGTCGATTGCATACACCATTCCCACCATCTTTGCGGGTGCCTTCTTCGCGGAGTCCGTGTTTGCATGGCCCGGCATCGGTAAATGGTCTATTGATGCGATCGGCCAGCAGGATGTGAACGCTGCGACCGCTACTCTCGCCTACGGTTCCGTGCTGTTCGCCATCGGTGCCATTATCGCCGATATCGCGACCACGATCGTCGACCCCCGAGTGAGGATCTCATGAGCCAGGTAACTGAAACAAGCACGGTACCTGTCGTGCAGAATGGTGATTTTAAAGTTCTCAATAAGAACGTGATTATCCTCCGCCGCTTCTTGCGCAACAAGGCTGCGGTGTTCGGGCTTATCGTCTTTATCTGTGTGGGGCTTTTCGGGTACTTCGGCAAATATGTTTCTAAGTACTCCGCAACCGAATCTGACTTTATGACCCTCGGCGGTGAAGGTCCCTCCGCAGAGCACTGGTTTGGCACCACCGTGGGCGGTAACGATCTTTTCGCCATGATGAGCGAAGCCGTATGGACCTCAATGGAAATCGGCCTGGTCGTGGGTATCGCCACCGTCATTATCTCCGCGATCTACGGTTGCGTAATGGCGTACTTTGGTGGCTGGATCGACAGGGTTATGCTCTTCCTCTTGGAAACCATGATTATGGTTCCCTCGCTGTTGATTTTGGCGATTTTCATCAACGGTCAGATCGGTAAGCAGATTCAGAAGACCGTTCCCACGTGGATTGTGCTCTCCTCTGTGCTGATTGTATTCGGCTGGATGGGGCCTGCCCGTGTGATTCGTGCGATGGCGCAATCCCTGATTGGGCGCGATTACGTGAAGGCAGCACGCTACATGGGCGTACATCCCTTCAAGATCGTGCTGCGGCACCTCGTTCCGAATATCGGCTCGATGCTCGTTCTGAACTTCACGACCGGCATCATGATTGCTGTGCTCTCTGAGGTTGCGTACTCCTTTATCGGCATTGGTATTACCTACCCGAACTACTCGCTGGGGTCGTTGATCTCCGATGCTGCACAGCAGCTTAATACCCTGCCGCATATGTTCTGGTTCCCCGTTATCTTCTTCTTCCTGCTGGTGGGGCCGCTCTCGCTCATGAATGATGGCCTGCGCGATGCCTTCGACCCGACTTCCATGTCGGTCGGTAAGATCAAGAAGTCAAAGAAACCTAAGAGCCAGAAATCGGCATCTAAGATCGAGGAAGCGGAGGCTCAGGAAGCCGGCGCTGCAGCACCATCAACCGACCCCAATCCCGATGCTCAGGCATCCACCCAGAATGAGGAGGCATAAAACTCATGAGCACTTCTCCCGTTCTGAGTGTTAAAGACCTGCATGTTAGCTTCAATACCGAAAACGGTGTTGTACATGCGGTGCGCGGTGTTGATTTTGACCTTTACGCCGGTAAAACCCTAGGTATCGTTGGCGAATCTGGTTCGGGTAAATCCGTGGCATCTATGGCGATTATGGGGCTTCACCCCACGACCGCCGATATTACCGGGTCTATCACATACAACGGCACCGAACTGCTGGGTCTGAGCGATAAGGAAATGTGCCAGTACCGCGGCAAGCACATCTCCATGATCTTCCAGGATCCGCTGTCCTCGCTGACCCCCGTGTACACCATTGGTGATCAGATTGCTGAGGTGCTCAAGGTCCACAACAAGGGCATGAGCAAGCAGGCTATCAAGGACCGTTCCATCGAACTGATGCGTATGGTGGGTATTCCCTCGCCGGCTGACCGCCTGCGTTCCTTCCCGCACGAGTTCTCCGGTGGTATGCGTCAGCGCATCATGATCGCTATGGCGATTGCGAATGACCCCCGCGTGCTCATCGCCGATGAGCCCACCACCGCACTGGATGTGACCATCCAGGCGCAGGTGCTGGAGGTTATGCAGAAAGCTCAGGATGAGACCGGCGCAGCGACCATCATGATTACCCACGACCTCGGTGTTGTGGCTGGTATGGCTGACGATATTCTGGTGATGTACGCTGGTAAGCCGGTGGAGATTGCCAAGGCCGAGGACCTGTACAAGTACCCCTCGCACCCGTACACCATCGGTCTGCTGGGCGCGGTTCCCCGCGTGGA
>ERZ772807.1212-NODE-1212-length-14614-cov-10.950546_pt1 | contig 14614 bp, 9 predicted proteins | sample MGYA00511472_ERZ772807 | MGnify/ENA primary metagenome ERZ772807 (study PRJEB29015, sample SAMEA2737947) | human oral metagenome | biome: human oral; feature: human-associated habitat; material: dental | place: China | collected 2039 ...
CAACAGTTTTACCGCTGGCCGTACCTTTAATAATCAGATGGTCGGAGTCTTTATCCGCATCGCTGTTCCACAGGGTGTTCACCACCAATTTACCGTTATTGCCGGTGTAATCGCCGTTTACGGTGATGGTTTTGTAGTTGCCCACAGCAGCTATAGTCGGTGTAGCAAAGGCTACGGTGCCGGCGTTATCCAGGCTGGTTACAGTGGAATTGCCGGTATTGTTCCAAGTGGTGCCGTTAGCCAGCTCCACAGAGGAAGTACCTGCCGCCAGCGACATCACACCATTCAGCACCGCGCCATTAGTGGCAACGAGTGAGTTGGTGCCGGCAACTGAGTTAAATACATTGGTAGTACCGGTTACCGTGCCACCATTAACGTTGATGGTGTTGTTGCCAGCATTGGCTCGCAAAGCATCACCATTGGCTTTCACCGTTGCGCTGTTCAGGTTGGCCGTGCCGTTATTCAGCGTTTGTACGGCAACGCTGTTGGCGCCCTGCAGATCAAGGTTGCCTGAATAGTCCACTGTACCGCTGTTTTGCGCGGCATAGCCGGTTACACCAGCTGCGTTGGTAGTGGTGTTCAGTTCAGAAACCAGTTTGGTTTTGTTATTAGGTGAACTACCAGCAACTGCTTGGTTGTTCAAACCGTGGTTTTTACCATCTGCCACACCAATAGTTGCATTGGTGGCAGTGTCAGCAACATTAGCCGTGCCTTTTAAACTAGCTGCGGCACCGCCGGATACCAAGGCCACCTTAGAGCCGCTGCCGGTCAGGTTATAAGTACCATTATTCACATTAACAGCAGAAGCTTTACCTGCTGCATCAGCGCCATCACTAGCCAAAATTACCGCATCTTTGCCAGATGCAGTAACGGTGAGATCAGTTGCATTAACGGTACCACCGGCATCTGCACGGAACATAGTGGAGTTCTCGGTAGTGATGTCGGTACTATTGGTCAAAGCGGCAACATTAGCAACCGCATTACCGCCATTGATATGGTAGGCAATTTGGTTTTTCGCATTGGTGGAGTTGTCGAATACGGCTTTCATGCCCGAATTGACGGTCATGGTTGAATTGCCGCGTGCGTGCGCACCGATAACGTTGTCACCTTTCAAGGTCAATGTGCCATCTGCAACCACATCGGCTTTGCCGGTACCTTGGCCATCAGCATAAATACCGTAATTGCGGGTCACCAGGTTGGCAGATGCCTCTTCTACCGTAATTTTGCTGGTAGCGGTATTAGTGATTTTTGCCGTGCGTCCTGCCTCGGCTACCACGTTTTCGCCGACTGCATTAGTGCCAATTACGTTGATGGTGCCAGCATTGGTAATTTGAGCTGCACCGGAGTTTTGTGCTTGAATACCCACGTTTTGTTTTGGTTGCGCACCGCCAACACCGCTTGCCTTACCCTCGATATTGATGACACTGTCTGTACCCAAGTTAACCACGGTTGACGCATCACTGTTGCTGGCTACACGGATAGCGGTAGCGCCTTGAGTTTGCTCTCCGAGGGTAATCTTACCGTTATGATTAACAACGGCACTGCTGCCATTCACCAAAATACCTACTTGGTCGGTAGCATTGCCGATCAGCTTAGTTGGTGCGTTTTTGTCGTATTGTGCTGCGCGGCCGATAAAGATTTGGCTGTCTTTTTCACTATTAAATGTACCGCCTTGTTCTACACGGACGCCGGTAATACCGCTGTTTGGCGAACTGTTTACGGCCACATTGATAACACCGCCGGCTTTATTGGTTGCCGTGGCATTGTTATTTACGCGAAGTGCGTAGTTGTTATGCGAGTAGCCCTGATAGGTATAGCCGGCAAGGTTGATGATGCCATTATTTTCGAAGTTGCCGCTATTGGTTGCATTAATAGTGGTAGACAAAGAGTAGTAGTCATTTTTATTTGTCTGCCTGGCTTGGGTTGTGTCGTAATTATCAGACGCAAAAAAACCACCGGAAATTACACCGTTGTTGATTGCTGTACTACCTGCATCACGTACGGTCAGACTGTTGAAACGGCCGGACAGTTGCGCACCTTCCTCAATCACTGCTTTACCACCGTTTTCTGCCAGCATGCCGCCACCGTTACTTGACTCTAAACCAGGGCTTACGTCAATTTGTCCACCATTTTTGATGGTAGCAGTGGAACCCGCACCAGTTGCGGCCAACACCCAGCGCTCACCGATAGGGCGAGTGGAGTCCGGATGGATAGTAATAGGATTATTTTGTCGGAAAGTCTTCGATTCGGTAGCAGCTGCTTCATTGAAATAGCGATCATATGCAGCTTGTTGTGTTTCGCCAGCATTGGCAAAACCAGGTGTACCAATAGCAGGAATCAAGACGTTATTATTGTAGTCAGCCAAATCCTGTACGGTATTCAGCACATGATTTGCTCCATTAAAGGTGACGGTTTTTGGTTTAAACAAAACTTGACCAATCGCCATCTCTTGAGAAGCTACACGAGTTTCTTCAAAATAAATACGATTTTTAGATACCCAATCTGCCGACCCGCCGTCTTCGGCCTGTACCAAACGGGAGTTTTTTAAAGCAATCAGTGTTTTTACAGTGTTCTGAGTAGTAGTCTCATCTGCCATAGTAGCAGCCGGATCACCTAAGCTGGCAATAATTTTGCTGCCATTGCCATTGGCGGTGCCCAAGCGCATATCAACGTATATATCATTACCCGTTGATACAGTACTTTGAACATCTGCTGCAGATATAGATTTAACGTTGTTGTAAACGTTTACGGTTTGGTTACTATTGGTTGCTGGGTCTGTTACATTGACTGTGCGACCTTTTTGGTTGGCAAGCAGGCGCTCGCGCTGATTCAATTCCGCAAGAATGGCGGGATCTGTAAACAGTTCGCTTAATTTTCCACTTCTGATAGAGCGGTCATTATTATTACCGGTAATGTTGTTGATATCAGGTGATGTTAAGGTAACAGAATCACCACCGGTTACCAAAGCCTGGCCAACTTTATTGTCGTTTGCGGCTGCAGTGTAAACACCCATGTCGCAGCTTCCGCCGCTGGCGACTGTGCTGCCGTCGCCGCAAGTAGAGGCTTGCGCCGGCAGGGAGGCTAAGCTTGCACCCATAATGGCGGCAGATGCCAGCAGTTTGCCGGTGCTCGTGCGTGAAGATTTTTTGCGGCCGCGTTTATCCAGTTCGGAGCACACCACCCAAGTGCCATGCTCTTCCGAGTATATAACGTTATAAATTTTATTCATCGATATTGCTCCAATTGTGACATGTGTCGAAATGGTAAAAATTTGCAAGAAAATTTTTGGAGAACGCTAAAATTTTCTGCAAATCCAAATAACCTTAGATTTTATCATGAATTGCTGAATTTTGAAATTTTATGGGCGTATATTCATAAAAATTATTCATGATGATTTAAAAAAATTATTAAGAATAGAATTTTAATCGCTTACTAAAACATTTCCCTTGCTAGTCGTTTTTCATGATAAATTTTTAAAATATATTTTTTATACAATAATTTATATAAAGTTCTCATGAACCCATATTTTTGTTTGGAGTGCAGGCTGCTTTGGGCTTGCAGGAATGCATGGGCAATAGATAAAAAAACAACAAAACGGAGATAGAGGCGATAAAAAAGCAGCCTGCACCCCGTTTGCCGCATTTTAATTGCCCGTTTTCCAACTGTCGCGCAATAACAATAATAGGCATATAATCCAAACGTCATTCTGATAAACATCTACGAGGAGCATCATCAAAATGAAATCAAAAAGAATCTTGCCGCGAATCGGCGGTGTGTTGTTGGGCGCGGTTTGCGGCGGACTTTTGCTGACGCTGGGATTGCCGTCTTTCAAAAGTGCGCATGCGGAAACGGTGGCGGCACAAATCGGCAAACTGCACGGTGCGGACAACCGGCCGGCTGCCGAGCGTCTGCACGGCGGCAAACCCACGCTGGTGAAATTTTGGGCGAGCTGGTGTCCGTTATGCCTGTCCGAACTTGGCCGCACGGAGCAATGGGCGCAGGACAAGCGATTCCAGTCGGCCAACCTGATTACCGTTGCCTCACCGGGCTATCTGCACGAAAAACCGGAAGCCGAGTTCCGCCAATGGTTTGCCGGCACGGAATATCGGAATCTGCCGGTTTATACCGATGCGGGCGGCCAAATTGCCAAAAGTTTGAATATCGCCGTTTATCCGTCTTGGGCGCTGCTGGGCAAAGACGGTAATGTCGAGCGCATTGTGAAAGGCAGCCTGAACGAGGCACAGGCACTGGCGCTGCTGCAAAATCCGAATGCCGATTTAGGCAGCCTGCAAACACCGTTTTACCGACCCACTGCCAATAAGGACACTTCCACCATGAACCTGCGAACCATTTATCTTGCCGGCGGCTGCTTCTGGGGCTTGGAAGCCTATTTCCAACGTATTGACGGCGTTGCCGATGCCGTTTCGGGCTATGCCAACGGCAAAACCGCGCATCCGAGCTATGAAGAAGTGATACAGGGCAGCGGCCACGCCGAAACGGTGAAAGTGACCTACGACGCCGACAAATTAAGCCTGAACGATATCCTGCAATATTATTTCCGCGTGGTGGACCCGACCAGCCTGAACCAACAAGGCAACGACAGGGGCGAGCAATACCGCAGCGGCGTGTATTACACCGACCCGGCCGAAAAAGCCGTGGTGGCGGAAGCCATTGCGCGCGAACAGCAAAAATACAGCCGCCCGATTGTGGTGGAAAACCGCCCTCTGGACAATTTTTATGAAGCGGAAGAATATCATCAGGACTATTTGATTAAAAACCCGAACGGCTACTGCCACATCGACATCCGTAAGGCAGACGAACCGCTGCCGGGCAAAACGCCTGCCGCACCGCAAAAAGGCTTCGATGCCGCCACTTGGCGCAAACCGAGCGATGCGGAACTGCGCCGCACTTTAACGCGCGAGCAATACGAAGTGACCCAAAACGCCGCCACGGAATACGCGTTCAGCCACGAATACGACCATCTGTTCCAGCCGGGTTTGTATGTGGATATCGTCAGCGGCGAACCCCTGTTTTCTTCCGCCGACAAGTTCCAATCGGGCTGCGGCTGGCCGAGCTTCACCAAGCCGATAACGCCGCAATCCGTCACCGAGCATGAAGACAACAGCTACAATATGAAGCGTACCGAAGTCCGCAGCCGCGCCGCCAATTCGCATTTGGGGCACGTATTTCCCGACGGGCCGCAAGACCGCGGCGGCCTGCGTTATTGCATTAACGGCGCCAGCCTGAAATTCATCCCGTTGGCGCAAATGGATGCCGCAGGTTATGGCGAATGGAAAGACAAGGTGCGATAAAAAGCAGCCTGCACCCGATATAGTGATGGATATTGAAGGACGAATCATGAAAAAACTCCTGCTTCCCGCCGCCGTGATTGCCGCATTGGCCGCCGGTGCCGCCACCTATTTCCGCCACCAGAACGGCAACACGCTGCCCGACAATATTGCCGTATCCAACGGGCGCTTGGAATTGGAGCGATACGATGTCGCCAGCCTGTATGCCGGCCGCGTGCAGAACGTGTTGGTGGACGAGGGCAGCGAAGTGAAGGCGGGCGACGTGCTGGCCGAATTGTCGTCCGACATTGCTTCGGGCAAGGTGGAAGAGGCGATGGCGGGCGAATCGGCGGCGCGTGAGACCGTGTTGCGCGCGCAGGCTGCCGTGCGTCAGGCGCAGGAAGCCGTGGCGCGTGCCAATGCGCAGATTGCCGCGCAGCAACAGCAGCAGAAAGTGGCGCAGATGGAATTGGACAACGCAGGCAGGCTGCAAAGCGAAGATTTGGTGTCGCCTGCCGAAACCCAGCGGCGGCGTTCGCAACGGGACGGCGCGGCGGCAGCGGTGAAAGCAGCGCAGGCGGCGAAATCGGAGGCGCTGGCCATGGTGCGGCAGGCACAGGCCGGTGTGGCGGAAGCGCAAGCGGGTGTCGCGGCACGTCAGGCGCAGGTGAAAACCGCCGAATCCGCCCAAAGCGACATGAAAATCACCAGCCCGAAAGACGGCCGCGTGGAATACCGCATTGCCGAAACGGGCAGCGTGATTGCCGCGGGCAGCAAAGTCATCAGCCTGATTGACCCATCCGATGCCAGCATGAACATCTTCCTGCCCAACGCGCAGGCTGCCGTGCTGAAAGTGGGCGACGAAGCGCGGATTGTGCTGGACGGGCTGGATGCCGTGTTCCCCGCCAAAATCAGCTTCATCGCCACCAATGCGCAGTTCACGCCCAAAGCGGTGGAAACCGCCAACGAACGCGCCAAGCTCATGTTTAAAGTGAAGCTGAAAATCCCCGCCGACATCGCCCTGAAATACAACCGCCTGCTCAAAGGCGGCATGACCGGCAACGGCTACGTCCGCACCAATACGCAACGCGGTTGGCCGACAGAACTGGCGGTGAAGCTGCCGCAGTGAATGAATAGGGTGCAGGCTGCTTTTCGGCTTCGGCAGATGGGGTTTCAGGCAGCCTGCACATACCGCGCATCCCATTAAAACTGCTTCCAAATGGAAAAACTAGCATACGCCCTGGTCTTTATTGCCCTGATGTTTGCCGTGCTCAATATCCTGACGAATCAGGATAAGGACGAGCCGCCGAGAACAGCGCGCAGGAAAAAGCCGCGCCCAGTCGAACCGCGCCCCACCGATCCGCCTGCCGAAACGGGCGGCATCAACACCGGCAGCAAAAGCATGGCAGAGAAAAAGGGCGATGTGGGCGAGCAGATTGTCAAAGTCGCCGTGTTGAGCAAGCTGGACGCTGCGCAATACCGCCATTTTTCCAATCTGATTATCCCCGCGCCCAACGGCACGACGCAGATTGACAATATTGTCGTTTCCCCTTTCGGCGTGTTTGTGATTGAGGCCAAATATTTTCAGGGCTGGATTTTCGGCGGCGCGAAACAGGAAAAATGGACGCACACCTTGTCGCGCTTTGAAAAATACGCCTTTCCCAACCCTATCCGCCAAAATTACGGGCATATCAAAGCCTTGGCGCGGCTTTTAAGGCAGCCTGAAAGCCGTTTCCATTCCGTTATCGTGTTTGCGCACCGCAACTGCCAACTGAAAACCGAATTGCCTGCCAATGTGTGCTTGCAGCATAATTTCATTGAATATATACAGGGCTTTACCAACAGCATTGTCGATGATGCGGCGCTTGCACGCATCCATGCCGTTTTGCAGCAACCCGAATGGCAGGCAACGGAAGACAAGAAAGCCGCGCATGTCGAAAGGCTGAAAGCTGCCCAAAGATTGAATTAGTGCAGGCTGCTTTTCCCAAAAATCCCCCATCCATATTCCCATCCCAAACATCATGAACACCGTCTCCATCCGAAACCTATCCCACCGCTACGGCAAAGTCCACGCGCTGGACGACGTGTCGCTGGACATCCCCAACGGCGCGGCGGTCGGGCTGATTGGGCCGGACGGCGTGGGCAAATCCACGCTGCTCTCGCTGATGGCGGGCGTGCGCATTATCCAAACGGGCAGCGTGTTCGTGCTGGGCGGCGACATGGCGCAAAAGCGCGTTCGGCGCGAACTGTCGCATCGCATTGCCTATATGCCGCAGGGCTTGGGCAAAAACCTGTATCCCACGCTGACTGTGCGCGAAAACATCGACTTTCACGCGCGGCTGTTCGGGCTTTCCGCTGCCGAACGCAAAACGCGCATTGCACGGCTGCTGGAAGCCACGGGGCTCGCCCCTTTCCCAAACCGTGCCGCAGGGAAACTTTCGGGCGGCATGAAGCAGAAATTGAGCCTGTGCTGCGCGCTGGTGCACAGCCCCGATTTGCTGATTCTGGACGAGCCCACCACCGGCGTGGACCCGCTGTCGCGCCGCCAGTTTTGGAAGCTGGTGGACGATTTGCAGCACGAACACCGCGGCATGACCGTGATTGTCGCCACCGCCTATATTGACGAAGCCGAACAGTTCCCGCACCTGTTGGCGATGGACGACGGGCGGCTGCTCGCCAACGCCCCCACGCGCGAAGTGATGGCGCAGCACGGCGGCAAAACGCTGGAAGAAACCTATATCCGCCTGCTGCCCGAAGAAAAACGCCAAGGCGCGGGCGGTCTGGAAATCACCCCCTTCGTGCCCGACCCCGATTCGCCGCCCGCCATTGAAGCGCACGGGCTCACCAAACGCTTCGGCAGCTTCACCGCCGTGGACCACGTCAGCTTCACCATTCCCAAAGGTGAAATCTTCGGCTTTTTGGGCAGCAACGGCTGCGGCAAATCCACCACCATGAAAATGCTGACCGGCCTTTTGGATGCCACCGAAGGCAGTGCGGAACTCTTGGGGCAGCCTGTGGACGCAGGCGGCATGGCGGTGAAAATGCGCGTGGGTTATATGTCGCAGGCGTTTTCGCTGTATGAAGAACTGAGTGTGCGGCAGAACCTGATGCTGCATGCCAAGCTTTACCGCATGGGCGGCAAAAGCGCAGAAGCCGTGCAGAACGCCTTGCAGCAGTTTGACTTGGCCGACGTGGCCGACACCGCGCCCGCCGCCCTGCCGCTCGGCATCCGCCAGCGCTTGCAACTGGCCGCCGCCTGCCTGCATTCGCCCGAAGTGCTGATTTTGGACGAGCCGACATCGGGCGTGGACCCTGCTGCGCGCGATATGTTCTGGCGCACGCTGTTGCAACTGTCGCGCCGCGACCGCATCACCATTTTCGTGTCCACTCATTTTATGAACGAAGTGGAACGCTGCGACCGAATCAGCCTGATGCACCAAGGCCGCGTGCTGGCCGTCGGCACGCCCGCCGAACTGGTGGCACGCAGCGGACGGCCGAATATGGAAGAAGCGTTTATCCATTATTTGGAAGAAGACGCGAAAACCGCAGGCGCGGCGGTTTGAAGCGCAGTTGGGTTGGCACAATAGCCTGCATATTTTGAACAGGAAGAGACGACATGACATCTGTACGCAAAAGCAGCCTGCACCGTAGCGAACGGCCGGACGAATATGTGAAACCGGTCAGCGTGATAATGCGGATAGTGTGGGTTGTGGTAACTGCGCCGTTTACGCTGCTGTCCCTGGTGCTGGCGGCCGGATGCGTCGATATCGTAATGAGAGCGAAATCGGGCATTGATGTATTCGGCGGGCTGCTGGGAATGCTGTTATCGTTGACTGTTGTCCCATCGTTTACCGCCATTGCCTTTTTCCCGTCCAAATGGATACGGAATCCGAGTAGGCGAATGAACTATTGGTATCGCGGCTGGCTCTATGGCGGGTTGGTTTGCCTTTTTGTGCTTCCACTGGTTTATCCGTTTATTGAGCGGCTGATTTCCTTTTTCTTTTAGCCGAAACAAAATGCAGGCTGCTTTCGGCGCACCATCAAAAGCAGCCTGCACATCAACAAAGGAGGTTTTATGACGCACGATACGGATTCGCTGAAATATTGGTTCGCCACCGTGCTCACATTTGCCCGCCGCGAAACCGCCGAACTTCTGCGCGACAAAATCCGTCTGTTTTTCGCCGTGATGGGCCCCATCGTGATTATGGCGGCGGTGTCTTGGGGGATTTCGTTTGACGTGCAGAACCTGAAATACGCCGTGTACGACCGCGACCAATCCGTGCAAAGCCGCGCGTTCACCGAATATTTTTCCGGCTCGCGCTATTTCATCGAGCAGCCGCCCATCGAACGGGAAGCCGACATCCGAACCGTGCTGCAAAACGGCACGGCGGTGCTGGTGATTGACATTCCGCCCGGTTTCGGCCGCGCATTGGAACGCCGCGAAAAACCCGAAATTGGTTTTTATATCGACGGCGCCACGCCGTTCAATGCCACCAATATCCGCGGTTATGTGCAAAGTTTGGTGTATGCCTATTCGCTGGACTATATCCGCGCCACCGGAACGCCCGCCGATTTGCGCGCGCCCGCCGAAGTCGTCCCAAGATTTCTGTATAACCAAGATTTCAACAGCATCAATTCGATTTCGCCCGGCGTGCTGATGATGGCGCTGATGATGATTCCCGCCATGATGGCGGCGGTGGGCGTGGTGCGCGAAAAAGAAATCGGCTCGATTGCCAATTTTTACGCATCGCCCGCCAGCGCCGCGCAATACCTGATTGGCAAACAGCTGCCGTATATCGCCGTGGGCGCGGTGAATTTTGCCGTGATGCTGCTGATGATGCTGCTTTGGTTCGACGTGCCGCTGAAAGGCTCGCTGTGGGCATTGTTTCTCGGCACCATGCTGCTGGTTTGGGCTTCGACATCGCTGGGGCTGGTGATTTCCTGCTTCGTGCGCTCGCAGCTGGCCGCCATTTTCGCCACTTCCATCATTTCCATGATTCCCGCCATGAACTATTCGGGCTTCCTGTATCCGCTGTCGTCCATGGAAGGCAGCGGCCGCATTATCGGGCAGATATTTCCGGCGTATTGGTATTTGAACGTTACGCTGGGCACATTTGCCCGCGGCCTGAACACGCGCGATTTGCTGACCGAATATGCCGCCATTTCGCTGTTCGCCATCGGCGCGACGTTTATAGCGTGCCTGCTGCTGAAAAAGCAGGAAAAATAAAGTGCAGGCTGCTTTTTGCCGCTTGAACCGATGAAAAGCAGCCTGCACCCTGAACGAATGGAGCTTCCCATCATGCAGATGCTCAAAAATATCTACTATCTCACGCGCAAAGAATTTCGCAGCGTGTTTTCCGACCCTGTGCTGATTATCCTGATTGCCTATATTTTCACCATGCCGGTGTACGATATGTCGCGGATGTCCACCGATGTGAAACACGCCGCCGTTGCCGTGATCGACCATGACCAATCCGTGTTGTCCTTCCGCATCCGCGACGCGCTGCAAGCACCGTTTTTCCAATCCCCAAAAGCCATCGACCCACACGATACCGATGCGCTGATGAACAGGGGCGAATTCACCTTCGTCATCGAAATCCCGCCGAATTTCCAGCGCGACGTGCAGGCCGGGCGGCATCCGCAAATCCAACTGCTGATTGACGCCACATCCATGACGCAGGCGGGCTTGGGCTCGTCCTACATCAACCAAATTGCCGGCCGCGAAATCAATGATTTCGCCGGTATCGAGCTGCCCGAAGTTATCAAGCCCGTGGTGCATGCCGAGTTCAATCCGAACACCGAAAGTTCGTGGTTCATGCCCACGTCGCAAATCGGTACGATGGCGTTTCTGCTGCTGATGCTGCTGGCGGGCGCGGCGGTGATTCGGGAGCGCGAACGCGGTACGATTGAGCATTTGCTGGTGATGCCCGTTACCGCGCCCGAGTTGATGATGAGCAAAATCTTGGCCAACGGCGTGGTCATTATGATTTCGGCCATGCTGTCGCTGTGGTTTGTCGTCCACCTGTCCATCGGCGTGCCGCTGAACGGTTCGCTGCTGCTGTATGCCGTCGGGCTGGCGGTGTTTTTGTTCGCCGTGTCGTCGTTGGGCATCATGATTGCCACACTGGCCCCGACCATGGCGCAGTTCGGCATGCTCGTGCTGCCGGTGTATATCGTCATCAACCTGTTTGCCGGCGGTTCGTCGCCGCGCGTCAATATGCCGCAGGTGGCGCAGGACATCAGCGAATATTGGCCGCTGACGCAGTTTATGAAGTTTGCGCAGAACATTTTGTTTCGCGGCGCGGGCTTGGAAATCGTTTGGCCGCAAATGCTGGCCATGCTGTTGCTGGGATTGCTGCTGCTGGGCTTGGCGCTCTTGCGTTTCCGTAAAATGCTGGAACAGCAGGGATAAAAAGCAGCCTGCACTCCGGCACGGCAGAAATCGGGCGGTTTTCATGGCGTTGCGCCGCCATACCCACGCCTTCCGCCCCGCGGTTCGCCGCCCGAACAACCGCCTTTCTGCCCGTCCGTTAAGTGCAGGCTGCTTTGAACGCGCTAAAAAAGCAGCCTGCACCCAATAAAATCAATCAGATACCTATTTACCGAAAAGGAAGCCCCATGCGCACTATCCGCCACACCGCCGTGATGACCGCCGTTTTGCTGCTGGCCGCCTGCCAAAGCACCACCGTGCAGACCGAAAGCCGTATCACCCTGCCTGCCGCCTTCAGCCAAGCCCAAGCTGTCGGCGAAATACAGAATCTTGCCCGCTGGTGGCAGAATTGGCGCGACCCTGTGTTAAGCGGCCTGATCGAACAAGGCCTGGCGAATGGCTACGATATTCAAATCGCCCAAAGTCGACTGGCCGAAGCCCGCGCCCAAGCCAATCTTGCCCGCGCCGATTTGGGGCCGACGGTCGGAGTGTCGGGCAAAGCCACGCACAGCCGCAGCAGCGTGGACAATCCGTTGCCTGAACGCGCCCGTGCCGCTTTGTCGGGGCTGCCCGGCGGCGGCAGGCTGGGCGAAGAGCATTTGAACAGCCACGGCAATATGTTTACCGGCGCGCTGTCCGCATCGTGGGAAGCCGATATCTTTGGGCGCAAACGCAGCGATGCCGATGCCGCCAAAGCAGCCGCGCTCGGAGTGCAGGAGCAGTATTACGGCGCACAAATGCTGCTGGCCGCCGACATTGCCGAGCATTATTTCCAAGCGCGCGCCATGCAGGCACAGCAGCGCGCCACCGCACAAAGCATTGCCGCGCTGGAACGGCTGGCGCGTTATGTGGACGGGCGTTTCCGCGCAGGGCACGTGACGGCGTATGAAAAAGGCGAAGTGCAAAGCCGCCTTTCGGCCATGCGCGGCAAACAAAGCACCGAACGCGCGCAGGAAGAACGGCACATCCGCGCCATCGCCGTGTTAATTGGGCAGCCGCCGCAAACATTCCGTTTGGCCGACAGCACGGCCGACGTATTGGCACATCCGCCTGCCGCACCGCAGGGTGAAACGCCGCAAAGCATGATTGAGCGCCGCCCCGACCTTCGCGCGCGTGCCGCCCAAATCCAAGCGCGTGCGGCACAGGTGGCCAGCGCCAAAGCCGATTTGCTGCCGCGTTTCAGCATCAACTTTCTGGGGCAGGGCGGCCGCATCGAATTGAGCGGCGACGAATCGCTGAAAGGCTGGTCAAACTTGTTCAGCGTGGGTATTTCCGTGCCGCTGTTCACTAATGGGCGTATCCGCGCCAATATCGCCGCCGCCGATGCGCGCCTGCAAACCGCGTTGCTGGAATATGACCGCGCGCTGCTGCAAGCCTTGGCCGATACCGACAACTCCTACCAATTCCAAGCGGCTTTGGCACGGCAAAACGCCTTGTTGCAGGCGGCGCAGCGCCAAACCGCCAAGCAGGCCGAAGACGCGCAAAAACTCTTCCGTTATGGCAACAAAACGCTGGACAACGCTCTGACCGCGCAGATTGCCGATGCGCAGGCGCAAGAACAACTCACCCAATCGCGGCTGGCCCGCGCGCAGGCATTGGTCGGCCTGTATAAGGCGCTGGGCGGCGGCTGGACGGCGGAATAGTACGGCTCAGGCGGATGCGAAAAGCAGCCTGAATAATCGGCGCACCAAGGTGCAGGCTGCTTTTGTATTGTCCGAAACATCCTGCAAAACCAACAGCGGCAATAGAGATAAAAAAGCAGCCTGCACCTCCGTTGGGAAAAGTGCAGGCTGCTTTTTTGCCTATTTGCAATCACGGCCATTCAATCAGCAAAGCGCGGTGGTCGGAGTGTGCCCACGGCAGGGCGTGTATGCGGGTGCCGGATTTGCCGCGTGTGAGGACGTGGTCGATGTTCAGGCCGAAGGGCAGCCAGGTGGGCAGATAGTTCGGCGTGTGCGGTCGGATGCCGGCGCTGTACGTGAATTGGCGGAACACGGGCGAGAAGGGGCTGCTGTTCAAATCGCCCATCACCAACACGGTTTTGGCGGCGGCGATTTTCCGTGCCGCCTGCTGCAAATAGGCCTGACGTGCGGCAGCCAGTTCGGCGTTGATGGGTGGCGGCGGGTGCAGGGCGAACAGGCTTCTGCCGTCCAGTTCCGCCTCAATGAAAGGGAAGGGTTCGCCCGCATCCGTTTCGGCCATGACGATGCGGCAACTTTGCAGCGGCCGCCTGCTCCAAAGCGCCAATGCAAACGGGCTGTTGTCGCGGTGTTCGCAGCCGTGCGGATAGGCTTGGCGCAGCGTTTGCCAGCCTGCATCGTCCAAGTCGATTTCGGCCATGGCGACGACATCGGGCGCGGCGGCCAAAATGGCGGCGCTTTCCTGTGCGGCGGCGGGATTGTCCAAATTCACGTTGTACCACAGCACTTTCAGCGGCGGCGCGGCGGTAGATACTTCAGGGCTGCCCGATGGCCAACACAGCCACAGCACGCCTGCCAATGCGGATGCCGCCCAAAGCCAACGCTGCCGCCGCAGCATAACGGTCGCCGTTACCGCCCACAAAACCGTGTAGTGCGGCAAAAAATGCGAGAACAGTTCGGCAAACCAAAACGTGATGATTTGGCTGATAGTGAATGCGATAAGTGCCAGCCAAGACAAAAGCGTGAGGCGGCGCGCCAACCAAGGGCGAAGGGTGTTTTTGAGCGTCATATTGATGGATGGGAGAGGGTGTGGAAAAGCAGCCTGCACCTTTTAGCTTCACAGAAACTCACTACGTTCGTTTTCAGGCAGCCTTCCCCGCTTTCAACCTCCGTAACACATTCTTCACCGTATTTATCCTCGCCTCCACATCCTCCATCTGAGCCGTAAACTTCAACTTATCCGCCCCAGCCAGCCG
>ERZ772807.1213-NODE-1213-length-14605-cov-7.745636_pt1 | contig 14605 bp, 8 predicted proteins | sample MGYA00511472_ERZ772807 | MGnify/ENA primary metagenome ERZ772807 (study PRJEB29015, sample SAMEA2737947) | human oral metagenome | biome: human oral; feature: human-associated habitat; material: dental | place: China | collected 2039 ...
TGCTCAAGGTGCCGTCGGTGGCGCTTGGCGTCAGGACGCCGAAAAGTGGTTAAATTGGGGTCGTGCCGGCCGGTCCCGCGGGGTGCCTGCGGAGCCGGTGGCGCTCCAGCTCCTGGAAGTGGCGCAACGACGCCCCTCCCAGAGGCAGGGGTCAGAAAGCACCCAGCACCAGAAGGTGCATTAAGACTAGGCTACTGCACTGGCGTCAGCGATCCAGTCCTTGAGTCAGAAAGCACCCAGCACCAGAAGGTGCATTATGCCCCCTTCGGCTTGGCCCGACGCTTGACCTCAACGGTGTCAGAAAGCACCCAGCACCAGAAGGTGCATTAAGACAGGTTCCCGGTCCAGTGATCGTTGATCTCCGGCAAGTCAGATAGCACCCAGCACCAGAAGGTGCATTAAGACTTAAAGGCGGAGTAGTCTCTGGGTCTCTACTCATTCGGCAGAAAGCACCCAGCACCACAAGGTGCATAAGACCTTCTTGCCCTGCAGTGCACGGGCGGCTTCCCCCGCCAGAAAGCTCCCAGCACCAGAAGGTGTATTAAGACTGGTTTGACTCACCCTTGTCGTTCTTGGTGTCAAGTCAGAAAGCGCTCAGCATCAGTAGGTGCATTAAGACCCGAAGTGGAACAGCATAAGTAACTCCCAAGCGGGCCAGAAAGTGTCCAGCACCAGAAGGTGCATTAAGACACGAGCATCTGACAGCGCTTCAGCTCGCATTTGGTCAGCCAGAAAGCACCCAACCTCAGAAGGTGCATGACGGCATATATCTGCATGCGCTGGGACACCGCATGCAGATCTTGACCCTTGTCCGCCAGCATCTCGATGACGTTCTTACCGAGCTCTCCGAGTCCCCGCGCTCAGGAACCTACGAGCCCGACCCGCTCCTGAGCTTCGGCATCCCCAAGGGCACCTCCGGGGAGGTCTGCACCCTGCACATCCCCTCCATCCGGAACCGGGTCGTCGAGCGCGCGGTCATCAACGCGGTCGTCCACAGGGCCGACCTCGCCATGTCCCCCTGCTCCTTCGCCTACCGGACGGGCGTCGGCACCGATGACGCCGTCGACCACCTCGCCAGGCTGCGGGACGCAGGCTACTGCTACGTCCTGCGCACCGGCATCGAGGACTACTTCCCCAACCTCAACATCGAGGATGCCCTGGCCGCCCTCTTCCCCATCGCCGGCTGCCCGCGCACCATCGACCCCATCCGGCTCATTGCCCGGCCGCGGCGTGCCAGGGGCGAGCGGCGTACCCGCAACCGCGGCATCGCCCAGGGCTCCTGCCTGTCCCTGCTCCTGGCCAACCTTGCCCTGACCGACGTCGACCGGGCCATGGGCGACGCGGGCTACGGCTACGCCCGCTTCGCCGATGACATCGTCATCTGCAGCCCCCATGAGCCCGAACTGCTGGAGGCCCTCGAGCTCCTCGACACCTTCCTGACGCCCAGAGGACTCCGACTCAACCAGGAGAATACCGCCATGACCAGCTTCGATGAAGGCTTCTGCTACCTGGGGACGGACTTCTCCCGCAGCTTCCCGCCCGTCGACCCCCGCCACGACATCAAGGGCCGTCCCGACCTGGGCCAGGTGGTCTACGTCGGCCACGACGGCGCCCGCGTCCACATCAGCCAGAACCGTCTCATCGTCGACGGCGCCGACGGCCTGCCGCAGGTCTCCATCCCCCGACGGGCAGTCAGCCGGATCGTCCTCACCGGCGCCGTCGGGTTGTCATCCGGGGCCCGATCCTGGGCGCTGTACAACGACATCGACGTCATCTTCCTCTCCCGCCACGGCGGCTACCTGGGCCAGCTCGCCGGACCCCGCTCGACAGCCAGCACCTGCCGGCTCTTGACCCAGGCGTCCTTCGCCACCGACGACGATGCCCGCCTCCCACTGGCACGCGCCATCGTGCGGGCCAAGATGCGACACCAGGTCTCCGTGCTGCACCGCACCGGCCGGCGTAGCCAGGGAAGCGACGTCGAGACGCCTTGCACCACCATTCGGCAGCTGGCCGACGACACCGAGCAGGCCGCAGACGTCGATGAGCTCATGGGGTTGGAGGGCGCCGCCTCAACGGCCTACTTCGGCTGCCTGTCCGGGCTGGTCCCACCGGAGGCCGCCTTCGACGGGCGCAGCCGCCGCCCGCCCAAGGACCTGGCCAACGCCGCCCTCTCCTACGCCTACGCGATCCTGCTGGCCGAGTGCACGGGCGCTCTGCTGGCCGCCGGGCTCGAGCCCTCGCTCGGGGTGCTGCACGCCTCCACCGACAAGCGTCCCAGCCTCTCCCTCGACCTCATGGAAGAGTTCCGGCCGCTCCTGGTGGACCGCACCGTACTGTCTTTGCTGCGCTCGAAGCGGCTCCGCCCGGAGCACGCCACCACCTCTCCCGACGGCGAGGGCGTATGGCTGAACAGCAAGGGCAAGAAGACACTCGTCGACGGGTACGAGGCGACGCTCCAGCGGCAGGTCACCGAGATCATTAACCAGGCCGACGACGTCATCCACCTCTACCCGCTGTGCGACTCCTGCCTGGCGCGCAGCGAGGTCCACGGGACCTCGCCCGCACTCGACGACGCCGGACTGTACCGAGGGGTATGGTGAGCTGGCAGCACGTCGAGAACGCGCGGCTCACCGGCGTATCCCATCCCGCCCGGCGACGACGACCGCGTCTTGTGCGACGATCAGTGCCGCCGGCCGCGGTGATGAGCCTTGCCATGGTGACCGCCTTGACGCCCTTCGCCATGCTGCCGTCCACCATTGCGGTTGCTCGTATTTCCATTTCTTTCCGGACGATGAATACTCAAAGGCTTTCTCGCTTGTTCCCCAAACAAATCTCTTGGTGAAATCCCTTTATTTCGCTTTGGCACACCAGTCCGACTATCGGTTATATTGTTTTCCTTATTTTCATCCAGAGTCATGTAACGAACCTCAACCCTATCGGCATAGCCGTAGGCGACACGTCGCATAGCCCGAACCCAAGGTTCCCTCGCGAGGAACTCTTCCTTCGGAAGCAAGAAATCGGTCGAAGAAACACCCTTGCCATCAAGTCCGTCACAGCTCTCTAGCGACATATAATCATTCGCTAGATCCACACCCGTCTTAGCCTTCAGAGAATTCTCCACCATGCGAACCTCAACAACGCCCAGACCATAAGGTTTGCCGAGCCCCATGCGCAAGTATCCAACTTTATTTCCACCGGCATCTCGCTCCTCCTCAGGGACGAGATTCTCAGGGGTAAGCACCCACAGCAATGCGGCGAGCTCATCTCGGGAAAGATTCTCGTAGCGAAGAGTGCACTTAAAATCACTTCCCGCTTTAATCCAGGAATTCACCGCCAGCCGAACCGCATCATTACTAGACTCCCCGTCTTTCGAACCCAGCTCCTCTTGATTGCCCTTAGGAAATTCATTCTTACCCAACTGGTTCCGATGAACCGGATAGCAGGCAGCACCCAAGTACTGCCCTTCCCTAAAGTAATCACCACGCCTCAGAGGACCACCGGAGGCGGTAAGCGGAGTCTTCCCCGAACTGTCCGTAAGGAAACGACGCGCTGACGACACTTTAGGAGAAAGCAGAGGAGGAAGCTCTCTCCGGTCCCTGCTGATGACAGCATTGGACGAATCCACCGCACTTATACTGATGCGCCCACGCGACGCAACGTCGCCTCCGACGGCACCCCGCTCAGGACTGGGAACGACATACCCAAACAGCCTGTCCGCTGCTGATGCACGATCCTTATCATCGACAGGGAACACATCCTGTTTCTTCGCCAATTCCGCCGGAGACAAGTCATAGGTTCGCCGCCCCACCATGGTTGGCAGCACTGCCAACACCTTGACATTGCGATTAACTTGCCCCTCAACCGCACCATCATCTAAAGTTTTTGCACTCAACACCACAAATACGGGATCATCCTTCAACAACTGTCCAAGCTTCTCTCGCTCCGAGCCATCAGCCGCCCGATTGAGTAGACTTCGACTTTCCGGCCGTTTACTCATTTCCACATATGAGCGCACAATCTTCTCATATTTTGAGATGACGTCCGGAGGTAGTGCAACGGCAGTCCCCTTTTTCTCTCGCCACCTTCCGTCCTTTCCTTTCTTTGTCTTGAAGAAAAATCTCTCGTACTTTTTGTCCTTATACAGGTCTTCTGCGCATTTATGGCGAGGCGCAGTCCGGCACGGAAATCCATGGGCAGCAAACTCCTCACCTTCAATTGGAGCCCGGAAAAATTGCTCAAAGTCTCCTTCTTCACCGATATCTTCATTCCAGACATGGGTGACCATTATTTGTTTCCCTGATTTTCCGTACCATTTCGTCAACTTTACATACACCCATTTACCATGCTCGGTTCTATCCCTGAACTTTGACATGACTTCAGCCTCAGTTGGAAGCTCACCAGACTCCCCTGACTTAAGATTGGGGTGACCTTCTAACACAATGGTTCCAGCACCTTTTTCAACTGAATCCCTAAGCAACGCCATCTCGTTTTTATTTCCAGTTCCGTTCAGGATCTCAACCGCCCACCCCTGGATCTCGTCATCATAATATACGACACCCGGGAAGAGGCCGTTGGCCTGTGCGGGATCGACGCGGTACGTAAGGGGCTCATCATGCCCGGCAAACACCCTGAAGCGGGAGCAGGTTAGCGTCTCAAATGCGCGAGATATCATCCCTTTGATCATTGTTGGCGGAACTGCCGCTTTTCCGTTTACGTCAACAGGAAGAGAGACGCATGGCCTACCTTGCTTATTGACCTCACGGCTCAATGAGGGCTCAGCACTCTGTTCACCAAACACGAGAGGTGTCTTGACGGTGATTTTCAGATCAACTGATCCTGTCCATCTCTCAGCGGCAAGATGATCATGGGCAGGCGCGACATCATCCTCGAAGAGGTCGGAGGAGTAACCTTTTTTCTGGGCTTGTTCTCTCGGCACCGGAATCCGGTTGACGGCGGAGTGGAACGGTTGGAACGCGGTCATGTCAGCCCCACCTTCCGGTCATGAGCTCGTCGGTGAATACGGTGTTTCCGTACGTCTCCTCCACGGTGAAGACCTCAATGCTGTCCATGACTTCGCCTTTCTCTCCGTGCTGGAGGTAGCTGTTGTCCCGAACCCAGCAGTCGCTGCCGCCCGGGAGACCTTCGCGGGACGCACCGACCACGATCTCAGCGGCCCCACTGCCGTTGAGCCACCGCAGCTCATGGGCCAGGACGCCGTCCTCGCCGGCGACATTGCCGCCGTCGTCGGTCTTCTTGCCCATCACCCGCCACAGGCGCAGCTCGAAGACCGTGTCCAGGTCGATCTCCTGCTCCCGGGAACCGGCCTGTCCATCCCTCTCGATCAGGGTGGTGAGGCCGGAAGCCCCCGCCCTCCTCACCGAGTAGGCGCCGCTGGTCGTGTAGGCCACGCCGTTCATCTCGCCGCCCAGGTCCTCGGCGCGTTCAAGAACCCGCTGCAGCTCAGCGCCCCCGGGCTGCTCGGCTCCCGCGCCGGGTACGTCTTTCCAGACCGCCTGTCGCAACGGCTCCGGCTCCCACGTCTTCTCAGGCATCCCGCTCCTCCTTGTCCTCAAGCGGCCTCTCGCTGCTGCCCACTAGGTAGGAGGACCATCCCTCCCAGCCGGCTCCGGCTCTCGGATTCCTCTCGATCCCGGAGTTCACGTCTCTGAGCCCCTTCAGAATCCGCCGAGGAAGCGACTCGCCCGTCCCGTCCTCCGCCTTGAGGGACCAGTTCTCGATCCCCAGGCCCTTTCCGCCGGTCACGGCCATGGCCTTGACCTCGACCTGCCCCATGCCCCGGGTGCCGCGGCTCCCCAGTGGGAGCGTTCCGGCGGCCATCTCGGCGAGCACCAGCCCCAGGAGGCAGAAGGCGGCGCGGCTGCGGTCCTCGCCCCGGCTGTCCTCCTGCCCGCCCGGTTCCTCCAGGCCCGCCCGCGCGTTGGTCAGCAGCCGGTCGAGGTCGAGCTCCAGGACGATGCTGTTCCAGGTGGAGTCGTAGACCTCCTCGCTGTAGAGCAACCCGTCCGCGACACCACCGGTCCACCGATCGCCGGCATTGTGCGTGACCTTGTGGCTCGGACCGTCCTCGGCGGCGAGCGTGTCGAGGACCGTCAGCGCACCGCGGTGCGTCGTCGACCCGAACAGGTCCCGCACCAGGCTCGGATCCTGCGCGAGCTGCTCGTGGACACCGGCGTCCGACCAGTCCGCCACCGTGCTCGGGTCCTTCTTCGCCAGCAGGATGGTGCGGGCGATCCGCGTCGCCCGGGTCCGCAGCGCGCCGCGGACAGAGCTTCCGGGCAGCACGATCGGGTCGGTCTCCTCCGGGCCGGCGCGCAGAGGGCGGGCCGGCTTCGTCTCCTCAGAGTCCACGCCCTCCGCCTCTCCCGGCGCTCCGTCTGCGGCCCCGGCGTCAGCCTCCTCCTGGGAGCCGTCATCCTGGGGCTCGGCCACGAGGATCCCGGTGGGGCTGTCCCAGGTGATCTCGATCCGCATCCGGCCGCTGCCCCCGCAGTCCACGGGGGCGACATCGACCGAGCGGCCGCCGGCGCCGGAGAGCCACTCCTCCAGTCCCGCCCGGCTGCCCGGCTCCGCCTTGGTGAGGGTCCAGGCCCTCTCCGAGTCGCTGAGCGCCACTCTCCCCCACCCGGCGTTCTGCCGGCCGCCGAAGGCGACCCTGCCATCCTTGACGAGCCCGATGATGAGCGCGAAGAGCTTCTCGACCTGCTCCGGCCCGGGCGGGGCGACATCACCCCGAGGCACCTCGACGCCGTCGGGCAGCCCGGCCTCCGCGGAGATGGTCAGGGCAAGCTCCTTGCCGCGGGGCAGGTACTCGTGCTCGAACAGCGCGGTGTCGCCGGCCGAGCCCCAGTACCGGTCAATGGCGTTGCCCATCCGGGTCGGGAGCACGATCTTGCGCTCCTCATTCCCCTCATATCCCTCGGTGGGCAGCTCGACCGTGTGCACGGTGATCGCCGAAGCCCGCAGCGGCGCCGCCGAACCGGCCCCTCGGGTTCCGTCATCGCCCCACAGCTGCCGCAGCTCGCGTTCGGTCGGTCCGACGGCGCCGCCGTGCTCCTCGAGGAATCGCTGGCAGGCCGCTCGCAGGGCACCCTTGACAGAGCGCCCGGTAAGGACCGGACGGCCATGGCCGTCGCGCGCGAATCGCCGGGCGACGGTGGTCCTATCCTCTGGGTCGCGCCGGCGGTCGACCACCTCGTCGATGCCTCCCGAGTGGAGGGGCGCGTCCGTCACCAGGTGGACGGTGAGCTCATAGCGGGTCACGCTCATCGCTGAGCCTCCTTCGATGCCGCAGCACCATCAGCGGTCGGTGCGAGGTCCTCCCCGTGAAGGCTCCTCAGTGTGAACGTCTCCTTCTCCAGCAGAGGATGCCCGACGACGAACCGCCCGAAGCCCTGCGCCCGCAGCTCCCCGATGCCGACGGCCGCCAGGGCCGCCAGCCTCTCCGGGGCGGTGGTTCTCACCTTGAGGACCGAGCCGGCCTGGATGGCCATGCGGGTGGCCCGGGGCTGGTGGCTCGCCGCAGACCAGGAGTCCACGCGCCGGTGCCTGACCCCGGCGTTGAAGCGCGTCCCGTCCGCCTCGGCGAGCTCGATGGGGGCGCCGGCCCGCTCGAAGGCGGCGAGCAGGTCGGTCAGGCTCCCGCCCGGGCCGAGCCGGGATGAGCGGGCCAGTACGTCGGAGGTGAACCAGATCGTCGTGTCCTCGGCGTCGACCACCTGGGGCGCCGGGCTCGGGGCGAAGGCCGAGAGGGTGCACTCGGTCTCCCCGAAGGTGCCGCTGAGGCGACGCGCCCCGAGGCGGGCCCGGTGCCCGGTGCCGGCGAGGGCCTCCAGCTGCTCACCGATCCGCTGGTACAGGCGGGTCGAGACCGTCACCGTCGCCTGGAGGCTCAGGCCCGCCGGGAGCGCCCGCACCAGGTAGAGCTGGCCGTCCCTGGCCGCCCCGGTGGCGGCGTCGTGCGCCGTGGACTGCCGCCCGATGAGCGCCGGGGCGCCCTTCGCGCCGGCGGCCGGGAAAACGTATCCGTCGCGCAGCGGCTTGTGGACCTCGTGCTCGGGCTCCTTAGCGCGCATCCGGTTGCAGACGCGCATCTCCTCGTTGCCCTCGCCCTCAGCCGTCTGGGGCTCCTGGCTCTCGGCTCCTTGGCCGACCTTGGGGCTGGAGAACACCAGCGGCATCGGCAGCCCGCGCTCCCCCTGGTAGGAGACGACGCCGTCGGAGACGAGCAGCTCCCCGTTGACGACGGCGTCGCGGACCTCCCGGACGAGGGCCTCCGATGCGCCGGGGGCCTGGGCGACGGTGCGCGTGATGAGCCGGTGCACCCAGGGCAGCAGGACGGTGCCGCGCAGGAAGTCCAGGGAGCGTATCTCGTTGGACATGGGGACCTCGTAGGAGACCACCGGGGTTCGCAGGTCGATCGTCAGGGTCGCCTCGTGGAAGGTGCCGGCGGCGGTGGATGCAGGGCTCGTCTGTAGGACCGGGGCCGCCGCAGCGGCCGCGTCCGCCGCGGGAGGCTGCGGGGCGCCGCGCCCCTTCCACCTGCCCAGCTGTGTGCGGCACCAGTCCTTGACGGCCCGGGCGTCACCGGGCTCGTGGTCGGCGTGGATGAGGACGTCGCAGACGCCGTCGCCGACGGCCCGGTTGGAGCCGATTGCGCGCACCAGCAGGCCGGCCAGGGCCAGGAGGAGCTCGGCGGCGTCGCGCTGCTCGTCGCTCCAGGTCAGGGGGCCTCCGTCCTGGTCGACGTCGGACAGGGTGACCTCGCCGCGCAGCCGGCAGGCGCCGGCGCGTTCGAAGAGCCTCAGGAAGTCCTCGCGCGCCGTGCCGGTCTTCTCGTCGATGGATAGGGAGACGACCTCGTGGATGAGGTCGGCGGGGTCGGCCGGCGGGTCGATGAGCCTGGCGTCGGAGAAGGTGACGAGTCGCGGCGCCAGGTCGGAGCCGAACAGGGCGGAGGCGAAGGCGCGCCAGGAGCGGCCGGAGCCGTCGTCGAGTGCCTGGGCCGCGAGGAGCGACTGCTCCCGCACGACGCCGGCGAGCACGGTCGCGCGCACGATCGGCAGGCCGTGCTCGTCCTTCTCGACGACGGAGTCCACGCCGCCGGCGACGCCGGTTCCGGTGGTGACGCCCCAGTCGGAGTGGAAGGTGACCGACAGGGGGAAGGAGGTCGGGGATGAGGGGCTCATTCGGTGGCCTCCGATGCTGTGTTGGGGGCCTCCCCCAGGCTGGGGAGGGGAAGCTCGAAGAAGGAGGGCGGGAGGAGGTCGGAGAGCTCCAGGAGGTCGAACACGGCGCCCAGGCCGCCGAGCTCGGTGTCGATCCAGTCGCCGACATCCTCACGGGCCGCCTTCCACTCGTCACGGGCGCGACGGAGCGACGGAGTCTCCCGGTCCTCCTTCTCCTCAGGCGCCTCGGAGCCCGGAGTCTCGCGGTCCGCGGTCTCAGCGGTCGGAGCGTCCGTCGCGTCGTCGTCACGATGAGCGGCTCGTTCCCGCACGTCCGCGGACAGCAGGCCGCGGATGCGCGCCGCCCGGGTGCGTGGGAACGGTTCGGGGTCGGTCTCGTTCCGGCTCTCGGCGGTGCTGTCGAGGGGCACCCCCTTGAACCGGGCGACGCGCCGGCAGGTCGCCTCCCAGGACTCGTGGCGAAGATCGTTCGTCGAGGAGTCGGCGGATGTGCTGTCCTCACCGTCGCCGGAGCCGGCGGCTCTGGAGCCGGCGCTGCAGGTGCGCGGGGCCGACGGCGTGTCGTCGTTGAGCAGGCGGAAGGGACGGGTGGTGAAGCTCTCGTAGCCGCGTATGGCCTCGTCGGGGTCGAGGACCGTGGTGTCGAACAGGACGTGGTAGTCGAGCGTTGAGCACGGCGGCTGCGCCGTCTTGCCGACTTTCTTGGCGCGATCGACCAGTTTCTCGGCCAGCTCGTAGGCGATGTGGAAGGGGAAGTTGCGTTTGACGATGGCGACGCCGGCAGCGGCGGTCATGGGGCCGGTGTCCTGGCCCTCGGGCGGGGTGAGGTAGCACAGGATCGGGTCGTTGCCGGTGGCCTCCTCGTAGTAGCGGAGGTAGGCGGCGGCGAAAGGCAGGGCGTAGTCCCCGCTGGTGATAACGGTGACGTCGTCGCCACCGAGGATCACCGGGACGACCGGGATGGCGGTGTAACACCTATTGCTGTCCCCGGCATCTTTTCGCGCAAGCTTAGCAACACGCTCCCAAGCGGATCGAAATGCCAGCTTAACTGCAGCGTCCAGTCGCTCGCTAATTTTAAGAACGAGTACCCTGAGTGCGTCACTATCACCTTCAGCTACTTCGAGTTCACCCTTAAGAGCGCCGCCACCTTTCTCTGACAAGACTTCATCGAGGCGTCGCATAACACCGCCAACACCATTGCCGTCTATGTGAATGACGGCGACCTTGGAAGGAACCCCGACACCGCCCTCCGAGGCAGTCTGAAGCAATTCCTCGAGTTTAGTCGGATCGCGAGCCAGCTTCTCATCCTCATCATATAGCAACCGTTGCACCCGAGCGAGATTCAAAAAGTGATCTCTGGCGAGATTCGCCTGACGAACCTTGACTTGAGCAGGCAGGGACAGAACCCTCCCTTTAAGACTAGAACTTGGGGCCGCCACCTCACCACTATCCGGATATAACGGGGCCGCAGGCAGCGAAGAATCATTCGCGCGCAACAAGAATGGCATTTGCGCAAATCTCGACAGGGCGGGACTTCTATTCAAGGCGTATTGATAGGCGACATGATCGACAGCCCGCAGATCATCCCCACTGAGATAGGAGCCAACCATGTGAACGAACACGCCGCTAACATCCATTTCGGGCGCTTCAGCGTGTGCCCGGCGTGTCACCTCACCAATGAGCTTCCGAGCCGAGCTGTCGCAATCAAGCATGAGCAGGAGCCTTCCAGATGAGCGCGACACCCACTGGACACTGAGGTTCAACTTAGTGACGCTTTCCTCGACCCAAGAGTCAAGGAGAGTGATTTGAAAGGAAGCCCCAACATTCTCTTTGAGTCTTGTTGACGAAAAAATGAATCGCTGTTTTGCGTGAATATCAAACAGAACAAGTTCCATGATCATTCCATTCGTTGACCGCGCTCCAGTGCAACCTTTTTGTTCACACTAGCACTTTCGTGATAACGTTAGAACGATTAAACGTGTCAACATCAAGCATTGGTACATACCTATCTTTGTCGCGTTCATACTCGTAGACGGTGAAACTGAGAGTATTGACATTCCTGCCGATCAAGAACGCTAGTGGTAGCGGACACCTCATCATGAGGTCAATATGAGCCGCACCGTGAGAGCTAGAGAGGTCACGGATCAGGTTGGAAGCCTCCCTCGCGATGCGCGCCCCGTCATTGGGATCGATTTTCCTGGGCTCCCGCATTCCAATGCGCGCAGAATGGTTGATCTCTTCTCTATTCGCCTCAACAAATGAAGTGAACGCGGAGTCAAGCCGCCCAGCAACAAGGTCCAGATATACGGCGACTCGAGCACGCCCTGCCGAAGACTCATTACAGACTCTTTGATCTGTTAGGTGAAGAAAACTTTCGTTCTGGTCACCATTATTCTCCCGCCCCCAGTTCTCGCCACTCTGCCGAACGATTGCTCGTTTAACAAACGTCTCAGGGAACTGCGCTCCTAAAACGAAGGCAAGGAACAAGTGAGCCGTCCCCTCGACTTGCAACACCGAAGGTGATACATACTCTACAGCCTTCCGCGTCTCTTTGAGGGTTTCCTTGAACGTTTTCAGCGCTTCGCTATTGAAACGTTCACCGCTCTTCGGTGCAGCCAGTCGAAGGTCAAGGTGGTTACCTGACGATGCATGGTCGGTAGACTCTTCCCAAGAATACAAACCAAGTCGAACGATCCTATCGTCCTTCTCTTGACATGCTTGATGAATCCTTTTGACTCGCTCCGTCGCCATCGCCCCGACAAGAGCGATAAGATCTTCTTCTTCCACCCCGAACTGCTTGATCAACGAAAGCGGACCTCTCAAGTCGCTTTCAACCGTAACCGTACGCATGCGGCGATCTGGCGCAGAATAGTCAAGACCTTCCCTCACGGCATCCTTATCATTGACGTTGATGATGCAAATCGGGAACGTTGGATCGTTATCGAGCAGCTGCAGAAACCCTGGAACCTCATTTTTGGAGATCACGTCGCTGCGCGCCGTGTCTTCTGTTGAAATCACGATGGCTCCTGAAATTGTTTGCTCGATAGCCCGGTCCACCCTTTTTTCGATATGTCCCACTTGCATCGCTTCAGAGTCAATCCACACGGGCACACCGACAGACTTAAGCAATGTCGACAAACGATCAGCAATCGACTTACCATCGGAATGACGGTACGAGATAAACACCGGACCATACGGATCGATCTGCAACTCTGCTGAACTCATTACGTCCTTCTTCTCTCATTCAACTTGCCGCGAATCGCGCCGACTGGGAGTCGCCCCTCGAACCCCTGAGGAAACCACGGTCGATCCAAGCCTGATGACATCGGCTCCGATCATAGCCACATGGAGAGATTCTCGCGGCACTTCTATGAAGTAAATTCATCAACTATCCGCAGGGCCGACTACACCACCGGGGAACCTCCGTACGCCCGGATATCCGAGTAATGGAGCCGAACTCGCCCATGACAGTAGTGCGATAGCGCTTATCACTCTCGATGCTCCCCCAGATCACCCTCAGCATGCCACCACACTCATTACCTAACGATCACATCATTTTCATCACTATCGACAATTAATGGGGTCACGGCTTCGGCGCGCAGGGTCCCACGGGTGCTCCTTCTGCCAGGTTCAGCAGGGAGGGTTCTTCCCGCTGGCCCAGGTTGAGGGGCGTTTCATCGAGGCGATTCTGCTCATGCTGCTTCAGCGCTTCCGGGCGTCCTCACTCATGGCTCGTCTGGCCGACGTTCAGCCGCGTGCTGCGGATGAGGTGGATCGTGTGATCGAGCTCGACTCTGAGGCGGTCGGGTTCGTCGTCTCCGAACAGTGGACCATGATGACCGACGCCGACAGACAGCTCGACGCCTTCCTGACCTACCTGCTGGACACTTACCGGATTCCTCTACTGGTTGAGGAGGCCAGAGATCAGGCGCACAGGCTCCGCGAGAACGTACTGATGCGCATCGGCCGCGCCGACCAGAAGGCCGAGGAGGAGCGCGCCCGCTCCACACGGGTCATGGAGATCGCCTTGGCGGTCCTGACCTTCATAGGGCTGCCGCTGAGCGTGTTCCTGGAGATCTGGTCCAACTGGGAGGCCGCCAAGGGTATCGCGGTCCGGCACCAGCGCATCGGCGGCTGGGACGCGGGATGGGGGTGGATTCTTGGCTTCGGTCTTATCGGGTCGGTCCTCATCGGCGGTGGGATCTGGCTGCTCGTTGACAAGGTGGGCGGCCGGGTGGCTCGGCGTGGGAAACGCTCCTGACGCCGAGTCCAGAGCCCGGCTCCATCTCCACCGCAGTAGGTTGTGTCCACAGCCACAGTCCGGAACGTCGACCTTTTGCTTGACGTCGTTGGAAACTGGTGGCTGAAGGTGCTCCAGGTGCCGTCGGTGGCGCTTGGCGTCAGGACGCCAAAAGGTGGTTAAATAGGGGAGGTGCCGGCCGGTCCCGCGGGGTGCTTGCGGAGCCGGTGGCGCTCCAGCCCCTGGAAACGGCGCAACGACGCCACTCCGAGAGGCAGGGTCAGAAAGCACCCAGCACCAGAAGGTGCATTAAGACTTCTCGGGCTTGAGCTGGACAACCTTGCCGTCAGGCCAGAAAGCACCCAGCACCAGAAAGCCTATTGACGGAACTTACAGTCCATCTTCATCTCCTTAACGAGCTGGCCGTCCAGGCTGCCGTCGGCGCTGAGGTAGACGGCGTTTACGGCGCCGAGACAAACACCAAGGTGAACGCCCTGCTCGACAGGGCCGAACAGCCGTAGGAGGCTCAAAATGGCAGCGCCATACTGTACTTTAACGGGAACTATTCCCGGAGGAGAGAATGGTCGGGCTATTGTCCGAATCATTCCTGACGTAAAGGGTGCTACGGCGACCGTCGAAGGTGCCGCAGTCTCGATGCACGAGCATGTGGTTCAGACAGACCAAGCTGGCGCTGTCAATATCGAGGTGCTGGCTCCGGGCGCTGGAGTAACCCCATCTGGCGCCTGGACCCACACCATCTACATCGACTCCCCCAAGTTTGACATAGTCAAGCATGTCGCTCTTTCGCAGGGTGACTCGATTGACATCATGAATGTCGACCCCACTGCGGAGATCTCCCCCCTTCCGTTTGGTGGCGGGGGAGGTGGCGGTGGAACTCCTACCCCTCCTCCTAATCTTACGCCCTATCTCAAGAAGACAGATGCGGAGAATACATATAGCAAGAAGTCTGAGGTTCGGGCTCTTGCTAAGGAGCAGTCACCATTCAAGAACGGGGAGCGATACTACTCGCCTATAACCTACTTCTGGCCGGACTACTACAAAGACGGAAAGCCGGGCCAAGTCTCGAAATGGGCTGAGACGCTTAAATTCCGCGACAAGCTTGGATATGTAATCCTCAACCGCAATAGCGGTGATTGGG
>ERZ772807.1214-NODE-1214-length-14601-cov-3.857624_pt1 | contig 14601 bp, 9 predicted proteins | sample MGYA00511472_ERZ772807 | MGnify/ENA primary metagenome ERZ772807 (study PRJEB29015, sample SAMEA2737947) | human oral metagenome | biome: human oral; feature: human-associated habitat; material: dental | place: China | collected 2039 ...
AAGTTAAGCCCACTTGCGCCGATGGTACTGCAATGCAATGCGGGAGAGTAGGTAGTCGCCTCCTTTTACTTGGAGCCCCGAGGACAGAAATGTTCCCGGGGCTCCTTTTTTTGTGTTAGTCCTTTTCCCAAGTCTCCTCACGGAGAGTGTGGATGTGCATGACAGATGCTGCATCCTGAAGTTTTTTCAATGTCATCAACTGTGCAAACTCTGGTTCGTTAGCCGTGGTTATGGCCGTAGGGTATCCTTTAAGGGGAATGAAGTCTCTGTTACGGCCTTGGAACCTCCCTGGCTATCTTGTATTTTGTCGTTGATAATTCCAAGATTAATATTTCTCTCTGCCATGCATTAAAATTAATAGATAATGAGGTTTCGGCCGTGCCCAAAAGTTAAAATTTCGACGTTTCTGGTTAGTCCGCCGCGGCGGAAAGCTTATTTTTACCATTTTTTCGGTTTCAACCGTGGATGACAGATGATTTTCGGCGTTTTTTTGGTTTCATCCATGGATGACGGATGATTTTCTACGTTTTTTTGGTTTCATCCATGGATGACGAGCGTTTTTCAGTATTTTCTTGATTTCATCCACGGATGACAAGCATTTTCCAGTGTTTTCTGCATTTCGTCGACCGATGACGGGTGTTTTTCGACGTTTTCTATATTTCGTCGGCCGATGACAAGTTTTTTTCTGCGTTTTCTGCGTTTCGTCGGCTGACGATGAGCATTTTTCAGTGTTTTCTATATTTCGTCGGCCGACGACGAGTGTTTTTCGGCGTTTTTGACTTTCCGAGAGGTGGGAAATGCAGCCTGCAGCGTTTTTTGATTTTCCCAAGTTTGGGAAAGTCGATTTTCGCTGTTTTTCAGTTTTCCCAATGTTGGAACGGCCATTTTCTTCCGTTTTCCGTTCTTCCCAAGTTTGGGAAAGATGATTTTCCACATTTTCCTGTCTTCCCAATCTTGGGAAAGCATTTTCTGCTGATTTTTGATTCTCTCTCGTGTGGGAAATTCGTTTCCCCTGTTTTTTATTCGTTCGAGGCTTCAGAAAGGCATTTCCTTACGAGATAATATTTTCCTCGTAGCGTTATATGGTTATTAACGTATATATTCGTAGCAGTGTCTTTCGGTTAATTATGCCTTGGCGAGGGAGTTATGAGCATTCAGAAGCAGAAAGAGAATGCAGCGCCAAGAATGGGTTGGGAGACGCTTTTCTTTTGTGAGGCAACGTAAGGGGCAATATAGTCACTGATGTTATTGATCGTTTGTCCGTTGAGAGTTATAGAGCGACCGGCATCTTTAAGGAAAAGAGTGGGAGCATAGGTTGACCTGTAGGTGCGACGCACAAAATTGTAATCAAGAAAGACTTTCCATGCCATTCTCGATTTATAAGCAAAGGTGGCAGAAAGTCCTGTTCCGATAATCGTTGCATTATCTCCACCCACTTGAAAGAAATTCCACTTGCTGTAGTAGGGCTTCCCGTTATCTTTTCCGTTTCCTTTTATTTCGAGTGTCGGCACGGTCTTACCATGTTGCGGATCATATTCAAATGCAATGTCTCGCTGATGTCCTTTGACTTCAGCAGTGACAGCAATGCCATCTAAATAGCTTCTGCCCACAAGGAGTTTTGAACCTAATGCAAACCTTTTGCTGATAGGGAAATTGAAGTACACTCCACCGCTCCAGTTGAACTCTGCCATGTGGTTAGATTCAACGGTCAGTGTGTAGCTGTCAAGAAATCCGGCATTTGCAGAAGCAAGCTGGCTCAGAATTCCAATAGGATGCAGTGCGTCCTTATCATATCCTTTGACATTACGTGATGTAATCATCAAACGTCCACCCAAGCCGATATACCGATTTAGGAAATAGGCACTCTCAACGCCAACGGCAATGCCACGTGAAAGTTTAATCTTTCGTTTCTTTTGCCCATGATAATATTCGTTCAGTCCGGGAAGATGCTCCATGAAATCAAGATGACGCTCACTTAGGCCGATACCCATTTGCACATTGAAGAAACTTGGATACTTATAAAGGTCAAGTTCGTCATCCCTGTCATGGCGTAACAAACCTTTGTTCTTGAAAAGTAAATCCCCCAAAGTATAGCCCATTTCTGTAGACAGAATACCAATACCCGCACCGGCAAACGTGTCACTTGCCCAATGTCTGTTGTTAAGTACGCGCATACAGCCTGTTGCTGTAGCAAGCATATAGCCTGCAATGCTGTACCATGGGCTTCGAGTCATGCCATATTCTTTATGGAGTATTGTGGCAGCACTAAAGGCTGTGGCCGTATGACCGGAGGGGAAGGAGTTGTTAGTAGAACCATCCGGACGAAGTTCTCTGACAGAATATTTCATGGTTTCTACTAAAGTAGCCATGATAATCAATGAAGCTGCACTGCTGACAGCATAGCGTTTGAGACTGCTTCGCCCCTCTACACCCGCAACTTTCAATCCTGTGGTCAGCAATAGTGGAGCATATTGTATATAGTTATCTGCAGATTGGTGGAAATTCAGTTGGAATTTATTGCGTACTTCCCTGATATTTCTTTTCTCACTTCTTAGTGCAATTCCTGCCACTATCCATGGCAGCCCTGCCAACGACATAGAAGCGTTGACCCTGTATCTGTATTCCTGCGTGTTATGATGAACTGCATTTCCCATGCTGTCAGTAAGGCTTGTTTCCTCAGTGATATTGCTTAAAGAGTCTGTCAGAGATGTGGTTGCCAAGCAATTTGCAGCTGTGAAAAGAAATATGAAACTTACTAACGCGCGGCAGTTCTTGTGTTTTATGATTGAATTGGCGTGATGCATTTACAGTTGTCGGACTTTATTTCTGTGGCAAAGATATATAAAACGATTGAAAAGTGAAAGCTATATGGCCGAAAGTTTATCCTAATCTATCCTTAAGAGAGGACTGTTGATAAAGATGTTGCTGATATTAACAGAAATACCATGCTCTGCTTTACTTTGCAATCTGCGTCATATTGCGTTGTAAAGTGACTGGAATGACCGTGCAATCTGCGTCATATTGCGTGGTAAAATGATAGAGATTACAGCGTAAAGTGACGCAAGTTGCAGTGTGGTTTTCTGTAAACGGGGAATTCATGTCTTGTTTGTGGGGAAACAGGATGTTGCGAGCCAACTTTCAATGCGTGTTCTCCTGATAATCTTCAACCTGTTTTTTGCATGAAGCTTGAAGTGAGTTGACCGCACGTCAGCAATGTTTTGAGCCTCCTTTTCCCCCTGCATTTTGTCGGAATTCCCATTATTTTATTTATCTTTGCAACTGCATGAAATATGTAGAGGTCGTTCTTCCATTGCCTTTAGACGGGCTTTTCACCTACGCAGTTGCCGATAATCAAGCGGCAAAAGCGCAGGTAGGATGTCGCGTGCTCGTGCCGTTGGGCAAGTCGAAGAAGTATATCGGCATCGTGATGCACGTCGTCGACGAGAAGCCGGAGTTTGAAGTGAAGCCTATCATCGAAGTCATTGACCGACAACCGATATTACTTCATCAGCAAATAAGACTCTGGCAATGGATTTCCGACTACTATCTTTCACCGCTTGGCGATATCTATAAGGCTGCTTTGCCTTCCGGGTTGAAGGCCGAAGAGGGCTACCGACCGAAGAAAGAGACTTATATTACGCTCTCAGAAGCCTTTCGCAGTGAACAAACTCTGCATGTGGCCATGAACATGTTGACGCGTGCCACCAAACAACTCAAGGCTTTTGTGGGCTTTCTTTCGCTGTCGCATTGGGACACGCTGAATGGAACGACACCGCAGGAAACGCTGACCGAGATTACACGCGAAGAGCTGATGAACGCCACCAACACCTCGCTTGCTACCGTCAAAGCCTTGGTTGACCGCAACATTCTTACCCTTTATCAGAAAGAAGTGGGCCGACTGAACACCTCTGAAACGGCACATCCGGAGTGCATGAAGCCTCTGAGCACGGCCCAGTCCACAGCTTTTGAGGCTGTTAATGAGCTGTTTGCCACGAAGAAAGTCGTGCTCTTGCAGGGTGTAACGTCAAGCGGGAAGACCGAAATCTATATCCATCTCATCCAACAGGCACTCGATCGGGGCGAGCAGGTGCTTTATCTCTTGCCCGAAATCGCCTTGACCGTACAGATTACAAGCCGCCTGAAGAAAGTGTTTGGCAATCGATTGGGCATCTATCATTCCAAATATAGCGATGCCGAGCGTGTGGAAATGTGGAACAAGCAGCTTTCCAATGCTCCCTATAAGGTTATTCTTGGCGCGCGCAGTGCCGTCTTTCTGCCCTTTCAGAAGCTTGGACTTGTCATCGTTGATGAGGAACATGAAACGAGTTTCAAGCAGCAAGACCCTGCTCCCCGCTATCATGCAAGGAGCGCTGCTATCGTGCTGGCATCCATGTATCAGGCCAAGACGCTGTTGGGAACTGCCACACCTTCACTTGAAAGTTACTACAATGCACAGCAAGGAAAATATGGACTTGTGACGCTTACTACACGTTTCAAAGGAATTCAGTTGCCGCAGATTGAAGTTGTAGATACCAAGGATTTGCAGCGCAGAAAGATGATGACAGGCCCTTTCTCCCCGCGACTGTTAGAGGCTGTCAGGCAGGCGTTGCATGATGACAGGCAGGCGATTCTGTTTCAGAACCGCCGTGGTTTCGCTCCGAGAATAGAGTGCAAGGAGTGTGGTTGGGTGCCGAAATGTGCAAATTGCGACGTCACACTGACTTATCATAAGAACCTCAACCAACTCTCATGTCATTATTGTGGCTTTACGTACAGCGTGCCCGTGAAGTGCCCGCAGTGTGGAAGTGAGAAGCTCGTCAGCCGCGGATATGGCACGGAAAAGGTGGAAGACCAAGTGCGCGAACTGTTTCCCGAAGCACGGGTAGCCCGCATGGATCTCGACACTACGCACACCCGGAATGCTTACGAGCGCATTATTGACGACTTTTCTGCCGGTCGTACCAACATTCTTATCGGCACACAGATGATCAGTAAGGGCCTCGATTTCGACAATGTCAGCGTTGTTGGCATCCTCGATGCCGATGCCATGCTCAACTATCCCGACTTTCGTGCCTATGAACATGCCTTCATGATGATGAGCCAAGTGAGTGGACGTGCGGGGCGAAAGGGCAGGCAAGGTCTTGTCATTCTTCAGACGAAGAGTGCCGATCTGCCGGTTATAGACCAGGTTGTGCGCCATGATTTCAAGTCTTTTTGTACAGACCTGCTGGATGAACGCTCGCTCTTTCACTATCCACCTTTCTATCATTTGATCTATGTCTACCTGAAACATACCAAGAATGAAGTGGTAGAAACAGCCGCATTGGAAATGGGGAGTCGTCTTCGCCAGTATTTTTCTGACCGCATTCTTGGGCCAGACAAGCCTGCCATAGCACGCGTGAAGACCATGCATATCCGAAAGATTGTCATCAAACTTGAGCATGGTATCAACCTGAAACGCGTGCGTGAGGTGCTGCGCTACGTACAGAAACAAATGATGCAGGACAAACGTTATGCTGCCCTGCACATTTATTATGACGTTGATCCCATGTAGAGAATGAGATTTATTCTCCCTTGTTTCCTCTTCCTTTGTTTAATGTTATGGCCACGGAGAACATGAAGTAGCGTGGAATGCTGTTGTACCACGACTCCGTTCTGCCTTGTGCATTGACTGAATATTGCTTGTTTGACAATTGATGAAACAGGTCGAAAGCTTCCATTTTCGTAATGATCAGTCCCTTGGCAAATGCTCTCGACAGTATCATGTTCCACACAAGATGGTTTGAATTCATTTCTTTGCTCTCATATCCACGCCGGCTGTACATCGTCAAATCTGAAGCAACAGAAACCTTAATCCCTGGAACGGTGTACCTGACATCGGCTCCATATTGATAATCATATACCTTGATGCGCTGGAAACCGATGAGTTTTGAACGGCTGTATTGGGCATCAAGTTTGCCAAGCAGGTCGAATGAAAACGCATTAAGACGGTAGTTCAATCTTGTTTCACAGCCAAGTTGCAGCGTATTCATCTTACTGATGTCAGATGAAAAGGTTGGCCCGGCATTGACTGTGAAGTCTGCACTGTGCACATAGTCTATGTAGTCGTTGAATACAAGCGTCAGTCTTCGCTTGGCATCAAGCCGATAATCGAAGCCCGAACGCAGGAGAAGGTTCCAGCTGGCAGCGTTTACATTGTCGTCCATATAGGTGAAAGCACCTGTTGAACTGTCGTAGGCCGTGCGTGTTCCCCAGCCATGATGCACATAATTGAAAGCTCCGTCTGCCCACCAGTTCATGGGGATGGAGTCGAGAAGGAACGAGAGGTTTGCTTTCAGACGATGCTCCACCTGCTGTTTCAAATGCTGATTGTTGATGTAAACGGCAAAGGGGTTGATATGGTTTTCGTAGGGAACAAGCATTGCAAGCTCTGGATTTGTAACCGTCATCTGATAGGAGAACGAACGTTTGTTACGTCCCATGGTCTGATATTCCAGCATGGGTTCAAACTTGAAATACGTGCGATGAGGTCGTGTGTCTATGGAAATGCTGTGATAGTTCAGCTGCTGGTGTGTCCAGTGCAATGGAATATCGAGACTCAATTCCTGTCTGTCTGTAGCATAATCAAACTGCATGCCTCCGGTGACATCATTCGAATGACTGTTGTAGTGGCGGCTGTTTGAACCGTCAAGCAGTGACTTCAGTGCGCCAAAGCGTGAGGGAAGCATACCGATTTCATTCAGATCGTGGGGTGTCAATCCGTCCAATGGATAGTAATCAAAGCGGTGATGGATATACTTATGCCTGAAATCAGCATATGGCGTGAGCTGTAATTGCCGTGTCATATGGTAATGATAGCGGGCCTCGACACCATAACTGTAGCTGTGGTTGCGCTTGTCTGAAATATAGTTCGGCTGCTCCTGACTTCCGTTTCCATAGACTATATTCCATTGATGATGTTCCGTGTAGGGCGATTGACTGCTGAAAGCACCGTCAAAAGCCATGACAAGCATGTCTCCCCATGCAAATCTTTTGGCAAGGTTCAACTTCTCTGAAGTTTCCAATCGATTGATTAAGCGATGAAAATACAGCTGATTCATGTTGGCAATAGCACTTTTGAACGTGGTATCCGACGACATTCTGTACACTCTGTCATGCTGATAAGACAGTGAAGAGGTAAGTCCACCCATGATATTCCCATTGCCAAACGACAGTCCGTTGTCTATATTCAACTTGAAAGGCTTGTTTTCCTGCAGCTGATATGAATTGTGTCGAATGTCACCCGAAGGTGAGAAATAGACGTGTTTCATAGTACTTTCTAATTGATTACTGTCCCATTCCAACGAAGAAGAAAGTTGATCAGATACTGTTTGCCGTTTGTTTTCACTGTTTATGTATAGGCCAACTTGTCTTGTATCCTTTTGTCCGCGTAGCATTTTCTTGGGCGACCAGTTGCCTTTCAATCCGGGTTTGCGCTCTTCATTGATGTTATTAACATTTCCGAAGACTGCAATATCAGTGCGACTTCCCATCAGTAGACTGAACAGACGTGCCATATTCCTGTGCTTCGTGCCTGCTCCCAATTCGATGTTTGCTAATGCAGAGCGGATATACTGACGTTTCAGGCTCACATCCATCACATAATCTTTCTGTCTTGCATTAGTTTCAAAACGGGCTATTCCCGTGCGTTCCTTGTGGAAAACCTTTACATCCTTGACGGTGAAGTAGGGCAGATTGTCAAGCATCACCTTGTTCTTTCCCTTGAAGAAGTCCTTGCCGTTGAGTGTCAGATAGTCTATTTTCCGACCATTAATATATACATCTCCGTTGTCTTTCACCTCAGCTCCGGGCATCTGTCGTACCATGGCGTCAAGCATTGAGCCGTCGGGAAGCACGAAAGCAGAGGCATCATAGACGAGTGTGTCACCACGATAGGCCACCTGAACCTTTGTGGCTTTGACCGTCACGCCCTTGAGATCTATTTCCTTGAAGATATCCTTTTTCTTCTTCATCATCAGTTCTTCGGCCGCAATCATGTCCAAACGCTTGTAGGCTTTGACATTGAGTGATTGGTATGCTGCATCATATCCAGGCATGACACTCTTGATGATGTAGGCTCTGTTCACGCGGTTAACGTGGAACATGTAGTATGAACTCTTCTCCTGAATCTCGCAGGTTGTGGAGTCGATGAGGGTGGAATCCTGCCCCAGCAGATAGACTTTAGCCTTTAAGGGAATGCCCAAGAATTGGTCAGACACCATTCCCATCACGGTAATCTTGTCTTCCTGTTGTGCCTGTGCCCGAAGATTGAGGGCTGAAAAGAGGAGAAGAAAGAGCGAAATTAAAATAACCTTAATGCGTAATGTTCTCATAAACATTGATCTTTGACTTGTTACCGAAATTGAAATCTTTATTACATGAAGCGACTGTAAATAACACTCATGCTTCCTTTATCTCGTAGGCGAAAAGGGCAGTCAAGTCTGAAAAGGCTATCTTGTGTATTCCGTGGGCGAAAATTCTGCTTTATGTCATTTTCCCACAAAGGTACACTTTTACCTTTAAACAGCAAAGGAAAATGTTAAAAACAGTTTTAATCTGACATGTTTTTATCGTTACTTGTGGTTGTATTACTGTTCACTCATTGAGGTTGATAGTAGTGATGAGATGCAAATTCCATGGATTTGAAAACCTCCTTTCAATGCAGAAAGTAAGAGAGATGCACGTGGTTGATTTTCTTTCCTATAAATAATACAACTGTTTTTCTAAGGTAACAAGTGAGTTTCAATGTAAAAAAAGGGTTGCTCATGCTATGTTTTACGTCATGAGCAACCTCTTTTTAATCTTTTATATAAGTAGGTTTCCCCTACTTTGTAGAAGTTAGATTTGGAGCGTCTTTTAGAAGTTGATGTCTACACCTGCACCGAACACGCTGTTGTTACGGGTGAAACGAGCTTTATAAGGCAGTTCGTTTCCGCCTACATTCTCGGTCTTGTCACCGTTGAAAGTAGAGTAGAAGGTGTGGAAATAGGCCACGTTGAGATCGATTTTCTTGCTCAGATGTATGCAGGCACCTATGCCCACAGAGTTTGAATTGGCTACGAACGACTTGTCATCCATGTATTCCTTGGTCAGACCATAGCTTGTGTTCTGCCACCCTGCACTTAGAGTAAACTTCTTGGTAGCATCAAATTCCACGCCTGCATTCCATTCGATTGTACCTCGTTTCAGTTTATCTTCGCGGTGTTGATAGGTTGTTGCCTGCTTATCGAAGAAGTAGTGGAACCCCACATTGATGCGCAATGGATCAATTGGATTATAACCTGCACCTATAGCAAGATAGGCAGGGATGTCGTTGGGAATAGTCTTTCCGTCGGCATATTCACCAGTTGCCTCTCCAATCTTCTTGTCGAACTCATCCTTAATGGCTTTCATGGCATCTGTAACTGCTTTATTCGTGAGCACCGCTTTAGCCTGTTCAGGTGTCATACCGGCTTTAACAAACTTGACAGCCAAGGTTTGTGGCAGATTACCAATACTTGGGAGCTGGTTTACCGACTCGTTCTTCAGGCGCATACGCGTCTTGAATTCATACTTCGCAGCAAAGTTCCAACGCCCTGTTTTGAAGTCAATGCCAAGAATAGGTGTAAAGCCCACGCCCGTCTGGTCACAGTTCAATTCGATGTCTGAAGAGTTTGGTTTGGTTGCATCAAGCATTGTATAGAGAGGTACGTTGCCCACTTTGATGTTACGGACATAGCCATAATAATTACTCATGGCATATACACCGCGCACGCCGGCATAAGCACTAAGCTGAGGAGTTACACGATAAGCTGCACCCAAAGATAGGCTATAATAATATTGACGGCCACGCATATAGCTCTCGTAACTGTAGGTGCCTTGCTTGCCAAACTGTTGGTCACTGCTTAGTCCCAAGCGGTTTCCCGTTACCTTATCTAATGTTTGTGCCAGCTTGTTTACACCTGCAGCCGTCTCGCCGACAATCTTTTCAAACGAGCCAAGTCCATTGTCGAAAGTACATTTACCACCGCCACCGGTCACGCCAAACATCGCTTGGAAAGAGAACTTCTTCCAATTGTAGGCTGCCTGAATGGAGGGAAGTACAGGCGCAAAAGCCGTACCACGGAATTTGCGTGCAGTTGAATTGTTGTTCTGATTGAGCTTAAAAAGCGGGAATTCGTTGTTGATAATGCGGCTCTGGAACACGAGTTGCCAGTTCAAGGAGAGGTGCAGGCCATCGCTCATGAAAGCCACACCTGCAGGGTTTGAATAGACACCATCAATGCCAATGGAAGCCTCGCGGCTCAGCATTCTGTTGAAAGCTACATTCTGGTTGGTGTTCGTCAGTAGGCCACCTGCCCACATTGTCTGTGACGCTGAGATTGCAATTGCAATGAAAGCGAATTTTAATTTATTCATCTTTAAAAATCTTAATAAAATTCGTCGCAAAGGTATTTAGATTGTTCTAAAAGTCTGCAAAAACGCTAAAGTTTTTAATTTGTGTTAACATTAAAAGGCAAGTTTTATGCACACTTTTTGCTTTTTGTGCATAAAAACTGCTCATTTGGAAGTGATTTGTGCAGTTTGTAGAGACATTGTTGGGCTGTTTCTGTGTGGGAATATGAATGGATCGGGGGATAGAATTGCGCTTTTAAGGCAGCTGGAAGAATTGATATGGGAAAAGGAGTTGCCTCATTCTGTTTTCTCATTCGCTTTTCATGGCTCTGCAACCTGCGTCAAGTTAGCGTGCAATCTGCGTCAAGTTGCACGATAATCTGCGTCAAGTTACAAGCTCATTTGATGCAAGTTACAAAGCGTTTGGATAGAGAACGAGTTTTAAGGCATTTGCAGATATGATTTTATATCATTTTAATGAGCGGCGGATAAACAGCAAAACCACAATTCTGTTTACGGGTAAAGCCTGCTTGTTAGTTTCCCTATGATGTATGAACTCCCTTGCATTATTTTTTGAATAAACTCAAAAAAAACTTCAGTTACGAGGCAAGATTAATCGTTTTTTACATTATATTTGTGAACAAAATGATAGAATAACATGAAGAAAACAAAAAGATTTATAGTGTGGAGCCTTGTGCTCCTGTTGGCAGGAACAAGTCTGACGGCCTGTTCAAATGATGATGATGAGAACACCCCCATTACATGTATAGAGCCTCCTATCTATCAAGTGAATGATGCTCTCTGGCAGAAACTCATCGTTGGTCATGGCTGGAAACACGTTGTCAGCTATGCTGTGGAGAACGGGAAAATCACAAATCGCAATTTTTATGAGGACATGATAGGCATCAGTCCCCATGACCTTTACTTCACGGCTGACTCTGTTACGACCTATTTTTATAGTGACGCATTGGGCGGAAGCCCCCGGAAAGTGACGAGAGCCTATACAACCCGACTGTCGGCTGACGGCAAAAGGTTTGAAGTTTATATAAAAGGAGAAACGCAACCTCTGCTTTCTTGCGAATGGTTGAGCAGTCAACAACTTAGTTTTTACGAGTCACCTTTCGTGCAGTCTGATGGATCTCGTCAGATGCTTTTCACCTATATGCGGCGTATGTCGGATAAAGAATTAAAACAATGGCAGGCAGAAGCCAATTCATTGCCAAGCAAGTAGAGGGCTGCTTGCTGCGTAGTCTGTGGCTGTAACCCTATAGATTTCATTTCGTGCGTTTGCATTTTGCCGACTTATTTAGGGCAAGATGCAGACGCATGCGTATTTTCGTTTACCTTTATTTTCATGTAAACATAAGGGCGAGGACTGTCTTTTGGGGTTGATTGGCGCTGCTGTTTCTCCGCTTTATCATATCGGTAGCACATCAGATAGAGTGTGTTGTCGGCGCCCCAGAAGATGAAACGTCGCAACGCTTCAATGCTTTTTACTTCCCAAGCATGAGGAAAACAAAGCGTTGAATCCTTGACAGTGCAAATGGTTTTCAGTTTGCCTGTCTCGTGTTTCCGTACAAGTATATTCAACGGAGGCTCTCCGGCATCTTCCCACCAGTCTTCTCCTGCCCATAGAACCGCTTTGGAATAGGCGTGATATTCCATGGGAAGACGATTGTAAGAGGCACTGTCAATGGGGATAAGTCGCATGCTCTTGTCGAAGAGATTGATGAAAAACTCACCGGTTACACCCACGACAATCGCCATATACTCCTTTGTTTCATGGATTTTCCCCACTTGAAAGATATTGATATGCTCCTTCCATTTGCCATAAAGTTGCTTGATTTCATGCGTCATCCGGACACGTGTTGCGCTGTCAACAGCGTTGGTGTCAGCGATGAGATTATAGGTTTGATACTGCTTGAAGGCCTTATCAAACTCCTGTTTGCTGATTTCTTGGAATTGAATATCAGTGGAACTGCATGCCAAAGTGCAAAGACTGAGGGTGAAAACGAGGATGCAAAAACTGCTTTTAAGGTTCATCAGCTGTGTTTTATAGGAGGTGATAGAGTCACCATGGATGCCCTTTTGTGTCTTAAAGTGACACGTTTTCCATGACCTTTGCCGTTGCTCCGGCTCTGCTTTTCACGAAAGCTCCGGCATTTTCTCCCGCATTCTGCAGGAAAAAGGCATCAGTTTCAAAGCGCATCATGAGGTCACGGAAACTCTGATAATCCTTGATTTCAAAGCCTCCCTGAACCAACATCAGGCCTTGAGCCTCTTGGAAATGCTTGTTGTTTGGCCCGAAAACGACAGGAATATCCCATACGGCAGCCTCCAATACATTATGAATGCCGACACCGAAGCCGCCACCCACATAGGAAACTGTACCGTAATGGTAGATTGAAGAGAGCAGTCCGAAGCAGTCGATAATCAGTACTTCGGCATCTTTCACATTCTCTTCTGTGGCCTCAGTGTAGCGAACGACACGCCGTCCTTTCAATAATTCGAAGATTTGTGAAAGGTGTTCTTCGCTGATAACGTGTGGGGCAATGATGAGTTTCCAATCTTTGTGAATGTCAAAGTATTTAATGAAAATCTCTTCATCGGGTAACCATGACGAACCTGCCACAAAGACTTTCTGTGCATGGGCTGTGAACTGTTCTACTATCGGCAGCTGTTTGCTGGCCTCCTTGATTTGAAGAACGCGGTCGAAACGCGTGTCTCCGACAACATCAACATCGGTAATTCCCAACTTAGCCAACAGTGCTTTACTCTCCATGTTCTGCACAAAGAAATGTGTGAAGCATTTCAATACGCGGCCATACTGCCTGCCATACCATTGGAAAAATATCTGATCGGGACGGAAAATGCTGCTTACGCTGTAGGTAGGAACGCCACGATGCTGCAGAATATGGAGGTAGTTGTACCAGAATTCATATTTGATGAAGAAAGCCATCACGGGTTTTACCGCGCGAAGGAAACGGCGTGCATTGCGTATAGTGTCTAAAGGAAGATAACAAATGATGTCAGCTCCCTCGTAGTTTTTACGCACCTCATAGCCCGAAGGCGAAAAGAAAGTGAGCAGTATCTTATACTCCGGATGTGTTTCCCGCAAGTGTTCAATCAGCGGACGACCTTGTTCAAACTCACCTAAAGAGGCGGCATGAAACCATATATAGCGGGCTTCAGGGTCTACTTTCTCTTTTAAGACCTTGACAGCCTGCCGTTCTCCGGCCCACATCTTCTTGACTTTCTTGTTGAAGAGGCTTGCAATGGCCACTCCAATCAAGTATAGATAGATTACGATATTGTACACGATGTTCTGTAGGTTTTGTCTGTCGTTGCTGTAACGCGCTTATTTCAACACTTCAATGGCTTTGCGCATGCGCTTCAAAGTCTCTTCCTTGCCTAAGAAAGCAGAGATGTCAAACATGCCCGGTCCTTTGCCTATGCCCACCAAAGTCAATCGGAATGCGTTCATTACGTCACCGAGTTTATAGCCTTTCTGTTCTACCCAGTTCATCACTACATGCTCTTGACCTTCAACAGTGAAGTCTTCGATGCCTTCAAGCACGTCTGCCAATTCAGTCATCTGCTGTGCAGAATATTCCTTCCAGCGCTTCTTCACGGTCTTTTCGTCATATTCTGACGGTGCAATGAAGAAGAAAGCGCAAAGTTCCCAGAGTTCTTTCACGAAGTTGACGCGGTCTTTCATCATATGAACTACCTGCGTGATACGCTCCATGGGCTCGTCAACGCCGTTGTTAGCCACGATAGGTGCGAAGAGCGCTGCAATCTCGTCATCACTCTTCTTGAGGATATATTCGTGGTTGAACCATATTCCTTTCTGAAAGTCGAACTTCGCTCCGTGAAGTGAACACTTGCTGATGTCGAAGGCTTTCACGAGTTCTTCGAGGGTGAAAAGTTCTTGGTCTGTGCCTGGGTTCCAGCCCAATAGGGCCAAGAAATTGACTACTGCCTCGGGGAAATAACCGCTTTCACGGTATCCCGACGATATTTCTCCGGTCTTTGGATCATGCCATTCCAATGGAAAAACAGGGAAACCGAGTCGGTCTCCGTCGCGTTTGCTCAGCTTTCCTTTGCCTTCCGGCTTGAGCAACAGGGGCAGATGGGCAAACTTTGGCATAGTATCTGTCCAGCCGAATGCCTGATACAGCAACACAT
>ERZ772807.1220-NODE-1220-length-14575-cov-5.517287_pt1 | contig 14575 bp, 10 predicted proteins | sample MGYA00511472_ERZ772807 | MGnify/ENA primary metagenome ERZ772807 (study PRJEB29015, sample SAMEA2737947) | human oral metagenome | biome: human oral; feature: human-associated habitat; material: dental | place: China | collected 2039 ...
TAATTTGGGAAAGAATTGGGAATAATTATACGACCATCTACCATTACGAGTTTTCTATCTGCCATAGTAGCCAATTCTTCATTATGGGTAACGATTACAAATGTTTGTCGGAATTCATTGCGCAGTTGGAAGAAGAGTTGGTGCAGTTTTTCAGCACTTTCAGAATCGAGGTTGCCACTGGGTTCATCAGCAAATACTACTGAAGGGTAGTTCACCAAGGCACGTGCTACCGACACTCGTTGCTGTTCCCCTCCTGAAAGAGCATTGGGTTTATGGTCGGCACGCGAGGTGAGATGCAAAAAGTCTAAGAGCTCCATAGCGCGCTTTTCAGCTTCTTTTTTGCCTATTCCTCTAATGAGTGCAGGAATACAAATATTCTCCAAAGCAGTGAACTCAGGCAACAACTGGTGAAATTGAAAAATAAACCCGATATGTTCATTGCGGAATTTAGCCAAGGCTTTGGAGGATAACGACAATATATCTGTGCCATTAATTACCAATGATGATGGTTTATTGGCATCGGGGCTGTCTAAAGTACCTAAAATATGTAACAAGGTGGTTTTTCCAGCTCCTGAAGCACCTACTATCGATACAATTTCGCCTTTGGCAACATTCACCGATACGCCTTTGAGCACTTCTAAATCTTTATAAGTTTTATGAATATTGGTAGCTTGAATCATTTATTTTGCATTTTGATAGATATATACTTCGGTAGCGCCTACACCGTATTTGGCGTATTCGGCATCGTAGAAAGTAACATTGGAGTAACGCCCCAAAAGGAATTCTAATTCGGTGCGCAGCACTCCCTCTCCCACGCCGTGAATGAATACTACCCGCTGGATGCGCTGTGCAATAGCAAACTCTAACTGCCGGCGAGCGGTTTCGAGTTGTAGGGTAAGCATATCGTAATTGGTCATATTTCTTGTAGAATCAACTAGTTGCTCGATGTGCAAATCTACCTCCATTGGAGGGATGTTGCGCTCTTTTTTAGTGAGTGGCGATTTGTTCTTTCGCTTGCTCACTACATCTTTACGCAAACTCTCTTCATCTATATTTGTGAAAGCTCCTTTTAGAGGTGCTTCTTCTTCAATAACTATTATTTCCTCAGGACGAAAAGTGAGCTCAAAGCCTTCAGTAGTAAGCACTGTTACCTGCTGAGGTGTAAGGCGCACTATATGTCCTTTGATGGTATCGTCTAATACTTCTATGTAATCTCCTATGTTCACAATGCGAGGTGCGAGGTGCGATCCGCACGGGCAGTTAATGCGAGCCGCACGGGCAGTTTATTTGTTAATTTGTAAATTTCTTAATTTGTTAATTATCCCATTTTAGACACACGAAACGTCATTCGTCATTCGTCATTTGTTACTCGTCTTCTGGGTTTCTTATTTTCGTTGCTGGGTCTTGAAAATCTTCCTCGTTTTTAGAGGGTAGGTTACGTGAAATGCGGTAAATACCTATCATCAATAGGCTTATACCGCCAATGAGTAACGCTTGGTCGTATTTGGGGAATAGATAACGCGACAGTGCTACCAATACCCCTAAAATCATTAGTATGTAATTCATTTTTTTATCAGGTTTTAGGTTTCAGGTATCAGAGGGTCAGCCTAAAACCTGACCCCTGACCCCAAAAAACCTATTTAATTGCTAATATTCCTTTTGCAAGTTCAATCATTCTTGGGTCACCGGTGTGCTTATTAGGCTCATCGGAGAGTTTTACAGTAGGTACCCACTCATTGTCGCTAGTAAGTACTTCGGTGAGCTTCATCACTATGTTCATCGGGCGCAACCCTACATCATTAGTAAGGTCGGTACCTATACCAAATGAAATTCCTATGGTACCTTTGCAAGCCTCAGTAATAGCTTGTACCTTCTTAGGGTTAAGTCCGTCGGAGAAAATAATGTATTTAGAGAGTGGGTCTATCCCCATTTTTTTGTAGTGAGCAATCGTTTTTTCAGCAAAGACTATAGGGTCACCACTGTCGTGACGCACACCATCGAACAACTTACTAAATTTCTTGTCGAACTGCTTGAAAAACACATCGGTAGTATAGGTGTCGGAGAGAGCTACCCCAAGGTCGCCACGATACACATCTACCCAGTGCTCCAAGGATAGTGCATTAGCCATTTTGTAGCTGTACTCGGCTGCGTGGAACATAAACCATTCGTGGGCGTGAGTACCTATAGGTTTCACCTTGTATTTCATCGCAAAATGCACATTGCTAGAGCCTATAAAAGTTTGGTTGTAGCCTTCCATTAAAGTGTGCATCACGATGTCGTGCACGTGATACGAATGGCGACGACGGGTACCGAACTCGGCGAATACCACTCCTAATTCTTTGTATAACAGTTCTTTTTCACGAGTATTAGCTATCACCTGCTCGTCTGTCCAAGCGGTCGCTTTGGTAAGTTTATAGAAAAGCTCGCTAATTATAGAAAGTAGGGGCACTTCCCAAAGTATCGTGCGATACCAGTAGCCCTCAACAGTTACCTGCAAGTCGCTACCGTTTTGTTCGATATGTACTTCCGAAGGGTCATAGCGATACCCTTCCAAAAAGTCTAAATACAGCGGACTCAAATAGGGGCAGTTATCTATCAAAAACTGCTTTTCGGCTTTGGTGAGTTTCAGTTTTGCCATATTGTTTACCTCTTCTCTCAAAGCCTCAGCAAAGCCATCGGGGAATTCGTGTTTGCCACGGTTGATAAAAGTGTAACGTGCCTTGTTTTTAGGAAATAACTGCACTACGCCACATTGCATAGTGAATTTGTAAAAGTCGTTGTCTAATAATGAGTTTAGGATTGCAGACATATATTTTCAATTAACAATTTACAATGGATAATTAGTAAGTTCAAAAAACTTATTTTGGGCAAAGATAATAAATAAATTGCAATTATAACCGATTGCTTCCTAATTCTATTCCACCTATTTTTTCGTCTTAGCTTTGGTTTAGATTCGCCTTAGGTTCGCTTTAGCTTCGATTAAAAAGAAATTAAATGTAGATAGTAATCATTTAGAATGATTTCTCTACCTGATTCAATGCATCTAAGATAATATCACAGCCTTCTTTTATTTCTTCATCGGTGAGGGTAAGTGGAGGAGAAAGTCGTACGGCGCGGTGTTCAAACAAGAGCCAATACACAATCAGTCCCCTATCCTGACAGTAATTCACTACAAAATCGGCGATTTCGGCAGTCTTAACGATAACTGCTAACATCAGTCCTTTACCGTTCACGCTTTCAATGAGTGGGTGTTGCAAATACTTGCGGAAGAGTTTTTCTTTCTCTAAGGTTTGAGCCATTAGGTCGGTAGTGAGGAGCTGATTGAGAGTTGCCAACGAGGCTGCTGCTATCACAGGGTTGCCCCCAAAAGTGGTGATATGCCCCATTTTAGGACTGTTTGCCAATAGTTGCATACGCTCATACGACGACACGAATGCCCCTACCGGCATACCGCTTGCCATACCCTTGCCTATTGCGATAATATCGGGGGTAAAGCCATAGTTTTGGAAACCAAAGAGCTTGCCGGTACGTCCGAAACCTGGTTGTATCTCGTCGATGATAAGCAGGGCTCCCACTTCTTCACAACGGCGTTTTACCTTGATAAGATAGTCGTTTTGGGGTTCGATAAATCCTGCTCCTCCTTGGATACTTTCCAAGACTACCCCTGCGGTGCGCTCGGTGATTTTGAGGATATCGGCTTCGTTGTTGAACTCTATAAGATCTACATCAGGGATAAGCGGACGATAAGCGCGTTTGCGTTCTTCATAGCCCATTAGGCTCATCGAACCTTGTGTATTGCCGTGGTAGGCGTTTTTGGCAGCGATAAGTTGAGTTCTACCCGTAGCGCGTTTGGCTAATTTTACTGAGCCCTCAATAGCTTCCGTACCGGAGTTTACCAAATAGGTAGTATTGAGCTCTGGTGGTAACTGTTCAGCAAGGAGTTTGCAGAAATCTACTGCTGGTTTTTGTACGTACTCGCCGTATACCATTACGTGCATATAGGTAGCACACTGCTCTTGGATAGCCTTCACTACCGCAGGGTGACAATGCCCCAAAGTGCAAGCCGATACACCTGCCACAAAATCTAAATAACGCTTGCCATCGGTAGTGTAGATATAGCTGCCTTCGGCGCGTTCTACCTCCAAGAGTCGCGGATAAGGTGAGGTGGGGGCTTGATATTTTAAAAAATCGTGTTGTTGATTCATACTTTTGATTCTTAACTTTTTCATTTTTCACTATTGCCCGTCTAATAATCTATCCAAGCTTACAATGTCTTGAATGAGCACTTGTCTTGCCTTACTGCCTTCAAACGGACCTACTACACCTGCGTGTTCTAATTGGTCGATGAGGCGACCTGCGCGGTTGTAACCTAATTTCAGTTTGCGTTGCAAGAGCGAAGCCGAACCTTGTTGGGCATTCACTACCACTTCGGCAGCTTCGCGGAACATAGGGTCACGCTCCGAGGGGTCGAAGTCTAAATCCACACCCTCTCCCTCAGGTTCTACATACTCAGGAAGCAAGTACGCATCGGGGTAAGCACGCTGTGCCCCAATAAAGTCGGTAATGTGTTTTATTTCGGGGGTATCTACAAAAGCACATTGTATACGTACGGGTTCATTTCCTTGCGAGTAGAGCATATCACCTCGTCCAATGAGCTGTTCTGCTCCTGAGCCGTCCAAGATGATTTTAGAGTCTATTTTAGAGCTCACCTTAAAGGCTATGCGCGTAGGGAAGTTGGCTTTAATAATACCAGTAATCACGTTGGTCGATGGGCGTTGGGTAGCGATAATCAAGTGGATACCAATGGCTCGGGCAAGCTGTGCCAATCGTGCAATAGGAAGTTCTACCTCCTTGCCTGCTGTCATTATCAGGTCGGCAAACTCATCTACCACCAATACGATGTAAGGTAAGAAACGGTGTCCCTCGTTAGGGTTTAGCTGTCGCGCTTTAAACTTAGCATTGTACTCTTTGATGTTGCGCACTTGGGCATTTTTAAGCAGTTCGTAGCGGTTGTCCATCTCTATACAGAGGGAGTTGAGCGTGTTCACCACCTTTTTGTTATCGGTAATAATTGCCTCTTCACTATCGGGCAATTTAGCGAGGAAGTGACGTTCTATACGCTCAAATATCGAGAGTTCTACCTTTTTAGGGTCTACTAACACAAACTTCACTTCGGCTGGGTGCTTCTTGTAGAGTAGCGAACTGAGCACTACATTTATCCCTACCGATTTACCTTGTCCGGTTGCCCCCGCCATCAGTAAGTGAGGCATCTTGGTAAGGTCGGCTACAAAAGTTTCGTTGCTAATTGTTTTTCCGAAGGCGATAGGCAGTTCCATTTCGGCGTGTTGGAATCGCGGTGCAGTAATCATCGTGCGCATATACACCATTGTAGGCTTCTTGTTTGGCACTTCAATACCTATCGTACCTTTCCCTGGAATAGGTGCAATAATACGAATACCAAGCGCTGCCAATGAAAGGGCTATGTCGTCTTCTAAGTTCTTGATTTTTGCAATACGTGTCCCTGCTTCGGGTACAATTTCGTAAAGAGTAACAGTAGGACCTATGGTCGCCTTTATCTTCTCTATTTTAATTTTGTAATCGTTCAGCGTTTGTACGATTGTATTCTTGTTTTCCTCCAATTCTTCTTGGTTAATAACAATACCACTGTCTTTGGGGTCGTCTAAGAGGTCGAGTGTAGGGAAACGGTAATCGCTAAGTTCTAATGTTGGGTCATACTCTCCATAGTTCTCTACCAATTGCTTAGCCAGAGTCTCGGGGTCTATTGCCTCTGTTGGCTGAGTAGGCGTTACTGTAAAATCAGGTTGTTCCTCTTCGGGAATGTTAGTGATTTCCAAACCTCCCTCTTGTCCATCAAGGCGCGGAATTTCCTTTTTATGGGTAAAAGGGTCTAACTTTTCGTTTTCACCTTGTGGAATGATAAAGTCTAAATCGCCCTCATCAGTAGTAAATTCTATGGAGTTAGGTTCTTTTTCTATACTTTCAAAGCTGTTTTCCTCCTCATCGCCTTGCTCCTGTTCTTCTTCTCCTTCGCGTTTCAGTTTAGAGAATGTATTTTGGAAGAAAGCAACAGCCTTTTCAGTAGTGAGATTTAGTTTGAAAATGCCATAGAGTACCACAATAAGTACCAAAAGGAGTATAGTGCCCAATTTGCCCAAATAGTCTTGTAGAAAATGGTTTAGTTCATAGCCCGAAACACCTGCTAATATGGTAGCTTTCCCTCCCAAAAATCCTAAGGCGGTTGAAGTGAATACCATTAACAGAATCCCCCAGAACCAGCGGTTTAGCAATGGCTTTTTCATATTTAGGATAAGTTTCATCCCTGAGAGAAATAGAAGCCACACAGGAAAGATAACTGCCAGCCCAAAACCTTTATATACAAATAACTGCCCCAAATAGGCTCCTATCTTACTGCCTATATTGTCAGCAATTTCTTCCCGATTGCTCAAATCTGCCCATCCACTTTGGTCAGTCTGCCACGAGAAGAAGAATGACGAAAAGGTAAATACCAAATACAGCGATAGCAGTACTAAAAATACGCCAAAAGCCAATTTGCGCTGTTGAGGTTTATTAGTATCCTTCTTCTTCTTTTGTGTTTCTTGTGGTTGTTTCTTTTTAGCCATTTATAGTTAAGCGTTTTTTCAATTAAATTTTATGTAACATCAGTTCAATTGCCTTTTACCTACTTGATTCTGAACCTCATTTATGCTAATTTCTGAGACGCAGTCTCACTCCTTGTTTTTCACTTCTTCCAAAAACTGCACCTCATACAAGTTGCGGTAATAGCCGTTTTCTATTTGCAACAACTCCTCGTGATTGCCTATTTCCACTATCTTCCCTTTGTCTAATACTATTATTCTATCAGCTTTTTTTACGGTGGTAAGGCGGTGTGCAATGATGATGGACGTGCGCCCTTCGGTCATCTTATCGGTAGCCTCTTGTATGAGCTTTTCCGAATGCGAATCTACTGAAGATGTTGCCTCGTCCAAAATAAGAATTTGCGGTTTGTGTACATAGGCGCGCAAGAAAGCTATCAGCTGGCGTTGTCCTGCCGAAAGCATAACCCCACGCTCTTTCACGTTGTAATGATATCCCTCTGGTAAACTCATCAAAAAGTTGTGAACTCCTATACTCTTAGCAGCCGCAATCACTTCCTCTTCGGTGATAGCAGGATTTTTCAAGGTGATATTGTTGTAAATACTATCGGCAAATAGGAATACGTCTTGCAACACGGTAGCAATGTGCTCTCGTAGCGAACTGAGAGTATACTCCTCAATGTTCACCCCATCGATGTAAATCGCTCCCGAAGTCAAGTCGTAAAAACGGTTTAGCAAATTGGTGATAGTGGTCTTCCCTGCACCCGTTGCCCCTACAATCGCAATGGTTTCACCTTCTTTTACCTCAAAACTAATGCCGTGCAAGATTTCTTCTCCTGCTACGTATTCAAAACGGACGTCTTCAAACTTAATATTACCTTTCACCTCCTTCAACTCTTTCTCACCTCCGGTTTCAGTATCCGTTTCAGTATCCAAAATAGCAAATACGCGGTCAGAAGCGATAATGCCCATCTGCAAAGTGTTAAACTTATCGGCTATATGCCTAATGGGTCGGAATAACTGTTGCGAAAGTTGTATGAAAAGGAAGATATTCCCTAAGTCGTACACGTTCTCTCCTATAATTTGCCGACCGCCAAACCACACAATCAGCGCAATGGTAATCGATACACACAAGTCGCCAATCGGAAAGAAAATAGAGTTGTACCATATCGTTTTCAGCCACGCCTGTTTGTGTTTCTCGTTTATCTTTTTGAAATTCTCCAATTCTTCGCGCTCTTGCGCAAAAAGTTGTAATACTTTAATACCCGAAATGCGCTCTTGTACAAAGGCGTTTAGGTTTGCCACTTCGTGACGTACCTCCACAAAAGCTGCCTTCATTGAACGTTGAAACCAACGCGTAAAGTACAAAATGAGAGGCATCGTAGCATAGCTGATAAGCGCCAATTTCCAATCAATCACAAACATTACAATCGTGATAACGAACATTTTCAGTATATCGCTTGCCATCTCAAAAAGTCCCGAACTGAAAATTTCGCCTATCCGTTCCATATCGTTCACCGCACGCGTTACCAATACACCTATGGACGATTTGTCAAAATACCGCATCTTAAAGCGTAACAAGTGCGCAAAAAGCTTTTCGCGTACATCGCGTATTACCGTTTGTCCCAGCCAGTTAGAGTAATAAGAAAACAGAAACTGCATCGTTACTTCCGCACATAGCAAAGCTATGAGTATGTACACAATGCGCACTAAACCCTCGTAATCCTTAGGAGTGATATAATTGTCAATCGCTACTTTTATCAGGTAAGGTTGTGCGGTCGAAAAGATAGACGATAGCACCGCAAAGAGAGCTACGGCTATAAATACCCCGCGATAAGGTTTTACAAAGCGCGATAGCTGACGAAAAGTATGTTTAGTCCGAGATGTTTTTTCTGACATTGTTTTCTTTTAAGGTGGCAAAATTACGAACTAATTCCCAAATCCCCAAATTTAACACTCGTCATTTATTCCCCGTTTCCTCTATCTCACCCCAGTTCTACCTCGTCCCACCAGTCCTCATTTGCTAATTTTCAAATCTGCTAATTAAATTGTCTTTCGTGCTACGACTATATAAAAAAATCGCTACAACCTGTGTAGCGATTTTCCTTATAAAAATTTAATAACCAAGTTACTTAGTAACGTTTGTTACTTCTACTGTCCACTCAGTGGTATTGCCATTAGCTGCCTCAATCTTGTATTTATGTGGGTTTGTCCAGTCTCCTGGAGTGCCCAATCGCGGTGCATCGCCTATCGGGAATACACGAGCAGCGGTGGAAACCGATAGAATAACAGTCAGATTAGCTTTGCTTACTTTATCTCTTTCCACAGTCGGGAAATCGCTATTAGCAGCAGGTACTGTTACTTCTATTTTTACAGTTTTATCGGTCTTGTTAATCTCCTTCTTGTTCACTGTTAAATTGATGAATTTCACAATCTTTTGGTTACTTGCCTTCGATATTTCATCGCTGATAAACCGATATTCCACTCTGTCTACATTGGTAACATCATTTTCTTCAAAGGCAGGCAACTCTTCCAAATTGCTTTTCAAACAACTGTTAAAGCCTATCGCTAAGATAGCAAAGAGTGCATATAATATATATCTTTTCATTTTTCTTTCGTTTTTAAGTTATTACCAACCTGGGTTTTGTGTGTCGTTTATACCACTTGCCGAGCGCTGGTCTAAAGTACCTTGTGGGATAGGCATCAAGTAGCGTTTAGTAGTAAAAGTGCGTTCCCACGCCCCGTTGCGGGTAATTTGGGCTACCATAAACTGCTTGCGGTCTTTGGTGATTTGTATCTTGTGCACAGGGGTGTTAAGTGCGTTTATCACTGCTCCTGCTGCAGCTCCGTCATTAGCATCACCTCCGTATTGTCCCCAGCGCAAGAAACTCCAGTATAGGTCACCTTCGTAAGCCATTTCCACACGGCGTTCGCGTATGTAATCTTTCCAAGCATCGGCTAAGGTGGCTGCTGTCGAAGCAGGTAAGCTTCCGTGGGTTACGCGTGTTCTGTTAAGAGCAGTAACCGCTTGTGCCACATCTCCTTTTAGCAAATAGGCTTCTGCCAAGTTCATATACATTTCACCCAATCGCGCTATTACAAAATGGTAATCTGTATTATTGCTTACGTACACGCGGGGTTCAACTTGCACCACAGCTTTGCGCCAGTAGTACCCCGAAGCGGTAGTATACCAAGAGTCCGATTGCCCTTCACGCACTCCTGCCCATAGGTTACCGCAAATATTGGTTTCCACCTCTTCTTTTAGCCAATTGCTTTGGTCGTATACAACGGTTTGATAGAAACGGGCATCGCGGTGCTGATACATTAGCTTGCTGATGTTAGTCTCTGTGGCACTACTTTTTATCTTCCCGTAACGGGTGATGATATTTCCTTTGGCATTGGTTCCTAAATCGGCAGCCTCAGGTACATTGTGGCGCACGGTGTTTAAAGCGCCTTCAGTAAGCGATGAAATATCTCCGTTTTCCACATTGTTGAGGAACTGTGAAGTTTCATACCAAGGTTTAGCCGTGTGGTCTGCTTGGTCTACCACCAAATATTGGTCTATTAAATCTTGTGTAGGGAAGTAACTTGCCCAACCTTCAAACGAACGTCCTTTGGCATCGGCAAATTCTTTACCGCCTACAAATTTCACTTCGTTATTGTTGATATTCGGTACAACTCTTATCATCTCGTTAAAATTACCTACCGTTGTATTGAGGCTCAAGCGATAATGAGCTAAGATAATCTCCTTGTCATACTTGCCTGCCTCTACAAACATATTGCCGAAGTTTTCTGCCGAAGTAAGGGCGTATTTGCCTGAGTTAATCACTGCTTTTGCCGATTCAATAGCGATATCTAAATAATGAGCGTCTTTGGTATAAGCGTAGGCTTGCAAGGCAGCACGGCTTCTAAAAGCGTGAGCTGCGTACTTGTTGGCTCTCCCTGGTGCCGAAGTCTCTGGCATTCCTTGGGTGGCTTTGGTCAAATCGTCCATTACATATTTGTAGCTCTCGGTAGGATTTTTGGTGTAGAGTGTCCTAAAAGCCTCTTTGTCTTTGGTGTTGAGCACCCTTAAAATGGGTACAAAACGTCCTTGCCAGCGTGTTTGGTGGAAAAATAATACCCCTCTTAGCAAATAACCTTCGGCTTTTAACGCCTCAGTAGGAGCTTTCTCTATAATCATATTGCACTCGCGCAAGTTGGCAAAAAAGTCATCAAGTCCTTGTGCCGAACCTGTAAATCTATCAAATCGCTCCACAGGAAATACATCTAAGTTGTTTAAATCGCTGTGGATACCATTAGGCGTAATACTTTCTGAATAAGCATAACCCGTAAAGTTGGTAATAGTGCCGTTATAAGAGTTGATTACAAACGACTCAGCCGACTCTTTACTGCCCCAAACCGTCTCGTCGTCATAACTCTCAAATGGTTTGGTATCAAGTTCATTACAAGCAGTGAGCCCTGTTAGAACTACCGCTATACTGATATATTCGATATATTTTTTCATATACTCTTGTTTTTATAGTGCGACATTTAAACCTAATGAAAACATTCGCTCATTAGGATATCCAAAGAAATCACTGTTCACTATTTCAGGATCCATACCATACTTAGTGGCTTCCGAAATAGTAAATACATTTTGTCCGCTAAGGGTAAGCTTCATAGCGTATATCCACTTGTAGTCCTTCAAAGCGGCTTTCTTCAAATCATAAGAAATTGAAAAGTCTTTCAATCGCAAATAAGCCCCATTGATGAGCCAATGGTCACTACTTGCCACGTTATTATTGCCGTTTACTGAATGCGAGGATACTAATCGTGGAAACTTAGCTCCTGTATTGTCGGGACGCCAGTAATCCAATTGAAACTCGTAGAAAGGCGTAGTACCTGCATTGGCACTTTGTCCCAAAATAGTACTACCTAAATAAATATCAAAACGTGTAGCCCCTTGTAAAAGCATATTAAACGAAAAAGCTTTATAGCTCACTCCTAAATTGATTCCATAGTTAGCTCGTGGGAAACCGTTTTTACCAATACGCGCAAAGTCAGCTCCATCAATCTTACCGTCTCCGTTGAAGTCTTCGTATTTGATGTCTCCTCCTGTTAAGTGATGTGAGTTCACGCGCTTAGGATTGTTGTACACATCGTTAGCGTCTTGGTAATACCCCAAGGTGCGATAACCTGTACCGTAGTAACCTACTTGTTGAGTGGTACGCAAATACGGATTTTTACGGTTTTCTAAGCTCTCATCAGGGTTATTAGCCCATAATTGGTCAAAGAAAGTAGTGTTCACCGAAACACTGTATTTCAGTTCGCCTATGTTGTCTTTCCAACCCAATTGCACTTCGTAACCCGCACGGCGGTGTTCTTTGTTAGAGAGTACTTTAGGTAACGACTTTCCAAGAGGGGCGGTATACCCTACTTCCAATGGGTCTGGTGCGGTAAGATAACCAGTAGTTTTGTAGAAAAAGTAGTCAAACGAACCGTACAAGCGATTCCTGAGCGACTCAAAATCAAAACCTATGTCGGTTTGTTTGGTGGTATACCACGTAATATCGGACGAAGGGATATCGCCTTCCGAAAAACCTTGATAAAACTTGCCGTCAATCACATAACTTGTATTATTCAGGTTATAAGAGGGCAAATAAGCAAAACGCCCTACACCACTGTCCAAACCCACTTCTCCATAAGAACCGCGTAGTTTAAGCAAGTCGAAAATATGGCGCTCTTTAAGCGTTTTCATAAACACCTCATCCGAGAGTATCCAGCCGAATGAACCTGAGAAGAAGGTACCCCAACGCCTATCCTTAGGAAAGAGGTCTGACGCATCGTGGCGCATACTGCCTTCCACAAAATAGCGTTTGGCATAATTGTATTTCACTTGTCCCACAACACCAGCTCTACCGTTTTCGCTCTCTCCACCGCCTCCGTCCATACCTTCTTTAGGTCCTGGATTAAATTGGTCGATAGGAAAATTGTAGTTAATTCGCTTATGCCATAGGTTATTGTTAAAACCATAAGAGGCTTCATAACCCGCAAGTGCTGAAATACCGTGCTTGTTAAAATCCTTAACGTACTCAGCAAAAGCTTGATAAGTATACGTATATGCATTGCCAACCGATTTGTTGAGTTGCGGTTTGGCTACAGCTGCGGGCGTAGTGCTATCCCAGTCGTACTGTTTAGCATCTTTACGCCAAGACTTATCTTCTGAGCTCATATAACGATAGTTGAAGTTACCTCTCACTTTCAAACCGCTTACCCAAGGCAATGCCCATTGCAAGCCTATCTGTCCGTTAATATGTTTGTAGTTTTGGCGTGAATACCCTGCATCTCTCGAAGTCTCGGCTACAGGGTTATCGGTAGTGTTTACATAAGGAAGTCCGTATTTATTCACCGCAGGAGTCAGCGGATTGTGGTTTACCAAGGTATGGCTAAACACTTGGTAATAGCCACTTGCAGTCGATGAATAAGGGTGTTCGTTTTCTTTTAAATAACCGTCGATAGAGGTATTACCCGAAAGTCCCGTACCGGGTATGTCGAACTCTTGGTTCACACGGAAGTTAATCGTCTCCATATGGTGCGTACCACTGCGGTAGAGTGAACCCTTATGCAAATAACCTAACGAAGCCAAATACTTGTTGTGTTCTTTACCTCCTGTTATTTGCAAATTGTGCCGATATTGCTGTGCAAATTCTTTTAAGATAAGTTTTTGCCAATCGGTATTGGGGTAATTCAGCTGGTCGCTACCATCTAAAATCTTTTGCAATTTGTCATCGGTATAGGTGATAGGCAAATTGTCGTTCTGTTTAGCGATATTGTTTTGCACCGCCCACTGATAGGCATTTAAGCGTTTAGGAAGAAACGAAGGCTGTGAAATGGTTACAGAGTGATTGTACTCAATGGTAGTAATCCCCTCTTTACCACGCATAGTGGTCACTTGCAAAATACCATTAGCAGCACGCGCTCCATACACCGCCGTTGCCGAAGCGTCTTTCAATACCGAAATAGATGCGATGTCCTCGGGAAGCAGATTTACAAAATCGTCGTAATCGCGTATAATGCCATCAATTACTACCAATGGCGTACCTCCCCCGCGAATAGAAATCGTACTGCGGTTGTCAAGCCCAGCCGAGCCTTTCACTATCAACCCTGGTGAACGCCCTGCCAATCCTTGCGTGATATTAGTTACAGGAATTTCTTTTAACTCCTCTGTCTTAACAGAAGATACTGCAGAAACAAGAGATCTTTTAGTAGATGTGGTATAACCTACCACCACCACATCGCCCAACTCTTGTACTTGAGATTTTAGTAAAGTGTTGATTGTAAGGGATTTACCCCCCCCCCATTTACGGCTACTTTCTTAGTCTGTGTTTCGTAACCTACTGAACTAAACTCCAATACAGCATTATTAGGTACATCAATGCTGTAATTACCGTCAAAGTCCGTTGCTACCCCGTGAGTAGTCCCTTTTATCAGTACACTTACTCCAGGCAGTGGACTTTTATGCTCATCGGTAACAACACCGGTTACCTTTATTTGAGCCCTACCTACTTGTGTACAGAAGACCAGCACAAGCAGTAACAAACAATAAATGCATTTGTTCATATAACAAGAAAAATTTTGGTTAACTAAATCAGGAAAATTTCAACGCTACAAAAGTATAACACTTTTTTAACACGCACAAGTTTTTTACCAAATATTTTTACGAAAACTTTCTCTATTCTTTCTTTATTATTCATTTATAAGCAATTATACGAACGCTTTTCTTCTTATTTATCTAAAAACAACCACTACCAAAAATCCTTTTTCCCGTCGCTATACTCCCATATTAGGTTCGCCTTACCGTCACCTCATCGACGAGGTTTTCACCACATTACCTTCGACTTTCCCGTCGCTATATTCCCCCTTTGAAGGTAGCCAGCGACAGCTGGGTATGTGTAAAGAGGGATGTTATCTCCTAGTGC
>ERZ772807.1222-NODE-1222-length-14563-cov-5.165081_pt1 | contig 14563 bp, 13 predicted proteins | sample MGYA00511472_ERZ772807 | MGnify/ENA primary metagenome ERZ772807 (study PRJEB29015, sample SAMEA2737947) | human oral metagenome | biome: human oral; feature: human-associated habitat; material: dental | place: China | collected 2039 ...
AACATATCAGCACTGCCCACCAAAGCGCTAATTTCATCAAATTTAGCCGCACGCAGCCTGCGCATTCGTATCGCGCGCGCCGATTACCACGCGAGATAGGCCTAGCTCCGCCAAAAGCTCGGCGTAAGACGGCGTCTTGCCGTGGTGTGCGCAAGGTTCAAATACGGCATAGGAGCACACATATAGTTTTGACGTATGTTCGAGCTATGCGCTATTTTCATAAATTAGGTACGATCCGTGTACATGTCGTATAGCGCGCTGTATGTTGAAAACGCACGAGGACGTCGCTCGTAAATTCTATAAAATTTTAAAATTTAATCGAAATCTGATAAAAAAATTTATAAAATAGCTCATCAAATTTCAAAAGGATAAAATTTGCCGACGCCAAAAGACAACGCCACAAGCCGCAACGAAGACCTGGCTGAAAATATAGCCCAAAATAACGCCAAAAGCGAGGCGCAAAATTTCACCGAAAATCAGACCATAAATAATGCTGAGGGCAAAATCGAAGCCGCCGCCGAAGCCAAAGCGACTGTCAAAAACAAAACCAAAACCGCTGCTGAAAATAGAGCCGAAATCGGTGCCAAAAATCAAAGCGGAAGCGGAGCCAATGTCGGTGTTGAAAGCGGGGTTAAAGCCGCTAAAGCAAATACCGGCGCCGATAAAGTAGCCGCAGCTGCACTAGACGCCGCGGAAGGCAGGACTAAAACCGCTGCTGAAAATCAAAGCGAAAACCGGGTCAAAACCGACAAGGCCTCATCTGCTGGTGCTTCCGCGCTAGGCGCTGCTGCCGCTTCGGGAGCTGCTGTGGGTGTGAAAGCAGGTCTTGCCAAGGCTAACGGGCGCGCGAAAACGAACAAGATATTTTTTATCGGCGCAACCTTGCTGATGTTTTGCTGCGTGATCTATCTGTTCTCGCCGTTTTTGATGGTGATTGTAATCGGCGTGCTGATGGCGGTGGCAACCTCGGGTCTGCACGCTAAAGTAACGAAGCTGTGCCGCGGCAGGCGCACGCTAGCCTCGGTGCTTAGCCTGTTTTTGCTCTGCGCGCTTTTTTTCGTGCCCTTCATCTACGCCGTGATCGAGATCGCCAAAAACGCCGCGAGCTTCGATATGGCGCGCCTAAACGACGCGCTTAGCTACGTTCAGAGCCTAGACATCAAGCTGCCTGGGCCTTTTGAAAAATTTAATACGCAGTTTCGCTCATTTTTGGCAAACCTAGACGTCGCGGGTCTGGCGAAGCAGATCATCTCATACCTCTCGGTCGTCGGGAAATCCAGCGCAAAATTTATCGTCGATATGGTGCTTATCGTCGTGTTTTGCTTTTTTGCATACCTCTACGGCGAGAGCTTCAAGCGCTTTTTTAAAAAAATTCTACCCGTCGAGCCCGCGCAGATCGATTATATCTTTTCCGAGACGGCAAATACGATGAGCGTCGTGTTTTACTCGACCATCTTCAACGCCGTATTGCAGGGCTTTTTGTTTTCGATCATCGCGGGGATCTTCGGCTTTGACGCGCTGCTGATGGGGGTGCTTTTCGCCTTCTGCTCGCTCATCCCTGCAGTCGGCGGCGCGCTCATCTACGTGCCCACAGCGCTATATGTGCTAGCCCAGGGCAGCACCTCGGGCGCGATCGTGATAATGGCGTATTGCGTGATACTGATCTCGACGCTCGCGGACAGCTTCGTAAAGCCGCTCGTGATCAAATTTATCAACTCGCGCCTGGTCGAAAACCCCGCAAACATCAACGAGATGCTGATCTTCTTCTCGATGCTTTCGGGCATTAGTACGTTCGGGTTCTGGGGCGTGATCTTGGGGCCCGCGATTTTAACGCTATTTATCGCTGTGCTAAATTTATACGATTATCTAAAAAAGATAGAATTCGAGTAGGGCTTGCGCCGCTTGGCGCTTTTAAATTTATGAAAATGTCGTCTGTAAAGCGCAATGCCTAACACGTCTTTGCAGCTCTCTCGCCCTTGCGATTTTGTCCGCTCGCGCTCTTGCGCGGGCTTAAAGGCTTTAAATTTAAAGGTAAATTTTAATTTCAGCTGCTGCTCGCGCTCTTTGACGAATTTTAGAGCAAAGATCGCGAGTATCGGCGAGGTTATTTTGAGTCGCGTCATGCGGCGGCGCAGTATTTTTAAGCTACACCGCGCGGCGTGGCGAAATTTTATGGATTAGAGTTTAAATTTAAAGTAGTCGATAATAAAAGAAAGAATTTTAACTTCAGCTCTAGCAAGCAATGCCCAGCAACTCAATACCCACTTTCGTCGCCTTCTCCTTGTGAGTTAAAATTTATCTTATTCTTTTGATTCTTTAAATTTTGGTATTGCTTAAAAAGTATGTCCGTCTCATGTTTATCATAGTATAAATTTTTATTATAAAATATCGTTTCATAATCGAGATTGTTCCCCTTGTCGTATATTGAAATGAAAGAAAATATATATTCTCTATCGCAATCCATATTTTCATCAATTATCTTTTTATAGTTATAGCAAAACGGGTATATGCTCTTTTTTTGTTGATAAACTACATCCCTAAATATAGAGTTTAAAAGCCACCTATAACATCTGTTTTCTGGAGTAATTATGTCAAATTTTTTAGTTTTTGTTTCGTGCATAATTGGTAATTGTATGTCATTTTTACTTATAAATACAAAATCAGTAAATAGGTCGAATGAGTGGTTGGCGCCATCTCCAAACCTCATATATATAAAATTATCTATAAAATTTCCATCTTCGTCAATCAAATGCTTTTGCTCCCAAGGATAAAATAGCCGTAGTTTTAAAACCTCGTCGTTTTCTATAATCTCTTCGGCATTTTTTATGGGTTTGCCGTCTTTGCAAATTTTAGAGCCCAGATCCATTAGATAATCAAAATTTAGCCTTTTATCCAGCTTCCAAAATTCGCATCTATCGTCTGGATATTTATCGCCGTTGCACCATGAAAATCTTACTCTCTCATAGCCGTTTTTGTCTAAGTGAATATCCGCCATCTTGCCGAAATCTATTTGCGGATAATTATCTAAATAGTGAAGCTTTTTTAGGTAATCTTTTAAATTTAGCTCTACAAACTCTCTTTGCGTCAGGTTTTTATCGCTAAAATCAAGCGCTTCTAAGATAGCTGAAATTCTATATGTGGGCAGCAAGGCGATAAATATGCAAACCCAAATTAGAAAAACTATGATACAAAGGTATTTCAGGCGCAAGCTTACTCCTTCGGGCAGATTGCGCTATATTATCCAATGCAAGCTTAACGAGCCCATAATCCGCAGCGCTTGCAGCAAACGACTTGCTGTAAAAAATTCCAAGCTTGTTTGCGCGGTTAAAATTATATAGTTAAATTTGGTAGTTAAATTTGAAATTTTAAAATTTACATTTGGCGGTAAAATTTTAAAATTTGCGGCGGCGATTTAGACCCGCACCTTGCCGCCGTATTTGATCTGGCTCGGGTCTTTTTCGTCCAGCTCGCGCATTATCTGCTCGCCGTTGTCGGAGTTTGCTGCGGCGATATCTGCGTCCAGATCGGAGTATGAGTAGATCATCATCGCTTCGCTTACGTCCTCTATGGCTTCTATCGCGCGAAATGCGGCGATCTCGTCCTCGAAGCTCTCCGCGCTAATCGTGGCGACCGCCTTGCCGTTCTCGCACGCTACGAACTCGCAGCCGCCGATTCTTTGCAGCTCCTTGCGAAACGCCGCTACGTCGGTATTTGCGCCTAGATAGATCACGACGCTTGAAATATTCATTTTAGCCTCCAAAAGTAGATATATCTATTATACCCCGAGCCCACGAGATAATCTCCTTCAAAAAGCAGATAGTTGATGATATCGTTACCTAGCTCGATGCTGCGGACGATCTCGCCTGCTTTATCGATTACGCGCACGCCGTTACCAACGGTAAAAGCGCCCAGCTCTGGGCTTAGCGCCACGGCAAAAACTGCAAAACGGGCGTTATAAAATTTAGCGAAATCGCCGTTTTCGTAGTAGCACGATCTTTCTTTGTCGTTCGAGCCGCTCATCATACGATCGCCAAGCAGCGCCACGGAGTAGATCCCGTCCTTGTGCAGGGACTTTTGGCTCATAAGCTTTTTCGCTTTCGCGTCGAAATAAAACACGATGCCGCCTTCGCACGAGATTAGTAGCGTCCCGCTAGCGCGGTCGTAGGCGCTGCCGCCCAAAGACGCGATGGTGAGCTTTTGCTCGAAGCTTACCTTGCCGCTAGGTAGGTCGAAGTATAAAATTTCGCTACCAAGACCTAGCAAAATCACGGTATTTTCGTCGTAGAAATAGACGTTTTTAATCCCCGTCATCGGTAGCTTGTAGTGCGTGATCTTGCCGCCCGCAAACACGCCCAGCATCTTTTCAAACGCGTCGCCGTTATATAAAAATGCGTATTTTTCGCCTAGTTTATCGACGTCGAATATGGTAGCGCCCATCGGCTCGTCTAGGTAATTTTTGGACGAGGGCAGGGCGAAAATTAGCGTCTTGGAGATTGCGTCCGGCACGGAATTTGAGATGGAATTTTGAGCGGAATTTAATGCCGTAGAATTTTCGGCAGAATTTTGCTTCGTAGAATTTGCTGCGGTTGAATTTGCTAAAGAATTTACGGCAGCGGAATTCGCAGTGGAATCCCCCGTGGAATTTACGCTCGCTTTCGCATTAAAATTCTGTGCCGCATCGGAATTTGTGCTTGCGACGGAATTTTGATCTGCGAAATTTTGTCCAGCTGCGGAATTTCGCGTGGAATTTTCCGCAGAGTTAATGGTAATTTTATATAGCTTGCCGTCGTCGAGACCTGCGTAAATTTCGCCGTCTAGATTTTTTAGCACCGCGACGTTTGCGCCTATGTCGAGTCTGAAGCTAGCCCCTGCAGGCGCATCTATGCCCACAGCGTCACTAGGTATTGCAACGCCGTTGCCGGCATAGATGAAGCAGGCGCAAAGTAGCAGCGGTGGTAAAAATTTCATCGCGCGCTCCTACTCAACCTCGGCGCCTTGATTTAGCGTATCTATGAGATTAGAAGTGGAATTTGCGTCGCTAAACCTGCTAAAATCGGCCTTAAAATTATTTTTAACTAGCGGATTGGTTTGGGCTTGCGGTACGTGGCATTGCGTGCAGTTGAATCGCTGCTCGGCTAGCGTGCCGTTTAGATCCGCGCCCGTGCGAAAGTCCACCAAGTGGCTTTTTGGAATCGGCGTAGAGCCTACATCCTTAGCGACATCGGGCATATGGCAGGTTACGCACATATTGTTATCCTTTGTGATCGGCACGAGCCCCTCTAAGCTGTGCGGTATGAGCGGCGGAGCGTTTTCGAAGCTGCGCTCGATTTTCGAAGCGGCGCCCGGAGCGTCCTCGCTATATTTGAAATCGGGCAGAGAGTTTTTATTTTGCGCCGATTCGTCCACGCTTTTTATAAAGCCCAAGCTGTCGGCGTCTATAGAAGCCGTCTTGTCCGCGGCAAATAGCGCCGCACAGCATGCAAGAGCCAAGCCTAAAACCATTTTTTTCATTTTTTCACTCCTAATATACTAAAATTTAACGCATCGTCGTCGCATACGTCGATGCAGCGCCCGCAGCTGATACACTCGCTGCTAACGCGCCCGTTTTCGCGCCCGACCATCTTAAGCACCTGAACTTCGGGGCAGACCATTTTGCATTTGCCGCACATCGTGCATTTATCAACCTCGTGGCGAACGCGAATGACGCTAAAATAGCTAAGTGCAGCCCAAAATCCGCCGAGCGGGCATAGCCGCGAACAGATCGTGCGATCGCCTGCAAAAATTTCAAAAACCACGATCAGTAGCGCGATTGCAAACGCACTAGCACTCAGCGCTATGACGGCGCGCGCGAAAAGCGAGATAAAATTTACGCTCTCAAACGCCGCAAAGCCGAAAGCTCCGCTGCAAACAAGCGCTAACACCGCTAGAACGTAGCGAGCTTTGCGATTTACGTTTAAAATTTTGGTGTGCACGCCAAATTTTTTACGAAGCCACGCGGCAAGATCGGTTAGTAAATTTATCGGGCAGACCCACGAGCAATATAATCGCGGCGCTATAAGCGCGTAAAATGCTCCTACGATAAGCGCTCCGATAACCGCCGTAGCGCCCAAAGAAAAGCTAGCTAGCAGCATCTGCGCCGTCGCAAACGGATCGCTTAGATTAATCGTGCCGAAAAGTTTCGACGAGCTTAGATTGCCCTTTAGAATTCCTGATAAAATTCCGTTTTCGCTCGCGGCTTTGAAGGCGAAATTATTTCCTAAAATAAAAAGGACTAGAATAGAAATTTGGCTCAAACGCCTTAAAATAGTATATTTCATTGTCTAGCCCCCTCCATTAGATCGTCCTCGTTTAAGTAGTCCTTGCTCTTTTGCGGATCGAGCTTGATTTTGGTGTCTGCGTCCTTTAGCTTCGCGTCGTCGCCCTTGATCCAGCCTTTGACGTAGTTATCGCTGGAAATTCCTATGACGCGCTCGCGCTCCACGACGCTGATAGCCGCCTTTTTCGTGACGCAGGCATGCTCGCATTTGCCGCAACCCGTGCAGTAGTTGCTATCTACGACGGGCACGAGCAGGGCGTGCTTTTCGGTGCGGTTGTTGTGGCGGTAATCGATCCTGAGCGCCTTGTCCATCACGGGGCAGCTTCGCACGCACGCGTCGCATTGGATACCCGCATAAGCGATGCAATGCTCGGTATCTATGACCGCAACGCCCATTTTGGATAGACGCACGTTTAGCTTAGAGTTTTCGCTCACTAAATTTTTATCTAGCGCGTCGCTAGGACAGGCTGCGACGCAAGGTATGTCGTCGCACATATAGCACGGAATTTCGCGCGGGATAAAAAACGGCGTGCCGTTTGCAATAGCATGATCGCAAAAGCTCGCAAGCTTAAGCGTATCAAATGGACACGCCTCGACACAAAGTCCGCACCTTAGGCATTTGCTAAGAAATTCTTTCTCGCCTATAGCTGCGGGCGGGCGGAGTTTGGCGTGCTCGCTAGAGTTTGCGACTCCGAGCCCCAAAACGCCTACGCCCGCAGCTAAAGAAAGAATACCTAAGACCTCACGCCTATCCATAATTCACGCCTTGTAAATTTTAACCGCGCATTTTTTGTAGTCGGTCTCTTTTGAAAGCGGGCAGGTATGATCGAGCGTGACGCGGTTGATATAAACCTTCTCGTCAAAAAACGGCACGAAAATAAGTCCCTTCGGCGGAACGTTACGTCCGTGAAAGTCCACGCGCGCTTTGACTTTGCCGCGGCGCGACTCGATCCAGACGATTTCGTTTTGTTGTACGCCGATTTTGGCGCCGTCGGCTTCGTTCATATAGCATCTTGCTTCCGGTACGGCGCGATAAAGCTCCGGCACGCGCATAGTCATAGTGCCCGTATGCCAGTGCTCCAGCACGCGACCCGTACATAGCCAGAAAGGATACTCCTCGCTTGGCACTTCTACAGGATCCATATACGGACGGAAGAAAATTTTAGCTTTATTGGCAAGGCTTGTTTTTTCTTCGCCAGAGGTAGCGGATTTTAGATCGCCGCTAGGAAGCGCCGCTTTGGCGTTACCGTAGAAGGCGAAGTCGCTATCCGGAGCTGCTTTTTTAGCATAAGGATCGTATTGAGCGTTAAAGCGCCAAAGCGTTTCTTTGCCATCTACGACCGGCCACCTAAGACCGCGCACTCGGTGATATGTATCGAAATCGGCTAGATCGTGTCCGTGACCGGTGCCGAATTTTCGGTATTCCTCCCAAAGATATTTTTGGATGAAAAAGCCATATCCTTTAAATTCTTTGCCGTCGCTGCCGATTACGCCACGTGAATCGCCGTTTACTTCGGAGTTATCGAAGCTTGCCATAATCGGATCTTTTGCCGCGAAAGCCTGAGCGTCTTTGTTTGCAAAGAGCACTTCAAATAGTGTAGTCTCTGGCGTATAGCCGAATTCTGAAATTTTATCCAATACGTTCGGAAGCGTAAGCTTATCATTTACTTTAACCTCGCCCCAGAAATCCTTGAGTTTGAAGCGCTTGGAAAACTCTAGCATCTGCCACGTATCGCTCATCGCGTCGCCCACAGGAAGGACCTGCTGTCTCCACCACTGAGTTCTGCGCTCGGCATTGCCGTATGCGCCCCATTTTTCGTAGATCATCGCGGTTGGCAGGATTAGATCAGCTACCTTTGCGCTTAGTCCCGGATACGGATCGCTTACTACGATGAAGTTATCCATCTCGCGCGCCGCTGCGATCCAGTGGTTTGCGTTGGCGATCTGCTGCCACGGGTTGTTGACCTGTACCCATATCCATTTTATCTTGCCGTCTTCGAGATTGCGCAGAGCCTGCACGTAGTGTGCGCCCGGTTTTGGATTTATCGTACCCTCGGGAAGCTTCCAAATTTTTTCGGAAACCTTTCTGTGAGCCGGATTTGCCACGACCATATCAGCAGGTAGGCGGTGAGAAAACGTGCCCACCTCTCTAGCTGTGCCGCAAGCGCTAGGCTGACCGGTAAGCGAAAACGCTCCGCAGCCGGGCTTAGCTTGCTTGCCGAGAAGGAAATGTACCATGTAGCTTTGCTCATTGACCCAGGTTCCTCTTGAGTGCTGATTAAAGCCCATCGTCCAAAAGCTTACTACTTTGCGGTCCTTTTCGATGTAATAATCTGCCAGCTGCTTTAGCTTGGTCTTAAACGCCTCTAAATCCTCACCTTCGTCACCCTTAGCTAAAGGCGCTACGAAATCTATCGTGTAAGGCTCCAGCGCTTTTTTAAATTCTTCGAAGCTTATGAGCCAGTGAGCATCTGATTTGTCAGAGTGTTTGTTTTCGAGTACGTCGCCCTCTTTCATACCCAGATATGCTAACGTAACGCCCTCGGATTTGCTTAAAATTTTGGATTTTTGCTTAGCTGCTGTATCAAGCTCGGTTTTGCGGTATTTTTTATGATTTATATCTTCTCGCAAGCCGTAGCCGATATCCACAGGGCCTGTAGCGAATACGCAGTGCTCTTTAATAAATTTCTCATCTATCATATCCGGGTGGTTGTAGACGATCTCCCTTGCTATGTAGTTCCATATCGCCAAATCGGTATTCGGACGGAATATAATTTCGATATCGGCGATGTTTGAAGTGCGGCTAGAGTATGTCGAGAGATTTATAACTTTTACGCGGTCCGGGTTGCGAAGCTTGTGGTCGGAGACGCGAGACCAAAGGATAGGGTGCATCTCAGCCATATTCGCGCCCCAAGCGATGATGGTATCGGTTAGCTCGATATCGTCGAAAACGCCCGCAGGCTCGTCAATACCGAAGGTTTGCATAAAGCCTACGACGGCGCTGGCCATGCACTGGCGAGCATTGGGATCGAGATTATTGGAGCGAAAGCCCGCCTTTACTAGCTTTGCTGCGGCGTAACCTTCCGGGATCGTGTATTGACCGCTACCAAGTACGGCAAAGCCCTCGGGACCGCCTTCGTTATAGGCGCGTCTGAAATGCTTCTCCATTTCGTCGAACGCTCTTTGCCAGCTGATCTCGATAAATTTTCCCTTTTTGTCGAATTCGCCTTTGGAATTTACGCGCAAAAGAGGCTTGGTGATGCGATCGGCGCCGTACATGATCTTGGCGTTGAAATAGCCTTTGATGCAGTTTAGACCGCGATTTACGGGCGCTAACGGATCGCCTTTGACCGCTACGATTTTGCCGTCTTTGGTGGCTACCATGATGCCGCAGCCGGTGCCGCAGAAGCGACAGGCCGCCTTGTCCCAGCGCCAGCCTTTTTCGGCTTCGTCCGCAGCACTAAGACTGCTAGGCAAGCTGATGCCCGCAACGCTACAGGCAGCCGCTGCTGCAGAGCTTTTTATAAAGTCTCGTCTATCCATGAGATTAACCTTTCGTTTAGAATTAATTTCTACTAAGATTTTGAATAATAGCATAAAAAAACGGCTTAGTCTAGATTAAAATCAAGGTTTTTTCTGCAATGAATTTCAGATATAAAATAATAATTTTATAAATTTTAAATTTAGTGGCTCAAATTTTATCAGGATAGCGAGTTTTTGATAAATTTTAATATAGATTTTCATTTAATTAAATTAATATATTATACCGATAAATTAGCATTAAAATTTCATCAAAATTTAATCGCGCTTTGAAATAAAACGAAGCGTAATATAATTTCAAAATTCTATTAAAATTATAAAACTTAGCTTAAAAAGCGTCTTTTGCGATAAGCGATAAATTTTACGCTAAAATGCCGCCATTATCGAGGCAAAAGCGTAAAATTTAACTATTCAATTTAATATGCGATATTTGCATATTGCTTAAATTTTGCTTAAAAAAATTCACTAATTTAAAATTTCTTTTATAATCTAGAAAGTATAATAGCCGTGCAAACCAAAATTCTTGAAAGGAATATTATGCAGTCCAGAGAAAAGATTGTCAAAACGACTTGTCCTTACTGCGGCACCGGCTGTGGTATCGATCTTATCGTAAAAGACGGCAGGATCGTAAACGCGCGCCCTACGCAGGCCCACCACGTAAATGACGGCGAGCTATGCTTAAAAGGGATGTTCGGCTGGGAGTTCGTAAACTCTCCAAAACGCCTTGCCAAACCTATGATCCGTAAGAAAAACGGAGTATTTGATAGAAGCGGCAAGCTTGAGGAGGTAAGCTTTGAAGAGGCTTACGATTTTGTAGCGTCTAAATTTAAAGAGACCGTCGCTAAATATGGCCCAAGCTCAATAATGGGCTTTAGCTCGGCGCGCTCAAATAACGAAGACAACTACGTTTTTCAGAAATTTTTCCGAGCTCAGGGTAGCAATAACGTCGATCACTGCGCCCGTCTTTGACACGCTCCTACAGTGGCAGGTCTTGCCAACACGCTAGGAAACGGAACGATGACGAACGATTTGGTAGAATTCGCTACCGATACGGACGTATTTTTACTCATCGGCACCAACACGAGCGAGTGTCACCCGATCATCGCTATGCAGATGCAGCGAGGCTTGCAGCGCGGCGCCAAGATGATCGTCGTAGATCCGAAGCGCACAGATATGGCGAAAAAAGCCGATATCTATTTGCAAATCCCGGTGGGCGCGAACATTAAGACGCTAAATACCATTATGAATGTTATCATTGCTGAAAATCTGCAAGATGACGAGTTTATCAAAAACTACGCTCACGGCTACGAGTATCTAAAAGAAGCGGTTAAGGACTTTACGCCTGAGCGCTTCGAGCGCGAGACTGGCGTGAAAAAAGAGCTCATAATCGAAGCTGCTAGAATGTATGCTAAAGCAGGCGCAGCGGCGATCTGCTACACGATGGGTATCACGCAGTTTAGCGACGGTACCTCAAACGTCTTTTCGCTTTCAAATTTAGCCATTTTGACTGGAAATTTAGGCAAACGAGGCGCGGGCGTAAATCCTTTGCGCGGTCAAAACAACGTCCAGGGTGCATGCGATATGGGCGCGCTGCCTAACGTCATTCCGGCAGGTGCGGTAAATTCCGCTTACGCTCAGGAGCAAGCGCGCAGAGTATGGCACTTCGAGCTAAATCCGACTCCAGGCTTTAAGCTTACGATTGCTCCCGATAAGATGGATAGCGGCGAGCTGAAGCTGCTCTACGTTTACGGCGAAAACCCTGTAATGAGCGATCCTTGGACGGAGCACTTCGTGCACGCAACGCACCATTTGGATTGCTTTATCGTGCAGGATCTTTTCTTTACCGAGAGCGCACAGAAGGCCGACGTCGTACTACCTGCTGCCGGCTGGGGCGAGAAGGACGGCACCTTTTTAAACACTTCCCGCCGCGTCCAGCGCACGCGCAAGGCAAGCGAGCCGGCTCCTGGCGTAGAGCCTGATTGGAAGGTCGTTTGCAATATCGCGCAAAGAATGGGACTTGAAGGGTTTGATTTTTTAAGTGCGGAAGAAATTTGGAACGAAGTGCGTGCATTAATGCCTAAATTTTTCGGCGGTATTAGCTACTATAGGCTAGATAAGCTAGGCGGCATCAGCTGGCCATGTCCTGATGAAGATCATCCGGGCACACCGGTTCTTTACGCAGATCATAAATCGATGCTGCCTGACGGTAAATTTAGAATGGTGCCGGTGCTTTACGTGGATGATAAAGAGGGGCGCGCTAAAGCTGAGGCGGATTTCAGAGCCAAGATGAAAATTCCTGATGATTATCCAGTGGGAAGCGGTGCGCTTAGCGAGATTCCGGATGAAATTTATCCGTGCTTATTTACGACCGGGCGCAAGGTTTATCACTACCATACGGGCACTATGACGAGAGAGTGCCGTGCGCTAGAGTACGGCGCGGGCGCAGAAGGCGCGCTCATCGAGGTAAGCCCCGATATCGCACGCGAACGCGAGCTTACCGAAGGCTGCTACGCGCTTGTTAAAAATAAGCGCGGTCAGATCGCCGCGAAGCTTCGTATAAATCCGGATCTGAAAGAGGGCACGATATTTACGACCTTCCATTACAGCGAGGCCGACGGCAACGAGCTCGTGCATGCAGGCGATCTGGATCCGCTATCTGGCATCCCGCCGCTAAAGATGACGATCGCAAATATCAGAAAGCTTAGCGAGAGCGAGTTTATCGAGTTCAGAAGACAAAACGAGATGTCGATGCACTCCGAGAAACCTTATCTATCGCCGGTTCATAAGTAGTTTGGGCGGCAAGCTCCGCCCGCTTTACATAGATGAAATTTCATCGCGGCTGCACGTAGCGGCAAAATTTGATGAAATTTCATCTCTGCGGGCGCTTCATGGCCGCTTGTGCTCACAGTGCGAGCGGCTCGTGGAATTTTCCACGCGATTTTTTAAATTCAAAAATGCGAGCGATTTCAATTTACGCACGCTGCTTCAGTACTGCGGCTTTACTTCGGCGAATTAAGGCTATTTAAGCAAAATTTCACTACGATATCGGCGAAATTAAAATAAGGAAGGTCTATGGAGCCGATTTATAGGGCGGAGATAGTTAAATTTAAAGGGGATGAAAGAAGGATCGTAAGCGATATCTTGGTTCGCGAGATCAAGCTTGAAATTTTACTAAACGACAAGCGTTTCGGCGCGCTGATGGCGACTCCGAGCGATTTAAAGGCGCTTGCGATAGGCTATTTGCTGAGCGAAAATTTGATCTCGGATCCAAGCGGTATAAAAAGCATCGAGCTCGCGCCTGACGGACTTAGCGCGAATGTCTGCGGCGAGATAAACGAAAAGCGGCTAAATAGCTTCGATACCGAAAAGGTCATCATCAGCGGCTGCGGGCGCAGCTCTACCGCAAATATCGATCCTGCAGCGATGGCGGCGCGCAAAGTCCGCTCGGACGCTAAATTTCATAAGAATGAAATTTTAAATTTGATGAGCGAGTTTTACACGCAGTGCGAGCTTTACGAGATGACGGGCTGTGTGCACACCGCAAAGCTCTTTACCGCGGGCGGCGAGTATTTTATCGGCGAGGATATCGCCCAGCACAATACCATCGATAAATCCGTCGGAAAGGCGGTATTGGCGGGGCACGATACGCAGGGCTCGCTTCTTTTGGTAAGCGGCAGGCTAAGCTCCGAAATGGTCGCCAAAGCCGTGATGAGCGGCGTTAGCGCGCTTGTTTCGCGTACGGCTCCTACGAGTCTCGGCGTCGTGATCGCGCGTAAATTTGATCTTACCCTTTGCGGCTTCGCGCGCGGCGAAAATTTAAATGTCTATAGCGGCGAAGAGAGAATTTTGAGTTAAGAGGGCGGCATGGAGATAGATATCAAGATAGACGATAAAAAAGCAAGCGAGATCAAAAGGCTGATTTTAAATTTACTAAATCCAAGCGGCAAGCTCGATTGCGGCGCGGCGTTTAAGATCGCCGCTAAATTAGGCGTGGACGCGAGCATCGTAGGAGATCTCGCGGCACGCGAAGGGATACGGATAGATCGCTGCGAACTCGGACAGTTCGGCAAGCTGCAATGTAGCGGAGGCAGCATAAAAGCACTGCAAAAGCTAGATCCGCTTTTGGATGAGAAAAGACGGATTTTTTGCCGTGACGCCCGCGCCGTAGCTAGCGGCGGTGTGGGGTTCGATACGGTGCGCTCTACGCTTAAGGAGCACGGCATAGACGTGAAATATTGTCAGCTGGGCTGCTTTAAGGAGAAGAAAGGCAAAAGAATGAGGGTAAAAACAAAAACTTGGATCGAAAATGCGCAGGGCGAGCTCATTTTCGGCAAGGGCAAAACCGAAGTGCTGGACGTGATCGCTCAAACGGGCTCCATCTCTAAGGCCGCCGAGGTTTTGGGGATGAACTACAAAAAGTGCTGGAGCCATCTGCAAATTTTACAAAAAAATCTGCAAGAGGAGCTCTTTAGCACCAAGCAAGGCGGCGGCAATGCCGCAGGCACGACGCTAAATGCGCGCGCCTATGAGCTGATCGCCGCGTATAAGCAGCTGCAAAGCGATATAGAAAACTACGCAAACGAGCGCTTTAAGGAGCTTTTTTTGAAAAAAGAGGGCGAGAAAGACGCAAGTAAAGCGAAAGATAAAAACCATTAAATTTAAAGGAGAAACAATGTTTGTAAAGCTAAACGAACGAACCTATCTAAA
>ERZ772807.1226-NODE-1226-length-14520-cov-3.869962_pt1 | contig 14520 bp, 10 predicted proteins | sample MGYA00511472_ERZ772807 | MGnify/ENA primary metagenome ERZ772807 (study PRJEB29015, sample SAMEA2737947) | human oral metagenome | biome: human oral; feature: human-associated habitat; material: dental | place: China | collected 2039 ...
TTCTATTTTTTTATCCCGATAATAAATTTTATTCTCATTTTATTTGATAAAGCTTCTTCAAAGTTATACATTCCCAAATAGACATATATAATATATAAGATAAAAAGTGGAGAAGAATTTTTTTGTAATTCAAATATTAATATTACTGACTGTGATATTCAAAAAAAATTAAATGAAAAATTTTTGGCTTATAAAAAAAATTTTGATAAAAAGTTAAAAAATTTATCTAAGAAGGCAGTTCCTAATAAAAATGTAGAAACTTTGGAAAAGATGGAAGGAGAGTTTGAAAGTGCTTTTTCTGAATTTAAAGAAAATTATGAAAAAGTATTTTTATTTTTTGAAAGTAACTTGAATAAAATTGATCAAAACGAAGTTTTTAAAATAAAAAACGAAATAATTAACTTAATAGATCAGATTTCTGTTACTGGGAGTTTGCAGATGAGACTTATTTCACCTAAACTTGAAAAACTTGTGAATAAGTTTTTGAGTGCAAATAGAAGAGATATTAGTAAAGTTGAAGAAGTGAAAGTGCAAGATGTGAAATTGTCTAAGCAAAAAAGTTTGAAAACATTTGAATTTTCACAAAAAAAATTGAAAAATCAGAAAAATAGTGAAAATGAAGAAAGAAAAAAAAGAGAAAACAAAAAGGTTGATGAGAAAACTATTTTTTTAGAAATTGAGAAAAATGCAAATGATGTTTTGGAAGAATTGAAAAGTTTTTTTGATTCAGACAAGTTTGTTGTGAAAACTAAAAATGAAATTTTATATTTGGAAAAAGAAATATTGAAAATTAAAGATGATAAAAAAGTTAATTTTGAAATAAAAGAAAAATTGATTTTGGAAGAGAAAGAAATAATTGAAAATAGATTGAAAGATATAGAAATTGAAAATAAAAAAGTAGAAAAATTATATAACGATTATTTAAAAGAAGTTTATTTTTTGGGAATTGAAGAGAAAAAATTGATAAAAGATTTTTTGTCTGAAGAAGAAATAAAAAAAGAAATAGATTTGCTTAAGAAAAAAGGAAAAGAAATTGTCAAAAGAAACTATATTAAGGAACAGCTTGATGAAGTTATGGCAAAGCATGGATTTAATGTAATTGATCCAGAAGAAATTGATGGGGTCAGAAAAAACACAGAAGTACTTTATGGAATTGATGATTCTACAGGGATAAATGTATTTATGACAGAGAATGCGTCGCTTGTTACACTAAAAGTTATTGGAATTGGATTTGATGATGAAATTACGGCTCAGGAGTCGGAAAGATTGTATCAGGAGCAATGCAATTTCTGTTCACTTCATCCAGAACTTTTGGATGAGTTGAGAAATCGGGGAGTTATTTTGGAAGAGAAAAAATATAATAAGGCTGATAAAAGATATAATTCTAAAATTAGAGTGAAAAATTTTGCAACTGACAAGAAATCTGATGGAAAAAATAAAAGAAAATTAAGAGATGCTGTCAAAAAGAAAAAGATGTATAAAAAATAAAAAAACAAAAAATAAAAAAAATGAGAAAACAAGAAATTAAGAAATTAATATATAAAATAATATTAAGATAGAGGTAAATAAATGAAAATTTGTAAAGAATGCGGTTATGAACTTGAAGATAATGAGATAGAATGTCCTAATTGTGGGGAAGTTTTTGCTGAAAGTGAAGAAAAAAATATAAAAAAAATTGACGATGACAAAAATAATAAAAGTATCGAAAATAATAAAAAAACTGAAAAAGATATAGAAAAAAATATTGAAAAAGAAGAAGAGAAAAGAGAAGAAACTAAAAGTCAAAGTAAAACTGGGAAAATGTTGGCAAGATGTAATGTGACAGGTTTTGAAGTTGAAATAAATGAAGGTGAAACTGAGTTTTATTGTGAAGATTGTCAAGAAGAGCACAGTATAGATGGCGAAATGTATGTTGCTATAAATTTGGAAAAAGAGGAAAAAATTGAAGAAATAGAAGAAAAAAGAAAAGAAAGAGAAGAACAAAAAGAAAAAAATTTAAAAACTGAAAAGAAATTTGAAGAAGAAGCACTTTATCTACTTTTTCGAGGTAATGAAACTGAATTTATTAAAATACCTAAAACTGGTGGAACAGTTGGAAGGTATGGAGATTACGGAGCTAAATTTTTTAATGACAGATATATGCAAACGGTGTCGGGAGAACATTTAAAGATTGATTATAGAGGTGGTGACTGGATAATTGAACATCTCAGTAAAACTAATGATACGGAAGTGAACGGAGAAAAAATGGAATATGAAAGTCCTATTATTTTGAAAGACGGTTTTAAGATTACACTTGCTAAAAGAATAGTTTTTACAGTTAGGATAAGATCTTAATGTATGTAGATAGAATAATTTATCCAATTTTTTCACTAGGACCTGGAAAAAGAGTGGTAATTTGGACAAAAGGCTGTACCAAAAGATGTAAAAATTGTTCTAATCCAGAATTATGGGATGTTGGAAAAGCGAGAAAGAGAAGCGTAAGAGAACTTTTTCAGATAATAGTTAATATAAATAAAGAAAATTGTGTTGATGGGATAACTTTTACTGGCGGAGATCCACTTGAGCAGTTTAGTGAAATTATTGAATTTGCAAAGTTATTAAAAAATTTAACTGACGATATTCTGGTTTATACTGGGGATTATTTTGTGAATTTTGATGAAGAGAAAAAAGAAAAGATTAGAGAAAATATTGGTGTTTTGATAGATGGACCTTATATTCATGAACTTAATTTTAAAGATGTAAATTTGAGAGGGTCTAAAAATCAGAATATAATTTATTTTAACAAAAATTTGAGAAATAAATATGAGAAATATTTGAAAAAGGGAAGAATGATACAAAATGTTGTGATGGGAAAAAAAATAATATCCGTGGGAATACATAATAGATAGGAGAAACTATGACTGATAGAAAACCTAAGTGGCAAAAGGAGATGGAAAGTTTTAAGGGAATAAAATCTACTTTTATAATTGAAGGAAATATAAATGATTTATATCCGTTTTATGAAAATGGGAAAATTGTTAATTATATTGAACTAGACTGGCTTTTGATGAAAACATTTAAAGATTTTTTTGAAAATGAAAATGAAGAAAAAATTAAATATGATTTTGTTTTTTGTAATCCTGTTTTGGGATTTTACAATAGAAGTATTAAAGACAATGTCGCTGATATTTTGAAAAAATATGATAATTCTAAAAACAGTATTTTTAGTTCGAGAGAAAATTTGAATTATAAGATTAATGATATTGAAAAATTTTCTGAAATTGTGAAAAATGTGGTGATGGCAAAAGGAGAAAATCCTGTTGCAGTAGTTGTGAACTTTGCCGCAAGATATATCTCTTCTCCAAATTCTCTGGAAACAAGCGAGAACAATATGTTTATTAATTTATTGGAAGCGTCGATAAGAGCTAGAATGACAAACGGCTATGTGAATACTTTGATACTAGTTGTTGAAAAATTTAATGATTTGCCGTCGTGGTTTTATTATAATAATCCAAATGTTAGAACTATCACGATTCCGAATCCTGATAAAAATATGAGAAAAAATTATATTGAAAAAATATATGAAAATGAATTGAAAGAAGAATTTGAGACTAAAGATAAATTTATTGACAATACTGAAGGACTGAAAAATAGAGAATTAAAAGAACTAAAAAACCTTTTTAATAGATACAAGAAAATAGATTCTGAATATTCGTTGCTAGATGCATTGACGATGTATAAATATGGGATTAAAGAAAATATGTGGGAATCTATTAGCGAGGAAAAAGTAAAAAATCTTGAAGAAAAACTGAAAGAAAGAGTAAAAGGGCAGGATAGAGCTGTGAAAAAAGCAGTTTCAGTTGTAAAAAGAGCGGTTGTCGGAATGTCAGGTCTGCAGCATTCATCTGGAAGCAAACCAAAAGGGATTTTATTTTTTGCAGGGCCTACAGGGACTGGGAAAACTGAACTTACAAAAGCACTTGCAGAAGAACTTTTTGGAGATGAAAATAATTGCATAAGATTTGACATGAGTGAGTACTCGGAGTCACATTCAGACCAGAAGCTATTTGGAGCACCGCCGGGATATGTTGGCTATGAAGCTGGTGGACAGCTTACAAATGCGATTAAAGAAAGACCTTTTTCAATTTTACTTTTTGACGAAATAGAAAAAGCGCATCCCTCAATAATGGATAAATTTTTGCAAATACTTGAGGATGGAAGAATGACCGATGGTCAAGGTAATACTGTGTATTTTTCAGAATCGCTTATAATTTTTACTTCTAATTTGGGAATTACAAAAAAAGTAGTAGATTTGTCTGGAAACGAGAGTAGGCAAATGCTTGTGAATATTGACGAAGATTACAAAACTATGGAGCAAAAGGTTATAAATGGGATAACGGCGCATTTTAAGCCAGAAGTTATCAATAGAATTGGAAATAACATCGTCGTGTTTGATTTTATAAGGGAAGAAGTTACAAAACTTATAGTTAAGGCACAAATTAATAAAATAAACAAAAATATTAAAAAATTGAAAAAAATAGAAGTTGTGACGAACGAAGAAATATTGGAATATTATTATAAATTGGCACAGGAGCAAAAAGTAAGGGAAATGGGTGGAAGAGGAATCGGAAACTTGATTGAAGAAAAATATATAAATAAATTGTCTGATTATATGTTTGATTCAAGAAATGAAAAAGGGAAAATTTTAACTTTTATTGAAAATGGAGAAATTGATTTTAGAAGAGAGGGATAGATAGTTATGTATAAATTTTATTCGAGAAACGATATTGGCGCTTATGAAAAAGTTAATGATGATAAATTTATGATTAATGGGAAAATTGTTGAAGATGGAGATTTTAGCGGAGAAGTTCAAAATTATGTAAGTGCGGTCTTGTGTGACGGAGTTGGAGGAGAAGCGCAAGGATATAGAGCAGCACTTAAGACACTTGAAGTCTTTAAAGAAATTCAATCGGAAAATGTGGATAAAGAAAAAATTAAAGATACAGCAAGAAAAGCAAATTCGGAAGTTTTGAAACTTCAAAGAGAAGAAAATAGAGAAAAAGGGTTGAAAACTACATTAGCGGGAATTTATGCAAATAAAGAAGTATTTATTTATTATAACATTGGAGATAGCAGAGTTTACAGATATAGAAATGGTTATTTACAAAGACTTACAAGAGACGATTCAAAAGTGCAAGAATTTATAGATGATGGAGTTTTGACACCAGAACAGGCGTTTGAATCTCCACTTAAAAATATTATAACTAGATGTATTGGTGGCAAAAATGAATTTGGGATTAATATAAATTCTTCTAAAGTTGGATTGATGGACGACGATGTGATATTATTGTGCTCGGACGGAGTTACAGATGTCATTGATGATAATTCATTGAAGGCAATTTTTGATAAGAAAAAAACGATGGAAGAAACTTTGAAGGAAATACATTCGACAAGTTTGAAAAATAAAAGTATGGATAACATAAGTTTGATTTTGATAAAAAAGGAGAAGGATACGAATGAGTGATAAAAAAAATACTAGAATTCCAACAATGCCACAATCGGAGGACAAAAGAAATCCTACTATGCCACAGGATAGTGGAAGAATGCACACAATTCCTCAGGATGACAGATTTCCTACGATTTCGCAAGAAGACAAAGTAGAATCTAAAAATTTTAATATAAGAGAAAATTTGAAATATATTTCTGATAACGATCGGCTAATTTTGGAAATTAAACCAGAAGATAGAATGAGTGTTTCTGGGGGAGAATCAATATTATTTAAAAATAGAGTTTTCGACAGAAGGAAGAACGAAATTGAAGTTGTCATAAAAATTCTTTTGAACATAGATGTTGATTCTGATTCTGAAAAATTGGAAAATCGTAAAAAAATCTTGGATGTAGTTTATCAAAAAAGAGCGGAAGTTGAAGAAAATAATTTGGCACGGGTTATTTCTTACGGAAAAGTTGTGATAGAAGGAAAAGAATATTTTGCAGAAGTTTATAGATATTATTCTGGCGGAGATTTGTCACAAAAATTGCCGATGGACTACGAAGAAATTAAAAATAAAGTTGTGCCGTCACTGTTAAAAGCTATAAGATATCTTCATAAAAATAATATAATTCACAGGGATATAAAACCTGAAAATATTTATATTCACAACGGAGAATATTATTTGGGAGATTTTGGAATAGCTCGTTTTTCGCAAAGAGATATTGATTATGACGAAAAAAAAGTTGGAACATTGGGATATTGTGCTCCTGAGCTTTTGATAGCAGAAAAAGGAAGAGTTACGAAAGAATCTGATTATTATTCATTGGGACAGACTTTGTATACACTTTTTACGGGAAAAATGATGTATGAGAATATTTTGAAAAATAATAATAAGACATACGAAAATAAAAAAAGTGAAATACTTGATATGATGATGAGAAAAGAAGGAACTTATGGTTTTGCTTATTTTCAGAAATATAAATTATTTGGAGCATTATTAAAGGGTTTGTTAAAATATTCAATTTCAGATAGATTTAACGATACTGATGTTGAAAAATTTATTAATGATGATGAATCATTGATAAGAAAAGCAAAAATGGAAGAAGAAAATGAAGAATTTTTCAATTCGCCATTAAAAATTTTTGGAAATAATTTTTGGTCAAAAAGTGAAATATTTGAGTTCTTGTTTAAAAATACAGATAAAATAGATGAATTATTAAATAATGAATATTTATCTCGATATTTTGAAAAAAATAATATGTTTTCAGATGAAAATAAAACAGAAATTATTGAGAGAAATTATTTGAGCGGAAATGATTTTGATAAAAAATATCAAATAATGGAACTTTTTAAGTTTTTAAAAGATGAAAACACATTAATTTGGGATGATTTTGAATTAAAAGAACCAAAAGATATTCTTAAAATTTCTTCGAGCGATTTGAAACAATTAATTCAAAGAAAAGTTATTCAAAACTTTTTGAGTGAAAATTTTCAAATAAATAAAGAAATTCTTGATATGTTTGAAGAAATTAAAAATTATAATGACGGTTTGATAAAATGCATATTAAATATTTATTTTAATTCTGGTCAAAATGGTTTTGAATATCAAGGAAAAAATTTGAATAAATTGATTACAGAATGGACAGAAAGTAATTATAGTCAAATGCTAACGATACCATTATTATCTTTATTATATTTAGAAGGTTACAAAGAAATTCTTTCAAATGAAACTTATTATAAATTTAAATTTTTAATCGCTCTTGAAGAAAATGCTCATGAGAATTGGGTTAAAGAAAAAATTAGAGAATATTATTTAGATTGGCAAAATGAAAGATACAATAGATTAAAAAATTTTATTAAAGATATTGATAAATACGAAGCAACTGGAAATGAATCGAGAAATATTCTTCAAAATATAAAAAATTGTCAAATTTTTTCGGATAAAATGGATATAAACGAAATAAATAGAAAAATGACTGAATTTGAAAATGAATATAAAAAGTTTGAGATAAAATTTGAAAATAATCCGTATAATGTGATAATGAAGTCTTATGACGACGATGTTATTATAACACGATATTATGATAAATATTTTAGAGATAATAATTTAAGAAATTATTGTGAAGAATTAAAAAATGAAATTTCTTTAAAACGAACATCGTTGGAAAATATAAGAGTAGATCATATTATAGTCAATTTAAAATTAATTTTTGTATTTGCTTTTGCTTTTTTAATATTGGGATATATTTCAGGTGATCAGTTTAATTTATTTGCAAATATTAAAAATATCGGAGTAAAAGAATTGCTTTTTCAAATAAAATATTTATTTTTTGGATTAGGTGCATATTTTCTGGTTAAATGTTTAATTTGTATAATTATGTTTAGTACGAGAGATTATATTGTCTTAAAAATACAATATAATAATTTTTTCAAAGAAACATTTGGAAGTAATTATGAAAATCGTTTGAATGAAATTTACAATTTGATTTTAAATAAAAATAGTGGAAAATTTACAGAAGATTATTCGCAGAGTTTTGATGAATTGGAAAATTTGGAAAATAAATATGCTAGAAGTGTCGAAAGTTATGAAAAAAATAAAAAAGTTATGAAAGTAATAATTGGCGTATTGCCAATACTGCCTTTATTAGCAATTTTATTTTTTGGGTATAAAAATTATTTTATAAGTGATGTCTACAAAACAGATATTATTGAAGCAAATAGTTACTTTATATTCAAAGTATTTTGTTATTTTTTATTTTTATCAATAATTTATGTGAATGCAATAGAAAATTATGTAAGCAGAAGTCTAAAAAATTTGGACAAAATTTTTCTTGGTTTATCAATTGTTACTGTAATAGAATTTTTTATTTATAATAGAGCATTAGAATTTGAACTTAAATTTTGGCTTCCGTGTGGAGTTGCAATAGCACTTTTAGTGATGCTTGTTTTAAAAATAGACGAAGTAACTGAAGTTCCGATTAATAATACAAAAGGTGCATTATTTTATATTGGTTTAATCATAGGAATTTTAGTTCCAATTTATTTTTTAACTTTGCCGATGAAATGGTGGGGATGGCTTTTCTTACTTGTACCAGCAGCGGTGATACTTATAACAGGTTCCGACGGTAGCTATAATAATGCAATTCTAGGGTGGATTACATATAAAATTCCGTTTGCATTTTTAGGATATTCAATTGCATTAATAAATTTAGGGAATCCTTCAAGTGATGTACTTACAAATATTGTCTCTGGAATTTTTGGTTTTTTTCTATTTCTTTTGGGAGATATTTTAGTGGCAATAGCAATTGTATTTCTTAGTGAATTATAAAATTTAAAAATTTATTTTAATAAAAAATCCGAAATCATATTCGGATTTTTTATTTAATTTTTATTCTTAAAAATAACAAATTATGATTTTGATATAAGATATTTTAAAATAATTTTGAAAATCAAAGTAAAATTAAACTCAATTAGTTTGTATGTACAATTGATTATACAAATGTTATATGCGATAATGAGCTATGAAAAATAAAAGTAAACGTAAAAATTATTTATAATAAAAAAAGAAAAGGAGAGTAAAATATGAAAGAATTATCTCATTTAGATGAATTAGAAGCAGAAGCGATATATATCATAAGAGAAGTAGCGGCAGAATGTGAAAATCCAGTTATGCTTTACTCAATTGGAAAAGACAGTTCTGTTATGCTGCATTTGGCAATGAAGGCATTTTATCCAGAAAAACCGCCATTTCCGTTTTTACATGTGAACACGACTTGGAAATTTCGAGAAATGATAGAGTTTCGAGATAGGAGGGCAAAAGAGTTGGGGATTGAGATGCTTGAATACATTAATCCTGAAGGAGTTGAAAAAAATATCAATCCTTTTGACCACGGTTCGTCTTTTACGGACATAATGAAAACACAGGCATTAAAACAAGCACTTAATAAATATGGATTTACTGCCGCATTTGGTGGTGGAAGAAGAGATGAAGAAAAAAGTCGGGCAAAAGAGAGAATTTTTTCATTTAGAAATTCAAATCAGGCTTGGGATCCAAAAAATCAAAGACCTGAGATGTGGAAACTTTATAATACGGAAATAAACAAAGGAGAAAGTATCCGTGTTTTTCCAATTTCAAACTGGACTGAAAAAGATATTTGGGAATATATAAAAAGAGAAAATATACCAATAGTTTCGCTTTATTCAGCAAAGAAAAGACCTGTTGTAAAAAGAGGAACAAATTTAATTATGGTGGATGACGAACGTATGAGATTAAATGACGGAGAAGTTCCTGAAATGAAAATGGTGAGATTTAGAACACTTGGAGATTACCCGCTTTCAGGTGCTGTCGAGTCAAATGCTGTAACTTTGGAAGAAATAATAGATGAAACATTAAGTTCGGTGGAATCAGAGCGTACAAGCCGTGTAATTGACAGCGATAACGGCGCTGGAAGCATGGAAAAAAGAAAAAGGGAGGGATATTTTTAATGGCAAAATTATTAAAATTTATAACTTGTGGAAGTGTGGATGACGGAAAATCCACTTTAATCGGAAATATTTTATACAACTCCAAATTACTTTATGCGGATCAGGAAGAAGCACTTATTTTGGACAGTAAAGTTGGTTCAAGAGGCGGTGCAATTGATTACTCATTGCTTTTAGATGGACTTATTGCAGAAAGAGAGCAAGGGATAACGATAGATGTGGCATATCGTTATTTTACGACAGACAAGAGAAGTTTTATCGTGGCAGACACTCCTGGTCATGAGGAATATACTAGAAATATGGCTGTTGGAGCATCCTTTGCACAAGTTGCAATTTTACTTTTAGACGTCACAAAAGGAGTTTTAATTCAAACTAGAAGACACGCAAGAATTTGTTCTTTAGTCGGGATTAAATATTTTGTTTTTGCGGTAAATAAAATGGATTTGGCAAATTATAGCAAAGAAAAGTTTGACGAAATTGTTGCGCAGATTGATGAACTTGCAAGAGAACTTAATTTAGAAAATATTAAAATTATACCTGTGAGTGCAACTGAAGGAGATAATGTTACAACAAAATCCAAAAATATGGAATGGTATAAAGGTGAGAGTGTTCTTGAATATTTGGAAACAGTCGATGTTACAAGTGAAGATAAAGATTCATCTTTTTATGTGCCAATTCAAAGAGTTTGTCGACCAAATCATGAATTTAGAGGATTTCAAGGGCAAATCGAGAGCGGTGAAGTGAAAGTTGGACAAACTGTAACTGTGCTGCCAAGTAATGAAACTGCTGTTGTAAAATCAATTTTAAATGGAGATAAAACCGTAGATAGCGCTTTTGTAGGACAAGCGGTAACTATTCAGCTGGATAGGGAAGTGGATGTGAGCCGTGGTTCGGTTATAACTGACAATAATGAACTTTTTGCGGCAAAAAATATAAGTGCAACATTACTTTGGATGGACGATGATAAATTGACAATTGGAAAAGAGTATTTGGCAAAAATTGGAACTAAAAAAATTCCTGCAATAATTAAAAAAGTTGAATACCAAATTGATGTAAATACTGGAGAAAAGATAAAAATAGATTCAATAACTAAAAATGAAATTGCACTTTGTGAAATAGAGTTTTCAGATAAAGTAATAGTTGATAAATTTAAGAAAAATAAAGTTTTGGGAGAACTTATCTTAATTGATAGATTATCACATCAGACGGCTGCCGCTGGAGTTGTAGAAAATGTGAAAGTTAGCGAAGAAATACCGTATTTTCAAAAAGATGACATAGTTATAAAAAATGGTTATATTTTTGAAGAAATGTATTTTGATTTAAAAAACGCAAGACTTTCTAAATCTGAAGAAAATAAGAAAACTTATTTTGTGGATGACAAAATTACTGGAAAAGGGGATAGTTTTGAATATCCAGAATATTTTGACATTATTTCAGTTGAAGATGGAGCAGCAGTGCTTGTGAGAAATTATAAAATTTTTGATATAATTAAACTTTCTGATTATCATTACACAGGACTTCCACTTGTTGATACGGGAGGATGTGCACTAAATATTAATAAAAAACAAGATATGCAAGACTTTTTAGAAGACTGGCAAAGAAATAAAAATATTTCTGAAATTCATAATAAATGGGCAAAATTTGAAACTTATAGAAGAGTTGTGAGCACCGATTACTCTTATGTGATATAGCACAAAAGGGGGAAAAATGGGAATAAAAAATTTTAAAATACCAATAATTCTTATTTTTGCAGCAATAATTTTATATACAATTGGAATTGTAAGACAAAATGCTAAAATTAAAAATAAAAAATCTCAAATAGAAATTACAAATGTTTCATATGATCCAACTCGTGAATTATATGAAAAATATAACAAGGAATTTTCAGAATATTATAAAAAGACATATGGAAAAGATGTAAGAATTGTGCAGTCTCACGGTGGTTCAGGTTCTCAAGCTCGTTCTGTAATTGAAGGGCTTGATGCGGATGTTGTAACTTTGGCGCTAGAAAATGATGTTTCGCTTTTGGAAAAAGTTGATTTATTAGGAAAAAACTGGATAAATAATTTTCCAGGAAATTCTTCGCCATATACTTCGACAATTGTGTTTCTCGTTCGACGGAAAAATCCTAAAAATATAAAAGATTGGGAAGATTTGACAAAAAATGGAATAAAAGTGATAACTCCAGATCCAAAAAGCAGCGGAGGGGCCTGTTGGAATTTTTTAGCGGCTTGGTCTTATGGAATGAAAAAATTTGGAAACAATGAGAATAAAATTAGTGAATTTGTGAAAAAAATTTATAAAAATGTAGCGGTTATGGATTCTGGGGCTAGAGCTGCAACTACTACTTTTGTGGAAAATAGACAAGGAGATGTGCTTATTTCTTGGGAAAATGAAGCACTTGCAACAGTGAAGGAATATCCAAATGATTTTGAGATTGTTTATCCGACTGTGAGTATTTTAGCTCAGCCGACAGTTGCTGTAGTGGATAAGATTGCAAAGAAAAATGGAAATTTTCAAATTAGCCAAAAATATTTGGAGTATTTGTATTCGGATAAAGCTCAAAATATTATAGCACAAAGCGGATATAGACCGTATAATAAAGAAATACTTGAGAAATATAAGGATAAATTTAATTTGAATATGAAACTAACAACAATAAAAGATTTTGGTGGATGGAAAAAAGTTTATGAGAAATTTTTTGAGGAAGGTAAAATTTTTGACAAAATTATGGAAAATTAAAATATAGGTTAAAATATAGAATAGATATAGAATGGAATAGAAAGGAAGTGGAAGATGTTATTAAAATTAAAGAAAAGTTTTTTTGCAAAAAAAAGTGCCAAAGCGACAATTCCCGGATTTAATTTATCACTTGGAATAACACTTGCGATGCTTTCAGTTTTGGTCTTAATCCCGCTTGTTTCAATACTGATTTATTCGTTTAAATTGTCGCCGAGTCAGTTTTGGAAGTTAATTTCGCAAAAATCAGTTATTTATGCTTTATTTACAAGTATTTCGCTTTCTTTTTTAGCAGCGGTTATAAACTGCATTTTTGGCTTAATTTTAGCTTGGGTTCTTGTAAAATATGATTTTTTTGGAAAAAGATTTTTAGATGGTCTTCTAGAGCTTCCTTTTGCGCTTCCAACAGCTGTTGCAGGAATAACTCTTGCGAAAATGTATTCGGATACGGGAATAGTTGGAAAATATTTTGCAAAATTTGGAATAAAGATTTCGTACACTCATACAGGAATTATTATAGCTTTGATATTTGTTGGAATTCCTTTTGTTGTGAGAAGTGTCCAGCCAATTTTGGAAAAGCTGGACGGTCAATATGAAGAAGCCGCATATATTTTGGGTGCAAATAAAGCTACGACTTTTTTTAAAGTGATTTTTCCTGAGATAAAACCTGCGCTTCTCACAGGATTTGGATTGGCTTTTTCAAGGGGAATTGGCGAGTATGGAAGTGTAATTTATATTTCTGGAAACAGTTTTAAAGAACACACGCAAGTTATTTCATATGTAATTATGCAAAAATTAAATTATGTGGATTATCCATCAGCAACGGCAATAGCTTTACTTATGTTAGTAATTTCTTTTATTTTGCTGTTTTTAATAAATATGGTGCAAATGAAACAATTTAAAAGAACAAATAATATTTAAAAAGTAAAAAATAGAGAAAAAGAAAAAGAAATTGTGTTTATTTGCATAAACATATTTGTATTTAAAAAATAAAAAATGGAGAAAATAATGATGAAAAAAGAAAATAATATAATAAAATATGTTCTTATCACAATAAGTTTTTTATTTGTATTTACAATGCTTTTGCTGCCACTCGCTTCAATAATTCTAAATTCACTTCAAAAAGGCTGGAAGTTTTATTTTAGCAGCATAACGGATAAAAATGTCTTATCAGCATTAAAAGTTACAATAATTGCTACAGTTTCGGCAGTTTTGGTAAATACTGTTTTTGGAGTGACAGTTGCGTGGCTAATAACAAAATTTTCTTTTCGTGGAAAAAATATTCTTGCGACATTAATTGATATTCCCTTTTCAATTTCTCCTGTAATAGCGGGACTTGCCTTTATTATGACTTTTGGTCGAATGGGCTGGGCAAATGCGATTATTGAAAAAATAAATCAATTTTTTGTTCTAGATATAAAAATTGTATTTGCAATCCCAGGAGTAATTCTTGCTACAATCTTTGTTACATTCCCATTTATTGCAAGAGAAATTATTCCAATTTTGAATGCACAAGGAAAAGCTGAAGAAGAAGCGGCGGCATTGATGGGAGCAAGTGGATTCACGATTTTTAGAAAAATAACTTTTCCGCAGATAAAATGGGGACTTTTTTACGGAATAATACTTTGTACAGCAAGAGCTTTAGGAGAATTTGGTGCGGTAAATGCTCTGTCAAAAGCGAGAGGAAAAACATTTACATTGCCGCTTGAAATAGATACGCTTTATTTATCGGGAACATCGGATGCGATAACCTCAGCGTTTGCTGTATCATCAGTGCTAGTTTTAATTTCAATAGTTATTCTTATAACAAAAAATATTGTGGAACATAA
>ERZ772807.1232-NODE-1232-length-14481-cov-7.422016_pt1 | contig 14481 bp, 12 predicted proteins | sample MGYA00511472_ERZ772807 | MGnify/ENA primary metagenome ERZ772807 (study PRJEB29015, sample SAMEA2737947) | human oral metagenome | biome: human oral; feature: human-associated habitat; material: dental | place: China | collected 2039 ...
CTTCGATGGTGACACGGATGAGGGTACGGGTTTCTGGATTCATGGTTGTTTCCCAGAGTTGGTCCGCGTTCATCTCACCAAGACCTTTATATCGTTGGAGTGTTGCGCCTTTACCAAACTGCTTGCGGAGTTCTTCTAGCTCTCCGTCCGTCCAAGCATAAGCTACTTCTTCTTTCTTGCCTTTGCCTTTGGACATCTTGTAAAGAGGCGGAAGGGCGATATAGACATGGCCTGCCTCAACTAGGGGACGCATGTAACGATAGAAAAATGTCAAGAGCAAGGTCTGGATATGGGCACCATCGGTATCCGCATCGGTCATGATAATAATCTTGTCATAGTTAGCATCTTCAAGAGAGAAGTCTGCTCCCACACCCGCACCAATGGTATAAATCATGGTATTGATTTCTTCATTTTTGAGGATATCCGCCATCTTGGCCTTGGCTGTATTGATGACCTTACCTCGAAGGGGCAAGATAGCCTGGAACTTACGGTCACGGCCTTGTTTGGCAGAACCACCGGCAGAGTCCCCTTCGACTAGGTAGAGCTCGTTCTTTGCTGGATTTTTAGATTGAGCTGGAGTCAATTTTCCAGACAACAAGCCCTTGTCTTTCTTGTTTTTCTTACCATTTCGGCTCTCATCACGCGCTTTGCGGGCTGCCTCGCGCGCATCACGAGCCTTAATAGCCTTGCGGATGAGGTTCGATGCCAATTCACCATTTTCCATAAGGAAGAAGGTCAACTTATCAGCCACAATCCCATCCACAACTGGACGAGCTAGTGGACTGCCTAGTTTGTCCTTGGTCTGACCTTCAAACTGCAAATGTTCTTCAGGAACAAGGATAGAAAGAACGGCCGCTAGTCCCTCACGATAGTCTGAACCTTCAAGATTTTTATCTTTTTCCTTGAGAAGACCTGTCTTACGCGCATAGTCATTCATAACCTTAGTAATGGCAGACTTGAGTCCTGTCTCATGCGTCCCACCGTCTTTGGTGCGAACGTTATTGACAAAGGATAGAATGTTGTCTGAAAATCCATCATTATACTGGAGGGCTACTTCCACTTGGAAACCATTGTCTTCCCCTTCGAAGTAAAGAACAGGCGTCAAGGTTTCCTTGTCTTCATTGAGGTAAGAAACAAAGTCCTGCACCCCATTTTCATAGTGAAACTCGATTGCTTCATCTGTTCGTTTGTCTGTCAGAGACAAGGTGACATTTTTTAAGAGAAAGGCTGACTCATTGAGTCGTTCTGAAATGGTATTGTACTTGAAGTCAGTCGTAGAAAAAATCGTCGCGTCAGGCATGAAGGTGACCTTGGTACCTGTCTTAGACTTGGGTGCTGTCCCAACCTTTTGAAGAGTTGTTACTGGCTTACCACCATTTTCAAAACGTTGCTTGTAGATTGCACCGTCACGGGTGATTTCAACTTCCAACCAGCTTGATAGGGCATTAACGACTGAAGATCCCACCCCGTGGAGACCACCAGATGTCTTATAGCCACCTTGACCGAATTTTCCTCCAGCGTGGAGAATTGTAAAGATAACCTCAACAGTTGGAATTCCCATAGCATGCATCCCAGTCGGCATCCCTCGACCATGGTCTTGAACCGTTAGACTGCCGTCTTTATTGATGGTCACATCAATGCGGTCACCAAATCCAGACAAGGCCTCATCGACTGCATTGTCCACAATTTCCCAGACTAGGTGATGGAGACCAGCACCGTCAGTCGATCCAATATACATCCCCGGACGTTTACGGACCGCATCCAACCCTTCTAGCACCTGAATGGCGTCATCATTGTAGTTATTAATATTGATTTCCTTTTTTGACACAAGGAACCTCCTATTTGTTCATCTTTTCTATTTTACAGGTTTTCTAGCGATTTTGCAAAGCTTTTCCCTTTCAGCTGTCACAATTTCACAGGATATTCTCTGACTTTCGATACCATTTCATGGTATAATAGGTCTATGATGACATTTGTATTATTAATTTTAGCTTATTTGCTAGGTTCGATTCCGTCTGGTCTCTGGATTGGACAAATCTTCTTTCAAACAAATCTGCGTGAACATGGTTCTGGAAATACTGGTACGACCAATACTTTCCGTATTTTGGGTAAGAAAGCAGGGATGGCAACTTTTGTGATTGACTTCTTTAAAGGGACCTTGGCCACTCTCCTTCCTATTCTTTTCCACCTTCAAGGTATATCACCTCTTGTATTTGGACTTTTGGCTGTGATTGGACATACTTTCCCTATCTTTGCAGGATTTAAGGGTGGCAAGGCTGTTGCAACCAGTGCTGGAGTGATTTTCGGATTTGCGCCTGTTTTCTGTCTCTATCTAGCAATCGTATTCTTTGGAAGCCTCTATCTAGGCAGTATGATTTCACTGTCTAGCGTTACCGCTTCTATCGCAGCCGTTATCGGAGTTCTCCTATTTCCACTATTTGGTTTTATCCTAAACAGCTATGACCCTCTCTTCATTTTGATTATCCTAGCACTTGCTAGCTTGATTATCATTCGTCACAAGGATAATATCACACGTATCAAAAATAAAACTGAAAATCTTGTCACTTGGGGATTGAACCTAACCCATCAAAATCCTAACAAATAAAACGCCAGTTTGAAACTGACGTTTTTTTGTATGCTTATTTTGACTTGATGTAGTTGATACCGTCTGCCTTAGGTGCAACTGCTTTTCCAAAGAAGGCTGCTAAGACAAGAATGGTCAAGACATAAGGGGCGATTTGAAGGTAAACCGCTGGCACTCCTTGTAGGAAAGGTAATTGAGAACCGATAACTGCCAAACTTTGTGAAAGTCCAAAGAAGAGACTAGAAAGCATAGCACCGATTGGATTCCATTTACCAAAGATCATTGCCGCAAGAGCGATAAATCCAGGACCGACAATAGTTGTCACTGAGAAGTTAACTGAAATGGATTGAGCATAAATCGCTCCCCCAATTCCCCCTAGGAAACCTGAAATGATAACCCCAAGATATCGCATCTTGTAGACATTGATCCCCAAGGTATCCGCTGCTTGAGGGTGTTCACCAACAGAGCGAAGGCGAAGACCAAAGCGGGTCTTGAAGAGGATAAACCAAGCAAGGAAAGAGAAGGCAATCGCGATATAACCTAGTAGACTGGTTGACTTGAAGAAGATATCACCAATCACAGGGATATCAGCCAAAACTGGGAAATCAAAACGTCCAAAAGTCTGGCTTAAGTTATCCGTTTGCCCTTTGTTATAAAGAACTTTAACCAAGAAAACTGCTAGGGCAGGAGCCATCAAGTTCAATACTGTACCACTGACAACATGGTCTGCACGGAAATGAACTGTAGCGACGGCATGGATGAGGGAGAAAATAGCTCCCACGATACCAGCAACTAACAAGGAAATCCAAGGTGTCGCTGCTCCAAGTTGTTCTGCAAACTCAAGGTTAAAGACAACTCCAGAAAAGGCTCCCATAACCATAATTCCTTCAAGACCAACGTTAACGACACCACCACGTTCAGAGAAAACTCCCCCGATACTCGTAAAAATAAGTGGTGCTGAGTAAATCAGCATAGAAGAGACCAAGAGGGTGAGTAATGTTGTAATAGACATCCTTACTTACCTCCTTTAACTTGTTTTTTAGGTTTGACAAAGCGTTCGATAATGTAGTGAACGCTGACAAAGAAGATAATAGACGCTGTTACAATGCTGACAAGCTCAGACGGAACTTGTGCTGCATTCATACCCGGTGCTCCTACTTGCAAAACTCCAAATAAGAAGGCTGCAAAGAGAATTCCAATTGGTGAATTTCCAGCAAGCAAACTAACTGCCATCCCGTTAAATCCGATAGCTAATGATGATCCCTGAACATAAACGTTTTGGAAAGTTCCAAGACCTTCTACTGCTCCACCAAGACCAGCCAAAGCACCAGAGATAATCATTGATAGAATGATTGTACGTTTTGCTGAAATACCAGCGTACTCTGAAGCATGGGGATTGAGACCAACTGCACGAATTTCAAAACCGAGAGTCGTTTTCTTGAGCAAGAACCAAATCACGCCAACAGCAATGATTGCAAAGAAGATTCCGATATTCATACGAGAATTTCCAGTCAACTCTGATAACCATGGGGTCTGGTATGTAGCGTTGGCACTAACACGAATCGTTGAGTCTGTACTTTGCATAATATCTTTAGGAAAGGCATGAATAAAGGCATTTCCCACATACAATACAATGTAGTTCATCATGATGGTCACAATGACCTCTGACGTACCGAGATAGGCTCTGAGGATACCTGGAATTGCTCCAACAATTCCACCTGCGATCAAAGCAATGATCACTGTCAATGGAATCAAAACGAGACGAGGCATGTCTGGATTTGACAAGGCAAACCAACCACTGAGAATCCAGCCTGCAAGTGCTTGACCAGGAAGTCCAACGTTAAAGAAACCTGCTCGACTGGCAACTGCGAAACCTAGACCTATCAAGACAAGAGGACCCATGGCACGGAAAATTTCTCCAATCCCACGGAGGCTACCAAAAGCTGTATAGAACAACTCCTCATAGCCCCAGATAGCATCATATCCGAAGATCCACATGACAATGGCTCCGAGCAAGATTCCTAAGAATACGGAAATCAAGGGAACCGAAATTTGTTGTAACTTTTTAGACATCACTCTTCTCCTTTCCCAAGTTTCCACCTGCCATCAAGACACCAAGTTCTTGTTTGTTAGTTGTTTCTGGCGATACAATACCTTGAATCTTACCATCATGAATAACAGCAATTCGGTCTGAGACATTTAAAATCTCATCCAATTCAAAGCTGACAACAAGGACAGCCTTCCCGTTATCACGTTCTTCAATCAAACGTTTGTGGATATATTCAATAGCACCGACATCCAAACCACGAGTTGGCTGGCTGACGATAAGGAGATCAGGATCTCGGTCAATCTCACGAGCAATAATCGCTTTTTGTTGATTTCCTCCTGAGAGTGCAGCTGCTGGGACAAATTCGCTTGCCGCACGGACGTCAAACTCTTCCATTAATTTCTTAGCATGTGAAGTGATATTGGCATAGTTCAAGATGCCATTTTTGCTGAGTGGTTCTTTGTAGTAGGTTTGAAGAGCAATATTTTCTGAAATCATCATCTCCAAAATCAAGCCATCCCGGTGACGATCCTCAGGAACGTGTCCCACGCTTAGTTCTGTAATTTGTCGAGGATGCATCCCCACGATTGATTTGCCTTTTAATTCAACGATACCTGACTCAACCTTACGAAGACCAGTAATGGCTTGAATGAGTTCAGACTGACCATTGCCATCAATACCTGCAATACCAACAATTTCACCAGCACGAACATCCAAAGAAAGATTCTTCACAGCTGGTACACCGCGATTTTCATTGACAACCAAGTCTTTGATAGACAAGACCACTTCTTTGGGTTGCGGTGCCTGTTTTTCCGTTTTAAAGGAGACTGAGCGTCCAACCATCATTTCTGCCAAGTCCGCATTGGTTGCCCCTGCGATTTCAACCGTCTGGATTGATTTCCCACGACGGATAACCGTCACTCGATTCGATACCGCACGAATCTCATCTAACTTGTGGGTAATCAAAATAATGGACTTCCCTTCTTTAACAAGGTTTTTCATGATTGCCATCAACTCATCAATCTCTGAAGGAGTCAATACAGCTGTAGGTTCGTCAAAGATAAGGATATCAGCACCACGATAGAGTGTTTTCAAGATTTCTACACGTTGTTGGGCACCAACGGAAATATCCGCCACCTTAGCAGCAGGATCCACTGCCAAACCATAACGTTCAGAAAGAGCCTTGATTTCTTTAGTAGCACCAGCTATATCTAGAACACCATTTTTAGTGATTTCACTCCCTAAAATGATATTCTCAGCTACTGTAAAAGCCTCAACCAACATAAAATGTTGGTGAACCATCCCAATTCCAAGACCAGCGGCTTTAGATGGTGAGTCTAGTTTTACAACCTGACCATTCACCACAATTTCACCACTCGTTGGTTCAAGAAGTCCTGCCAGCATATTCATCAGAGTGGATTTACCCGCTCCATTTTCTCCTAAAAGTGCATGAATTTCACCTTTTCGCAGTTGCAAGTTGATTTTGTCGTTTGCTACAAATTCACCAAACACCTTGGTAATATCCCGCATCTCAATGACATTTTCGTGTGCCATATGCTCTTCCTTTCAGAGGTTTATTTTATTTCAATAAAACCTGCTAATCACATTAACAAGCTCTATTGAGACAAAAATTGCCTCAATTCTTAAAGAAGCGACCAATGGCCGCTTCCTAAGAAATGACTTTTATCCATTATTTTTCAGGAACTTTTACGCTTCCGTCAAGGATTTTAGCTTTTGCATCTTCAACAGCTTTTTTACCCTCTTCTGAAAGGTTTGTTACTGCTAGCTCAACCCCTTTATCTTTCAATGAGTAAACAATCACTTGTCCACCAGGGAATTCACCTTTTTCTGTTTTGTTGGCAATATCTTTTACAGTTGTACCAACTTGTTTCAATGTAGATACAAGAACAAAGTTAGATTCTTTACCATCTTTAGAAGTGTATTTACCTTCTGCTGCTTGGTCACGGTCTACACCGATAACCCAAACTTTTTCGTCTTCATTTTTGTTTTCGTTCAATGATTTTGCTTCAGCAAAGACACCAGCACCTGTACCACCAGCTGCTTGGTAGACAACGTCTGCACCGGCAGCATATTGAGCTGCTGCGATTGTTTTACCTTTGGCAGCATCACCAAATGAACCAGCGTAGTCAACTTGGACTTTGATAGATGGGTCTACTGATTCAACACCAGCTTTGAATCCAGCTGCAAAACGTGAAATAACTTCAGATTCGATACCACCTACAAAACCAACTTGTTTTGTTTTCGTAGTTTTCGCTGCTGCAACACCAGCAAGGTAAGCTGCTTCGTTATCCGCAAATCTTACGCTCGCAACATTATTTTGACCTTCAATCACATCATCAATCAAGACATAGTTTAGGTCAGAGTGGTCCTTTGCTGCTTCCTCAACTGCATTGTGAAGGGCAAAACCAACACCGAAGATCAGGTTGTAACTTCCAGCCGCTTGTTGCAAGTTGTTAGCATAGTCTGCTTCACTTGTTGATTGGAAATAAGTAAAGCCTTTATCTTTAGAAAGATTGTGTTCTTTACCCCAGTCTTGCAAACCTTCCCAAGCTGATTGGTTAAATGATTTGTCATCAACACCACCAGTATCTGTTACGATCGCTGCTTTGGTCTTCATTTCAGATGAAGATGAAGCTGCGTTACGAGAAGAGCGGTTACCACATGCAGCAAGTCCAACTGCTGCTACTGCAACTAGACCAAGGCCTAGCCATTGTTTCTTGTTCATTACTGAACCTCCTAAATATGATGTGCAACGATGTTGCAAGTATGGATTGATTGGCCACAAGGACCGCGTCACTCAGAGAGTGGCCAGACTAGTTTAAGTCTGTAAATGAGTATGGAAGTAACTCCCCGACCGTCATCTCGACCGTCGATTTATCTTTAGCGACTAAAGTCACTTTTAGATCTTGTTCAAAAAATTCAACCATGACCTGGCGGCAAGCACCACATGGCGAGATGGGTTTTTCAGTTTGTCCGTAGACAATCAATTCTGAAAACTCTCGTTGCCCCTCAGAGACTGCTTTAAAAATAGCAGTACGTTCTCCACAATTAGTCAAGGGATAACTAGCATTCTCGATGTTCACACCCGTATAAATACTACCATCCTTGGCTACTAAAACAGCTCCGATGGGAAAGTGAGAATAGGGGACATAGGCTTGTTTGCTGGTTTCAATTGCTAGTTCAATTAACTCAGTAGTCGCCATCTGCCAATTCTCCTTTTAAGATTGTTACACCAGTAGATGTTCCGATACGGGTAGCGCCTGCTTCCACAAAAGCGACAGCATCTGCATATGAACGAGCTCCACCAGCTGCCTTAACTCCCATATCTGGCCCGACTGTTTTACGCATCAACTGAACATCCTCTATAGTGGCACCACCAGTTGAAAATCCAGTTGATGTTTTGACATAGTCTGCGCCTGCTTTCTGGGATAATTGGCAGGCCACAACCTTTTCATCGTCTGTCAACAAGCAAGCTTCGATAATGACCTTAACCAGCTTGTCACCACTTGCTTCTACGACAGCACGGATGTCCGATTCAACTAAATCCAGATTGCCTGATTTGAGGGCACCAACATTGATAACTATATCAATCTCATCTGCACCGTTTTGGACAGCTTCTTTTGTTTCAAAAGCTTTCACAGCTGAAGTTGTTGCTCCCAAAGGAAAACCTACTACTGTACAAACCTTTACATCTGAGCCTTCAAGCCCTGTTTTCGCATGTTTAACCCATGTGGGATTGACACAAACGCTAGCAAAGTCATACTCACGCGCTTCAGATAGCAAACGATCAATTTGTTCTTGGCTTGCATCTTGCTTTAAAAGCGTATGATCAATATATTTATTTAACTTCATATTCGGATTCTCCCTGATTTTATGAGATAATTTCTATAATTTCTCGTAAACTTTGCACTCCATCATTTATTTTAACATATTTTTGAAATTCTGTAACTAGTTCAGAAGAAATTTTTCCATTTGTATAAACTTTTGCAACAATTTCACCCTTTTGAACGGAGTCTCCAACTTTCTTTTCAAAAACAATCCCTGTTTCATAGTCCAAGTCATCAGACTTGATTGCACGACCAGCTCCTAGTCTCATGGCATAGAGCCCAAATTTCATTGCAGGAAGAGCTGAAATAACACCTGTATCTTGAGCTGGAATTTCCAGCACATGGGCAACTTTAACGGGGCGATAGAGATCTTCTAAATCACCGCCTTGTGCTGCTACCATTTCTTCAAACTTAGCCAGTGCTTGGCCATTTTCCAGGTGTTGACGGATTTCCTTGATCGTTTTCTCAACATCAGCCAAGCCAAGCATAATCTGAGCCAATTCACAGATAAAGTGGGTAATATCCTGACGGCCTTTCCCTTGTAAAATCTCCAATGCCTCAAGGATTTCGAGACGATTGCCAATAGCTCTTCCCAAGGGTTGGCTCATATCGGTAATGACTGCTACTGTCTTTCGACCAACAGCCTTACCAAGATCCACCATGGTTTGAGCCAATTCGCGCGCCTCATCAACCGTCTTCATGAAGGCACCCTCACCGACCGTTACGTCTAGCAAAATGGCATCCGCTCCTGCAGCAATTTTCTTGCTCATCACCGAACTAGCAATCAAAGGAATCGTGTCGACAGTTGCTGTCACATCACGAAGGGCATAGAGAAGTTTATCTGCTTTAACCAGCTGATCGGACTGCCCAATGACAGATACACCAATATCTTGTACCTGACGAATGAAATCTTCTTGACTTCGCTCAACTTGATAGCCCTTAATGGACTCCAATTTATCAATTGTTCCACCAGTATGGCCGAGACCACGACCACTCATTTTAGCAACGGGCACTCCGAAACTCGCAACAAGTGGAGCCAAAATCAAGGTCACCTTATCACCTACACCACCAGTCGAATGCTTATCAACTTTAACCCCATCAATAGCTGACAAATCAAACTCCTGACCTGTTTTAACCATATTCATCGTCAGATCAGAAATCTCACGTGTGGTCATTCCTTTAAAATAAACAGCCATAGCAAAAGCAGACATTTGATAGTCTGGAACAGTTCCAGCTACATAGCCTTCTACTAGCCACTTGATTTCAGCTGCAGTCAGTTCTTGACCATCTCGTTTCTTTTGAATTAAATCAACTGCTCTCATTCTTTCACACTTCTAAGGATATAGTATCCCTTATCTTTCTTTACGATTTCACAATTGCCAAAAACGTCTTCCATCTTATTTCTAGCACTTGGAGCTCCTTGTTTTTTCTGAATGACGATGGTTAAATCTCCTCTGTCTTTCAAGAAATCTCTGCTCTTTTCGATAATCTCATGAACAACCTGTTTTCCCGCTCGAATCGGCGGATTGGAAATAACATGGTCAAACTTCCCTTCAACTTGTTCATAGATATTGGATTGGAAAATCGTTACTTCTACTTTATTACGTTCAGCATTTTGTCGCGCTAGGTCCAAGGCACGATTATTGATATCGACCATGGTCGCCTGAACTCCATAAGCCTTGGCCAATGACAAGCCCAATGGCCCATAACCACAACCCACATCAAGGACCGTCTCTCCTTCATTTACCTCTAGACACTTGAGCAAGAGCTGACTCCCAAAGTCAACCATTTTCTTGCTAAAAACACCCGCATCCGTCAAAAAGGTCATGTTTTCTCCCAACAACTCCACTCTCAACTCATGAATGTCGTGAGCAGCATCAGGATTTTCTGCATAATACATTTTACTCATAAAACTATTTTACCATAATTTGGCTTGAATTGTAAATCGTTTACAAAGTGATGATCAAATGAAAAAGACTGAAAAAACCAAGTCAAAAAGACCTTTTCTTCAATATCTTTCAATTATTAGAAATGCATTATAATCTATCGGGAACTACAAATTATCATAGTCAGGAAAAAACAGTTCGTCTGTAATCAGGCGCATTTTTATTACCATTTCTTAACCTTAAAATACTTTATTATCAACAAGATTACCAATATGATGTTTAGATAAAAACCCAACTGATAAGTTTGTGTCAAGATTTCCAAACTTGTCCAAAGTCGTATCAAATCTTCTAGTGACATACGGAATAGATATCCTTCTGTAGCAAGCCACAAAATCAAAAATAGATAACTACCAGCAGCAAGCCATTTTGTCCACTGATTTTTTACTAGCCAAGCAATCAAGAGTGAACAGATAAAGATAACTGTTACAATGGCATGTTCCATCAAAAAAGTAAAACCGTAATAGATTTCCACAAAGCGTCTACCATTATCCGCATTCGCTCCCCTTATAAAAGGTAGTGCAAAACTTAAAATAAAACAGAGTTCCAATATGTAACATCTCAAGATTTTCATTGTATACCTCCTAAAGTTGTGAACGAAAAAACCCACTTTTAATAACTGATAACTCTTCAGAAACAATTCCCTATCTAATCATTAAACTATTCAACCTCCATCTCTATTATACGATATTGACTTACTACCATCAAGAAACCGCTTTATTTTTTTAGCTTTTTATGGTATGATAGACAAAATATCTAGGGGAAAACAATGACCAACGAATTTTTACATTTTGAAAAAATCAGTCGCCAGACTTGGCAATCTTTACATCGAAAGACAACACCTCCTTTGACAGAAGAGGAACTAGAATCCATCAAGAGTTTCAATGACCAGATTAGTCTGCAAGATGTCACAGATATTTATTTACCTTTAGCACATCTCATCCAAATTTACAAACGCACCAAAGAGGATTTAGCCTTTTCTAAGGGGATTTTTCTCCAAAGAGAGAGTAAATCTCAACCCTTCATTATTGGAGTTTCAGGAAGTGTAGCTGTAGGAAAATCAACAACTAGCCGACTTCTGCAAATCCTTCTCTCTCGTACAGTTACTGATGCTACTGTAGAATTGGTGACAACTGACGGCTTTCTCTATCCCAATCAAACCTTGATGGACCAAGATATATTAAATCGCAAAGGTTTTCCTGAAAGTTATGATATGGAAACCTTGCTGAATTTTCTTGACCGCCTAAAGAATGGGCAAGATGTCGATATTCCTGTCTATTCTCATGAAGTGTATGACATCGTTCCTAGAGAGAAACAACGTGTCAAAGCTGCTGATTTTGTCATTGTCGAAGGCATCAATGTCTTTCAAAACCCTCAAAATGAGCGCCTTTACATTACTGATTTCTTTGATTTCTCCATCTATGTGGATGCTGCTGTCGAGGACATTGAAAGCTGGTATCTGGATCGTTTCTTAAAACTCCTCAGCTTTGCCCAAAATGATCCCAACAGCTACTACCACCGCTTTACGCAAATGCCAATTGGAGAAGTTGAAGCATTTGCTCACCAGGTTTGGACCAGCATTAATCTCACAAATCTACAAAACTATATCGAACCAACAAGGAATCGCGCCGAGGTCATTCTCCACAAGACTAAAAACCATGAAATCGATGAAATTTACCTAAAAAAATAATTTCCCCTTGTCAAAACCTAAGTTTTCATATATAATGGTATAGTTAGTAAATATGGAGGTAAGAACATTGGCAAACATTAAATCAGCTATCAAACGCGCTGAATTGAACGTTAAACAAAACGAAAAAAACTCAGCTCAAAAATCAGCTATGCGTACTGCTATCAAAGCTTTCGAAGCAAACCCTTCTGAAGAACTTTTCCGTGCTGCTAGCTCAGCTATCGACAAAGCAGAAACTAAAGGTTTGATTCATAAAAACAAAGCAAGCCGCGATAAAGCTCGTCTTTCAGCTAAACTTGCTAAATAAGAAACAGTCCATAGAGGCTGTTTTTTTGTCCTCTAATCAGAAAAGGTAGAAAATGAAAATCGCAATCATAGGATATTCTGGAGCTGGCAAGTCAACTCTAGCTGAAAAGTTGTCAAACTACTACTCCATCCCCAAACTGCATATGGATACACTTCAATTTCAACCTGGTTGGCAAGACAGTGACCGCGAATGGATGTTGGGCGAGTTGAAAAACTTTCTCACAAAGCACGAAGCTTGGGTCATCGACGGCAACTACTCTTGGTGTTGCTATGAAGAAAGAATGCTGGAAGCTGACCAAATCATCTTTCTCAATTTTTCACCATGGACTTGTCTCTTTCGAGCCTTTAAACGGTATCTCACATACCGAGGCAAGGTCAGAGAAAGTATGGCAGCAGGCTGTCCTGAACGCTTTGACTGGGAATTTATCCGATGGATTCTCTGGGATGGGCGGACAAAGAATGCTAAAGAACGTTATCAACGGGTTCAAGAAACCTATCCAGATAAAGTAATTGTCCTCCGGTCTCAAAAGGAGATGGATCAGTTCTTAGAAAATCTCGCATATAACAAGAAAAACCAACGTGCCTAACGTTGGTTTTTTGCTTTTACCCAATCACACTTCCGTTTGGTACAGCTGGATCAACTGTGAGAAGAGTTAATTTGCCTTCATGTTCAGCTGAGAGGATCATTCCTTGACTGACATATTTTTTCATCATCTTGCGTGGTTTGAGGTTGGCAACGATTTGGACTTTCTTGCCGACCAATTCTTGTTCGTTTGGATAGTATTTGGCAATTCCTGAGAGGATTTGACGGTCTTGACCATCACCAGCATCCAAGCGGAATTGAAGCAACTTATCAGAACCTTCTACTTTCGAAACTTCTTTGACTTCTGCGACACGGATCTCAACCTTGTCAAAGTCTTCGAACTTGATTTCATCCTTGTTTAGTTTGAGTTCAACTTCATCTGGATTCCATTCTTTTTCGACTGCTGGTTTGTTGCTTTCCATTTGTTCCTTGATATAGGCAATCTCTTCTTCCATGTCGAGACGTGGGAAGATTGGTGTTCCTTTGGCAACAACAGTCACACCTGCAGGGAAATCTGCCAAGCTCAAGTTTTCAAGGCTAGAAACTTCTGCTAGACCAAGTTGTGCCAATACAGCGCGACTAGTTCCCATCATAAATGGCTCAATCATGTGAGCTACGACACGAAGGCTGGCTGCCAAGTGGCTCATGACACTTGCCAATTGGTCACGGTGCTCTTCATCCTTAGCCAAGACCCATGGGGCTGTCTCATCGATGTATTTGTTGGTACGTGAGATAAGAGTCCATACTGCTTCAAGGGCACGTGGGTAGTCAACTGCTTCCATGTGTGTATGGTAGTCAGAGATAGATTGCTCTGCAACCTCAGCAAGAGCATTATCAAATTCAGTCACACCCTCTACATAGGCAGGAATTTGTCCATCAAAGTACTTGTTAATCATGGAAACTGTTCGGTTGAGGAGGTTTCCAAGGTCATTGGCTAATTCATAGTTGATACGGCCAACGTAGTCCTCAGGAGTAAAGGTTCCGTCTGAACCGACTGGAAGGCTACGCATGAGGTAGTATCGAAGTGGATCTAGTCCATAGCGCTCTATCAACATTTCAGGGTAAACGACATTCCCTTTTGACTTAGACATTTTACCGTCCTTCATGACAAACCAACCGTGGCCAATCAAACGATCTGGCAATTTTACATCCAACATCATGAGAAGGATTGGCCAGTAAATCGAGTGGAAGCGAAGGATGTCTTTTCCTACCATATGGAAGACTGTTCCGTTCCAGAACTTGTCAAAGTTAGCGTGTTCGTCTTGATCGTAGCCAAGAGCTGTCACATAGTTGAGCAGAGCATCAAACCAAACATAGACAACGTGTTTTGGATTTGATGGGACAGGCACACCCCATGTAAAGGTTGTACGAGAAACTGCCAAATCTTCCAAACCTGGCTCGATGAAGTTACGTAACATTTCGTTGAGGCGACCATCAGGAGTGATGAAGTCAGGATGAGATTTGAAAAATTCTACCAAGCGGT
>ERZ772807.1233-NODE-1233-length-14472-cov-6.036693_pt1 | contig 14472 bp, 10 predicted proteins | sample MGYA00511472_ERZ772807 | MGnify/ENA primary metagenome ERZ772807 (study PRJEB29015, sample SAMEA2737947) | human oral metagenome | biome: human oral; feature: human-associated habitat; material: dental | place: China | collected 2039 ...
TTCGGCAGGAATATTTTGAGCTGCTGGTTCTACTACTGGCGTTACCGGTTCAGACTCGATATTTGAAGGCTCCTGTTTAACCTCTTCAAGTTTTGGCTTGATAGGTTTTAGTTCAGGCTCAATTACTACCGGCTCTGGCTCAACAGCGATAGGTTCTGGTTCAATTATCTTTTTAGTTAGAATTTCAGGTTCTGAAAGTTTAACATTTGAAATTTCATTTTCATGAGCAGAAACACTTGAAGTATCAGGCTTCGAAGCTTTAGCGATAGGAATTTCAGGCTCGGTTTTAATGGCTACAGGAATTTCTTCTTCTACGCTTGGAATTTCAACCTTTTTAACAGACTCTTGCACCTTGGCGCTCGGTTTGATATCCGAAAGATCGATATCTATATCAGGAATTTCAATCTCGGCCTTAGGCGTCTCAACCTTAGCCTTTGGAATTTCTATTTTTGCAGGCTCAACCCTTACTTCTTCTTCCTCTTTTTTGATCTTAGGAAGCTCTATTTCGATATCAGAAAGATCAATGCTAGGAGTTTCGGCTTTAGGAGCCTGGGTCTGCGTCGCATGTGTTTTGAGCCCCACAAAATCATCAGGAATTTCCAAAGATATAGGTTCATCGATATTGGTCTGGGCATCCTTTGTGCTTGAAGGCTCTACCTTTGGCTTTTCTGCGTGTGGAATTACTATTTCAGGAATATCTATATTGATCTTTGGTGATTCAGGCTCTGTCTTTTCAATCTTAATATCACTCATAGGCTCGATATCTATAGGCTTAATGACCGGCTCTTCTGCTTTAGGGGCTTCTTTTTTGAGCTCTTGAGCAATACTAGACCTACTAACAGCCTCCTCTTTATGCGCAGAATGAGCCTCGGCATCATGCGTACGCCTTCTGCTTTGCAAGATAGCGCGTAGCTCGTCCGCCGACGAAGTAGTAGCATGTCGTAATTCATCGAGCTTGTTGATGATAGGTCTTTCTTTTACTACCGGCTCTTCCATAATCATTTCATCAGCGACGATAGGCTTTTCTACCTCGGCATCCAGCTTAATCTCATGCGTCTGTGGAGCAAAATCCGATCTACTTAGAGCAATTCCGGATTTTGAAATTTTATCTAGCGTCTTAACGAATTTAGTTAAATTAAAAGGCTCTGTGAGGGTAAAAATTTTAGAATTTGAAATACTAATACTTTGAAGCTCTTTTGGCTTAAGAGTTAAGATCGTAGGCATACTCAATATATCGCTAACCTCGCCGTAATTCTTAAATCTAGTGATAAGGGCGTCATATTTGTTATTATTTTGCGCTGAGCGGAACTGCGCGTTCGTATTAAATATCGAAATTTTACCGCCTAGCTTGCTGATATAGTTTTTAACGATATCATTATACATCGTATCGGCGCTATCAGCTAAAAGCGCGAAATTTAATCCTTTGATGCTTTCAAATACTGCGTCCGCATCAGTCTTTTGAGTCTCTTTAAAAGCAAGGGTGAAGTAAAATCTAGTACCCTTTCCTACGGTAGATTTAACCTGAAGCTTACCGCCCATCATTGCTACGTATTTCGACGAAATCGTAAGTCCAAGACCTGTTCCGCCGTATTTGCGCGTGATTGTAGAGTCAGCTTGAGAGAAGGCGTTAAATACATTTGCGAGCTTATCTTCAGAAATTCCAATGCCGGTATCTTCTACGCTAAACGTTACGATCGCCTCTCCCGGAGCTTTACTAGGCTCTCTTAAAATTTCGACCACGATAGTGCCGTGCTCAGGCGTAAATTTGACCGCATTTGACATGAGGTTGATAAGAACCTCTTTGATCTTCGTAATATCTCCGTATAGGTGGTGCACGAGTGTAGGATCGATGTAAAGCAAGATGTCGATATTCTTTTCGGCAGCCTTGGCGACGTAAATTTCAACCGCGCTTTCGAAATCTTGGATAGGATTAAATAAGATATCCTCAAGCTCGACCTTATTGCTTTCAATCTTGGATACATCCAAAATGTTATTAATGATCGTTAGAAGGTTTTCGGACGATTTTTCGATAGTATCAACGTAATCGCGCTTTTCCTCGTCCAAATCGGTATTTTTAAGAAGCTCCGTAAAGCCGATGATGCCGTTAAGCGGCGTCCTGATCTCGTGAGACATATTAGCTAAAAAGATCGATTTTGCCTTGTTGGCATCCTCCGCAGCGCCCTTTTGATACGCAATCAGATCGAGCGCATCCTCGATAAGCGAATACGCCTTGTTAACACCCTCACTAGTCCTAACGTCGATATGCTCGTGCTGATTCGTCAAATCGCCGATTCGGCTAAGCACGTTGCCGAGGTCGGTAACGTTCTGTCTTAAACGTCTTGTAATACCCAAGGCAAAAACGACCAAAATAGCCGCTAAAACCCATATGCCAAGAGCGATAAATAGGTTTCTTAGTCTTTGCGCTAGATAAGTATCGGCATGCATCGCAAGCTCAGCATTGATCTTTTCAGAAATTTCGCTTAGCTTTTTATATTTAAGTGTAGTAGAGGCAAACCACTCTTGAAAAGGCACGCTATAGTGTCCCTCGTCCGCTTCTTGCTGCAATGTGGCTGAAATTTTAGCAGTCTCTCTTAATGCGTTTTGAAATTCCTCTCCGTCTAGAATTTTTAAAATCGCAGCTCTAGCATCAGATTCCGGCAAGAAGTAGTAATTAGGAAGCGAACTAGATAGGTTGAAGCTAGCCCAAGTCCTTAGCTGCGCCTGATTCATCGCCTTACTACCGATGATGTATTCGATAATATAGTCGCGCTCCGATGCGGTGGCATCCATCGCCTCATAAGTATTAAGCAACGAAACCGTCCAAACGGTAATATTTGAGCTTACAAGACCCTCTCTTAGCACTCGTTGGATTGTTTTTACATCATCATCGAATTTTTGAAAATATGAGCTGAAAAGCTCACCGAAGCTTTTGCTTTGAGCATCGACATCCCTTCTTACCTGCGGAAGTTTGTCTAATAAACCGTCTATATCGGTCTCGGCAGCCAAAAGCTCGTCATTACCAGTGCCGTAAGCGAAAATATCAAAAATAGTCTTTTTTATGACGTTTTCACTGATATTTTTGCTTTCTTTATACTTTGCAAGCGCATCGTCGGTTTTTTTGCGTTGACCCGATAGAAGGGTTCCCATACCGGGGTTTCCCTCGCTACCCAAAAACGCCGAAGTGATACCGCGCTCTTTATCTACCTGCTCTACCAACGCCGCGAGATTGCTGTTTTTAGCAATTTGCTGCTGCAAAATTCCCACTCTGGCGTAATCCTGCAAAGAGATAAACAAGAAATATGATGCAAACGCGAAAATCAAAAGTAACGGGATACCGCTAACAAGTCTCAAAGCACTTGTAGTATTTAAATTCATACAAAATCCTTCAAAGCGCAGCTTACGCGACGTTAAATTTTATTCAACCGGAGAAACGAAGTCGCTTCCGTCACGCTAGGCGGAGACGATTTAGCCGTCCTGCAAAGTTAATGGGTGATTTTACTAAACAAATCTTTAAATATAGCTTTTTGCGTTAGGTTTTCGTTAATGATTGTTTAAAATTTTTTCCGCGGTTTGGATATTCGTAAGTGATCTGATCTCATCGAAACTCGCCGCATAAATGCTCTCAAAATCGCCGTAAAAGTCCAAAAGCTTCTTCAGACTTCCTTTGCTAACGCCTAAGCTTAGCAGCTTTGAGCTTTGCAGATCGAGTTTGCGTTTGCTTTTTTGGTGAAACGAGATCGCAAAGCGGTGCGCCTCATCGCGTAGGCGTTGAAAAAACTGCAATTTTTTATCGTCCGTTGGTAGCGAAAAAATCCCGCCCTTCGTGCAAATTTTATCTTTCGCAGCTCCCTTTGCGCGGTGAGCTTTGGCGTCAATTTTTTCTTTAGAGATAGCGATTATATCGACGTTTGCTCCGACGCTGCAGATTATTTCCTCTGCCAAGTTTAGCAGAGCCGTTCCGCCGTCGATGAGCCACAGATCGGGCGCTGCAAGCTCGTCAAATTTAAGCGCACGGCTAGTTAGATACTCGCGCATCTGATCGTAGTCGTTATTTGAGCTAAGGTGCTTGTGGCGGTAGTTTTGCTTATTAAACTCGCCGTCTTGAAAGCTTATCATAGCCCCCACGGGCGCGGCGCCGAACATATGCGAATTGTCGAAAACTTCGATATTTACGGGCAAATTCGTAAGATTAAAATAATCCTTCAGCTCCTGCAAAAATGCATAATCGTGTGTTTTTAGATGCTTTTTGATATTGATCTCGCAGTTTTGGTATGCAATCTCGCAAATTTTACGCTTCTCGCCGATTTTCGGCGCGTAAATTTTAAAGGCTCTTTCGTGCCGCTTGGATAAAATTTCGCATACCAGATCCGCATCGTCAAACTCGTCGTAAACGTAAATTTTAGCGCACGCCACGGGAGCCGCGGCCGGGAAGGCGCTTAAGATCATCTGCTTGTAGGCGTTTGCGATATCATCGGCGCTTGGGGCTTTGCAGTTAATTATATGCGAGCTTGAGGCTGAAATTTTACCCTCGCGTATGCTAAAATGCACGGCGCAGACGAGCCCGTCGCGTGCGGCAATCGCAAAGACCTCGAAATCATCGAGCTTTGCCAGATCGACCTCAACCTTTACGTTCATCTGCTTTAAAATTTCGATCTTATCGCGGATCTGCGCGGCTTCCTCGAAATTTTCGCTCTGCGCTAGCCGCGCCATCCGATCCTGAAGCTGCGGCACCATTTTTTGCGGATTTTTCAGAGCCGCAAGCGCGCTTTGCACGATACGCGCGTAATCCTGCTTTGAAATTTTATCCTCGCACGGAGCGGCGCAGCGCCCGATCTGATGGAACAAACAGGCCTTTTTGCCCTTGACGCAATTTTTCTTCTGCACGAGCGGAAACTGCATGTAAAGCGTCTGTAAAATTTCCTTCGCGCCGTGAAAATAGGGGCCGAAATATCTGATGTTTCTGCCCTTTACGATCTTTCGCGTGATCTCAAAGCGCGGGAAATCGTCGTCTAAATTTACGTAGATATATGGATAAGTCTTATCGTCACGCAGCAGGATGTTGTATTTGGGCTTAAGCTGCTTGATGAAGGAATTCTCTAGTATCAGCGCGTCGCTCTCGCTGGGCGTTACGATGTATTCTAAATGTGCCGCCTCGCTTATCATCTTGGCGATGCGCGCGCTTAAGCGCGGGCTCGGCGCGAGAGCGGGTGTGAAAGAAAAGTAGCTTTTGACGCGATTTTTTAAAATTTTTGCCTTGCCGACGTATAGCAGCTTGCCCGCGGCGTCGAAGTATTGATACACGCCCGGCGCGGCAGGCAGGCTCTTAATCTCCTCTATTAGCAAGGATCAACCCTCTTATCTCTTCAAAAATTTTATAAATTTGCGGATCTTGGATTTTGTTTTTGAATCCTCCGTTCGAGCGCTCGGGCGAGAAAATTTCGCTGCTTCGGCGCATACTCATTTTAAAGGCTTGCGCGCGTTTTTTGTTCATCACCCTGCTTGCGACGAAAATTTTAACCTCGCGCACGCCGCAAAGCTCCGCCGTCTCTCTAGCGGCTACGAAGCGCTTTAATACGTCTTTTATTAAATTTATATTACTATCGCGTTTTAGTTCGCAAAGCCCCGCCGGGTGCTTCGCGGCTATCATCAAAATGCCATCTTTGACGTAGATGAAAGCGATCAGCCTTTGCCAACTAAGCGGCAAAATCGCCAGAAACTCGCCTCTTTCTCGCATCTTGGCATATAAAGGATCTTTTCTGATATGAGCGATTATTTCTCTTGCATTTTCCATAGACGGATTTTAGCATTTTTTATCTTAGTTTTGCTTAGCGGCTGCGGATACAAAGCGCCGCCATTTTACTCGGACGCAGATGAGCAAACCGCGAACGCAGAGGCATCCGCCGCAGATGGTAACAAAACAAACGACACGAAAGGCGGCGTTAGAATTTTACGCGATAAATAGCCTACTTTTAGCTTTGCTTTGTTATACTTTTAAAAATTTTTACAAAGGAATTTCATGCAAACGGCAGACATTTTAGTGCTGGACTTCGGCTCTCAATACACCCAGCTGATCGCTAGGCGCTTGCGCGAACAAGGCGTTTACACCGAGCTGATCGCATACGACGCACCGATCGATAAGATAAAAGCAAAAAACCCTAAAGGCCTTATTTTAAGCGGCGGACCCGCTAGCGTTTACGCCAAGGATGCGTATTTTTGCGACGATAGAATTTTTGAGCTTGGAATTCCAATTTTAGGTATCTGCTACGGCATGCAGCTCATCGCGCATAAATTTGGCGCCAGCGTCGTGCCTGCGGGTAAAAAAGAGTATGGCAAAGCCTCTTTGAAACTGCTTCGCGCTAGCAAGCTATTTGGCGGCGTGGAGGATAACTCGATCGTTTGGATGAGCCACTCGGACAAGGTCGAGAGCCTGCCGGAGGGCTTTGAGGTGATGGCAAGCTCGGATGAAAGTGAGTGGTGCGTATTCGGCGACGAGACCCGTAAAATTTATGCGCTGCAGTTTCACCCCGAGGTCTGCCACAGCGAGTTCGGCGATAGAATTTTAAAAAATTTTGCCAAAGAGATCTGCGGAATAACCAGCACTTGGAATATGGGTAGCTTCGCCAAAGAGCAGATGATCAAAATAAAAGAACGCGTAGGCGGCGCCAAAGTGCTTTGCGCGGTAAGCGGCGGCGTGGATAGCTCGGTCGTAGCGGCGCTTTTGGCGCATGCGGTGCCGCAGAGCCTAATAGCGGTTTTCGTCGATAACGGACTACTCCGCACTGGCGAGCGCAAGGCGGTAGAGGAGATGTTTAGACTAAAACTCGGCGTGAGCTTAGACGTGATCGATGCTAGCGAGCTATTTTTAAGCAGGCTAAAAGGGGTGGTCGATCCGGAGCAAAAACGCAAAATCATCGGCGCGACCTTCATTGAGGTTTTCAGCAAAGAAGCGGCAAAACACAAAAACGTAAAATTTCTAGCCCAAGGCACGCTCTACACCGACATCATCGAAAGCTCGGTCGCAGGCTCAAGCAAGACGATCAAAAGCCACCACAACGTAGGCGGACTGCCTAAGGATATGAAATTTAAACTGATCGAGCCTCTGCGCGAAATTTTTAAAGACGAAGTGCGCCAGCTAGGACTCGAGCTAGGCCTTTCGCGCGAAGTCGTTTTCCGCCATCCATTCCCTGGCCCGGGCCTTGCGATCCGCATAATGGGCGAGGTAAATACGCCGAGCCTCGAGCTGCTGCGCAAAGCCGACGTGATCCTACGCGACGAGCTAAAATCAAGCGGCTGGTACAACAAAACGTGGCAGGCGTTTTGCGTACTGCTAAACGTGCACTCCGTGGGCGTCATGGGCGATAACCGCACCTACGAAAACGCCGTGTGCATACGCGTAGTGGATGCTAGCGACGGTATGACGGCTAGCTTCTCGCGCCTGCCTTACGATCTGCTAGAAAACGTCTCTCGCCGCATCATAAACGAAGTAGACGGCATCAACCGCGTAGTTTACGACATATCTAGCAAACCGCCCGCAACGATAGAGTGGGAGTAAGATGAAACAAATCTGCATCATTTTAGCGCATCCTTACGAGAGAAGTCTAAATGCGGCTATTGCAAACGTAGCGGTAGAAAAGCTGGAAAATAGCGGCTACGAGGTTAAATTTCACGATCTATATAAGGAGAAATTTAATCCGGTCCTTAATGGTGCTGAGCTCGTGAGCGACGAAAGCGATGACGAGCTGTTAAAAGTGCATCAAAAAGACATCACAAACGCCCACGGCATCGTGATTGTCCATCCGAACTGGTGGGGCGAGCCGCCAGCCATCCTCAAGGGCTGGATTGACCGCGTGCTAAGGCAGAGAGTAGCCTACGATTTTGCGCCGGGCGATAACGGCGGCGGGCTTCCGATAGGACTTTTAAAGGCTAAAGCCGCCGTAGTTTTCAACACCTCCAATACCCCCGAGACCAGAGAAAACGAGATATTCGGCGATCCGTTGGAAAAAATTTGGAAAAGCTGCATTTTTGATTTTTGCGGCGTGAAAACCTTTGAGCGGCTGATGTTTAGAGTGGTCGCGGATAGCGACGAGGTCGAGCGAAAGGTCTGGTTAGAGCAGGTAGCGCAGACGCTGGATAGGTACTTTCCGAAGCAGATATCGCTTTAAATTTAAAAATGCGCTGCTCGCAAAATCCGCGTGGCGTAGAATTTTGATTGTCTATTTTAAACAAATGCGCGCCTAATTCGCTCGCACATTTGGCGCAAAATCTATGAAATTTAGGAGGCAATTATGCTTAGATTAATCGCCGTGATGGCGATTTTAGCGGCTCTTATATACTTCGTGATGGGAGGCAGCGGCAAAAAGACGATCAAGGATTATAAAAATTTCAGCCGCGAGGAGCTGGAGACTTTATGCCTCGAAAAGAACGACAAGATCGCCTGCCAGCGTATCGCCGTGGACTATATCAAAGAAAATAAACCGAAAAAATGATCTAAATTTGCGAGGCTAATTTTGCGGTTTCGCTCAAACAGCGCGCGGTTAAATTTCTTTCTAGCCCGGTCCAAACGCTGCGCGGATAAATTTGCCCGCAAAGCACGGCCGAAATGCCGATTTGATAGGTACCGAGCACCGCGCAAATAGCGTAAATTTAAAAGCAATAATTCAAGTATTAGCATGCGCGCCGATAAAACCGCTAGCGCAAATTAAAAGCAATAAATCGTGCTGTGTTCTTTGCGCGCAGACAGAAGGAGCGACGGATGAAAATTTTATGGCAAAGTAGGCTTCAAAACAGACTTCGCGATATCGGCGAAAACGTCCTAATAAAGGGCGATCACGCAGTTTACGCAGGCGATAACGACGAGCAAAAGCAGATGAAGCTTAGAAAATTCTCGCTCGCAAGCGGCGAGCAGCTAGCCGGCGCGCCTTTCCGCGATTTTACCCGCACTGCGACCTTTGACGATGACGGCCGCACGCTCGTAGTTTTGGGCTTTATTGACACGATTTATAAATTTAACGCCGCGGATCTCGCGCTCATCTCAAAGCACAAAAAGGGCGTGCTAAAATACGGCAACTTTATCGCGCTAAGTAGCAAGGATGGCGATAAAAAGGCTATTACGGCGACCGATGACACGCTTTTTATTTACGATTTTGAGACGCAGACGGGCACGCGAAAGCGATTAAAGGGCTGCGCGGCAATTTTTAAGCAAGATGAGCTAAATTTCTTGATTTTTACGCGCTCGGGTCAAATTTACGGCTTAAATTTGAGCGGTTGCAAACTTAAAATTATCGCTAAAGCTTGCCCTATGATGCAGGTGCAGCGCGCGGGCGGCGGATACTGCATTCGCGTGGGCGAAGCGGGCGAAAACGGCGAAATAGAGGGTGCTAACGAGCTTGTTTTTACGGACGCAAATTTTAACGTTAAATTCCGCGTGAAGCTGGACTTTGATTTCGATAAATTCGAGCTTGCGGCAGATGGACTGGACGGCTGGCGCGGGCACTTTATAAACGAGCCGAATGAGCTGAGGGTTCTTGATATTGTGCGTAGCGAGGCGGGCGACCTCGAGAGCGGCGAGCACGACGGCTCGGGCAAATTTGCGCACGATAAAGCCGAGGAATTTAGATGTGACGAAGCGGACGAATTTAATCGCGGCGGCTCGGGCGAATTTACGCAGGGCAAGGCGAGCAAATCCGGATGCGAAGCGACGGATAAATTTGAGTACGATGAGCCTTTTAAATTTAAACTCGGCGAGCAGGTCCAATACCTCGCGACAAAGCCTATTTTGACGCATAAATTTAAACAAAAGGGCGCGAGAATTTTAGGCGTCGTTACGGCTGCTTCTTGCCGGGCTGCGAGCGCAAAATACGAAGCGGAGCAAAAGTGCGCATTTGCTGATCAAAATTTAGCGCCCAGAGGCGACCGCGGCATCGAAAACCTTGAATATTCACTTCTCGCTCCCGGTAAAAATGAAAAACGCAGGCATCGCACGCCCGAGCGCGCCCTCGATCTCGTACTAGTCGACAACGCTTACGACGAGGACGCGGAGCAAATTTTAACCTGCTATGAGATCTAAGCCATAGTCCAAGCACACCCATATTCCTGATTTAAAATTTGCAGCTATGATTTAACGCCTTTAATTAAAGCAGGTTTGCTAAAAATTTTATATAGAATTCTATCAAGACGCGGAAATACCCGTTTAAAAATTCTACAACATGAAGGCGAGACCATTGCAAAAAATCGCGACTAGCGATAAGTACGGCGCGACGGCAAGGACAAATCTTAACGCCTTGGCTATGAGTAAATTTAAAGCGCAATCTCAAAGAGATACGCGCAAAATTTGATCCCTAGCAGCGGGCTAAATTTCATGACTCGCGCGCCCGCACCCTATCAAATTTAAAATTTCAAATCCGCGGCGAAATTCCGTGATATGACGGCAAAGCGTCGCGGGCCGGCGATTTGTACGGCGCGACCGCGCCCTTTCGCCGCTATCAGCACTTGACGTTTTTTGCCTTGCTATCTTGCATCGCGCGGAAAAATTCCGCCCTGCTTAGCGGGATTTCGTCCGGATGAGCGCTTCTGAAATGGCGCAGATAGCCCTCGTAATCGCCGAGCCCGATGAGCGGCGCAAGCGCGGCATCCGCGCGCGCCAAAAACCTCGCCACGGCCTTCGGGGCTGCGAGCGGATTAAATTTAAACTTTTTCATAAACGCCCCTATCTACGTACTCGCTTTCCGCCAGCTTGAAATATCCCTCACTCGCGCCGCCTTTTGAAATTTTAAGGCACATCCTTATCGTTTGGGCGATGACTATGATCGTAACGACGACGAAAAGAGCGCATAGCACGGCGTCGATGACGTTATTTCTGATGATAGCCTGCGCCTTTTCGATCGCGGCAGGATCGCTTAGGCCGGCAAGCTTGGCGGCGGTATTTTGCGCGATAGCCACGTGGCTTACCGCGTCGTGCACGCGCTCGCCGTTAGCCGGCATCAGCTTTAAGATCGCCGCATAAAGCGTGGTTATAAGCACCCAAATCGCAGGAGCGATCGTGACGAAGGCGTATTTTTGCTTACCCATTTTAAAAAGCACCACCGTCGCAAGCAGCAGCGCGATGCCCGCGAGCATCTGATTGGACGCGCCGAAAAGCGGCCACAGCGTGTAAATTCCGCCCATAGGATCGGTAACGCCGCTGTAGAGCAGATAGCCCCAGCCCGCCACGCAGATCAGCGTCGCAATGATGCCGTAGAGGAAATTTTTGGTATCGGAAAACGGCTTATAGACGTTGCCTAAAATTTCTTGCACCATAAAGCGCCCCGTGCGCGTGCCCGCATCGACCGCGGTCAGAATAAACAGCGCCTCAAACAAGATCGCGAAATGGTACCAAAACGCCATCAGCTCCTTGCCGCCGATGATCTGATGCAGCAGCATCGTTAGCCCCATCGCAAAGGTAGGAGCGCCGCCCGTGCGGCTCATCATCGTGGTTTCGCCGACGTTTGAAGCCAAGGCGCCGATCTGCTCGGGCGTAATGCTAAATCCGATAGAGTTTATATACGCCGCGGCGCTTACCGCGTCTTTGCCGAGTACCGCAGCTGGCGAGTTGATAGCGAAGTATTCGCCCGGGCTTAGGATGCACGCCGCTACGAGCGCCATTACGCCCACGAGACTCTCCATAAGCATCGAGCCATAGCCGATGAAAAGAGCATGGGTTTCGCGCTCGAGCATCTTCGGCGTCGTGCCGCTGGAGATCAGCGCATGAAAGCCCGAGATCGCGCCGCATGCGATAGTGATAAACAAAAACGGAAATATCGGGCCTGCAAAAACGGGACCCGTGCCGTCGATAAATTTCGTCGTAGCGGGCATTTTAAGCTCGGGCGCGACAAAGATTATCGCGACCGCCATGCCGATGATGACGCCGAGCTTAAGGAAGGTGCTTAGATAATCGCGCGGCGCGAGCAGCAGCCACACTGGCAAAATCGCCGCGATAAAGCCGTAGCCGATCGTAAGAAGCGCGAGCGTCTCGCCCTTTAGCGAAAAAAGATCGTGCCAGTACGGATCGATCGAGACGTAATGCCCACCCCAAAGCGCAAGCATCAGCAAAACAAAGCCGATGATCGATGCCTCGCTGACCTTGCCCGGGCGCAAGAACCTCATGTAAATTCCCATAAATATGGCGATCGGTATCGTCATCGCGATCGTAAAAAGCCCCCACGGCGAGTTTGCAAGCGCCTTTACGACGACCATCGCCAAAATCGCCACGATGATCAGCATGATGAAAAAAATCCCGATCATCGCGATGCCGCCCGTGAGCTTACCCATCTCCTCTTTGATCATCTCGCCGAGGCTCTTGCCGCCGCGTCGCGTAGATAGCACGAGCACGATGAAATCATGCACCGCGCCTGCGAGCACGACGCCTACCAAAAGCCAAATAGTGCCGGGCAGATAACCCATCTGTGCGGCCACTACGGGACCTACGAGCGGTCCGGCGCCTGCGATAGCGGCAAAATGGTGCCCGAAAAGGACGTATTTGTTTGTAGGGACGTAATCTCGTCCGTCGTTTCGGATCACCGCAGGAGTTGCGCGGCGATCGTCCAGCTCGAATACTCGATACGCGATAAAGCGCCCGTAGAAGGTGTATCCGATCAGATAGATGCACGCGCTGGCTACTACGAGCCAGACGGCGCTGATGCTCTCGCCCTTATTTAGCGCAAGTACGCCGAAACACCACGCCCCTATGACGGCGACCGCCGCCCAAAGGATCTTTTGCCAAAATTTCATGCTCACTCCTTAAAACTTAGCGAGCGGCTTTGGCGCAGTTTGTCGTTTAATAAAACGGCTTGCGCCTTTAAAGCGGGGCTCGTTAAATAAAATTTAGTGCGTATTTTATCGGCGTTTTTATAATTTAAAGCTGAATCGCGAAATTAAAAAGAGCTCTTTCGACGTTTAAATTTAACGCCTAAATTTTGAATTTCAAATTTAAATAGGCGGCTTGGAGACGCGCGAAATTTTAACATTTAATCGCCCTAAATTTAACTCCGTAGCTCTTAGCCGTTACGGAATTTATCGCGGTTTAAGAAATCAAGCGATAAAATCCCATGATAACGATTTTAATTTCTTAATAAAAATAGAGAATACTTTTAGGAGGAAATTTATGCCGGATCAGGTGTGTGGCTACGTACTTTTTCGCGCTGATATCAAAAGCTATGTAAGCTGCAAAAACGACGATGCGAGCCGCGAGAATTTCATAAATTCCGCGCGTATAAATTCCTGGCACCATTTAAATTTTAAAAATATCTGCCGCGACGAAATCTGCGCGTATAGTTCGCCTGGTGGGCTATGAGCTTTAAATTTTATCTCTTTCTAAGCGCAACTTTCGTCTTGCTTGCTTTAGTAGCCGTAAGTAGCGGCGGAGCGAGCATTTCGCTGGGCGACGTAGTGAAATTTTTCACCTTCGGCGAGATAGACGAGACCAAGCAGCTCATCTTGCTGCAAATGCGCCTGCCGCGCCTCGTGCTTGGAATTTTAATAGGTGCGCTGCTGGCAACTTCCGGCGTAGTGGTGCAAAGCGTGTTTTTAAACCCGCTTGCAGATCCCTACATCATCGGCATCGCCTCGGCAGCGACTTTCGGCGCGGTCATAGCCTACCTGCTGGGGCTTAGCGACGTTTTTTACGGAATTTTCGCGTTTTTGGCCGCCAGCGGGCTTTCACTCGTGATCTTTAAGCTCGCAGCCCATACCCGCTCGATCTCTACTCTGCTGATCGTAGGCATCGCCGTATCGTCATTTTTGGGCGCATTTACATCCTTCGCGGTCTATCTAATCGGAGAGGATAGTTTTAGGATTACGGCGTGGATGATGGGCTATCTAGGCGGCGCAAACTGGCAAAAGATCGCGCTTTTGCTGCCGCCGCTGCTGTTTTGCATGGCGTATTTTTACGCGAAGCGCCACGAGCTAAATATCATCTTAAACGGCGACGAGGAGGCTAAATCGCTAGGACTCAACGTCGAGAGGTCCAAAAAGAGCCTGCTCATCGTCTCCTCGCTCATCATCGGCTTTTCGGTCGCATTTACGGGGATGATAGGCTTCGTGGGGCTCATCATTCCGCACACGCTTCGCATGGCGCTTCATACGGCGAGCAACGCCGTGCTGATCCCCGCTAGCGCGCTTACCGGCGGAGTTTTTTTGGTTTTTTGCGACGTAATCGCTAAAAACGCCCTTTCGCCGGTAGAAATTCCGATCGGCGTGGTGACTTCGTTTTTCGGCGCGCCCTTTTTTCTATACCTAGCGTTTAGGAAGCATGCATGAAAATTTCGGCGCTAAACTTCAGCTACGGCAAGCGGGCGATCTTGCGAGGCATCGAGTTAAATTTAAAGCGGGGAAAATTTTACGGGATTTTGGGTCCTAACGGCTGCGGCAAAAGCACCTTGCTAAAAAACATATTGCAAATTTTAAAGCCCGCAAGCGGGATCATCGAAATAAACGGCA
>ERZ772807.1242-NODE-1242-length-14408-cov-14.626071_pt1 | contig 14408 bp, 6 predicted proteins | sample MGYA00511472_ERZ772807 | MGnify/ENA primary metagenome ERZ772807 (study PRJEB29015, sample SAMEA2737947) | human oral metagenome | biome: human oral; feature: human-associated habitat; material: dental | place: China | collected 2039 ...
GACCGTCCACACCTCCGTGCCGGTGAAGGGGCTGATCTGCTTGACGGTCCCGTCGTCCATGCGGGTTAGCGGCGCGGGGCCTGGAGAATAGGGCATGAGCATGAGGCTATTGTGGCGCAGATGACGGTGGAGCGCTCGGTCACCGTGCCGCGAGATGGGCGTTCTCAGGTGAGTCGCGAGTCGCGAGTCCGGCGACGCCGCCGTCCGGCTCGCGCCGGCATGCCCGGCTCGGCGTCTGTCGTGGGGGAGGGGGCTGGCGGATGCGGGGCGCTCGCCCGCCGTGGGCCTCCCCGACGTCGTGGGCCGCCCGACTTACTGAGAGGCGGTTGCCGCCGCCGACGTCGCCGCCACCACGGCTATGGTCGTGGCGTTGATGGCGTCCTGAATGGCGCGGGCAACGGCGTCTCCGGAGGCATTGGCCGGGCGCAGCGCCGTGATGGCGCGCTTGAGCTCTCCGCCCCTCATGCCCGTCTCGGTCGTCGGCAGGATCTTGGAGGCGAGTCCCATGCTCTGGAGAATGCCCAGCAGGGCGAGGTCGGCGTGGACCGCGGGACGCTCACCGTGCAGGACGGCGTACAGGCGCTCCCGGGTGTCGTGCTCGGGGCCCGCGTCGAGGGTCGGGTACCGGGAGCTGAGGCCGAAGAGGCCGCCGCTGGTGCGCTCGATGACGCCGATCGCCTGAAGCCGGGCGGCGATGGCGTCGCGGGGCTTGATCCTGCCCCAGCTGATGAGCGACAGGAGCCTCTTGCCGTTCCTGATGGGCAGGACGGCGAGGGCGTCGTCGAGGGCGGCGAATCCGGTGGGAGAGGTGTCCAGAACGGTCATGCGCGGGCGCTTGTCGGCACTGAGCTCGATTCTTCCTGCTATGACGAGATCGAGCAGTACGGCTCCGCGCAGTCCGAGCTGATCGTTCCCGCCCCAGGATTCGGGGGCGCCGGAGTCCTTGGTCAGGAGCAGGAACAGTTCTTCGCAGATCAACATGATCTCAGGGTAGAGGTGGAAGCCCGTCGCGGGCCTCCTGCGCGGGGACGAGGCGCCCCCATCTGCGAGGCGGACTTTTCCGCGCGAGTCGGACGACGCCGTCGTCCGACTCGGGCCGGAATGCCTCGCGCCGGAATGCCTCGCGCCGGAATGCCTCGCGCCGGAATGCCCGACTCGGCGGGCCGGCTCCGAGAATCATGTCTGCGGCAGTTGCTTGTAGCGCCGAGCGCACTCCTCGCACTCGGGGCGCTCGGCGGGATCTGTCCTGGTAATGAAATAGACCCCCGCACAGTGATCGGACTGCGGCTCCGTTGACGCAGGCGTCTCCGATGCCACGGCGGTTGACCCGATGGGCGACTCGTCCCGGGGAGGACTTCATCAGTCGGTGGTCCTGCGAGGCGCTGCGCAGCTGTGTGATGTGACGTGCGCAGTGTCCTGGCTCTTCCATCGTCGAGTAGATTCCTCCGCCGAGAGCCCAGTTCTGCTCGGGAGGTGCGACGCTGATGGGAAAGCGCCATTGCTGCTCCAATTATTCGTAGAAGTCCTCGTGATCCCGGTGGTCGCCTGTGGCGAGACCGGCGGCTGCCACTCACGTCACTCCGTCTGAGTCCCACCGCACTCCAGCGCGCCACTGACTGGCGCTACCTCGATCAGGTTCTTCGTGTTGTGAAGGTGTGGTGGGTGGGGTGCGTGCGGTTGCTCGGGGCTTTTCTCGTCGGGGTCGTCGGGGTGCTGGTTGGCGGCCCCGGCGCGGGAGCAGGTCTCGGCAGTATTCGCGGGTCGGCGATCACGGGTGCCGCTGGCGGTCCTGGCGCGGGAGCGGGCTCGGGTCTCGGGCCCGCGTCGTTCCGCTGGTGGGGTCGTTCGTCGTCGTGCCCTTGGAGGGCGCTGGCCTGCGTCGTACCGTCTGCCGGCGGGGGTCCGTCCCGGCGGACGGGTGTCCGATTCTGCTGCAAGGGTCCGGTTTCGGCCGGAACGCGCAGGAGGAGTCGTTGATGTTCCGGGTTCTTCTCCGCTGTCGATACCGGTAGGCGGCTTCTTTGCAACAGGCCCGGGCGCGCCCCTGCGCGAATGAGTCTCGGAGGTCCCGGGTGCTCGTCGCGCGTTGTTTGCGGGTGCGCGCATTGGCGTCGGCATGGGTTCTGCTGCGTTCCGCGGGTCCCGCAGTCCTGCGCTGCTGGTCCGCGCGCCGTGCGCCGTCGGCCTGTGGAGCCCGGGGCGCCGGGGAGTGTATGCCGCTTCGTCGCTGTGCGTCATCGGTCCCGCGCGGTCGTACGTAAAGCCGCGTGGTCGTACCCCCGGCGCGCGCGGTCGTACGTAAAGCCGCGCGGTCGTACCTTAGAGGGTCTTTAAGGTACGACCGCGCGCCTTCGGGTACGACCGCGCGCTCCCGGGTACGACCGCGCAGGACCCCGGGACACCGAACCGCCGGCCCCCGCCCGCCCCGACCGCACCCTCACACACGAAGGACCGGAGAACCTCCCCAGTCCGAGAACCACCCACTCCATTCCATTCGCCCATCTCTCCGAGAGCTCGGTGAGCAGTCTCAGGGTTGGGCGGGCAGCAGGGTCGTGACGCACGCATACATTGCGCGACACGGTGCCGACGCCGACTTCGGTGCCGGGCCCGGGCCTCGGAGGAGGAGGTCAGAGTTCTGCGGCGAGCCCGTCGACGGCGCCTCGGCGGATCGTCTGAGCGCCGGCGAAGCGCTCGGCGAGTGCGCGGCGCTCCTCCTGGCGGTGACGCTCGAAGGCGACGGCGTCGCGCCCGGCGATGCGACGGTCGCGTCCGACGCGGTGGGATGGGATCCTCCCGGAGTCGAGGAACTTGTACGGGTGAGTTCGACTCATTCGTAGGCGTTGTGCCACTTGGGCCGGCGTGTAGTCGGCGTCGATATCGAGCAGGGCGACGCTGCTGCCGGAGGCGAGCGAGCCCGTGAGCGCGACGTCGTGACGGGCGAGGGCGCTGAGCGGCTCGCCAGGTCCTTCCGATCCCGGTGCGCGGTCGATCGGAGCCGTCGTCGTCCACGGCTCTTCCCCGTTCCCCCGGCCCTGCTGTTCCTCTCGATCCCTTCGATCCCCCGGCATCTCGGCCCTTGACGATCCGCGGCATTCTTCCCCCGGCCCCGGCGCCGATGCCCCGCTCGACCGGCGGAGCCGGCGCGGATGATGGAGGTGCGCAAAGGCGGGTTCCTCATTCCCTCCCGACCGGCGGGGGCTGACGGGACGGGGCGCCGAGGCGCGGCGTGCGGTCGGGGCGGGAGGGTGAGCGGGACGATGTGAGACGAAAGACCCTGGCGGCCGCCTGCGCGCCGGTGATCCGACGGCGGGGATCCTCGATATTTCGTCCGCGCCTCATCCACGTGGTGGACGTCGCCCGGGGTCCGGACACATAATTATCACGGGTCGCTTGAAGTGTCTCACAAGCGACTCCCAAGGTATTACACCGAAGGAACCTGACTGAGGCAGTCGAGACCCCGGCGCCGGTTGCACCCGTGTATGCGAGTGACACCACGTCGGGGTCTTGGTGTGTGCGGCATGCGCGGCATGCGACCTGGGCCGGCTGCGCGCGCTGAATACGCTTGCTTCCGTGCGTGCTAGGGTCGGCTTCCGAGGGACGTTCCGGCTCGGCCGGGCGAGGAGGGCGATTGATGTCGGTGCCGTCTGAGACTCTGGACGGCATGGATATCGAGACCGTCCCCTCCCTGGTGTCCCTGGCCCTCGCGCTCGGCGCCGAGGACGCCGGCGATCTGAGCGCCGCCGAGAAGTGGTTGGTCGACGAGGCGCACGGCGCCCGGACGACTGCGGCGCTCGTTCGCGGGGTGCGTGGGATGATCAGGCGGGGCGAGGACCCGCTGGGGGACGCCTACTGCACGATCCGCTCCCCCGAGGAGCGCCGTCCGCTCGGCCAGACCTACACGCCGCGCCCGATTATCGAGGCGATGCTGCGGTGGGCCTCGGACCACGGAGACCCGGTCCGCGTCGTCGATCCCGGTGCGGGGTCGGGGCGCTATCTGGTGGCGGCCGGCGAGCGCTTCCCCGGGGCCGCCCTCCATGGCGCGGATATCGACCCGCTCGCCGCGCTGATGCTGCGCGCCAACCTCGCGGCGGCCGGCCTGGCGGACCGCGCCCGCGTGCATGTCGGCGACTACCGCGCGCTGAGCCTTCCCCCGGTCGATGGTCCGACTCTGTTCGTGGGGAACCCGCCGTACGTCCGTCACCACCGGATCGCCCCCGAGTGGAAGACGTGGCTCCTGGAGACGGCGCGCCGGCGCGGCCTGGACGCGAGCGCTCTCGCCGGGCTGCACGTCCACTTCTTCCTCGCCACCGCCGAGTACGGCCGCAACGGCGACTACGGCGCCTTCATCACCTCCTCGGAGTGGCTGGACGTCAACTACGGCGGGCTCGTGCGGCAGCTGCTGCTGGACGGCCTCGGGGGTCAGTCGCTCCACGTCCTGGCCCCTGAGGCCCCGCTGTTCTCGGACGCGACGACGACGAGCGCGATCACGTGCTTCCGCATCGGCGAGACGCCGTCGACGATGAGGATCCGCCGTGTCGAGTCCCTCTCGGATCTGGGCCGTCTCGCCGGAGGGCGAAGCGTGTCCCGGCAGCGCCTGGCCGGCACGACTCGCTGGTCCGTCCTCACGCGCGAGACCCCGAGGCTTCGGGAGGGGTACGTCGAGCTCGGCGAGCTGTGCCGGGTCCACCGCGGGACGGTCACGGGGGCCAATGCCGTGTGGGTCAGGCGCGATGCGAGCCCGGATCTGCCCGAGCGGGTGCTCTTCCCGAGCATCACCAAGGCCCGTGAGCTCTTCGGCGCCGGGGCGCGTCTCGGCAGCCTGGAGGCGCTCCGTCGCGTGGTGGACCTGCCGGTGGATCTCGACGTCCTCGACGACGACGAGCGCGAGCAGGTCGACCGGTTCCTGCGCGAGGCCCGGGCCAGGGGCGTTCACGAGGGCTACATCGCCTCCAATCGCAGGGCGTGGTGGAGCGTGGGCCTGCGGGCGGCCGCTCCGATCCTGGCCACCTACATGGCTCGTCGTCCCCCGGCGTTCGTGCGCAACGACGCCGGTGCCCGGCACATCAACATCGCTCACGGCCTCTACCCGCGTGAGAGGATGAGCGATGTGCTCCTGGATCGTCTCGCCGACCGGCTGCGGGCGGAGGTCACGCTCGCCCAGGGGCGGACGTATGCGGGCGGACTGGTGAAGTTCGAGCCCAGGGAGATGGAGCGCATCCCGGTGCCCGGTCCGGACATGCTGGCCGAGGGGGCGTAGACGATGGCGCTGAGCCCTCCGAGGTGGACCGAGCAGGATTTCGAGAGGGATGCCGCCGAGGCGATCCTCCACTTCCGTCAGACGCGAATGCACGAGCCCCTGGAGGCCTACCTCGACCACTTCGAGAAGTACCGGCGTCAGGTGGAGTCCCTCATCGAGGAGACCGCGGATCTCACCGACCTCACCGGCTTCACCGACCCCACCGGACGTGTCCGGCTCGACGATCGGGCGGTTGAGCTCCTGACGGGCCCCGAGCGGTTGACCACCATCCGCTACCTGGCCTCCCCGGCGATCAGCGAGGACGACGTGAAGGTGCTCGCCGATGCCGTGCTGAGCCCCAAGCGTCTGCGGGCCGACCCGGGGATGGCGCGACGCGTGATCGGGACGGTTCTCCTGGGCCTCGACCGCGAGCGGTTCCCGTGGGTGGGCGAGGATCGTGATCCCACGGAGGCGGAGAGGCGGACCGCCGTCGTCGCCACGGCCGCGCTCATCGCGACCCAGAAGGTTCAGACGGGCAGGCGCAACGAGGCCAAGAAGACCCAGGAGGGCGCTGTTGCCGGGGCACTGCGCGCCGCGGGGCTCACCGAGGTTCCGCCCCGGACGATCGCGAACATGTCGCACGTCCCCGGACGCGGTGAGTTCTGCGCCGAGACGCTGTTCGGGAGCCGCAAGGCGGATCTCGTCGTGCGCCTCTGGGACGGGCGTGTCATGCCGACGGAGTGCAAGGTCTCGAACTCCTCGACCAATTCCGTGAAGCGCCTCAACAATGACGCGGCGGTGAAGGCGAAGACCTGGATCCAGGAGTTCGGGACCATGACCTGCGTCCCCGCAGCGGTCCTGTCGGGCGTCTTCAAGGTCCGCAACCTCGTCGCGGCCCAGTCCGATGGCCTCGTCCTGTTCTGGGCCCACGGGCTGGAGGAGATGGTCACCTTCGTCGAGGGCACGAGGGAGGATGGGCAGTAGGCCGGTCCGGGTGGCGGTGTTCTCTCCGGACTCCCCGCGCGAGTGGGGATGATCTTGGCCATCTCCAGGTTCGAGTCGGCGAAGTACCGGACTCCCCGCGCGAGTGGGGATGAGCGGGGTTGACGATGCTGGCGGCCCGCGCGGCGCACGGGCTCCCGGCGCGAGCGGGGATGAGCCGCGCCGTCACGGAGGATGGCGCACGCGCCGGGTCTTGCAGTTGCTGCCTCAGGTCGGCGACCCCGGGCGGGCCCCGGAGCGTCGGGAGCGATCTCTTCATGCGGACCGGATCGTCCGGCCGGCTGCTCCGCGTCGCAGGAGTCCGCGCGGTCGTACCTTCTCAGGCGCGGTCGTACACCATGTCTCGCGGTCGTACCCTCCTGCGCACGGTCGTACCCTCCTGCGCACGGTCGTACCTTAGAGCGCCCGGAGGGTACGACTGCGCGTCCCCGGGTACGACTTCGCGTCCCCGAGTACGACTGCGCGTCCCCGGGTACGACCGCGCGGGCCCGGGTACGACTGCGCGTCCCTGGGTACGACCGCGCGGGCCCGGGTACGACCGCGCGGTCGAGCCGGACCGATCGCCGCCCTCCTCACTCAGCCCCGACCCACTCGGCCCCGACCGGATCCCGGCTCGCTGCCGCCCGATCCGTCATCACGTTCGCACAATCGTGTCGCAGGGGCGTTGTAGCCTGCACACGTCGGCCGCACCCCGCCCGCCACGGCCGCCCTCCGCCGGTGCGTCGGCCTGCCAGCCGGAGCATCGTGGAGCAGGGCCCCTACTCGACATACCGTGCCCGCATCCCGAACCCGGACTCATGAAGCTCAGCAATCTCGACCTCGTCCTGCGAGGGCTCCTCGGCATCCTGCCGACTCACCTGGAGCGCTACCTCCGCGCCTCCCTGGGGGACCGCTGCACGCCCGAGACGCTGCGCGCCCTCCTCGCGGGCAACGGCTCGGCTCCGGACCTCCCCGACCTGGCCGATCTGTCCACCCAGATCCGCATCCTCACCGCCCGCGGCTCCGACAGACGCTACCTTCTGCCCCTGCCGCCGGGACTGGTGAGCAAGCTGCACGAGGTCCGCCGCTTCCGCAACGAGGCGGTCCATGGCCAGCGCTTCGACGCCGACAGGACGCTGGCCGCCCTCGTCGCGGTCAGCGAGACGCTCCGGCTCATCGGCTCCTCGCGGGGCCAGGGCGAGATACGCGAGCTCATCGGCGCCATCGACGACGGCCGAGGCCTCGGCGGCGATCCGCTCGGCGCCATCGGCGTCGAGGTCGAGTGCGTCCCCGTGATCAGTTACGCCCACGCCGTCGCGGGCGCCGCCCCCGTGATCTCGGTCGGCCTGTCCCTCTCGGGGCACGGCGGCGCCCTTCCCGACCCGCGCGCCGCGGCCGACGGCCAGCAGCGGCGGGTCCTGACCTCCCCGGCCCGCGGCGCCCGGGAGTCCCAGCCGGGAATCCTCGACGTGACGCTCACCGTCATCGAGGACGACGGCGGGAGCGAGGTCGTCGAGCCCTGGCGCCTGTCCTGGGACACGACTCGTCCGACGCTGACGGACACCCGCGCCCTGACGCTGAATCGCGCGAACCTGCTCCAGGTGGAGCAGTCGGGCTCCGCCCATGTGCGAATCGAGCTGCACGGCCAGGACGGGACGACGACCGTGCGCAGGATCCCGGGACTCACCGTGCTGCCCCCGCGGCAGTGGCGGCTCGCCGGGGGCGAGCGCTGGGCGGGCGCGGCGCTGGCGACCTTCGTCCAGCCCGACCAGGCGGCCGTCGGGGCTCTGGCGGCCGAGGCGCTCGACGTCGCGGCCGACGGCCGGAGCCCGCGCGCCGCCACCGACGACTCGGACGCCCTCGCCGCGGCTGCGTGCGCCGTCCTGCGTCGGCACCGCGTCACCATCGAGGCCGCGGGCGGCCCGTGGAGCTCCTCCCCCCATCTCATCCGCACCGCCGCCGGGCTGCTCGAGGCGCGCGCCGGCAGCACCCTCGATGTCGCGGCCCTGATCGCCGGCGTCCTGGAGCGCCTGGACACGGCCACCACCCTCCTGCTCACCCCCGAGGCCGCCTTCCTCGGCTATCGGAGGGATCGGGGGAGCGGAGCCGGCCGGCCGCCGGCCTCCCCGCAGGAGGCGGCCGACCTCGTCCGGCGCGGCGTCATGGGCCTCATCGATCCCGACCTGTCGGCGCCCCTGTCGGCCGCGGTCCTCCACGAGCTGACCGGTCCGGCGCGCAGCGTCGCGCTGGGGACGCTGTCCGATCTGGCCCTCGTCGCCCCGATCGGATCCTCCCGAGCGGACGGCGCGCCCCCGCAGCCCATGCTGGAGCGCGATGAGGACGACGTCGTCGTCGAGCTGCCGCCGCCGACCCGCCCGGTCGCGTCGGAGGACGGCGGGCCCGCCCCCGGATCGTCCTCCGCGGTCGTGGACGCCGAGGGATCGCCGGCCGACGGCGCGCCCGCCTCGGCGCCCGAGGCCGCCGCCGTCGAGGGTCTCCCCGCCCCGCCCGCCGTCGAGGAGTGGAAACGGAATCTGCTCGACCTGTCCCGGCGCAACCCGCTCATCAGCCGCCCCTCGCGCGACGTCGTCGAGCTGCTCGTGCAGCCCGAGCTCATCGGCCGTCTCGAGGACCTCGTCAACGCCGGAGACCTCGTGACCCTGCGCCCCGTCCCGCACGACGCCGCGGGATCCGAGGACCGGGCCGCGCTGCTGACCGAGCAGCGGACGGTCCACGTCGACCTGTCGACTCGTGAGAAGTACAAGCAGCGCCTACGGGCCATGACCGTCTCCGCCCGTACGACCCTGAAGGAGACCGGGGCGAACAACCTCTACCTGACCGTCGGCGCCCTGGCATGGCGCATCGACGGCTACCGGGTGCGCTCCCCCCTCATCCTCATCCCCGTCAGACTCAGGCAGGAGGGCGAGACGTACGGCATCGTCCTGGACGAGGACGGGATCTCGACCCCCAACCACTCCCTGCTGACCCGCTTCAGGGCGGACACCGGCATGGACCTCGCCGAGCTCGCCGAGCCCGTGCGCGACGAGCACGGCATCGACATCGAGGCCACCCTGGAGCGCCTGCGCCGCCGGTTGCGGGAGGCTGGCCGTCGTGACGTCGTCGAACCCGCCGTGCACCTGGGCATGTTCCGCTTCTCCACCTACCGCATGTGGCAGGACCTGGAGACGGACTGGCCGACCATCGTCTCCAACCCGGTGGTCGGACACCTCCTGGAGGCCCCGGGCGCCGCCTTCGCGGACCCGGCGGGCGGCGGGCCGGCCGAGGACGCAGCGGGTGCTGCGGGCGCCGACATCGACGAGGTCGTCGAGAACCTGCCGCTGGACGCCGACTCCGACCAGGCGCGGGTCATCGCCGATGCCGCGGCGGGGCGCAGCCTCGTCGTCAAGGGGCCGCCCGGGACGGGCAAGTCGCAGACGGTCGCGAACCTCATCTTCCGGGCCCTGTCCATGGGGCGCACCGTCATGTTCGTGGCGGAGAAGCTCTCGACGCTCGACGTCGTCGCCCGCCGCCTGCGCGAGGAGGCGGGCATCGGGGACCTCCTGCTCAACCTCCACGACAACGACATGAAGCCCGTCGATGTCTGCCGGGCCCTGCGACGCGCACTCGATCTGCGGGCGCCCGCCCCCGGCGCCGATCCGGACGCGCTGCGCCGGGAGCTGGCCGCGCTCCGGGCGCGCCTGGACGCCTACCGGGAGGGGCTGCACGACCCGAGACAGGGCAGCTCCCCTTCCTCCTACTACCGCGCCCGCCAGGCGCTCATCGAGGCGCGCGACGCCGGGGGCGTCGAGGGTGCCGGGGTGGCCGACGGCGTCGCGGGTCCTGAGAGCGCCGAGTGGGAGCGGGCCCGGGCCGCCTTCGAGGACCGCGCCCGCGCCACCGGCCTGGACTCCTTCGACCCCGCCGTCCACGCGCAGCTGCTCGACGACTACCGGCGCACCCAGGAGCGGTTGCGCGAGGCCCTGACCCCCGAGCTGCTCGACGTCGTCCTCGACCGCCGTGAGACGGCGCTGCGCGAGGCGGGTCCGCGTGCCGAGGCGCTCCGTCGTGAGATCGCTCGCCGAAAGGGGACCCTGAACATCCGGGACCTGATCGACCTCTACGGGGACCTCGTGGTCGCCATCACCCCGTGCCTCCTGGTCTCCCCGGACTCGGTCGCCCGTTTCTTCCCAGCCCACCGCCGCTACGTCGACGTCGTCGTCTTCGACGAGGCCTCCCAGATCACGGTCGCGGGCGCCGTGGGGGCCATGGGGCGGGGGCGCTCCGTGGTCGTCGTCGGGGATCCCGAGCAGATGCCGCCGACCGCCGCCCCGGGGGCGGCCAGGAGCGGCGGGGAGCCGGGGAGCGCGGGCCGCGGCGAGAACGAGTCGATCCTCGACCGGTGCCTCGCCGGCGGTGTGCCGAGCCGTGCCCTGACCTGGCACTACCGCAGTCGGGTCGAGTCCCTCATCGCGTTCTCCAACCGGCACTACTACGACGGTCGCCTGCTGTCCTTCCCGAGCCCTCGGGCCATGGCCCCGCGGTCGGACGACGGCCCCGACGGCCACGGCATCTCCCTGCGACGCGTGGACGGCACGTACATCAGGCCGGAGGGCCGGGTCAAGAACCCATCGATCAGGCCCAACACGAACCCGGCCGAGGCGCGCAAGATCGTCGAGGAGGTGGTCCGGCGGTTCGAGGCATCTCCGGGACGCACCCCGTCGGTGGGGATCATCACCTTCAACGCCCGTCAGCGCGACCTCATCGAGTCGTGGCTGCGCAAGGAGCTCGGCTCGGATCGCGTCGCCGAGGCGCTGGAGGCGCGCGACGGCCTGTTCGTGCGCAACCTGGAGAACGCGCAGGGCGAGGAGCGGGACACGATCCTGTTCTCGCTCACCTTCTCCGCCAATGAGAGGGGCGACGTCCCGCTCAGCTTCGGCTCGCTCGGCCATGCCGGCGGCGAACGGCGACTCAATGTCGCCATCACCCGGGCCCGCCGTCAGATCGTCGTGTTCGCGAGCTTCGATCCCGAGGACCTGCACGCCGAGCGCTCGAGCCATCAGGGGCTGAAGGACCTGCGCGCCTACCTGGAGCAGGCGCGCGCCGGCGGCGCGCCCCCGGCGCTGCCGGTCTCCGGGAGCGCGGTGGACCTCCACCGCAACGAGATCGCCGAGCGCCTGCGGGACGCGGGGCTGGACGTGCACGTCGGAGTCGGGCACTCGTCCTTCGAGATCGACCTCGCCCTGGCCCTGCCGCAAGGCTCCGGGTCTGCGGATCGGTCCGGGCCGGCCGGGCGGCCGGAGGTCTCGGAGGCGCCTGAGCAGTCCGGGCCGGTCGGGCGACCGGGAAGCCAGGAGGACCCCGGGCTGCCGGGGCGGCCCGGGGTGGCCGTGCTCCTCGACGGGCCCGGGTGGGACCGGCGGGGGAGCACGTCGGACCGCGATCTGCTGCCGGTCGATGTCCTGGGGACCATGGGATGGGAGCGGGTCGAGCGCGTGTGGATGCCCGAGTGGGTGGCCGACGCGCAGGCCGTCGTCGCCCGGCTCGTCGAGGCCGCCGGAGGGACGTACTCTCCGCAGGAGCAGCGGGATCCGGCCGTGCGGGGGCCGGAGGCGCCGGAGGAGTCCGGGGCGGACGCCGCCGGGCCCGCCGGCAGCGCGGCCGATGGGACTGCCTCCGGCGTCGTCGGGCCCGCCGGTGGCGGGGCCGGTTCGGATGTTGCGCAGGGGGAGCCCGGGGCGGACGCCGATGGCGCTGAGAGCCCTGATGGCGCTGAGGGCTCGGTTGTGCCCGCCGGGCCGGCGGTGCTCATCGGCCCGGCCGACTACCGGCAGTGGCAGCCCGGGGGAGTGCTTCCGAAGGAGATCCTGGACCGTGCGGCCACGGGCGATGAGGAGGCGAGAGCCCGGGTCGTCGAGGTGGCCCGGACCATCTGCGACGTCGAGTCGCCGATCATCAGGCACCGGCTGATCGTGAAGATCTGCCGCGCCTTCGGCGTGTCGCGCACCACGCAGTCGCGGGCGAGGAAGGTGAGCGAGATCCTGGGGGAGGCCTTCGCCTACATCGACCGTGTCGGTGAGCGCGACTTCGTGTGGCGGAACATGGATGCCATGCGCGTGGCGCCGCCGTACCGCCGCAAGGCCCTGGACTACGTGGACTCCATCGAGGACATCCATCCGCGCGAGCTGGTCGCGCTCATGAGGGACGTCCGCGCGAGCTCCCCCGAGTGGTCGTCCGCCGAGGACCTGTGCGAGAAGGCTCTGAAGCGGCTTAGCGCCAGGAAGCGCAGGTTGAGCGCCCGCGGCGTCCTGCCCGCCCTCGAGGCCGCTCTGAAGGAGGCCGAGCGGGAGGATCGCTAGCGCCCGACGGGGCGCGCCCGGCCCGCCAGGCCCGGCATGCCCGGCTGTGCCCGCTGTGCTTGGCTTGCCTCGCCGTGCCCGGCCCGCCCCGCCGTGCCCGGCCCGTCATGCCCGGTTCGATCACGGTGCTGATTGCTCGCCGGGCGGACGAGCGGGAGTCGGACTATTGGTGCAGGGGGTGCCGGGCCGTCTGCGAGTCGTCGTGTCCCGACACACCCTCCTGCGCAGGACGATCCCGTGGTGAGTCCTCGGTAGGTGCGGCTATCGTGCTGTCCAGGAGGGCCGCGGCGGTGGCACGGGCCTCCGCGACCGCGGTAGTCCGGTTCTGAGAGGCGGGCAGCCAGGACGTCGAAGACCGTCAGCACACCGGTGCCCTCGCACAGCGCCGTGCGAAGCATGGCGTGCCACCGTTCGTTGCCGTTCGGCTGTGCCGCCTGGGCCATCACCGGTCCGCAGCAGCATCGTCTTCTGTCCGCGGATCGGACTCGTTCGGGTCTGCCGGTCGCGCTGAACTCTTCGGCCATGTACATCGCCGTATCGATCGCGGGCGCGATCGGCGGCGTTCTCGCTTCCGGCCGTTCGTGGGCGATCCCCGCGGCGACCGCGGGAATCGCGCTGCCCGCTGCGGCTGTGTCCATCGGAGCTGATGCCGTACGGCGGCGTTCGAGGAACGTCGGCCCCGGGGAGGGATCACGGGCGGGAATCGGTCCGGGCGAGGTCGGGTAGCGTGGTGCCTGTGACGGCTTCCGATGATCTCGAACGCGTGGCGGACAAGCTCGCAGAACTGATGTCCCGCCAGGATCCCGGATCGGCTCCCGGCAACGCGATGAGATGGCGACCGCCTTTGGCGGAGCCGGCGGTGGCGGCCTGGGAGGCGGAGCACGGGGTCGTCCTGCCCGAGGACTACCGCGCCTTCATCACCCGGGTCGCGGGGTCCGGCACCCGGCCCTTCCACGGGCTGCGCGAGCTCGGCGTGCCCGACCGGGACAACGATCTCAGCTACCTCGACCCCGGCCGTCCCTTCCCCTACACCTTCACCCGGCCGCTGGTCTGCGACCCCGCGGACGAGGCCCCCTACTGGGACGCGCTGGAGCGCGGCGAGGCCGACCGCGGATGGATTCCCCTGTGCACGGAGGGCTGCGGCATGGACGCGATCCTGGTGGTTGCCGCCGCCGACCCCGAGGTGAGGGGCACCGTGTGGTACTTCGACCTCGCCAATGACTGCGGCATCCTCCCCATGGTCCACCCCACCACCCGCAGACCCCTGCGCTTCCTGGAGTGGCTCGAGCTGTGGCTGGACGCGGAGGCCGCCGACGAGCTGGACTTCGGCGGCATCCACCTGGTACCGCCCGAGCTCTTCCCGGTCTTCCCGAGCTCCTGAGAACGCGTCGCCGGGAGGCGCGTCGCGGGTCCGGGCAGGCGGTGGGGTCGCCGACTCGTGGGGCGCCGGGGCCTGGGTATCATCCCCACCGCTGGCCCCCGCCGGAGCGAATCCGGTCGCGGCCCGGTCGCGTGCCCGGCGCCTCGGGCCCGACCACCGCCCCGGCCCGCGGCCCTGCACCGGGGAAAGTCACCGAGGAAAGGAAGAGGCGTGAGCGCAGTCTTCGTGTCCCTGCTGTGCATTGTGGCGGTCTCGTTCATCGCGCCGCTCGTCTCCTGGACCGTCCCCAAACGTCTGGTGCCCGAGACCGTTCTGCTCATCGTCGGCGGCATCCTCATCGGCCCCAGCGGACTGGACATCGCCCACGAGGGCCAGGACATCGCCTTCCTCAAGGAGCTGGGCGTCGCCTTCCTCTTCCTCATGGCCGGCTACGAGATCGACGTCAACGAGCTGC
>ERZ772807.1243-NODE-1243-length-14400-cov-4.239596_pt1 | contig 14400 bp, 10 predicted proteins | sample MGYA00511472_ERZ772807 | MGnify/ENA primary metagenome ERZ772807 (study PRJEB29015, sample SAMEA2737947) | human oral metagenome | biome: human oral; feature: human-associated habitat; material: dental | place: China | collected 2039 ...
CTGTTTTCCGATGATTCGAGTGCGGGAACGCCACTATTTGATTCCCCGGTAAATCCATATCCGAGACCATACCGGACTTTGTCTCCATCCAGCATGTCGGGAAGCCCGTCGCCGTTCAAATCCGTCCAGTCCCTCTTTGTATGAGAGTCTCCGGAGGTAAAGTTACCGCTGGCACTCACAGAGACACTGGAAATCAGATTCCCGTGAGAAGCATTTCCACCATTGGCATCTCCTCCGCCCGGGTGCTGGTCTTCTTTCGGTTTGGGACAGATGCTGATGGCAAGGGCATTTTTTGCGGAGCCTTGCTTGGAGAGACTTCCGCTGGCACCGATGGTGGATGAGCTTGCCTTGAATTTCGGCCGTCCTGCGTCTAACCGAAGACGCTCATCGCCTAATGCACCGGTAGCCTTGGTGTACTGGGCTCCGATATTCCCATTATCATTGTTCAGCCAGTCGGGATAGCCATCGCCGTTAATATCCATCACGGCAACCTTACTGTAAGAGGTCTGGCTGCTTGCACTTCCGCTGAGCCCTGCATAGGCGATGCCTCCGCTGACCCCATAGCCGTCGCTTTTAGATTCGCTGATCAGTACCGGTGCGGACAGTTCCTCCGCACTTTGGGCGTAGTTTACACTGTCGATACGAATGACACTCTCTCCAATACGCGAGCTGCTTACGGTGTCCGGACTGATAAACACATCTTCGGAACCTCCGACATACATCTTTTTTCCGGTATTATACCCCATGACAAGGAAACGCTGCTGATTAGCGGGTGTCATGCTTGAGGAAAGTTGATTGCCATCATGTGTCGAATGGTAATGTTCGGCAATGGACTTATACTTGTCTCTGTCGATTTTCAGTGCAGATACATCAATGGGCTGAGAGGCATACTGCTTGTTCCCGTTATAGGCGAACTGCCCCCAGCCACGGTAGAGGCGACCGTAGTCGGCGGTATTGAAATCAGAGAATACGCAGGCTTTCAGGGTATCGACAAGCACGGTCTTATGCCCTATAACCGTCGTCGTGCCGGACTGATAAGAAAGGGAATCGCGCAGGAAACTGACTTTCGCCTCCGAAACACCGGCCAATTCATTCTCAATAGAGAAAGTTGCCGTCATCTTTCCTGAGCCGAGCCGGGAAATAACCGTAGAGTCTTTGACCATGATCGTATCTGCCCGGAGCGTGTCGGATTTATTCAGGCGGCAGGTATGATGCAAGACAGGAAGCCCGGATTGGTCGTGGATGGTCAGATAAACCGTAGCCATATCCTTGTCGTTTCCGGCGTCCTGACGGGTAACGACGAATGTCGGGACAACTGCGAGTGCAGGCCCGTATTTGTTATTCTTTACAACCGTTTCTGCTTTGAGCGTACGGGCTGCCGCAATGGCTATGGGCTTATTGAACATTCGTCTTGAAGCCACGAGGCGTACGGAATCATTGTCGCCTTCATAAGTATAATACGGTGCCCAGCTTACTTGTGTCCAATCTATGGGAGAGGTGGTGGCAATCTCGAAGGATAGAGAAACGGAATCTTTCTCTTCCACATCGGCTGTGTAGTTATAAGCGTCATCGACAATGGTATCGGCCGGAAGAGCGATGGTCTTTAACACAGACTCTCCATGCACGTCTGATTTGAGTACCTTGAGAATAACATCGTCTGCGGTCAGCCCCTTGTGATAAGGTGCGTGGAGCTTAACTTTACCCGAACGGTTGAAAAATGCCACGTCGGATTCTCCCTCGATGAAATCGGCCTTGCTGTCATAAACTTTCAGGTTCTCCGACAAATAGGTGTCGGCTGTCGATGGAAGAGCGGTATAGTGAATGGCGGGATGCCATAGAACCTTGTCCTTATCGCCGTCATACCGGGATTGAAGGCGGAAGAAGATTCTCTCGCCCGCATTCACATGTCGGGTAAGGTCATTGATACGTTTACCGGTACTCAGGAGCGAGTCGCGCACCATGAAACCGCCATTCTCGTGTTGGATACTGTAAATGATACCGTCACCGTCAGCGTTGAGTTTTTCAATCTCGCTGTGTATGCTGATTGTTCCCGTATAAGGAGCCCTCCACATGCGTACGGCATCATTCAGGGGATATTCATTCTCCAAAGAGTCGCGGATAGCCTTGTAATCGGGAATAAACCGGTTGTCGATGGGCGATCCTTCTCCTATGATCGGATTGGCTGTTGTACTGCTGGCAGGAGTAAATACAGGCTTTCCGTCCACGATATGGTTGAAAAAGACCTTACCATTGACGGCAATGTCCGTAAGGCCGTCGCTGTTGAAATCGTAAAGGTAGGTACTTGTCTTGTCCTGATCCTTCGAATGGGTGTAGGAAATACCGACCGATGCACCGAGTTTCTTAGAAAGGCCTACTTCCACTGCGGCATCGACATTGAGGGAGTTGCTGGTGCTCACACCGTTGGAAAAAGAACTGACTCCCTTGATGAGAATTTTATCGCCGAACGTCCGGCTTGCCGGATCGGCATTCATGTTCTTGCGGTAATAGAGTCTGCTGCCCATATTGAAAAGTTTGTCGGGCAGACCGTCGCCGTCTATATCGACAAAAGCCACCTTACCCATGCTCGTATTACTACTGTGGGTATAAGAAGGTCCGACATTGACAGTACCCACGGTAATGCCGAAGCCGAACATCGTTCCGAAACCGGTAGTCCTACCTTTGGAATAGCCGCCGCCGAGCATGCTGAGATTATCGTTGCATCCACGAACGGAATGGTCGAGCAGAGACTCGTGATCGTTTCCCTGTGCCGACCAGGGCTCTGCCTTGTCGGAGAACATTCCCTTGCTTATGTCATTGTAATAGTCGAAAGTCTGAGTGGCTACTTTCACACCCTTACTGTTATTCTGATCAACACTTACAAGCAACGTCTTGCCGAATGCCCCTTCTTCATAGTGAGGAGTATAGGAGCGAAGCAGTTCCCCGTTATTCTTGATGCTGACCTTGCGAAGCAGGGCACGGTCGGTTTGCATGATGCCCAAGCGCCCGTTGCTGACTACGTCTTTCCGGTTATTGCCTGTCTGATCGATGTCGAATTCGATGCTGTAAAGTCCTTCCTGTGTTCCGAAACCTGTATAAGTGTACTTTTGAGGATAAAGGTTATTACCATTTTTGGTATAATGATAGGCAGCAAAGTTGCCATGCACATCGGTTACACGTTTCAGCGCCCATTTGATGCGATTGCCATTGCCGTCGGTCAGGGAACTCTCATCGTCCACTTGCCCGTTGTAACCGCCATAGCTGTAAACAGTACCATCTTTGCTTGTTACCTCCCACCAATAGTTTTTCGGCGAATCGCCATGACGGATAATCTTATTGAAACTGCCTTCGACCATCGGGTAGAAGCGTTTCTCAGCGGTACGAGAAAGGTTCTCCGTACGGCGGTAAATACGATCATTGAGTTGCTCGCCCATTAATAGATAAGACTCGCTTTCATTATCGGCATCGAAGCGGGGTACACCCCAGCGGGTTTCGATGTCGATGCTTTGCAGAGGAAGGCTCCAACCGTAACCCACATAAGAAGAACTGCCGTCGCTGCTGTATTGTAGACCGACGCTGGGTTGCATGCCTGCCCGTCCTTTAGGCAGTTCGAAAGGATAGCTTAATGCTGCCGTTCCGCTTTGGTTGGCGGTGGGCGCTTCTATCTGCTGAATACCTGCGCCCGGGTCGGCGGCCTTGAGTTCGCTGATACCCGTGGGGACGTAGTTCTGTGTCTCGGGGCTTTCGGGCACTTTGATGATACCATTGATGACATCGGTAAAGTGCGAGGTCTCGGCCATGACAAGTTCTTTATCTTTGTCCAAAGCCTTATGCCGCAGCATCACCCACTGGGCTTTTAATTCGTCGTAGTAGTAGGTGTGTATATCTTCGGCGGTATAGCCTTGTGGGATAAGGGTGCTGTCGTAAGGCACAGTGATGCTTGCGGGCGAATGGACGAAGTGCTCGCCGTGCGGCAGGAAGCGGTAGCCGGCGATGCTGTCTTTCGAATTAATTGCAACGGTAGGATGGCTTCTGTCTGCCGTTACGTTGACCATGCCTGCGGGCAAATGGGCCAGCTCGCCCTTGCAAAGCGGTGTAATGCTCAAAATCTTGGCACGCTCCATACTGCCACGCGGCACTTTGAGTTCTGCACGACCTACAGACAAAGAATCGGCAAGGGTACCGGCGAAGTATTTGCTCACCGTGCGTTTGCGAAAATCTTGTAAACGCTTGGATACATGGTTTCTTTTATTTGTTCTTGTTCCCTTTTCTCTTCCTATTTCTTTTGTGTCCGTTGCCGCATGGGCATACTTCTTAGCAGGTAAAGACACACTATCTTTGCCAGTCTTCTGACCAATGGAGTCTGAAACAGGAAGTTCCTTGTTTTCTTGCCTATTGCTGATATACGAAGTTCTTCTGTTGTCCTTACAAGAAACAAACAACAGAAACGTACTTAAAATAACCGCTGAAAAACATACCGACTTGTTCATAACCTCATTTTTATGTCTATTCCGTTTGATGGAAACCATTTACTTTATTGTTCTTATAAAAATCCTCTATCCCTCTTAGTTTCTAATGAGTTTGATGGTCTTTCTGCTGTTACCACTATTCATTTCAAGTACATATACCCCGCTCATCGGGAGATAGCAGCGGGTGGCATGATAAGTGTCTGAAAGATGTGTCTCCTTTTGCAGCAATGCACCGTCGGGTGAATAAAGCCGTAGTTCAAGAGGGAGGGATTTGGACATTTCCACACGTACATCGACATTACCATCTATCGTGGGATTGGGAGAAACACTGTGGCGAGCAAAACCGTCACCTGCCATTGTCGATACATTTAGCGTACGGGTGGTAGAGCAACCGTCATTGTTGGTTAGTTCGAGGATGTACTGTCCATCCTCGTCAAGTGTCACACTTTCTCCGTTTAGATATCTGCCCTTCGGACTTTTCCATCGGCAGATGTAATCGCTTTTGGTGTCAAGACGGTAATCGCGTGATGCACCTTGGGAGAAGTGTACGTCCTGCAGTTCGGGCACGTCGGCCATGTCAGCGTTGGAAATCATGATTTCATTCAAAAGTGTCTTACCGGTATAGTCTTTGGCGGCAATGACGTATTTGCCTTGTTGCAGGTTGGAGATGGTGAGGATGCTGTCACTTGTGGATTGGCTGTAGCATGCTTTTCCATCAAGGCTTATCGTAACATTATATGGAGCAGTGCCACCTGTGAGAAGCACTTTGAGTTGTCCTTTTTCTGCCGTGGCACAGCGGGGTTGTGCAATTTCAACGGTTGTAAAGAAATCTTTGGCAATGCGGAAGGTAAAAATGCTTTCGCCGGCATCAGCTACAATGCCTGCAAAGACGATGCTGTCGGCGTGGCTGTCCTGTGCCTTGTAATAACGGATTTGTCCGACGGGGAACTTTCCTGTGCCGCTGTTGTCTACGACGAGGTAGTAATGTTCATCTTTGTCGAGCGGTTGCAGTTGATGGATGCTTCGGGTGTCGAAAGTCAGGGTGAGCAGTTCTGCGGGCTGTCCCGTCGTTGTGGCTGCCCATTGGCGTTGCATCCATTTCCCGTTGCCTTTGTCTGCGGCAAAAGAGACTTGCTTGGCGTTGTCGCCCCAAAGGTAACTTGCGCCATCATTTATCGATCGAGCAGACACTTTGATGACGGCATCGCCCTCGCTACTCTCGCCTATGGTGCGGTCGAGTTTAGATGTGGCGTCGCCGATAATACCTGCCACACGATGGTTGTATGCTTTGAGCCGATAATAGTTGCGGATAGTTTCGCCTTTGGAGTTAAGGTAGGAATGGGCAAGGGTGATGCCGTGGCGAAGGGCGAGAGCACTTTCCACGCGCATGCGTTCGGCAGCAGTAAGGGCACGGTCGTAGACAACGTATTCCGTCATACTGTTTTTGAGCGCCTTTACAGGTAGTTTTTCCTTGGTCATCCCACCTACATGGAACGTTCCGCGTGTGCCGTTTGCCGAGGAGGTGCTATAAGCATACAGGCGTAGTTGCGGTAAGGTGTCGCGCCCAGCATAGTTCATAAAAGTTCCCTTGTCAAGATTGGCAGTGCGTGCCGTGGTCTGTACACGTTCGGTCTTGCCTGCCTGTGTGCTGACATTCCAAAGTAACTGTTCGCCTTCTTTCTGTATTTTTCCTACACCGATAAAGGTCAGACCGCCGGCACCAGTCAGTTGCACGGGGGTGTTGTCATTGCCATTCACCCATTTAACAAAACCTGCTACTCCGCCGGGGGATTGGGCATTTACAGCAGTGGAAAATAAAGAGAGTATTACTATAAGATTAAATGTAGAATGTTTCATTGTTATTTCTGTTTGGTTAAGGGAATGGTATAGCCCACTGTCAGCAAAAGCAGGTGGCTGTTGTTCGTGGCTTTATGATAGCCGTAAGGGTTCTCGTTCGTCTTGATAAGATCCATAAAACCATAGCCGTATTGTAGGCTGGCTTCGATTCCGTTCTTAAACGATGAGTAACCTATTTTAAGCAAAGGCATCATGTGCAAGCGGGTCCGAAGCGTTTCTCTTAAATGTTCCTGTGTAAGTTTATCCACCGAAGCGAACATCACTGCGCGGTTGCTCGAAAAGTCGATACCGCCGGGATTGAGCGGAATGCTCATGCCCACACCGACACCCATATAGAGGTCGCTCAGCAGGTAGAGTCGCGCAGCTACCTGTGGCATGATGACATGATAGCGAAAGACCGTTTTCTCGTCGATGTTGCCGATTTGCTTATGTTCTTTCAATGTGGAAGACAGCCATGTATAATCTGCCGCCAGTTCCACACCGAGTCGGTCGTGTCGCCAAAGGGCGAAAACGCCTATCGAGGGAACCAATGCGCCACTTTCTTCCATCGTATAGCGCGGGCGAATGGCACCATCTTCGACCAAAGCACCGAGGTTGCCAATGACGCTGTAACCCACGCCGATACGAATGCCGATACGGGTTTGGTAATAATGCTTATGTGAGAAAATACGTTTTTGTTTGGGCTCACGAATGATTTCCGCTGTATCTATGGCCACATCGTCAGATTCAGGTTCTACAACGGCTTGTTGCTTGGGTTGTTCTTTGGGTGTCTCCTGCACAACGGCTGGTTCTTCCTTCTTTTCTATGACAGCCACTTTTTCTGCGGGTTGAAGAACAGAGGCGGCAATCACCTTTCTTCTCCTCTTTGGTTTTGAAACCTTCTGCCACGCTTTTGGAAAAACCGTTGTCGTATCTTGTTTGATGGTGTCTTGCGGGGTAGAAGCCGACGGGGTTGGTTGAGGTGTCGGCACATCTTCCTTGTCATGTTTGCAAAGCCGTAAACACAACACGATAATGAGGATAATGATTAACGCAACAATGCCGCGAATGACATTGCGGCGGGTATTTGAAGTAGAATTGCCCATAGGCACTTACCTATTTATTATATATAATTGTTGTACTAAAAATCTATCCTAAATGTTATACCAATCTTGGCAAAGAGGAGAAAGAGAGTAAGGATAAGTCCTTGGTTAGAACTTATCGGATATTAATCATATAGCCCACCGTCAGCTCAATCTGCTGATTGTGGTTATCATGTTCCACCCAATTATAGGTGTTCGTTTCGGTCTTGATGCTATTGGTCAGACTGTAATGATATCGCAAGTCGAGCGTCATACCGAATGGAAAGTCATAACCGATACCGCCGCCTAATGCTGCATCGGGACGACCTTTGAGTTTGTCTTTGAGCATCCGCTCGGTCTCCTTTACGCTGGGATAACCTAACGCCGAGAACTTCGCATCTTCCTGATTACCCGTATAAGTTAGATTGCTTGGAGAGAGGTTTGCACCTATTCGTCCGCCCAGCGATACGTGCAGAGAGTTCTTTGCTTTAAAAGGATAGAGATTAAAATAAGCGGCAAGTCCCAAATGGTGATAACGGGTGGAGAGCGTGTAGTTCAGCTCGTTCTTATCCTCGTAGCACACTCGCGCCGTTTTGTTATAATAGGCAATGCCCGCTTCCACGCCCCATAGGCTTGTAGGCTGCCGATAAAGAAAAAACAGCTCGGCACTTGGCACGAACTGTCCTTTGTTGTCGAACGAATAATTAGAGTAATAATTCTCGCTCACCAATATTTTATCTACATGACTATTCACGCTATAACCGCCACCCAAACGGACACCGGCATTGAATGCACTCTCCTGAGCACTTAGTGAAAGGCAGGAGAGCGTAAAAAGAACGAGTAAACTACACCTTATAATTCTCATAACTTTCTAATATTTTATCAATGATTATATTATGTCCTGAAATACTCTAATTTGAAAAATCCTAATTCTGTTTGCAAAATTAATGATTATTTTGATACGCACCAATAAAATTAGCGTATTTTTATTGCAAGATAGAGAAAGAGTGTCATTTAATGGTATCGAGTGGGTTATGAAATGCCCTAATAAAAGTAGGGCATTCGGCGAATGGTGGAAGCAGATAAGATTATCAATAAAAAGGAAGGAGTTATATTATGCGGAGGACAGTTCCTATACTTTTAAAGCCGTGATTGAAGCGTATCGACTTCAATCACGGCTTATATTATTTATCTGCAACCTTTTGGCAATATTTTTCGAGCATCCTTTCAATGTCGCTTTCCTTGTAGAGAACTCTCCCTTTAAGCAGGATATAAGGCATCAGCCGTTGGCTGCGATATTGCTGTAAGGTGCGACGCGTCACTTTAAGATATTCCGCCAGCTCGGCATCGGTGAGCAGCCGTTCGCCCGAGAAGGTAGGATGGTATTCTTCTGCCAGCTTCTGAATTTTTCTCCGTGTCTGCTGCAAATGTTCAAGGGTTTGCGCAATGACATCATCATGCAGGGTCAGGATGTGCTCTTCCATCACACCCTCCCTTCTTTGACGTAAAGGCTGCCAAGAGACAACACTCGCTCCACCTCTTGCGGACGGTAATAAAACCTGCGCCCGATACGGGTGTAGGCAATCAGCCGCTTGCTGCGCAAAGTTTGAAGCGTACGTTCGCCGATGCGCAGTGCCTCGCACACCTGTCGGCTATCCATCCATTTCTCCAATCGCTTGTCGTTGCATCGGCGTGCAAGACTATCCACTTCTTCCGTAAGCCTTTGAACGTTCGACAACAGATACTCAAAAGTTTTCTTTTCCAAAATAACGATTTCCATTTTTCTTTTTTTAGGGTGAAACATTCGTGTCGCCCGCAAAATTAAGCGGAGACCGATATTTCTTTTGCAAAGATGCTGTTCTTGGCAGGCTTTGGCACATATAGGCAGTGCCACGAAAGAGGAAAACGAAGAAAAATCATTCAACTCACCGGTGAGTTGAATGTCGGTTGTGAAGAAACGTCCGACTTTTGCCCCACGAATCAAAAGAACCGCGACAATGGAAATCATCACAATGGAAAGTACGGCTTACCGTCATCTGGTAAGCCGTTTGGAAGAGATTGCCGCCTGCGTCTACGACAGCGCACAGCGGCAGAATAAAGAACCTGTAAAAGAAGAGTGGCTCACCTATGCGGAAGTACTTCCGATGCTGCACATCAGCAAACGCCATCTGCAACGCTTACGCGACAGAGAGGTGCTACCCTTCGCCCGCGTGGGCAACCGCTGCCTCTATCGCCGCTCGGACATAGAACGGCTCGTGGAGCAACGGATGAGCGACCGCCTACCTTTTCTTCATCTCCGTGCAACAGACAGAAAAAGGAAAGGATAGACAATGGAGGTACTCGACAAAGACACCTTCGAAGCATGGATGCACAGGCTGATGCAACGCTTCGACAGATACGAGCACCTCCTTTCGATGCAGGACTGCGGCAACGGAACGAAAGCCGCCAAACGCAAACCTGCCTTGTGGGAAGGGGAGTATCTCTTGGACAACCAAGACCTGTGTATGCTGCTACAGGTGAGCAAGCGTTCGCTGCAACGCTATCGCAGTCTGGGCATCCTGCCCTATCTCTCGCTCCGACAGAAAACCTATTATAAGGAGTCGGATGTCATTCGCTTTTTAAGCGAACATGCCCGCGAACTCAGAAAAGATGCCGTCGAATACTACAAGGCGCGCATCCATCAATATCTCAACTCATAACATAAATAACATTCAGTAAAAATGGCAAAGAAAACAAAAGAACAGGACGTCTTGCTCGTCCGCGACGAGAAGACGGGAGAGATCGGTGTCATCGCCGGCCTCGGCAGTGACGGAACCCCCAAGCGTGTGCCTCCGAAAGCAGAGCACGCTCAGGACTTCCTGAAGTTCGACCGCGGGGGCGACATCTTGGACAACTTCTTCCTCAACTTCATGCGGCAGTGCAAGGAACCATCCCGCTTCGGTTTCTACCGCGTGGCAGCCGAGCAGGCGGACAAGCTCATCGAGGTGATGAAAGACCTGCTCAAGAATCCCGAAGGCAACCGTGAACTGCTCGCCCCGCACAAAATCGACATGACGCCTTATCATAAGGCACTACAGGAAGAACAACAACAAAGTCAACAGCAAAATCAACAACCCACAAATTCCACAGAAGAAATGAAAGAGAAACAAGAACAGCCGCAGGCAGCACAAGATGCCGCCGGGCAAGAGAAAACGAATGACGGCAACGGTCAGAAAAAGGAAAGTACCTACAAGCCCATCGACGAGAGTAAAATCAACTGGCAGGAGCTGGAAGAGAAATGGGGCATCAAACGCGACGAGCTGGAGAAGTCTGGCGATTTGAAACGGATGCTCAACTATGGCAAGTCCGACTTAGTGAGTGTCGCCCCGAAGTTCGACGAGCAGACCTTCGAGACCGCCGCCCGTCTCGCCTTCAAGGTGCAGGAAGACGGTACGGTGCGCCTTGTACCGCACTTGGTGCAGACAGCTCCTAACCTCGACCTCGAATACAAGGGGCACCGTTTCACCGAGGAGGATAAGCGCAACCTGAAAGAGACGGGCAACCTCGGCCGTATCGTAAACCTTGCGAACACCGAAACAGGTGAGCTCAAACCTTCATTCGTGAGTATCGACCGCCAGACCCATGAGCTGATCGATATCGCCGCCAACCGGGTGCGCATGCGCGACACCATCGGCAAGACGGTGCTCTCTGAAACAGAGAAAGCCCTGCTGCTGACAGGTGCGCCGCTCAAAGGCAAGGAGATTGAATTGGAGAACGGTCGCAAGTTTACCGTCACCCTGCAAGTGAATGCCGAACAACGCGGCATCGAGTTCGTTCCCGGCAGCGGACGCAGCCCGAGAAAACAGCAACGGCAGGACGGCAACACCACACAGGGACAGAAGGGCGAAAGTCCCAAGCAGCGCGAGAACCGCTGGACGACCGATGACGGCAAGATACGCCCCATTGGCAAGTGGAAGAACATTCAGTTCAGCGACGAACAGAAGAAGGATTACTGCCAAGGTAAAGCCGTCAAGTTGGAGAACGTGCTCGACAAGAAAGGGCAGCCCTGCACGATGTACCTCAAGTTCAACTACGATAAAGGCCGTCCCTTTACCCACAACCAAAATCCAGACCTCGCCCAAAGCGTTGCCCCATCCAATGAAAGCCGCGTGCAGGTCGCCGTCAACAACGAGGGCAAGACCAACGAGGCGACCAAGCACATACAGCAGCCCATCGAGAAAGGACAGGTCGCCCCGAAAAACGAACAGCAGGCACAGCAGCAGAAGAATGAACCCAAGAAGGCCAAGGGCATCCGCATGTAGCCCCGGTGCCGACCACTAACATCCAATACAGTATCCATCATCAAGAAACAACATCAACAATAAAAAGAAAACAAAATGAAGACAATCATTGCAGAAAAGCCGAGCGTCGCCCGCGAGATAGCCCGCGTGGTGGACGCCCGCAAACGGGAGGAAGGTTATTTCACGGGCAACGGCTATGCCGTGACGTGGGCGTTCGGACACCTTGTGCAGCTCGCCCTGCCCGAAGCCTACGGCATAAAAGGCTTTAACCGCGACGCCCTGCCTGTCATCCCCGAGGCGTTCAAGCTTGTCGCCAGAGCAGAAAAGACGGAGAAAGGTAACAGACCTGACAGCGGTGTGCTCAAACAAATCGACATCATCAGGCGGCTCTTTGAAGAGAGCGAGCGCATCATCGTGGCGACCGATGCCGGACGCGAAGGCGAACTCATCTTCCGCTATCTTTACCAATACATCAACTGCCACACGCCTTTCAACCGCCTGTGGATCAGCTCGCTGACCGACAAGGCCATCCGCGAGGGACTCAATAACCTGCGTAATGGAGCAGACTACGACAACCTCTACCTTGCCGCCCGTGCCCGCAGCGAAGCCGACTGGCTCGTGGGCATCAACGGCACACAGGCGCTCAGCCTTGCCGCCGGTCGGGGCACCTACTCCGTCGGTCGTGTGCAGACGCCCACGCTGGCGATGGTCTGCGCCCGCTATTGGGAGAACAGACGTTTTAAGCCTGAAGCATTCTGGCAGCTCCACCTTGCCGTGAAAGGCGAAGGGGAAGAGGTGGTGAAGTTCACCTCCGAGGAAAAGTGGAAGGACGGCGACACGGCAAACGGCCTTTACAAGCGTATCAAGGAAATATGCAGGGAAGTCCGCATCATGCAGGTGGAGCGTAAGCAGAAGACCGAAGAGCCGCCCTTGCTCTACGACCTCACCACGCTGCAAAAGGAAGCCAACAGCCGCTACGGACTCACGGCGGAGCAGACGCTCGCCATCGCCCAAAAACTCTACGAAGCCAAGCTCATCACCTATCCCCGCACGAGCAGCCGCTATATTCCCGACGATGTTTTCGAGACCATCCCCAAGCTGCTCGAAAAGCTGCAACGCGACGAACAGTTGGGAAGTCATGTCAGCCGTCTGGGCACGCTCGCCCGTCGCAGCGTAGACGCGGGCAAGGTGACCGACCACCACGCCCTGCTCACTACGGGACTGCACCCCATCGGCATCTACAAGGACGAGCTGACCGTCTACCGCATGATTGCCACGCGAATGGTCGAAGCCTTCTCTGCACCCTGCATCAAGGAAGTCACCACCGTCAGGGCGGACGTATTGGCGAGCGATGGCGAGAAATGCTGCGACACAGCGTTCACGGTTAAGGGCAGTATCATCCGACAGACGGGCTGGCGCGGTGTCTGTGGCGAAACGGACGGCGACACGTTGCTGCCCGACTGGAAGGAGGGCGACGTGCTGTCCCTTTCCGCCTGCTCCATCACCGAGGGAAAGACCAAGCCCAAACCGCTCCACACCGAGGCGACATTACTTGCCGCAATGGAGACGGCAGGAAAAGAGATTGAAGACGATACCCTGCGGCAGGCCATCAAAGATTGCGGCATCGGTACGCCTGCCACCCGCGCCGCCATCATCGAGACGCTGCTCAAACGCGAATACATGGTACGTGTGAAAAAGACGCTCGTGCCCACAGAAAAAGGACTTGCGCTGTATTCCATCGTCAAAGGCATGGATATCGCCAACGTGGAGATGACGGGCAGGTGGGAGGCCGAGCTCGCACGGATAGAACGGGGCGAGAAAGCCGCCGCCGACTTCAATACCGAGATAGAAGCCTATACGCGCCGGATAACCGCCGACCTGCTCGCCTCGGAAAAGCTTTTCCGCGCCCGTGAGACCACTTTTGCCTGTCCCAAGTGCGGTAAAGGTAGCATGCGTTTCTACGCCAAGGTGGTCAAGTGCGACAACGAGACTTGCGCCCTGCCCGTCTTCCGGCAGGTGGCGGGCAAGCTGCTCTCCGACAAGGAAATCACCGACCTGCTCACCGAGGGACGTACCGCCGTGCTGCACGGTTTCAAGAGCAAGCAGGGCAAAACCTTCGATGCAGCCCTTGCCTTCGACGAGGAGTTTAGAATAAAGTTCATCTTCGATGATACAAAAAACAAGTCAAAAGGTAGGAAAAACGGAAAATAATCAGTACTTTTGCCACTGTTCACAGTTCATAAAGCGTTTTCTTTCTTTAGATGACTGTTTTATTACTTTACTGTGGATTTAGTGGTTGGCACTCGGTGGGGACACCGGGTGCCTTTTGTACATGTCCCCGTTTTCTTCCCTTTTACTTTCCATTATGGGAATACTCCTCTTTCCCGTATCTCTTCAAGACCGTTCCAATAGGGAGTGCAATGCAAGAGATACTGCTCTTCTTACATTTCCAACTTGGTGAGAAATATTTCTCTCTAAGTTGATAAATATTTTTCTCTAAGTTGAGAATTAATCTATATTAGTAGAAAGACGAGGGGAAATGCCAGTTAGAGACTCGAGAAAGTGCGATAGGAAAGCGACAGCTTTACCAATATGGAAGTAAACAGGAACCAACTAAACAAACAGCATCAGAAAACAATAAAAGAAAACAATTATGCAACAGGAAGACGATTTAAGGGCATTGGCGAAAATCATGGATTTTCTGCGTGCCGTGAGTATTATCTTGGTGGTTATCCA
>ERZ772807.1244-NODE-1244-length-14388-cov-9.350450_pt1 | contig 14388 bp, 14 predicted proteins | sample MGYA00511472_ERZ772807 | MGnify/ENA primary metagenome ERZ772807 (study PRJEB29015, sample SAMEA2737947) | human oral metagenome | biome: human oral; feature: human-associated habitat; material: dental | place: China | collected 2039 ...
GGAACTATAAATGTACCTGTTGTGCAAGCTAATGAGGTTGTTGAATCCGGTGTAATATCTCAAGATAAAGGTGCCGAGGAACTGCAACCATCAAAGGGCGATCTACCAACAGATGTTACTAAACAAAAGGAAGAAAAAGTTGAATTAGGAAATAAGGAGAATGTTCCTAATACAAATGAAATTAAAAAGGAAGAAAAGGCTGTTACATCAGGAATCGATAAAACAGACGCTTCAAGCAAATCTGAAAGTGAAGTTTCTAACAATGAAACAACTGATAATACAGATAACACAACAAAAGAGACAACTAATAAAGAAGATGGGTTAGAGTCAAACCTTTCTAAAGAGCAATTAAATAATGCAATCGTTGAAGGCGAAGTCGTAACGAAAGAAGCCGAGAAGTTTTTAAATAATTTGAATGATTCAACTAATAAAACTGAGATTGAAGGATCATTACGTCATACATCAGGGTTGTTGAAGGAAGCAAAAGCAGCATTTATTTCTAAAGAGGTGAATCAAGAGACTATTGACGCACTTCGTTTAAATCTTTCAAATGCTATTGAAACTTTATGGAATCAGATGAAAAGCTCAGGGCACACTGATACTGTCTCTTATATGCTCAATACAGCTGGGGTGGTCAAACCATTCAAATTAACAGTCAAATCTTTAGTTGCTACGAGATTGGTTAAGTCAGGCTTGCCATCTTTCGCACCGTACACTTTGATGGTAGCTTTATAGCTTTGAGTTCCATTTTGTTTTAAAAGATCAAGCAACTCTTTGTCAGATTTGCCTTGGGTTCCAGCCAAGTCTACTTCGTAGAAGTAAAGGCCTTTGCCCAATTTCTCTACTGGTGGGAGAGCGGGATTTTTAGCTGTTCCGTTGTCTGACCATGGAGCCTTATCAGAGGCTTTCAAGATCAGGCGAGTCAACATGCCATCTCCAGCGAAGAATTCATATGGAATGACTTGATTGACACCAGCTGTAAATGGACCTGGGAAATTAGCTTTGTCAAGATAGCTAGCTGGGACATCTACTGTGTCTTTGGTGTTATCAGCCACACCTTTTTGCACTTCAGCTGGGGTGGTCAAACCATTCAAATTAACATCCAAATCTTTAGTTGCTACCAGATTAGTTAAGTCAGGCTTGCCGTCTTTTGCACCGTACACCTTGATAGTAGCTTTATAGCTTTGTGTACCATTTTGTTTCAAAAGGTCAAGCAACTCTTTGTCAGATTTGCCTTGGGTGCCTGCTAAATCCACTTCATAGAAGTAAAGACCTTTGCCCAATTTTTCTACTGGTGGGAGAGCGGGATTTTTAGCCGTTCCATTGTCTGACCATGGAGCTTTGTCTGAAGCTTTCAAGATAAGACGAGTTAACATGCCGTCACCAGCGAAGAATTCATATGGAATGACTTGATTGACACCAGCTGTGAAGGGACCAGGGAAGTTAGCCTTGTCCAAGTAAGTAGCTGGGACATCTACTGTGTCTTTGGTGTTGTCAGCCACACCTTTTTGTACTTCAGCTGGGGTGGTCGCTGGTTGAGCTTCACTAGCTTCACGGTCTTGTCCAGAAACTGTAGACGCAGGACTTTCCGCAGGTTTAACTGCATCTTCTGTTTGTTTCTTAGAGTCAGGTTGTGCTTGTACTTCTTCTTTTGGCGCTACTGCAGGCTCTTTAGCAGTTGCGTCCGCTTTTTCTGAAGAGCTTGTAGTATCCAAGCTTACTTTAGGTGCTGAGTCTGCTTGTTCTGAAGGAAGAGCTACATCAACTGCTTTTTTGAGAACCTCTGCTGGTAAGTCGCTCTTTTCACTCACCGAAGCAGCGTCTGGCACAACTTGGGCAGGTGTCGGATTGACGACATCAGCACGTGCAGAACTTGGTTGACCAACTAGGACAAAGAAGCCACTAGCCACAACAACTGAAGCAACACCGACACTGAGACGGCGAATTGACCAACGAGTATATCTCTGATTTGGATTGAATTTCATAGGATTCTCCTTAGAGTTTTCTTTTTTTTGATGACTCTAGTATAATCTCCTAAAATTAAAAAGGATTAAGAAAAAGTTAAAATTTTTCTTAAATCCCTCTTATAAAATACTTATATTGACTCGTTAATTATTTGGATAGAGAGTACCCTTCCTCTCCTACTCACTCAGTTCAGCTAGGGTGTCCAGATGTTGGTTATTAATGACGGCCATGATGTAGGCATCTGCCTGCAAAAGGTCATTGGGTCCGAATTGGACATCCAGAGGAGCATTTTCGTAGGCACGAAAACCAAGTACGTTGAGGTTGTATCGCCCACGCAAATCCAACTGACTGAGGCTTTTACCTACCCATGATTGGGGGATTTTCATCTCGACAATCGATACATTCTTGTCCAGCTGAAAGACGTCTACGCTGTTATGAAAGAGGATGGTCTGCGCCAATGAGCGCCCCATTTCAAATTCTGGTGAGATGACTGCGTCTGCCCCAATTTTTTCTAGAACCTTTTTAGCTGTATGACTTTTGACCTTGGCAATGACGGTCGGCACTCCGAGACTCTTGCAGTGCATGACCGCGAGAACACTAGACTCCAGATTTTCACCCGTTGCGACAACTACGGTATCAACGGTATCACAGGTGTCAATCCCCGCTGATAGAAGGAGTTCTTCATCCGTGATATCTCCAACTACTCCACGCGCCAGCACAGGTTCAAATTGATTAATGCGTTCCTCGTGGTCATCGATAGCAATGATATTCATGTCATGCTTGGCTAGGGCAGCCAAAACACTGCTCCCAAAAATTCCCAAGCCTAAAATTCCAATTGTCCGATCTGACATCGTTCTTCCTTTCTTATCCGATAGTGATATCTGCTTTCATATAGTGAATCGTATCTTTCTTGTCTGGCTGGTATTCCGCTACACTGACCAGTAGTGTCAAGGGACCAATACGGCCGATAAACATCAGCAACATAACGATGCTGAGGGCTATCTTACCTAGCTCCGGTGTCAAATTTGCCGTCACCCCAACTGTCGCAAGGGCTGAAATGGTCTCAAACATGAGGTAGATAAAACGCGGATTTCCCTCTGCTGTTATCCCTAGCAGGATCAAGCCCAGCAAGAATGTTAGCAAGAAGATAATAAAGACACTGAAAGATTTTTGCACGGTTCGGGGTTCAATGGTCCTCCGAGCCACATTGGCATGAGGCAAGCCCAATAGTTCGCTACGAGCGAAGACCAACAAGACAAAGAAGGTCGTAATCTTGAGCCCCCCTGCTGTCCCTCCAGGCGCCCCTCCTAGAAACATCTGTAGGATATAGATGAACAAGGTCACCGGTCGAGCCTGGGTGTAGTCAATGGAAGCAAAACCTGCCGTTCTCATGCTGACTGTCTGGAAGAAACTAACCAGCAATTTCTCTGGAGCGCTGAGATTTCCAATCGTTCCAGGATTGTTCCACTCGATGAACAAAGTCGATACGGTTCCAAAGAGCAGAATTCCCGCCGTTAAAAAGAGAACCAACTTGGTATGGAAACGCAGGCGGCGTTTTTTCTTTTTCCCAAACTGGGTCGCTAGGTCAAACCAGACCATAAATCCTAGACCACCTGTGATAATCAAACCAGCAATCACTAGATTGATCAAGGGGTCCGTTTGAAAGGCTACCAAACTCGTACTTCCAAAATTATCAAATCCAGCATTACAGAAGGCTGAAACAGCCAAAAAGATAGAGGTTAACAGTCCTCGGCCCCAGCCAAATTCCGGAATAAATCGGAAACTCAGGAGAAAGGCACCAATCCCTTCCACCAAAAAAGTCGTCAGAAAGATTGAGCGGATGAAGTCCTTTAGAGACTGGGTTTCTCCATAACTGAAACTTTCTTGAATGGTCTCCCGGCCACGAAGACTGAGCTTTTGCTTGCCTTGGATATAAAAGATTCCGATAAAGGTCATAAGACCCAAACCGCCAATCTGGATCAAGAGCATACAGATCAACTGGCCCCAGATATTATAAGTCGAAGCCACTGGCAGAGTGAAGAGCCCTGTCACACAGACCATGGACACGGTCGTAAAGAGATGGTCAAAGTAGGTCGCTTGTGACGTAGCTGCCTGCACAAAGGGAAGGCTTAAAAGGAGCGAGCCCAGGAAGATAACTAAGGCAAAACTTAAAAAGATGCGACGGGCTGGCGATAACCGAGACAGCGTCGTCTTTATTTTTTCCAAAAAAGATTTGAATAACATAGCTACATTCTACCATAAAAATAGTCAGAACACTCACATGTGGTGCACAATAGCAAGACAGAGTTCGAGTGCCTTATCAAAAGCTTCTGAACCCCAGTCACGACTGTCGTAGTTGTCCAGATCTGCCAAGGAATCTGCGGTAAAGAGCAATTCCCCCCAGACAACTCCACGTAGCTGAGCTACTGCCGCCAGAGCCGAACACTCCATCTCCACAACAGCACAGCCTTCTTCCTTACGATAGGCAACCTTTTCAGCCGTCTCTCGGTAAAAACCATCTGTCGTCCAGGTCATGACTTCCTCGTAAGGGATGCCTCTTTGCTCCAAAATTTGCTCAATGGCAGAGATAGCCTCAATCTGCATCTCCATATAACGAGAAGGCGCTACATAGTGGTAGCTGGTCCCCTCATCTCGCAAAGCCCGAACAGGGACGAGAAAGGCATTTTCCTCTATATCGGCTAGGACTCCACAAGTACCAGTGGAAATGATTTGCTCCACACCATAGCCAATCAACCAATCCACAAACTGGGCCGCTGGGGCAGAGCCCACGGGTGCCTGGGCTAGACAGATCTCCTCGCCCTTGTAGTTGACGACATAGACTGGATAAGTCTTGGTGGCCGAAACGAACTCACCAACACAATCCGCCCCTACTTCCTGAGCGTAGCGGTCAATCTCTTCCTCCAAAAAAGCATAGATGCACTTCTTTGGCAACTTTAAATCTAGCCCCTCATGTGTTGGCATAAGGACCGCCTGGGGATTGTCATCAAACTCTAAAATGGGAATCGCATGTTTCTGAATCATAGCCCACCTCCTGTAATTTTGTACTATTGTATCAAAAGCTGACGGAGTGTCAAGGAGTTGACTTTAGCAAGCCAGAAATCTCCTCTTCCATACATTTAAGAAATCGTTGCACTGCTGGAGAGGTCGGTTTCTGTTTTAGTAAAGTGATTGAGGAGTTATAAATACCAAATTCAACAACAAAAAGACATGAATCTGAAATAAGCAGAACATGTCTTTTTTAGCTTGTTTTAAAGTTAAGTAAATAAACCTTAGTTCTTCTAGAACTCCCTTATTTCCATAAACCACCTAAAATCTGTTTTTCTAATAAGTCTAGATCTTCTTCCTTTATTTCTCCGTTGTCACTAACGATATAAAGCTGAGCGAAGTAAGCCAACAACGGGCCAACACAAATACGAACCATTTGAGGAATCGTTAACTCTGGATTTACACGTGGATCTGCTAGCAATTCCTTATGAAGCACTCGAAGTTTATCTTGAATAGCATTCCAGATAAAAATCTGTTCATTTTTTAGTTTTTTATTTGAAAAACTCTCCTGCAGAATGATTTTCATCAAAGCACGATTTTTTTTGAGATAGCTCATACGATCATGGACGAGATAACGAACCCTCTCTTCTGTCGTTTCAAAAGCTAAGAGTTCCTCAAAAAAACTACCGAAAATGCCTGGGACTACAGGATGTAAAATAGCCGTCAGTAAATCATCCTTCGTCTTAAAATACTTAAACAAAGTTGCCTGGCTTAGTCCAGCACGCTCAGCTATGTGAAGAGTTGAGGTCCCATGGTAACTCCTGGTTGATATGAGATCCACTGCTGCCTGCATGATTTTTTTCTTTCCTTGAGGGTAATTCGCTTCTTCTAAATAATCTTCAAACGATTCAAAAACAGTCTTATCCATCTAATCTTCACACCTTTTTAGCATTATTTATGTTGATTTCTAAACTTTACGATAACGACGCAATCCAACAATATTAAGAATTGTTAAAATGATCAAGAAAACCATTAAAACACCAAGATTTGGCAAAATATCACCAAGATTGTGTCCGTAAAGAATAATCTGGCTTATTGCATCACCAGAATAGGTTAATGGCAAAAATTTCCCCACAGTTGGAGCCCATTCTCCCATGGATGACAATGGAATAATCCCTGAGAAAAAAAGTTGGGGCATAATCACGAGAGGAATAAATTGCATCATTTGGAATTCTGATTTTGCTAGAGTAGACAAGAGAATTCCAAAAGCTAGTGCTACAAGAGCCAGTACCACATTAACTATTATAACATTTAAAATACTTCCTACAACTTCTACATCTAGTAGCCAAATTGCTGCTAAGACGACAACTGCCGTTTGAAAAATCGCAATAATACCGTAAGACAACATATAGCCATAGACAATTTCAGATCGTTTCACTGGTGTTGCTAACAAACGTTCTAGTGTTCCACTGGTGCGCTCTTTCAAAAGCGCCATACCTGAAATCAAAAAGACAAAGAAGAAAACTACAAAACCTATCAAAACCGGAATCATACTGGTAAAGAAGCTTGTATTTTCATCTCCATACTGGTAAGACTCCTTGATTTCTGGTGTTTTTGCGTCCGAGTCCAATTGTGGAAGAGCTTGTTTAACACGAGATACTAACTGATCGGTGCCTTCACTGGCGATACTCGTTCGTAACACTTGTCGTATCATAGATGTTTTGGAGGCGTCTGTGTTTGCGTAGTCGACCTGGTACTCACCGTTTTTATAAGAAATCACAGCATCGACTTTTTCATTTGCTAGCGCTTCTTTGGCTTGATCTAAGTCTTGATAAGTCTCGACGTCCACATGATCGAGCTCATCCATTTTCGTTACCAAACCAGTTGGTAGATCCTGTGTTGCTAACTTGACATTCACGGTTGTACTAGCTGAAAACATGAGGTTCATCAACCACATGATAAAAACAGGTGCTATAAACATCAGGGCTAGAGTTCGTTTGTCACGAAGTAATTCTTTGATGACTTTTTTTGCAATCGCTATTGTTCTCATTTTACTCACCTTCTGCTTTTAAAAATACTTCTTCAATACTTGAAACTTGATAACTTTCTTTTAAGTGTTGCGGTGTATCAAAAGCAATGATTTTTCCGCCTAATAATAAGCCGACCTTATCCGTCAACTCTGCTTCATCCATAACATGGGTAGTAACTAATATCCCAACCCCATTGTCTCTAAGCGCGAATAATTCTTTCCAGATTTTCTTTCGAAGAGAAGGGTCGATTCCAACTGTCGGTTCGTCCAAAATCAAGAGTTGAGGATTTCCTAAAAGCGCGATAGCCAGTGACAAACGCCGTTTCATTCCTCCAGAATAACCAGATACCGCCTTGTTTAAGTAGTCTGTCAGATCTACTACTTGAGCTATATAAGCAATTTCCGCCTTCAGGTCTTTTTTAGAAAGCCCCTTTAGCTGACCAAAAAATTCCAGATTTTCTTGGCCTGACAAGGTCTCGTATAAAGCATCTGATTGGGCCATATAGCCAATATCTCCTAAAATATAGCGATTGGGCATAGTGTGATTTAACACTAAAGCTACGCCTCCATCAGCCTTTTCCATTCCTAACGTAGTCTTAATCATAGTTGATTTACCAGCACCAGACGGACCAATTAAGCCTATAATTTCTCCTGGCTGCAATTCAAAGCTGACATGATTCAGAACTATTTGATGGTCAAAAGATTTTACTAAATCTTGTAAATGTAGTAATGTTTTCATTTACTTCCTCCTTGGTGAGTGATTACTCACTTGCTAAATATAAACCTATTGTAGTGAGTAATCACTCACTTGTCAAGAGAAAGAGTTAAATTCTTTAAAAAAATAAAACACCAGATTCGTATCTGATGTTTATAATGCACATGTCTTATTTCTAAAAATGTTTTTGAACTTCCTCTCTATACTCCGAAATGGTCTTTCCTGCCCACTTTTTAAAGGCCTATTCTTCCTCTACTTTTCTCAGCCAATCCAACCATCGTCATTGCTATCGCAACTCTAATAACCTTAGCAATGGAAATCCATTTCACGCATTTTTATATAACCCGAACCAAGAAGTTCTCAAGTCCTGATTGGAAGTTATTTTAGCTACAATCCATCTCTCAAGCACAAAAACTCTCCCTTCTCTTTCGAGAAAGGAGATTCTTTTTATCCTTGTCCGCCAGGGGCTGGACCTTCGCCTTGAGGGCCTCCATTTGGTCCTCCGCCACCAGGCATAGAGTTGACAATTTCCGTTTGTTTTTCACCGTTGAGATAGATATCTCCACCTGTGTAGGTCGCAGTTCCATCAAAGTCAAAACCTGTTTGACCAGTCATTTTAATGGTTCCACCTGTGACTGTGATATTGCCGTTCGAGTCGATTGGATCTGTATCTCCTTGACCGACTTCTACTGTCAGGTTCCCACCGTTCATGGTGAAGAAGATTTCACTCTGTTGGGCGTTTTTATTAGCTGCGTTGACTCCATCATCTGTCGAATAGATGCTAATGTCCCCACCGTTGATAGTGATTGACTTACCTTCAAGTCCTTCTGTCGAATTCTTGACGGTGTAGGTACCACTATCGATAACCGAATCACCTGATGCGTGGATGCCATCATCTCCTGCTGTGACGGTGATGTTGTTGTTGGATAGGTACATGGTTCCGACTGAAGTATCCTCGTCATTGTCCACCTTTACGCCATCTTCCTTGGCATCGATAGTCATGGTCGTACCAGTGATGTTGAGTTCATCATTGACATTAAAGGCATCGCCAACTGCTGTGATGTTATAGATTCCACCCGTGATGTGGAGAGTGTCATTGGCCTTGATACCATTGTTCTTCTTGCCATCTACATTGAGAGTTCCTTTCCCGTTAATGGTCAAATCCACCTTAGAAAAGAGAGCTGCGTCAGCCTTTTCATCGCTGTTAGAGCTTGAGTCAGAGAGACTGTTGGTAGTTCCCTCTGCTAGAGTCAAGTAGACATGACCAGCTGATGTCGCAGATATCGCTGCATTGGTATTGGTCATGGTCGCACCTTTTAGGACTAGATGAACATCTGCAGACTTATCTGCCTCAATCTTGATCTGCACTCCGTCAGACTGACCTGAAATTACATAGGTTCCAGATTTTGTGATTGTCACTGTTGATTCAGAGACTGTCACCCCATCTCCAGAGACGTTTGCTGATGAGCCAGATAGCTCAATCTTAGAAGCTGTGCTTTCGTCATAAGAAGTATCATTGTCCTTCTCTGTAAAATAGGATGATTGGTTTGTCTTTGTTGCAGTTGTTGTGGCACTATTTGTCGTTGCATTGGTATTGGATGTAGTTGTTGACTGGGCACATGCTGCCATCAGCACCATTGCCGTTAAACTCGTTGCGAGTAGGGTCCATTTTTTTGATTTCATACCTTTTTCCTCTCCTTCGTATGATATAGCTAGACAGTCTACAGAAGATTCCTGAAACAAAACTAAAACTTTTCTGAAAGTTTCCTTAAATTCAGTTTCACTTAAGTTTCGCTTAATAAAACTTTTAGAAATGTCCTCTAGACTTGTTCCAAGCAAGTTTACCTTGTTTAATCTATGATTTATCTAAAGGAGAAATTGCTTATGAAACCCCTAGAAACAAGCTTTGAACGGATCGAAACCAAGTACCTGGTCTCTAAAACAGACCTACAGGATTTAATAGAAGATTTGAAAGACTACCTCGTCGAGGACGACTATCCGACTTCGACCATTTCCAATATCGACTTTGATACAGAAGATTTTCAACTCATCCAAGACTCCTTGCAGGATCAGCATAAGAAGGAAAAAATCCGTATGCGGACCTATCTCGCACAGCCAAGCGCTGACAGCCCCGTCTTTCTAGAAATCAAGTCCAAAGACGATTCCGGTATCGGTCACAAGCACCGCGTCCTATCCCAGTCCGATACCATTACCCAACTCATCACCAAAGGTTGGGGAGAAGACCTGATCAAAGATAGCTTTATGGTAGCAGAGGTTCAAAAGTTACGCCAACGCTACAGCGAGGCTCTCAAACCGCGTATCTATATTTCTTATGACCGTTTTTCACTAAAAGAAAAAAAGAAAATCCCAGGATTCCCCTACCAGAAAATTCGTGTCACTCTTGACCAAAACCTGACCTATCGTGATAAACAGGTCTGCCTATTTGCTGACAAGGAAGGCTTGCCTCTCATAGAAGACGAACTGGTCATCATGGAAATCAAGGCGCCTGGTGATAAACCTCAATGGCTAGAGGATATCCTTGATAAGTATGGTCTGGTAGAGCAAAAATTCTCAAAATACTCCTGCGCCTACCATAAATCACAAGGGCTAGCCTATGCCCCACAACCTATCGGAGAAAGTGTAGGTAATGCTTATGTCTAACCTTTTTAACTCTATTTTCAACGACGCAACCGCCACTGCTGACCCCCTCCAACTCCTACTCGCCCTTGTCGTCAGTCTTTTTCTAGGACTAGCACTCAGCTGGGCCTACAAGCAACGGACTCTTTACACACGGGAATTTGTCATCAGTTTGACCCTTTTACCTTGTTTGATGACGCTGGTCATCTTCCTCGTCAATGGCAGTCTCGGAACGTCGATTGCAGTGGCAGGAACCTTTAGTCTCATTCGTTTCCGTTCTGCAACGAGTGGCTCTCGAGAGCTAATCGCTATCTTTCTAGCTATGATCATCGGTCTGGCGGCAGGGACAGGCTATCTATTCTTAGCCGTTCTCTTCACAGTCTTTATCCTGGGCATTTGGCTCCTTTTGGAAAAACAACAGAGCAAGAGCAATCACCAACGTCGTCGACTCTTAACCATCACACTTCCCAATAAAGAAGACCGCCTAGATACTATCCAGGTCGCGCTGGATCAATTTTGCACCGAGTCTGACCTTGTCTCAGTAGATACCAGCAACTCTGGTGAATCCTTGCAAACCGTCTACGAAGTCGATCTCCATCCTCAAGTAGACGACTTTCAACTGACGAGCTACCTGACAAGCAAGATATCTCAGTGCGATGTTTCCTTGACCAAGAAAGCTAAAAAGAAGAAAAATCTATAAGACTAAGATAAAGATTATAAAAAGAACAGCCCAAGCTGTTCTTTTTAGTTTTCTTTTACTGGGATTTCCTTGATGACACGCGCAGGATTCCCAGCTAGGACGACATTATCTCCGAAGGACTTGGTAATCACGGCCCCCGCTCCTGCAACGACGTTATTTCCCAGTGTCACTCCAGGAAGGACAATGACGCCACCTCCAGCCCAGAAATTATCTCCAATGGTGATGGGCTTGCCGTATTCGACCCCTGAATTGCGTTCATCCGGATCCAGTGGATGGAGTGGGGTTAAAAACTGACAGTTGGGGCCAAGCATGGCGTTGTTCCCGATGCGAATCGGGCAAACATCCAGCATGGTCAAGTTCCAATTAGAATAAAAATTTTCCCCTAGATGGATATTGACTCCATAATCGACCACCAAGCGTGGATTGATATAAAGATTTTGCCCAGTTGAGCCAAACCAAGTCTTGATGATTTCGGATCCCTTCAAGGGATCTTCTTCCTTGTTAAAGGCAGCCTGTTTTTGGCGAGAAGCTTGTGCCAAGGCACGCAACTCTGGGTCCGACGGACGGTAAGGCTCCCCTGCTATCATTTTCTGGTATTCGCTAGCCATCTTATCACCTCACACTTACTTTGGACTCATCATATCAAAAAGCCTTTGAAAGGTCAAGAATAGCCTGCTTTCTAAACTCTCAAAACCAATCCCCTCCCAAGTTAAAACAACTTGCTTGACAAAAGCTTGACTTCATGGTTTAATATACCCCATAAGGGTATATTAGGAGGTACCTATGTTTCACTTATTTACAAAAATTGACAGTATTTCTACCAGCGAGTTAGAAGCTAAACTCAGAGAACCGATTCAGCTACTGGATGTTCGGACGCCTATGGAATTCCGGAGAGGTCATATCAAAAATGCCAAAAATGTTCCTTTAACGGAAATCGGTTCTTACACACCTGCGACAAAAGAAACACTTTATGTCATTTGTCATTCTGGTGTGCGAAGCAAACTAGCTGCGAAGAAGCTAAAGAAAAAAGGCTACGATGTCATCAATGTCCGAGGCGGTATGAGCGCTTGGACAGGTAAGGTCATCTAGAAGCATAAAGGAGAAAATCAATGAAAATTATCATTGTCGGGGGAGTTGCAGGCGGTATGTCAGCAGCAACCCGCCTCAGACGTCTCATGGAAGACGCTGAAATCACTATTTTTGAGAAAGGTCCCTTTGTTTCCTTTGCAAACTGCGGACTTCCTTACTATGTTTCAGGAGAAATTGCAAACCGTGATAGTTTATTGGTCCAAACTCCTGAAAGTCTCAAAGCACGCTTTAATCTCGATGTGCGACCATTTCACGAGGTCATCAGCATTTCGCCAGCAGAACACACTGTGACCGTACGCCATGATGGACAGGAATTCACAGAAAGCTACGACAAGTTGATCCTCTCCCCAGGAGCTAAACCATTTGTTCCTACCATTGAAGGTGTGGCAGAAGCTAAGAATGCCTACACGCTCCGCAATGTTTCCGATCTTGATGAAATTATGGCAGCCTTGGACAATCATCCAAAAGAAGCTGTCGTTATCGGTGCAGGCTTTATCGGGCTTGAAATGGCTGAAAACCTGGCGAAACGTGGATTGCAAGTTACTATCGTTGAGAAAGCACCCCATGTCTTGCCACCATTAGATCAAGAAATGGCAGCCTTTGTCCAAGCAGAATTGATCAAAAACGGCGTTCGTGTTATCACTTCTCAGTCTGCGACTCGATTTGAAGACCAAGGAAAAATCATCGTTCTCGAAAACGGTCAAAAGATCACTTCTGACCTCACCATCCTTTCTGTCGGTGTTGAACCTGAAAACGGACTGGCAAAAGCTGCGGGGATTGAACTGGGACTCCGTGGTGGTATCTTAGTCGACGAACACTACGAAACCAGTCAAAAAGATATTTCTGCAGTTGGGGACGCTATCGTTGTCAAGCAAGAGATTACTGGCCAAGACGCCCTCATCCCTCTCGCTTCTCCTGCCAATCGTCAGGGACGCCAAGTCGCGGACGTCATCGCAGGACTCGGTCGTACAAACAAGGGCAGTATCGGCACTGCAATCGTTCGTGCCTTTGATATGACAGCTGCTTCGACTGGTCTCAGCGAGCGTATCCTTAGCATGAATCAACTTCCTTACAAGGCACTTCATGTCAGTGGAAAAGACCACGCTGGTTATTATCCAGGCGCTACTGATATGACCTTGAAGCTCCTCTTTGACCCAACCACTGGAAAAATCTATGGTGCCCAAGGAGTTGGGAAGAAAGGTGTTGACAAGCGAATTGATATCCTAGCAACTGCTATCAAGGGAAATCTCACCGTCTTTGACTTACCAGAGTTAGAGTTTACCTATGCGCCACCTTTTGGATCTGCCAAGGATCCCGTCAATATGCTGGGCTACGCAGCCTTGAACCTTATCGAAGGTCTGAGCGATAATATCCAATGGTGTCCGCTCGAAGACGATCTGACTAAGGGTAAAAATCCCTATATATACGGACAAGTGGCGAATTTCAGGGGGCGACCCAAGGTCGATACCATCGAACTATGGGAGAACTTGGATGAATCGGACAAGAACCAGCCCTACATCCTTAGCTGCCACAGTGTTTTGCGCAGCTATATCACAGAGCGTATCCTCTAGTGGCAGGATTTACCGTCCAAAACCTTGATGGCGCTTATTCACAATATAAAATGGCTAATCCAGAAGGAGTCGAATATGGAAACGAGTATCAGCATGACTGACTTTTATGAAAAATACCTAAATGAAAATCTAAACCTTATCGATGTACGTGAAGTGCATGAATTCCAAGCAGGACATGCACCAGGAGCCAAAAATCTTCCGTTAAGTACCTTGGAGCAAGGTTACAAAGAACTCAAACCTGACCAGGAATACCATGTCATCTGTCAAGGTGGAGTCCGTTCCGCATCTGCTTGTGAATTTCTAAGCACCCAAGGCCTTACCGTTATCAATGTAGAAGGTGGTATGAATGCTTGGCCCGGTCAAGTAGAATAATGAAAAAACCGATTAAGAAACTTAATCGGTTTTTTCATTTCTGCACCCCAATGATATAGAGCTCGTAACCCGTCGCTTCTATAAAACGAAGCACATTGACGGTATCTAAAAAGAGGTTGCTCATTGGTATTGGGGGAACTCATCCGTTTGGCCGACATGATTTCTTTATCGAAATAGACTTAAATGCCTTTGTCTGCATTGTTTATAAATAGCAAATTAGTTTATTTCCGTTTAATCAGGTATCGGATAGCCTTTTCTAGGCGTTCCTTTTGAGCCTCGGGGTCGTCTAGTGGTTGGTTGATAC
>ERZ772807.1246-NODE-1246-length-14387-cov-2.744209_pt1 | contig 14387 bp, 10 predicted proteins | sample MGYA00511472_ERZ772807 | MGnify/ENA primary metagenome ERZ772807 (study PRJEB29015, sample SAMEA2737947) | human oral metagenome | biome: human oral; feature: human-associated habitat; material: dental | place: China | collected 2039 ...
GAGCTCTACCGCATGATCGGCGAGCGCCTCAAGCATAACTATGCTGGCTCGACGGCTTGGATCTTGGCCTACAAGCTCGAGCACTTCGATAAGATCGGTCTGCGCCACAGCGACCGCATCAAGATGCTCAACGGCTCGCTGGAGTGTGAGCTGCGTGCCTACACCCTCTTCGCTGGTAAGCGTGAGGACTTCAAGCGTGCTGGTGGCGAAGGTGAAGAGGAACGTGCTCCTCGTACTCCACGCTCCGAGCGTGAGCGAGGGCCTCGCTCCGAGAAGCCCCGTCGCTTCGACCGTCCCCGCCGTGAGGATCGCCGTGAAGGAAGCCGCCGTGATGGTGATCGTCCGAGCTTCTCTGACCGTCCCCGCCGCGAAGATCGCCGTGAAGGAGGCCGTCGTGAGGGTAATCGTCCGAGCTTCTCTGACCGCCCACGCCGTGAAGATCGCCGTGAAGGAAGCCGTCGTGATGGTGATCGTCCCAGCTTCTCAGACCGTCCACGTCGCGAAGATCGTCGTGAAGGAGGCCGTCGTGATAGTGATCGTCCCAGCTTCTCAGACCGTCCACGCCGCGAAGATCGCCGCGAAGGAGGTCGCCCCGCGAAAAAAAAAGAAGGGGGATTGTGGCCTAATGATCGCTTCCGCTACCGCGATGAAGAGGGTCGTGAACGTATTAGGAATAAGCGCTCTAAGCATATCCAGACCTTCTCAGGTGGTGGCGATGAGTAGCCACTGATAGCGGAGTTTGCAGCCGCCACTTGGGCCTGGCATTTGGTAGTATCAAATTTTGTTGTACCTTTGCAGTGCAAACAGGTCAGCCCAGGTGGCGGAATTGGTAGACGCGCTCGTTTCAGGTGCGAGTGTTCAAAAGACGTGCAGGTTCGATTCCTGTCCTGGGCACTGCCTGACGCTAAGCGTCTCAAGTTTGCAGAGCTTCAAATACGCGGGTGGTGAAATTGGTAGACACGCTACTTTGAGGGGGTAGTGCCGGTTACGGCGTGTGAGTTCAAATCTCATCCCGCGTACAAAGAAAGAGAGTGAGACTCCTCGAGAAGTAATTCTTGAGGAGTCTCTTCGTTTATGCATACATGTCGATACGTACTACGATGATCGTCTATCCTAATGCAAAGCTCAACCTTGGGCTCTTCGTCACGGGGCATCGCCCCGATGGCTATCACCTACTGGAGACTGCCTTTCTCCCTATATCGCTATGCGACACGCTGGAACTCGAGCTCACTGATGCTGCCGAAGACGACCTCATCGTCACGGGTGGAGTAGAGACGGGAGCTCTGCAGGACAACCTCGTCCTACGCGCCGTACGTGCCCTGCGGCAGCTGCGCTCCTTCCCCTCAGTACTCCTTCGCCTCACCAAGCAGATCCCCTCGGGAGCGGGCATGGGTGGCGGATCAGCGGACGCTTCCTTTACCTTAACTGCTATCAATGAGCTGTGCTCGCTCAGCCTCTCTACCGAGGAGCTGGAGGCCATCGCCCTCACGCTCGGCGCCGACTGCCCCATCTTCGTGCGCAATCAGCCATCCGTAGGGCGAGGCATCGGCGAAGTGCTTACGCCCCTTGCTCTAGATCTCAAGGGCTATCACCTCACCATCGTCAAGCCCCCCATCCATATCTCTACGGCAGAGGCCTTCCGGGGCCTTCTTCCGCTCAAGCCCGTAGCGACTCCCATCGAGGAGCTTGTCGCTCGCCCCGTAGTGGAGTGGCGTGACTGCCTCTTCAATGACTTCGAGCCAAGCCTCTTCCCTCATCATCCCGTCCTCTCGGAGATCAAGGACGAGTTCTATGCCTTGGGTGCCGACTTTGCCCTGATGACGGGCTCGGGTGCAGCGCTCTACGCCCTGTCACGTCAGCCCCTCCAGCTCGACTCCCTCCGCCGTGCGGACTACTTCCTCTACGAGGGGAAGCTTTAACGATCCTTCACCAAGACCTTCCTTATGACTTCTACATCCATTCCCCAGCTCCTCGTGGCAGCTGGCTCGTCGGGCAGTGGCAAGACGACCTTCACGCTCGGCCTACTGCGTGCGCTCAAGCGTCGTGGCCTCGCCGTACAGAGCTTCAAGTGCGGGCCCGACTATATCGACCCAAAGTTCCACCAGCTCTCCAGCGGTCGCCCCTCTATCAATCTCGACCTTTTCATGATGAGCCCTGAGCATGTGCGTGCGGTCTATGCACGCCACACGCAGGAGGCTGATGCCGTCGTCCTCGAGGGGGTGATGGGGCTGTATGATGGCTATGTGCGTATGCATGGCTCGTCGGCTGAGGTCGCTAAGACCGTGGGCATCCCGACGGTGCTGCTCGTTGACGCTCGCTCGTCTGCCTATTCCGTCGGGGCACTCCTCTACGGCTTCAAGCACTTCCGTCAGGATACGGAGGTCGTCGGGGTGGTCTTCAACCGCGTGGCCTCGGAGAATCACTACCGCTTCCTGCGTGAGGCTGCCGAAGACGCTGGGGTCATACCTCTCGGCTATATCCCGAAGACGAAGCTCCTCGAAGTACCATCGCGCCATCTTGGGCTCTCACTTCGTGAGCTGCAGGAGCTGGATGCGCTCCCCGAAGATGTGGCAGCGCTCATCGAGAAGCACGTTGATGTGGATCGCCTGCTCGAGGCTTGTATGCGCCCTCGCCCCGCACTCCCTGCGGAGGAAGCAGGGCCTACGTCCGCCCCTGGGCGCAAGATCGCCGTTGCCCGTGACGAAGCATTCAACTTCATCTACGAGGAGAATATCCGCGCACTCGCTGCACAGGGCGAAGTGTCCTTCTTCTCTCCGCTCAAGGATGAGCCACTTCCCGAGTGCGACCTCCTTTACCTGCCTGGTGGCTATCCGGAGTTCTACCTCAGCGAGCTGGCCGCTGCCGAGCGCTCGCGTAGCACTATCGCAGCCTATGCCGCTGCTGGCGGGCGTGTCCTAGCCGAATGTGGGGGGATGATGTACCTCTGTCGTGCTATTCGTGATGAGGAGGGGAAGGCCTACCCGATGTGTGGTGTGCTGCACCAAGAGGCTACGATGGAGGGCATGCGTCTGCGCTTGGGTTACCGCAAGCTCCGTCTTGGGGGACGCGAATACCGCGGGCATGAGTTCCACTACTCGTCCATCGTACCTCAGGAGGTCGGCGAAGAGACGGTCGGTGAGCAGCTGACAGCGCGTGACGAAGTTGCACCGACGCTCCTTTATCGCCGTGGCAATGTGCTGGCGGGCTATACCCACCTCTACTTCGCTGAGCAAGATCCCTTCGCGCTCTTCTCCTAAGCTTTCCATCCCCCTTTACGGCTCCTTTTCGCTTGCTTCTCTAAGGGAAGGGGTGCGAACCACTATTGCTTTGCGGGTGAACCTATATTGGTCGGCGGGCGAACCAATATAGGTCACACTTCAAACCAATATAGGTTGATACCCTGAACCTATATAGCTTCACCCGCCGACCAATATAGGTCCATATCACTACCCTCTAATGGGGGGGGGCATGAGACTTCCGATAGAGAGGGGAGATCCCTCGTTACTTCTACGCCAGTAGCGGCCTTAGAGCTGCTACTGGCGTTTGTGTGTCTATGGGAGTCTGTCGGGTGGTGGGAGCTTGCTCTGAGGCTGGGTGATGCTGGGGAGACGCTTGTAAGAAAGTCTGTACATTTGTGGTGTACTTTTATAAATGTATAGGCAATGAGTACCGCACTTCATAAAGAATACCGCCCGCTGACGGCTGAAGAGATCAGCGTCCTGCGTGAGCACGCCAACTCCGCCGACGACTGGAGCCAGGTCTGGGTCAAGGAAGGCTTCGTCCCCCGCTACATCCTCAATACGCACTTCTCGGGCTGGGTCCGCTTGGGGCTCTTCGAGAAGACCTTTGACCTACCTGGGGGGATCTCGAAGCACTCAGGGCTCTACTACACCTACCTGCACAATGTCGAGGTCGGCGACAACTGCTGTATCGAGCATGTCAATAACTATATCGCCAACTACACCATCGGCGAAGAGTCCTTCATCAGCAACGTCGATACTATCCTCGTCGACGGCGAGACGACCTTCGGCAACGGTGTCGAGGTCTCCGTCCTCAATGAGACGGGCGGGCGTGAGGTGCTGAGCTATGACCAGCTCTCAGCGCACGAAGCCTACTTCATGGCGATCTACCGCCATCGTCCTGCGCTCATCTCGGAGCTGCGCCACCTCATCTGGGGCTATATCGATGGCTTGCGCTCCGCCCACGGCACGATCGGTGCCCACGCGCATATCACAGATGTGGGGAATATCACGAACGTGAAGATCGGCCCCTACGCCAGTATCGTCGGCACGCGCCGCCTCTACAACGGGAGTATCAATAGCGTCAAGGAAGCGCCCGTCAGTCTTGGCTACAGCGTCATCTGTACGGACTTCATCATCTCCTCGGGCTCAAGCGTGCAGAGTGGTACGGCGCTCTCCCGCTGCTTCATCGGGCAGGCGTGTACGCTCGCTCACGGCTATTCTGCTTCGGACTCGCTCTTCTTCAGCAACTGCCACGAGGAGAATGGCGAGGCCTGTGCGATCTTCGCTGGGCCCTTCACCGTGACGCACCACAAGTCCACGCTACTTATCGCCAGCCAGTTCTCCTTTATGAACGCTGGCTCGGGCTCGAATCAGAGCAACCACATGTACAAGCTCGGGCCCATCCATCAGGGCATCCTGGAGCGTGGTGCGAAGACCTCGTCCGACTCCTATATCCTCTGGCCCGCACGTATCGGAGCCTTCTCGCTCGTCATGGGGCGTCACACCACGCACCCCGACCTGTCGAATCTCCCCTTCTCCTACCTCATCGAGTCGTGCGATACGACCTTCCTCATCCCTGGGGTCAACCTCAAGAGCGTGGGGACGATCCGCGATGCGCAGAAGTGGCCCCGCCGTGATGCGCGCACCGACCCGCACCGCCTTGACCAGATCAACTACAACCTGCTGAGCCCCTACACCATCCAGAAGATGCTCAACGGGCGCACCATCCTCAGCGAGCTAAGGCGAGTCGCTGGGCTGACCTCCGAGATCTACTCCTATCAGAGTGCGAAGATCAAGGCCTCCTCGCTCCGTAAGGGGATCCACTTCTACGAGCTGGCGATCCATAAGTTCCTCGGCAATTCGCTCATCAAGCGTCTCGAGGGCGTAGCCTGTACCTCTATCGAAGTCGTGCGCCAAGCCCTACAGCCCCGTACATCCATCGGGCACGGGGACTGGGTCGATCTCTCGGGCCTCATCGCTCCGAAGGCCGAGGTGCTGCGTATCATCGAGGACATCGAGATGCGTCGCCTCGAGGCTATCAGCGAGCTACAGCAGCGTCTTGCCGACCTGCACCTCCACTACTACGAGTACGAATGGACGTGGGCGTATGATAAGATCCAGGAGTTCTATGGCATTGATCTTGCCGAAGTGACGGCAGAGCAGCTCGCCGAACTCGTCGAGCGCTGGCGTAGCTCGGTCGTCGAGCTGGACCGCGAGCTCTATGCCGACGCGAAGAAGGAATTCTCCCTCTCGGCGATGACGGGCTTCGGCGCTGACGGCGATGAGCGTGTACAGGCGCAGGACTTCGAGGAGGTCCGTGGCGACTTCGACAGCAATACCTATGTGAAGTCCATCCTCCAGCATATCGAGGAGAAGAGTGCTCTCGGCGAGGAGCTACTCGGTCGCCTCGCACCGCTGCGCTAAGGAGACGATACGACGACGCCCCGCAGAGCTTCGGCTACGGGGCAGTGAAAAGACACGGAGCGAATCATTGGGGACAATGATTCGCTCCGTGTGCTTTTTGTAGTGGGGCCTTACTTCTCGGGCTCGGTCGGGGGCGTGAAGCGGCCTTGCCAGCGCGAGCGCTGACGCTCCATCATCTTCGCCTCGGCACCATTGGACTCGTCCGACTGCCAGAAGCGCTCCCGCCCGATGCTCTCGGGGAGGTAGGCTTGCTGTACGAAGTGCCCTGGGTAGTCGTGCGAGTAGCGGTAGCCTTCGCCATAGCCGAGGTCCTTCATCAGCTCCGTGGGCGCATTGCGTAAGTGGAGCGGTACGGGGAGGTTACCCGTCTGCTTGACGAAGGCGAGGGCGCGGTTGATCGCCATATAGGCGCTATTACTCTTCTCGCTACAAGCCAAGTAGATGACCGTCTCGGCCAAGGGGATGCGTCCCTCGGGCCAGCCGATGCGCTCAAGGGTCTCGGCGCAGGAGGTGGCGAGTAGGAGGGCATTGGGGTTAGCAAGGCCAATGTCTTCGGCAGCGGAGATCATCAGTCGGCGTGCGATGAACGAAGGGTCTTCGCCCCCCTCGATGAGGCGTGCGAGCCAATAGATAGCGGCGTCGGGGTCACTTCCTCGGATGCTCTTGATGAGTGCCGAAGCGATGTCGTAGTGGAGTTCACCGCCCTTGTCGAAGGCCAGGGGATTCGTCTGCACGCGCTGGCTGACCAGTTCGTCGGTGACCTGAAGAGGGTCGGAGGTCGTCGATAGGGCGACCAGCTCGAGGATATTCAGCGCACGGCGTGCGTCACCACCAGCGTAGCGTAGGAGTGCAGCGGTCTCGGTGAGCTCGATGCGGCGCTGCGAGAGGAGTTCGTCGGTCGCGATGGCGTGCTGTAGGAGGCCGATGATCTCCTCGGTGGAGAGGGGATTAAGCGTGTAGACCTGACAGCGGGAGAGGAGCGGGCGGATGACCTCGAAGCTGGGATTCTCCGTCGTGGCGCCGATGAGTGTGACGATACCTTGCTCCACAGCCGCCAGGAGGGAGTCCTGCTGGCTCTTGCTGAAGCGATGGATTTCGTCGATGAAGAGGATGGGGCGTACCGACGAGCCGAAGATCCCGCTCTGCTCACTCTGGATGCGCTCCAGCACCTCACGCACATCCTTGACACCCGAGTGGACGGCACTCAGCGAGTAGAAGGCGGTGTCGAGGCTGCGGGCGATGATCTCCGAGAGTGTCGTCTTGCCCACTCCTGGAGGGCCCCAGAAGATCAGCGACGGGAGGCGCTGCTGCTCGATCATAGGGCGTAAGATACCCTGCGGCCCGACGAGGTGGGACTGGCCGAAGTAGTGCTCGAGGCTCGTCGGGCGCATACGCTCGGCCAGCGGCTTGAGGGTGGTCATAGGCGGGAGTGGGCTGGTAGGCGGGGGTTATTGAGGGAGGTCGCTGTAGCGTCGGCGTCCACGAAGGTAGTATTGCACCAGGAGGCTGTAGGGCTTCATCAGGCTGGTGGGGAGGGGACGGATGGTCTTAGCGATATTCTCCTTGCGCACCTCTTCGTAGCGCTGGCGCTTGATCATAAAGCAGCGCCAGCCCTCGAGGACGGCGTAGCAGTGACGGGGTTTGAGCTGGAGGAGGTAGACGAAGGCCGCGAAGAAGTCGAGGAAGAAGCGGCAGAGCAGCACGCGGTGTAGGCGGGGTGCGGGGAGGTTCTTGTAGATCATCAGGAGGTTGTTCCTGAAGTTCAGGAAGACCTTCCTTGGGCTCTCTGCCGAGAGGCTGGCACCACCGACGTGGTAGACGACCGAGGTGGGGGCGAAGGCGATGCGATGCCCGCGGGCATTGAGTCGCCAGCACAGGTCGATCTCCTCCTGATGGGCGAAGAAGATCGTATCCAGCCCGCCGACATCGAGATAGACGTCACGGCGGATGATGAGGCAGGCGCCCGATGCCCAGAAGAGATCCGTGGGGTTAGCGTACTGCCCGTGGTCCTCCTCGAGCGTGCCGAAGAGACGGCCACGGCAGAAGGGATAGCCCAGTGAGTCGATGAAGCCACCAGCAGCACCGGCGTACTCGAAGCTCTTCGGATCACGCTGTGCACGGATGGTCGGCTGGACGGCCGCGATCGTGGGGTCGGAGTCGAGGAGGCGGAGGGGCTCATCGAGCCAGCCTCGGCTGAGCTCGACGTCGCTATTGAGGAGGACGACGGTCTTGTAGTCCAGCTCGGCGATGGCCTTGTTGTAGCCCGCTGCGAAGCCGTGGTTCTCGGTGAAGAGATGGAGGCGCACCTCGGGATAGTGCTTGCGGACGAAGGCTACGGAGTCGTCCGTCGAGCCATTGTCTACGATGATGAGGTCTGCGCCTGCGGGGGTGTGTTGCACCCAAGAGGGGAGGAAAGTCTCCAGGAGGCTACGGCCATTCCAGTTGAGGACGAGGACGGCCACCTCGGCGTGTGTGGTAGGATGCATAGCGTGTAGTATAGTTAGTTGTCTTGCTCAGAGTCAAGGAGTGCTTGGAGTCGGGCACTGCGCACGGCCTCGGGGTAGTTCTCGAGGGGGCGCTTCCAGCGCTTATGCGACCAGAGCCAGGCTGCTGGGTCGCGCTGGATATTTGCTTCCAGCATGCGGGCATAGCGCTCGGTGACGGTATAGACGGGCAGGTCGCCCTCCGCTGGGTCGTAGATAGGCACGTAGCGCCCTACGAACTGGATGGGGCTCCTTCGCTCAATGTCGAAGTAGAAGACGGGCAGGCGGTACTTCTTCCCGAGGCGCTCGATGCCGTCGAGGATCGCTGTCGGCTGGTGGAGGAAGTCGGTGAAGTAGGTGGCGTGACCGATGCCCGGGGCTTGGTCTGTGATCATGGCGACGAACCAGTGACGGCCGTCCTTGGCACGCACATACTCGACGATGTGGCGCGCGATCTTGTCCTTGGCGACGAGGCGCGCGCCGAAGCGCTGGCGTTGCTCAGCGAAGAGGCGATCAAGGGCCTTGCTCTTCAGCGGGCGATAGACCTGATCCATGCTGTAGCCGATGGTGGCGAGCTGGATCTGCCCTGTGGAGAAGAGCTCCCAGTTCCCGTAGTGCCCGAGGGCGACGAGCACGCAGTCGTACTCCTTCGCTGCCTCCACGAGGGGCGAGAGGTCGGGCATGATGAAGTGCTCCGTAGTGAGGCGCTCGGGGCTCTGATGTAGGAGCTTCGGCGTGGAGAGGAAGTTGTAGGCGAACTGTAGGTAGAAGTCCCGCTCGATCTGTCGCAGTTCCGCTGTCGTCTTCTCGGGGAAGCTATGGGAGAGGTTGCCTCGCACGACGGCACGGCGATAGCCTATGAGGCGCCCGATGAGGAAGGCGGTCGCGTGGCACAGCGCGTGGATGACCATCCACGGCAGGCGTGCCAAGAGGCCGAAGAGGCCGCGAAGGAGGTAGTAGGTCAGCTGCTCAGTCATCGCTCGTACGTGCTCAATAGACGAAGGTCCCCGACTCGTCGAGGTGCTGTGGGGTGATACGTGTCGTCGTGCCGATAGCCGCCTCATCGTAGGGCTGCGCCACACGGATATAGTTCTCACTGTGGCCCATCATGCGGCCGTCATAGTTGCCGTGCTCCCAGATGACCGTAAGCTCACGACCGAGGTTGGCACGGTAGAAGTCCTGCAGACGCTCCTCGGAGAGGCGGGCCAGACGCTGACTGCGCTTGTGCTTGTCGCGGGGTGTGACGGCATGCTCGATGGAGAGGGCTGCCGTGCCTTCGCGCTCGGAGTAGCTGAAGACGTGGAGCTGGGAGAAGGATAGACCCTCGAGGAACTGATAGCACTCCTCGAAGTAGCGCTCCTCTTCGCCACGGGTGCCGACGATGACGTCTACGCCGATGAAGGCATGGGGCATCAGCTCACGGATCAGCTCCACACGGGAGCGGAAGAGCGCCGTGTCGTAGCGGCGCTTCATCAGGCGGAGGACTTCGTCACTGCCACTCTGTAGGGGGATGTGGAAGTGGGGGGCGATGCGCCGTGAGGTGGCACAGTAGCGGATGATCTCTTCGCTGAGGAGGTTGGGCTCGATGGAGCCGATGCGGAAGCGCTCGATACCCTCGACTTCGTCCAGAGCCTTGATGAGGGCGAAGAAGTCTTCGCCTGGATGTCCCTTGCCGAAGTCCCCGATATTCACGCCCGTCAGCACGATCTCGCGAGCACCTTCGCGGGCGATACGCTCTGCTTCGGCAACGATCTCAGCGATCGAGCCGCTACGGCTTCGCCCTCGAGCCTTGGGGATGGTGCAGTAGGTACAGTGGTAGTCACAGCCGTCCTGTACCTTGAGGAAGTGACGCGTGCGCTCGTCGGAGGATGAGCTGATGCGGAAGGTGCGTATGTCTTTCGTGCGCCCTCTCACGATGCTGGCGCCCGCATCACGGGGACGCTCCAGATCGAGGTAGTCGGCGATGTCGAGCTTCTTCTCTGATCCGATGACCAGATGGACGCCCTCGATGTCTGCGATCTCCTCGGGGCTGAGCTGGGCATAGCAGCCCGTCACGACGACGAAGGAGCCAGGATGCTCACGGGTAGCCTTGCGGATCATCGTACGGCACTTCTTGTCCGCCAGCTCCGTCACCGAGCAGGTGTTGATGACGCAGATGTCGGCTACCTCCCTCGGACGCACGCTCCGTATCCCTTGGGCAAGCAGCGAGCGCCCGATGGTCGACGTCTCGGCGAAGTTGAGCTTACAGCCGAGGGTGTAGTAGGCAGCTTTCTTGTCTTCGAAGACAGAGGTATCGGTCATCGCTTGGGTCGAGAGAGAAGGCGGAGATAGGGGTAAGTGGAGAGCATGAGTGCGAGTCCCAGCCCCGTATAGAAGCCCGTGACGAAGGAGTGGGGCACGAGGTCAAGGGCGCGCAGGGTGATGCCGAGGGCGATCATGAACGCCATGATGATCCACGAGGAGGGCGTGAAGCACTGGTACCAGCGCAGGGTACCTTCGGCTCGCTGTCCAAGGGCGGTGAGATTACGCTTCACGACACGGGGGAAGATGAAGCCGGCGAAGAAGGCCAAGCTCCCGATGAGCCAGAGGATGCTCACGAGGATATTCGTCTCGCTGGGCCAGTTCACGAGGCCAATGCGCAGGACATTGACCCCAGCGATGAGCCAGAGTAGGGCAGCGAGCCCATAGAGCTGACGATGGGTCATCAGAGGTGGGTGACTGAAGGGGGCGGGGTTAAGCTTCGTCGGTCCACTCGATATCGAAGGACTGAAGCTGGAGGTCTTCGTCGTGAAGTGCCTCGGTCGTAGTCTCTGTATGGTGAGCGTGCGTGGTGCCTGCCTCGGCGGCAGTGGGCTCATCGCCTGTGAGGGCGGTGTCGGAGACCTCGAGGATGGTCTGGCGCAGGGCCTCTGAGACCTTCGCGAAGTCCTCTTCGTAGATGAAGATACGGTGACGCTCGAGCTTGCCTTCGCCCTCCTTGAGCTTGGTCTCGGAGAGGACGATGTACTTATTGCCCTTGCTGTCGAGCTTGGCATCGATGTAGTAGTATCGGGTGCCTGCCTTGATCTTGCGGGAAGCTAGGAGGGTCGATCCCCCCCAGTCTTTATCCATATGCATCATATGTGATCGTTCGTCATAGATTGTATACTACGAAGGTACGCAAATACCTTAGTATTTTCTGTATGCTGTAGGCTTGTGGGAAGAGAGGTCGATCTACCCCGAGCTAAGGGCTCGGATCAACTGCCTCTTTCGGTAAGCTTGGAGCGGGGAGGAGAAGGCGGGGTGAAGGTATCCCTACCAATCGCCCGTCTTCATGGGGAAGACCCCTAGCTTGGAGGCCTCCATCTGGAGGACTTTTTGAGCCCCCTCATGTGAGGCCAAAATAAAACCTACTGTGGGTCGCAAGTGCGACCTACTGTAGGTCGTCATCACGACCTACAGTAGGTTTTTTCGGCGACCCACGGTAGGTCGTTTTTTTGCCCCTCGAAGCCCGCTTATTTGCTGGGCTCGTGGCAGGGGCTTGAGACCGCCTCTACTTTACCAATAGAGATCATAGACACGGATCTCGCTCCGAGTACCTATGCGGTAGGTAGCTCCTGCCGAACCGATCCCCGAGGAGACACAGATCTCCTTGTCGCCGACACGGCGTGTCCCCGAGGACATCCCATAGCGCCACCAGGTAAGCACTTGCCCTGGCCAGATCTGCCCGCCGTGGGTGTGTCCGCACAGCATGAGATCGATGGGGCTCTCCCCGATGCTATCGAGCGAACCAGGGGTATGCTCTATGAGAAGGACGGGGCGGGACGAAGGGTTGACTCGCTGAGTGATCTGGGCGAAGGGCGCACGATCGCCCTGCACGGCGTCGTCTCGCCCGATGAGTGCCAAGAGGCTATCAGCGGGGTAAGCGACGCTATCCCTCAGTAGGGTAGCACCGATCTCCGAGACGAAGCGGATGTTCTCATCGAGGTGGTCACGATACTCGTGGTTCCCGAGGACGAAGTAGACACCTAGGGGAGCACGGAGTCGGCGCATCGAGCTCAGCACTCTCGGATCATAGGCGTAGACCTCTCGGTGGTCGATGTAGTCGCCCCCGCAGAGGATTAGGTCGGGCTTCTGCTGGAGGATCAGGTCGACGGAGCGGGAGATGTAGTCGGGTGTCATCGCTTCGCCTATGTGGAGGTCGGAGAAGAAGACCAGACGAAGGCGCTTCTCCGCCTTAGCCCCCTGAGGTGTGAGGCGTGATATGTAGAGGTCGTGGTGTATGACTCTGGGGTAGCGGACATTCTGGTGCCCGACGACCATCGTCCCAAAGAAGACTACGAGCGAAAGCATGAAGACTCCTACCTGTAGCCACCGCTTCGTCCGATCCTTTGCTCCCGCATAGATGCCGAGGGTATGACGGTCGACGAACTTGAGGACATCGAAGGCGAAGACCACCCCCGTAGCGTACATCGTGGAGAAGAAGATATAGATGCTCCCGTTCATCACATCGCTCATCCAGTCGGCTTGGATATGCCGATGCACCAGGAGCGCTACGACGAAGAGGAGGAAGACGCTCCCGAGGAGCCCCCGAAAGAGGCGCCGTGCCCTTTGCCCAAGGACACTGCCCCCTCGCCACCCGAGATAAGGGAAGAGGAAGAGACAGCAGAGTACCGAATATAAATAGACCATAATCAAGCATGCAGACCCCGGGGTCCGCTGGTGATGCTAAGCGTGAAAGGGAAGGTGTTGGTAGAGATGCAGCGTTCAGCTTCGACTAAAGACCCTCTTGAGAGAACTGCCGATCGAAGAGCTTGAACTGATAGTACATCAGGCTCATCCCCAGCACACCCGAGGCAATGTCGGAGAAGGGAAGAGCGATCCATACGCCCGTAGCGCCCCAGAGGAGCGGGAAGAGGAAGAGTGCGGGCAGGAGGAAGAGCGTCTGGCGTGAGAGACTCAGCAGAAGCGCCTTGCCTCCGAAGCCGATGCTCTGGAAGAACTGCGTCGCCGTCACCTGGAAGCCCACGAAGGCAAACCCATAGAGACAGAGGCGTAGGGCATGTACCGAGGCTTCGATCATCTCAGGCGAATTGGTGAAGAGCGACGCTATCAAGCCCGGGGCGACCACCGCTACGACGGTCACGAAGGCACCGATGCCGAAGTTCGTCCACGAGCAGATCTTGAAGGCCTGACGTACACGTCCGATGGCTCGAGCACCGTAGTTGTACCCCACGATAGGCTGCATCCCCTGAGCGATCCCCAGCATGAGCATGAAGCCCACCAGAGCAGCGCTATTGATGATCCCGTAGGCCCCGATAGCTCGGTCGGCCATCAGGGAGTTCTCCGCATAGCGAGCTAGGGTGTCGTTGATGAGGAAGGTGATACCACTGCTCAGGAGCTGTAGGAAGAAGGGCGACATCCCGATCGATAGGATCGCCAGGATCTGCTCCGAGGAGAGGCGCATATTGCGACGGCGGAATTGCACCTCGCTCTTGCTGTCGAGGAAGTGCTGCATCACGAAGGCAGACGATACCGCCATAGCGATGACCGTAGCCCAAGCTGCCCCTTCGATCCCCCAGCCGAAGCCGTAGATGAAGAGGGCGTCGAGCAGGGTGTTGAGTCCCGCACCTATGAGCATCGTGATCATCGCCTTGTATGGATAGCCCGAAGCACGCATGATCGCATTGAAGCTGAAGCACAGTGTCGAGAAGATGTTCCCCGGGATCATGATCTTCAGATAGTCATAGGCGAAGGGGAGCGTACGATCGTTAGCTCCGAGGGCTCTGAGTATGTCCTCGAGCCAGATCATCACCGGTGTCAGTGTGAGCGCCTGTGTGACTAGTGTCAGCAGGAGTGCATTGCTCAGGATGCGCTCGGCCTGGTCATGTTTGTCTTCACCCAGCAGGATGGAGACACGTGCCGATGCCCCTACTCCGATGAGCATACCGAAGGCTTGGATGAAGATGAGGATAGGGAAGGTCAGCGCTAGACCTGTGATAGCAAATTCGCTGACGCCCTGGCCGATGAAGATGCGGTCTACTACGCTGTAGAGGGCGTTGACCATCGTGCCGACGACGGCGGGTACACCGTAGTGCCAGAGGAGCTTGGGTATACGCTCGTGGGCCAGACGATCGGTGCGCTCTGTATACTTGGTGGGGGAGGACTCCATAGGAGAGAGGGGTTTGTCGGTATTATGGGTGGACCACCTTCGACTCCCGGTGGCATGGGGGGTAACGATCTTGCTACGGAGAAGAGG
>ERZ772807.1248-NODE-1248-length-14374-cov-7.201271_pt1 | contig 14374 bp, 12 predicted proteins | sample MGYA00511472_ERZ772807 | MGnify/ENA primary metagenome ERZ772807 (study PRJEB29015, sample SAMEA2737947) | human oral metagenome | biome: human oral; feature: human-associated habitat; material: dental | place: China | collected 2039 ...
GGAGGGCGCGCGGGGCCCGGTCGAGCTGGTCGTGCGACCCGCCCTGGCCGAGGACGTCGAGGCCCTGTCCGCCCTGGCGGCGCGCACCTTCCCCGACGCCTGCCCGCCCTTCCTCGCACCGGAGCGGATCGCCGCCCACATCGCGACCAACCTCGCCCCCGAGCGCTTCGCCGTCTGGCGGGCCGACCCGCGCGCGGTCCTGACGGTGGCCGAGCTGCCCGGCGGACTCGCACCGGACGGCCTCGCGGCGGGCGCCGATCCCGCCGACGCCGTGGCACCGGGGGAGATCATCGGTTACAGCGTCGTGCTCGTGGAGCGGGCCGACCCCGAGGGCGGGCTCATCACGGGGCTGGACCAGCGGCCCGACGCCGTCGGCGTCCCCCCGCGCTCCGACGGCACCGCGGGACTGGCCGCCGAGCTGTCCAAGGCCTACGTCGATACGCGCCTGCGCTCCTCCGGAGTCGCCGCGGTGCTCCTGGACGAGGCCGTCCGCGCCGCCGCCGCGGAGGACGCCACCGTCCTGTGGCTCGGCACCCACGAGCGTAACCGCCGGGCGCAGAGGGCCTACAGGCGGCGCGGCTTCCGCATCGTCGGATCGCGAGTCTACGACGTCGGCGGGCGGACCTGCCGGGACGTGGTCATGAGCCTTGACCCGCGGGAGGCCCGCCATGAGCACTGAGAGCGCTAAGAGCGCTAAGAGCGCTAAGAGCACTGACAGCACTGAGAACACTGGCAGTACGGGCGGAATGGGCGGTGCGGGCCGCACCGACCGCATCGGGACGGTGAGGGCGACGGAGATGAGGCAGATGAGGAATGCGCCCGGGCGCGCCGCCGAGGCCGCCCTTCCAGAGCGGCCGCACGGGCGGTCGCGCGGTCTCGGCGGGAGGCGGGAGCCCCACCCGTTCGTGCGCAGGCTGGTCACCCTGGTCGCCGTGCTGGTGGTCATCGCCGTCGTGCGCAGCCTGGTCGTGCAGAGCTACACCATTCCCTCGGGGTCCATGGAGAACACGCTCCACGCCGGCGATCGCATCATGGTGACGGTGTACGACGCCGGCTCCGTCGAGCGCGGTGACGTCGTCGTGTTCACCGATCCCGACAACTGGCTCACCGAGCCCGGGCCCACAGGCGTCGCCCGCGTCATCCAGGACGTGCTGGTGGCTGTGCGCCTGCTGCCGGAGAACGCGGGGCACCACCTCGTCAAGCGGGTCGTCGGACTGCCCGGCGACCACATCGTGGCGGATGGCACCGGTCCGATGAGCGTCAACGGGATCGTTCTTGACGAGCCCTACCTCAAGCCCGGTCGCACCAGTTCGGACATCGCCTTCGACGTCACCGTCCCCGACGGCTACGTGTGGGTCATGGGCGACAACAGGTCGAACTCGGCCGATTCCCGGGTGCACCGGGGCGATGCCCACGGCGGCTTCGTGCCGGCCGGCAACATCGTCGGCACCGCCAGGTTCGTGTACTGGCCCATCGGGCGCTGGTCCGGGCTGGGGGGCGGTCGGGACGTCTTCTCCCGCGTGCCCGAGGCGGCCTCCGCCCCGGTGACGACGCCCGCTCCGGCCGTCGGCGAGCACTGAGGGTCATCCGCCCGTAGACGCCCGTAAGGCGCGTGACGTCAGGCACTCGGACCCCGACGGCCTCGCAGCCTCGTGCCGCACTGTGGCAGACTGAGCGCGCCTCCGGGCCTCGGGCGTCCTCTGCCACTGGGGAGGGCGCTCATGCGCAGGATCCGCGGGCGATCGAGAACGATGCAGCCGCCCCATGGGGTTCGTCCCGAGGCGGGCCGCGGCGTCGCCTACCAAACGCCCATGACCAGTGGCACGAGCGTGGAGAGAGTAATGACCAACCTGATTGACCAGATCGACGCGGCCTCGCTGCGCGACGATGTGCCCGACTTCCGAGCCGGTGACACCCTCAAGGTGCACGTCAAGGTCGTCGAGGGCAGCCGTACCCGTACCCAGGTGTTCCAGGGCGTCGTGATCGCCCGCCAGGGCGGCGGCGTCTCCGAGACCTTCACGGTTCGCAAGATCTCCTTCGGCGTCGGCGTCGAGCGCACCTTCCCGGTTCACACGCCCACCGTTGAGAGGATCGAGGTCGTCACTCGCGGCGACGTGCGTCGGGCCAAGCTGTACTACCTGCGCAACCTGCGGGGCAAGGCGGCCAAGATCAAGGAGCGCCGCGAGAGCTGAGGGGCGCGCTCGTCGCGCTCCGCCGCCCGGATCCGGGCGGCGCCCCTTCTCATCACCGGGGCACCCAGGCCTCGTTATGCATACGCACCACCTCGGAACAGGAGCACGGTGACCTCACCGCAGGACGACCGCGAGGAGTTCGGTCCCGACGTCGACGACGGCGGGACCGCGACCTCTCCCGACAAGGAGCAGGCCGACGACGAGTCCGCGGCCGCTCCTCCCGAGGAGAGCCCGACGCAGGCCGCGCCCGCGGAGGCGGGCGATGAAGCCGTGGCGTCCGACGGGGCGGATGAGCTCGCACCCGAGGAGGCGGAGTCCGTCCCCGCTCCCGCGGGCCGGGAGCCCGGCGAGGCGGATGAGGCCGGCTCGATCGAGCAGCCGGTCGAGCACGAGGCCGACGCTCCCGAGTCCGATCCGGTCGAGGCGAACGGGGAGCCGGAGTCGGCGCCCCCGGTCGTCGCGTCCGCCGACTCCGCCGGGTCGGGACGGCAGGCCGTTGAGCCGGCCGACTCCGAGCAGGTCGGGTCCGGCACTGAGGACCCGGCTGAGGCCGGGCGGCAGGCCGGTGGGGCGGACATGGCCGAGCCGGCCGAGCCGGTCGAGGTCGAGCCCGAGGCGGAGGAGCTCGCCGAGGTCGATCCGGTCGAGAATGCTGGGCCCGGGACCGCCGAGTCCGATGCCGAGCCGGTCGAGGTCGAGCCCGAGACGGAGGTGGAGGACTCCGCCGAATCCGGGTTGGCCGAGTCCGCTGAACCCGGGCAGATCGTGTCCGAGGCGGATGAGGCGGGGGCCGATGACGCGAGGAGCGAGCCGGATGCCGCCGAGGCCGGGCCTGCTGAATCCGGGGCCGAGTGGGCCGAGCCGGTCGAGGCTGAGTCCGAGGCGGATGAGCCCGCCGGGTCCGAGCCGGCCGGGCTCACTGAGCCCGAGACGCGGACGGAGGGCTCCGTCGCCCCTCCAGTCGAGTCGGCCGACTCGGGCGAGTCGGCCGAGTCGGTGCCGGACGACCTCGAGGAGGGGCGGATCGAGCCGGTCGAGGCCGTGACGGATGTCGAGGCCGACGAGGCGCCCGAGGGCCGCGAGGCGATCGACTCCCGGGCCGATGACGGCCAAGCCGCGGGCGACGGCTCGGAGTCCATCGTCGAGCCGCACGAGGAGCGGAAGCCCGTCGTGGACGAGGGCGGCGGTGCTGCGCCGCATGAGCCGGATGAAGAGCCCGATGCCGCGGACTCCACGCCGGAGGCCCGGCCCCCCGCGCCGGAGATCGATGAGCCCTCGCCCGGGGCCGGCAGCACCGGGGTCGTCGAGCCCGATGCCGGGACCACGGCACGGAGCCTCGCGGCAGAAGCGGCCGACGCGTCGACTCCGCTGCCGGAGGCGGTGTCCGGAACGGAGGAGCCCTCGTCGGACGCCGGTGAGCCGGCTGCCGGTGCCGAGGAGTCCGAGCCGGAGCAGCCCATCGACCTCCCCCCCTCCTACCCGCCCATCCGGCGCCCTCGTCCCCTGCCGATCCCGGGCAGGGAGAAGGAGGAGGACTCCTCGGAGACCCGGCCGCGCCGGGGATGGCTGTCCACCGTCGCCGTCGTCCTGGTCGTCCTCGCCCTGTCCGCCTTCATCAAGACTCACATCGTCCAGACCTTCGAGATCCCGTCCGGTTCGATGGAGAACACCCTGCAGTCCGATGATCAGGTCGCCGTGCGGATGTACCACGCCCACGACGTCCACCGCGGAGACGTCGTGGTCTTCGCGGACCCGGGCGGCTGGCTTGATGCCGAGGATCCGTCCGGTTTCAAGGGGCTCGTTCGCGATGGTCTCATCCTCACCGGACTGCTGCCGAGGAACTCGGGGCATCACCTCATCAAACGAGTCATCGGCGTCGCCGGGGACCGCGTCACGGCCGATGGGCACGGCGTCCTGACCGTCAACGGCGTCCCTCTGAATGAGACCTATGTCAAGGAGGGCACCGTCCCGTCCTCGGTGCCCTTCGACGTCATCGTCCCCGAGGGCTGCGTATGGGTCATGGGCGACAACCGCTCCAACTCCCTGGACTCCCGATTCCACCAGGACGACCCGCACGGCGGCGCCGTGCCGTTGAAGGACGTCGTCGGCGTGGCCACCAACGTCGTGTGGCCGGTGAGCCGCTGGAGCTCGCTCGACAACGGTGAGGCGGTCTTCGCCGACGTGTCCGGCTCCGGCCCGTGATCCCCCCTGCTCCCGCGGCTGCGGCGAGGCGGTCGCGGCCGTTCCGCCCCGACCGGGAGGTCGAGACCGGGATGCTGACGCGCCACCGGCTGGTCGGCGGCATGGACGAGGTCGGGCGCGGCTCCCTGGCGGGACCGGTGACCGTCGGTCTGGCCGTCGTCGGCCGCGAGACGTCGGACGCCTTCCCCGGGACCCTGGCCGATTCGAAGCAGCTCACGCCCCGACGCCGCGAGGCCCTCGTGGGACCGTGCCGCGCGTGGGTCCTCGACTGGGCCGTGGCCCATGCCTCCCCCGCGGAGATCGACGACCTCGGCATCGTCGGCGCCCTGCGCCTGGCCGGCCGGCGTGCCCTCGCCCGAGTGGCCGCGCGCGACCGTCTGCCCGGCGCGATCATCCTCGACGGGCGGGCGGACTGGCTGACCGGCACCGATCCCGACCTGCTCGACGCCCTGGCCGGCGAGCCCGCCGGCACCGACCCGCCCCCGGGCGACGGCGCACCGGCTCTGCCCGCCCGTCTCATCCCGGGCGTGCGCATGGAGGTCGGGGGAGACGCCCGCTGCGCCGTCGTCGCCGCGGCGTCCGTCCTGGCGAAGGTCGAGCGCGACGCCCTGATGACGGCCCTGCCCGATCCGGGCTACGGCTGGGCCTCCAACAAGGGGTACTCCTCCGGGGCGCACATCGAGGCACTGTCTCGTCTGGGCGCGAGCGACCAGCATCGCCGCTCGTGGCGCCTCCCCGGGCTGACGCCCGCGGACGGAACGACCCGTTGAGCCCGCATCCGCGGATCCGGTCCGGATCGGGACCGGTCCACGGCCGGATCGGGACCGCTCCGCGGCTGGTCCGCGGCTGGTCCGTGGCCGGCGGAGTGCGACGCGCCACCGGCGCCTGCTCGAGCCGCGCAGTAGGGACGTGCATGATGGGACGGTGAGCGCCGATGACCTCGAGTCCTACGAGAACGACCTGGAGCTGGACCTGTACCGCGAGTACAGGGACGTCGTCTCGTTGTTCTCCTACGTCGTGGAGACCGAGCGCCGCTTCTACCTGGCCAACGCCATCGACGTGCAGGTGCGCACCAATGGCGGCGAGGTCTTCTTCGAGCTCAGCCTCGAGGACGCCTGGGTATGGGATATCTACCGCTCGAGCCGCTTCGTGAAGTCCGTTCATGTCGTCACCTTCAAGGACGTCAACGTCGAGGAGCTCACCAAGCCGGAGATGGACATCCCCTCCTGATCCCGCCGGCCCACCACCCGGCATTGATGTGATGCAGATCATGTTGTAGGGCTCCACCGCGCTTCTCGCGCCGGACGCCTCCACCATGCTCGAAGGCGTCGTTCGCGCGGTCCGCCGCCGCCCGCGCATTCTGGTGGCGGAGGTGATCCCCGTGATCATGACGACGTCTACGACCCGCGGGTCCGCGGAGGCGCTCGGCCGCCCGGCGGTCGGCCGGCGCGGCGAGGACATCGCCGCCCGGTATCTCGGCGACCACGGCTGGCGGGTCCTGGACCGCAACTGGCGCCTCAGCGACGGCCTGCGCGGCGAGCTCGATCTTGTGGCCCTGGAGCCCGCCGCCGACCGTCCACCGACCCTCGTGGTGGTCGAGGTCAAGACCCGCACGGGCCTGAGCGCCGGGCCGCCCGCGGCGGCCGTCGACACGGCCAAGCTCGGTCGCCTGCGTGTGCTCGCGGCGGCCTGGGCGGCGCAGCACCCCGTCCCCCACGAGCGCATCCGCCTCGATGTGGTCTCGGTGCTCCTGCGCCGGGGCCTGCCCGCCGAGCTGCGCCATCACCGCGGGGTGGGCGTGTCATGAGCCTGGCGCGCACCCTGGCCGTGACCCTCACCGGCCTGGAGGGCCATCTCGTGGACGTCGAGGCCCACTCGAGCCAGGGCCTGCCCGGCTTCACCCTCGTGGGGCTCCCCGACGCCGCCGTGCGCGAGTCGCGCGAGCGCGTACGCGCGGCACTGACCATCTGCGGCGTCACATGGGGCGAGCAGCGGCTGACGGTCAACCTGTCTCCGGCCGATCTGCGCAAGACCGGCACCGGGTTCGACCTGGCCCTGGCCCTGGCCGTTCTCGGCGCCCGCGCGCTGCTGCCCGGTGGCGCCCTGGCGGTGCTGGACCGCACCGTCTACATCGGCGAGCTCGGACTGGACGGCTCCGTCCATCCCGTGCGCGGCATCCTGCCGGCCGTGCGCACCGCCGTCGAGGCCGGCGTGCCCGACGTCGTCGTGGCCGCCTCCGCCGCCTGCGAGGCCGCCCTCGTCCCGGGGGCCCGCGTGCGCGCGGTCGACCACATCGGCGAGCTCGTCGAGGACTACGGAGGAGAGCTGCCTCCCCGCGCCCGCGCGGTCGTCGAGCGCGCCCACCGGCGCTCCGAGCAGACCCGCGGCCCGCGGCGCCGCCCGACGGGCTCCGCCCCCGATCTCGCCGACGTCGTCGGGCAGCCCGAGGCCCGCCATGCACTTGAGGTCGCCGCCGCGGGCGGCCACCATCTTCTTCTCGTGGGCCCACCCGGCGCGGGCAAGACCATGCTGGCCGAGCGACTGCCCTCCGTCCTGCCGCCGCTGGACGCGGAGGATGCCGTGACCGTCACCTCCCTGCACTCCCTGGCGGGCACCTTCGACCCGGAGGCCGGCCTGCTGACCACGCCGCCCCTACGAGCCCCGCACCACACCGCGACCAGGGCGGCGGTCGTCGGGGGCGGCAGCGGCTCGTCCCGGCCGGGCGACGTCTCGCTGGCCCACCGCGGGGTGCTCTTCCTCGACGAGGCGCCGGAGTTCCCCAGCGGCGTCCTGGACTGCCTGCGTCAGCCCCTGGAGACCGGCTCGGTGACCATCGACCGGGTCGGCGGACGGGCCGCCTTCCCCGCCGCCTTCCAACTCGTCCTGGCGGCGAACCCCTGCCCCTGCGGCAAGAGCGGGGGCCGCGGGCTGGAATGCACCTGCACGTCCCTGCAGCGCAGACGCTACTTCTCGCGGCTGTCGGGCCCGCTCCTGGATCGCATCGACATCCAGGTCGAGGTCGCGGCCGTCACGGCTCAGGACCTGGCGGTGGGCGCCGTGGGCGAATCGAGCCGGGACGTCGCCGCGCGCGTGCAGCGGGCGCGTGCGCGCGCGGCCCATCGGCTGGCGAGCACTCCCTGGCGGCTCATGGGGCAGGTGCCGGGGTCCTGGCTGCGCTCGCCCTCCTCCGGAATGGACGCCGCCCTGCTGGCACCGCTCATGGCCGCCCTGGACCACGGCGACCTCACCCTTCGCGGCGTCGACAGGGTGCTGCGCCTGTCCTGGACCCTGGCGGACCTCGCCGGCCGCCCGGCTCCCACGACCGCCGACCTCGGCGGCGCCCTGGCCCTGCGCATGAGAGGAGCGCGACCGTGAACCCGACCGGTACCGCGGACGCGGCGGGCTCGACCGTCTCGGCGGGTTCGGCCGACTCGACCGATCCGGTCGGCCCGACGGGCGCGGGTCCCGCCCCCGCGCCGTCGTCGGGGGCCCCGGTGCCCTCCGTCCCGGAATCCCCTCGTGCGGCCGATCCCTCATCCGACCGGGTGCGGGGGAGGAGCGGGCCGCCCGCCGGAGCCCGCCCTCGGCGCCGCACGCTGCCCTACCCCATCGGGAACGAGGCCCTGGCCCGAGCCACCTGGTCCCGCCTGGCCGAGCCCGCCGATCGCGCCGCATGCGCCCTGGTCGGCGCCCTGGGCGCCACCGGGGCTCTCGCCTGGCTCCTCGACGAGGCTCTGGACTTCGACGGGAGGGTGGTGCCCGCGCCGCGCCCGCCCGTGCCCGTCCGGGGCGACGCCGCCCGGGCTCGCGCGGCCTGGAGCCGGGCGGTCGCACGATGGGCGCCCAGGCTCACCGGTCTGGACATCCGTCGCGAGCTCGACGCCCTGGAGCGGCTCGGCGGCAGTCTCGTCCTGCCCTCCGACCCGTGGTGGCCCGCCGGTCTGGACGATCTTGAGCACCCGCCCCACTGCCTGTGGGTCCGCGGCGACCCCGCGCTGCTGTCATCGGGCGGCCCCCATGACGGGGCGCCGCCCTCCCGAGCCGCTGCCGGAGCCGCTGGGGCCCGGCGCGTCCGAGCCGATCTCGTCGCCACGGGCCCCGGCGCCGGGCGGTCCCTGGCCCTGGTCGGATCGAGAGCCTCCACCGATTACGGGGAGCGCGTCGCCGCCCGAATCGCCTCCGAGGTGACGGCCCGGGGCGCCGTCGTCGTCTCAGGCGGGGCCTTCGGCATCGACGCCGCGGCCCTGCGCGGAGCCCTGCACGCCGGCCCGACGCTGTCCGTGAGCGCCGGAGGGGTGGACCGGCTCTACCCGGCGGCGAATGCCGATCTGCTGTCGGCCGTCATCGGCACCGGTGCTCTCGTGGCCGAGGTCCCCCCGGGATGCCAGCCCGGACGGCACCGCTTCCTGACGCGCAACCGTCTCATCGCGGCCATGAGCGGGGCGACCGTCGTCGTCGAGGCCGCCTGGCGCTCCGGGGCCCTGTCCACGGCCCGGCACGCGCGCGACCTCGGCCGTGGCCTCGGCGCGGTGCCCGGCCCGGTCACCTCCATGGAGTCAGTCGGCTGCCACCGGCTGCTGCGCAACGGCGCCGTGTGCGTCACCGACGCCGACGACGCCCTCGAGCTCATCGCCCCTCTGGGAGAGATCGATCCCGAGGCGACCCGTGCGGCCGCCGCCGGCCAGGCCGGCGCCGGGCTTCTCGACGGCCTGTCGGAGGAGGCCTCCGCGGTGATCGACGCCCTTCCCGCCCGGGGCGCGGCAAGGGTCGAGACGCTGACCCGAGCGGCGGGCCTGTCGGAGCAGGAGGTCGTCTCGGCGCTGGGGCTGCTCGAGCTCTCCGGACGCGTCCAGCGCGACGGGCCGCGCTGGCGCCGACGCCCCGTGCCGTGAGAGCCGCGGGCGGGTGCGATGGCGGGCGTCGCTGGGAAACGGCGAGAGCCGCCGTGCGAGTGCTCGTGGGAGCCGCGTCGATGGGCGGATCGCTAGTCTGTCCTCATGAGCGAACCGGTCCGGCCGCGCACCCGCGGCGAGCTGAGCGACGCGTGGTTCCGCCACCTCGCTCTTCAACGGGGCCTGTCCGAGCACACCGTGCGCGCCTACGTCGCCGACGTCGAGGACCTGCTCACCTTCCTCGGCGTGGGCACCGACGCCGATGAGCCGGTCGGCCCCGCGCTGGCCAGCCTCGACCTGGCCGATCTGCGCGCGTGGCTGGCGCGGATGTCCGCCTCCGGCAGCGCCCGGGCCACCATCGCGCGTCGCTCGGCGGCGGTGAGGGCCTTCTCCGCCTGGGCCCACCGCGGCGCCCTGCTCACCGCCGACGTCGCCGTCCGACTGCGCTCGCCCCGGGCGGACAACCGGCTGCCGGCGGTCCTGACCGAGGAGCAGGCCGAGGCGCTCCTGACGGCGGCCGCGCGTCGAGCCGATGAGGCCTCCGAGGCCTCCGCGCTCGCGGAGGGCGGTGCCGCACGAGGGGAGGACGCGCGCAAGAGCATCGCGCGGCGGGCCATCGCTCTGCGCGACGTCGCGCTCCTGGAGCTCCTGTACGCCACCGGCGTGCGCGTCTCGGAGCTGTGCGGTCTCGACGTCGCCGACCTGGATCGCTCCCGCCGCACCCTGCGCGTGCTGGGCAAGGGGGGGAATGAGCGCACCGTGCCCTACGGGGCCCCCGCATCCCGGGCGCTTGAGCACTGGCTCTCCGTACGCGGCCGGATCGCGGCCGGCGCCGCCGGCGGGGCGCTCTTCGTCGGCGTGCGAGGCCGGCGCCTCGATCCCCGTGCGGCCCGCGACGTCGTCCACCGGGCGGCCGCGCTCGCGGGTGTGCCCGACCTCGGCCCGCACGGACTGCGGCACTCGGCCGCCACCCACGTCCTGAACGGGGGGGCGGACCTGCGCAGTGTCCAGGAGCTGCTCGGCCACTCCTCCCTGTCCACCACGCAGCGCTACACCCACGTATCGACCGAGCGCCTGCGGGCCGTGTACGCCCAGGCGTTCCCGCGGGCGTGAGCGGTTGGTGCGCGACGGTGCGGCGGCCGGCTCCCCGCCCGCTGTCGTGGAGCTTGCCGGGGGACGCCCGGACCCGGGGGTGCTCGGCCGTACCCGTACGACCTCGTGCGCTCGGCGGTGCTCATCACCCGGCCCTCAGAGGCTTGAGACGGATGACGGCGGGCCGCAGGAGGCGCAACGGGTTGATGTAGGTCTTCGGCCCTGTGCGCGCCCCCCAGTGGAGCGCGTCCGCCCCGTCGGAGCGGTGCCCCGCTCGAAGCGTGCCGATGGTCTGGCCCCGCGCGACGACGTCACCGGTCGCGACCGAGGCCTCGACCGGCTCGTAGGTGGTGCGGACGCCATCGGCGTGATCGATGGAGACCACCGGCCGGCCCGCGACCACGCCCGCGAAGGCCACGGTCCCGTCCCCCGCCGCGAGCACCGGCGAGCCGGCCGGAAGGGCCAGATCCACGCCCCGATGCCCCGGGCCCCAGACCACCGCCGGAGGGTCGAAGCCCTGGAGCACGTCCGCGGGGGCGCCGGTCGGCCACCCGTAGAGGGGGCGGGGAGCAGGATTCCGCGGATCCGCGGCGCTCAGGGTCGCCGAGGACGCGGCGTCCATCACCGTCACGTCGGCCGTTGCCACCGTTACGGTCGTCGCGGCCGGCATGGTCGCCGCGGCCGGCGGCGGTCCTGCGGCCAGTGGCGCCAGCAGGCTCAGGGCCGTGCCCAGCACGAGGGACCGGCGGCGGGGTCCGCGCGAGGACGCGCGCGGGCGCCGGCAGGGGCACGGACACGGGGAGGACGGGCGCACGGGGCTCATGCTCACCAGGCTGCTCCGGGCGCCCGGTCGGCGCACCCGAGGGCGTTGAGCCCTGTGGGCCGCGATTCGGCGCGGGGACTGGTGGAGCCCGGTGAGGTGATGGGAATGACATTCCCGCGCCTCCGGATCCTCTCATTTCGGCGCGGAATCGCGCCAAACACTGTGGTAGCCTCGCGTTCGCAGTCGCCTGTGGCCCGCTCGCACCGATTCGTCAAACCGATCGATCGTCGCTGGTTGATGTCGATCGGCATTCCGTCGGTTCCACGCTGACCGTGGGTGGCTGACTTCGCGTGCTCGCGTCCGCGCCCATCGGCTCACCCCGATCCGGGTGCGGGCTTCCTTTCGGGCGTCGCGGTCGAGGTCCTGAACCGCCCAGGCGGAGAGGGTGGCCGCGCGTCGCGAGCACCAGGCCCCATCCCCCCGGCCCCTCCGGGGCGGAGCCGCGGCCCGCCGTGCGGGCCCACCGGTCAAAGGGGAAGAACCATCAATACCGGGGCGTCGTCCACGACGGCGGACAACCGCCCCACGACTCATAGCGGGCCCGGCAACCTCCGGGTCGCGCGCGAAAGGACCGACATGGCGATTGTCACCATGCGTCAACTCCTCGAGAGCGGTGTCCACTTCGGCCACCAGACCCGCCGCTGGAACCCGAAGATGAAGCGCTTCATCCTCACCGAGCGCAACGGCATCTACGTCATCGACCTCCAGCAGACCGTCGAGGGCATCAACACCGCCTACGACTTCGTCAAGGAGATCGTCGCCCGCGGTGGCAGCATCCTGTTCGTCGGTACCAAGAAGCAGGCGCAGGCCGCCGTGGCCGAGCAGGCTCAGCGCGTCGGCATGCCCTACGTGAGCCAGCGCTGGCTCGGCGGCATGCTCACCAACTTCTCCACCGTGCGCGCCCGCCTGGACCGCATGAAGGAGCTCGAGCAGATCGACTTCGACGACGTGGCCGGCTCCGGCCGCACCAAGAAGGAGCTGCTCATGATGCGCCGCGAGAAGGACAAGCTCCAGCGCACCCTGGGCGGTATCCGCGACATGAGCAAGCTCCCCGCGGCCGTGTGGGTCGTGGACACCAAGAAGGAGCACCTGGCCATCTCCGAGGCCCAGAAGCTCGGGATCCCGGTCATCGCCATCCTGGACACCAACTGCGACCCGGACGAGGCCACCTACGGCATCCCCGGCAACGACGACGCCATCCGCGCCGTCACCCTGCTCACCCGTGTCGTCGCCGACGCCACCGCTGAGGGCCTGCTGGCCCGCTCCGGCGGCCGCGCCCGCACCGGTGAGGAGGCCGAGGTCGCCCCCGCCGACGCCGAGCCGCTGCCCGAGTGGGAGGCCCAGCTCCTCGCCGGAGCCGAGGCCGACGCCCCGGCCGCTGAGGCTGCTGAGACCGCCGAGGCCCCCGCCGCCGAGCAGGCCTGAGCCCACCCCTCAGCTCCTCGCTCACAGCGCGGTGTCCCCGCGCTGTGAGCACCTCTCACTCGTCCTTTTTCACACGTCTATTAGTCACTGACTGACCAGGAGACATTCATGGCGAACTACACCACCGCTGACATCAAGGCGCTGCGCGAGAAGACCGGCGCCGGCATGCTCGACGTCAAGAAGGCCCTCGACGAGGCCAACGGCGACGCCGAGAAGGCCATCGAGATCATTCGCGTCAAGGGCCTCAAGGGCATTGCCAAGCGCGAGGGCCGCGCCGCCTCCGCCGGCCTCATCGCCGCCAAGGTCGTCGACTCCGGCGACGGCCAGGTCGGCGTCCTCGTCGAGATCAACGCCGAGACCGACTTCGTGGCCAAGAACCAGAAGTTCCTCGACTACGCCGAGCAGGTCCTCACCGCCGCCCTGGACTCCGGCGCCACCGACGCCGATGCCCTGGCCGAGGTCAAGGTCGACGGCTCCACCGTCAAGGAGCTCACCGACGGCATGCAGGCCGTCATCGGCGAGAAGATCGTCGTGCGTCGCGTCGGCCGCCTCGAGGCCGACAAGATCGAGCTCTACCTGCACCGCACCAACCCCGACCTGCCCGCCCAGGTCGGCGTCCTGGTGGGCACCGACGCCAAGGCCGCCGAGGTGGCTCACGACGTCGCCATGCACATCGCCGCCTACTCCCCGGCCTACGCCACCCGCGAGGACATCCCGGCCGAGGTCGTGGACAAGGAGCGCACCATTGCGGAAGAAATCACCCGCCAGGAAGGCAAGCCGGAGCAGGCCATTCCGAAGATCGTTGAGGGTCGCCTGAACGGCTTCTACAAGGACGTTGTGCTGTTGGAACAGCCGTCGGTTGCCGACAACAAGAAGTCCGTGAAGCAGCTCATGGATGCCGCCGGCGCAACCCTGACCGGGTTTGTTCGGTTCGAAGTCGGCCAAAACTAGGCGCCGACATCACCACCCCCATGCACTACATGGGGGTATTTTTTCGCTTTTCGACGACTCAAGCCGGCATAGCGTGTGGGTAATGTGCCCCTATAACAGGTAGACTTTGGGGTCGTCGACAAGCTCATAGCAATGGGAAGGTATAGATACACCAATGACCGATAATCTCACCAAACGCTCCGGTGGTTACCAACGTGTAATGCTGAAACTGGGAGGTGAAATGTTCGGCGGCGGGTCGGTAGGTATTGATCCCGATGTGGTTTCTAATGTGGCACGGCAGATAGCCAGTGTGGCCCGTGATGGGGTGCAGGTGGCGGTTGTTATTGGTGGCGGTAACTTCTTCCGCGGCGCACAACTGCAACAACGCGGGTTGGATCGGAACCGATCCGACTACATGGGCATGCTCGGCACAGTCATGAACTGTTTGGCGCTGCAGGATTTCTTGGAACAAGAAGGCATAGACTGCCGGGTACAAACCGCCATCAACATGGCCCAAGTGGCTGAACCCTATCTGCCGCTGCGGGCGAAGCGCCACCTGGAAAAGGGGCGCGTGGTCATTTTCGGCGCCGGCATGGGCATGCCGTACTTTTCCACCGACACCACTGCGGCGCAACGCGCCCTGGAAATCGACTGTGAAGTGCTGCTCATGGCCAAAGCAGTCGATGGCGTGTACTCCGATGATCCCCGCACCAACCCGGATGCGGAATTTTTCTCCGACATCACACCGCGGGAAGTCATCGAACGAGGCCTGCGGGTGGCCGACGCCACGGCATTTTCACTGTGTATGGACAATAACA
>ERZ772807.1250-NODE-1250-length-14366-cov-2.095521_pt1 | contig 14366 bp, 10 predicted proteins | sample MGYA00511472_ERZ772807 | MGnify/ENA primary metagenome ERZ772807 (study PRJEB29015, sample SAMEA2737947) | human oral metagenome | biome: human oral; feature: human-associated habitat; material: dental | place: China | collected 2039 ...
CTGTCAGTCGGCGCTATTGCGCTGACCGGGTGCACGCCCAATAGCGCGAATAACGCCTCAGGTGGTTCTGGCGGAACCGCTGACGGTTCTATCTCGGTTACTTCAACCGATACCGAGTGCAAGCTTTCTGCCACCGAAGTTAAAGCTGGTAAGGTTACCTTCAAGGTAAAGAACGAAGGAAAAGAAACCTACACGATTCCTGCTGCGGGTATTCCCGTTCAGATGAAATTGTGGGATCCGACGGACTGCGCATTATTTCTGAGGTCGAAAACATTGGTCCCAACCTTTCTCGTGATCTCACTGTTGAACTTCCTGAAGGCTCGTATAAGACAGCCTGCAAGCCCGGTATGGTTGGCGACGGTATCAAGGGTGATCTTAAAGTTGTCAAGAACGAGAGCGCTAAACCTATCTCTGCTGATGAGCAGGCTATGCGCGATACCGCAGTTACGCAATACTCTTCATACGTGAAAGACCAGGTCGAGGCGCTTAAAACCGATACTGACGAGTTCGCCAAGCTCTACCAAGAAGGCAAGAACGACGAGGCAAAGGCTAAGTACGCGGCGGCCCGTATACATTACGAGCGCATCGAGCCCATTGCGGAAAGCTACGGTGAGACCCTAGACCTCAAGCTGGATGCGCGTGAAACCGACCTTGAAGAAGGTAAGATTCAGGAGTGGACCGGTTGGCACAAGATCGAGAAAGACTTGTGGCAGCCTAAGGCAGATGCCAACGACGGAAAAGAATACAAGCCGCTTACCACTGAAGAACGTAAACAAGTCAGCGAAACGCTCGTGAAGGACACCCAAGAGCTGTACGATTACGTGCATTCGGATAAGTTTAAGCTTGATGCCTTCCAGATCTCTAATGGTGCGAAAGAGCTCTTGGACGAGGTTGTCAACACCAAACTGACCGGTGAGGAAGAGAACTGGTCACACACTGACCTCTCCGATTTCCAGGGTAACGTAGACGGTGCGAAGGTGGACTACGAAAACCTTCTGCCGATTCTGCAGAAGAAGAACCCTGAACTTGCCAAGACTCTGCAAGAGAAATTCGACGCCGTGCAGAAGATCCTGGATAAGTACAAGCAGGGCGACGGTTTCAAACCCTATAACGAACTGAGCAAAGAAGAAGTCCGTGAGCTCTCCGATGCCGTGACTGCGCTCGCAGAGCCTGTCTCGCAGATGACTGAGACCGTGGCAGGCGGTGAGTCCGCTGAGGGCAAGAGCGATGATACTTCTTCTTCGAAGCCGGCTGCGTCATCTGAGTCCTCCGCTGGAGCTTCGCAGGATGCTTCCGAGCCAGCGGCAGGTACCTCATCGGCAACAGCTAAGTAACGTATCAGCATTTCAACGTACAGATCCTGATCACACAGGGGATTGATGACGTTGAGAGATGCTGCCTCTAGACGCTGAGCTGTCCGTGAGCGTTTCTACATTCGCGAGATAATCGCGGATACAGGGACGCTTGCGGGCGGTCGGTTCTCAAATACTCAACTGACACACAGTTGTCACATAATCTCCAAAATATTTAGGGAGAATATCTCATGCGTGAAGAAAAGACACCCACGACACAGATTCAGCAATCCCACACTGCTGACCAGTCAGACGTATCTCGTGGTACCAGTCGACGGACTCTGATGACGGGCGCAGGTATAGCGGCTGCCTCTGTGGCAACTGTAGGCGCTCTTGCCGGATGTTCCGCAGAAGACCAAAAAAATGCTGAGGCCTCGGGTAAGTCTGCTGTTAAAGACTCATATTCTTTCTTTGGTGAGCATCAGAGTGGTATCTCGACAGATGCCCAAGACCGCATGTATTTCGCGGCTCTCACTCTTAAAACCACATCGAAGGATGAGATCAAGAAGCTTTTTAAAGAATGGTCAGAAGCATCGCGTAAACTCATGGCGGGAGAAATCGTGGGGGAGGACTCCTCCTATGAAGCACCTCCAAAAGATACCGGCGAAGCTATGGACCTTTCTGCTGGGCATCTAACTATCACCTTTGGCTTGGGGCGATCGTTTTTCGTGGATTCAGAAGGCAAAGATACGTACGGGTTTAAAGATAAACTTCCGCCCGCCTTAGTAGACATTCCCAAGATGGCGGGAGATGTCATAGAACCCGAGCGAAGCGGCGGCGATCTGTGTATTCAAGCCTGCGCTGATGATCCTCAGGTAGCTTTTCACGCCATCCGAAACCTGGTGCGTATTGCGGCGGGTCGTGCCGTCGTGGCGTGGAGCCAGCTCGGATTTGGGCGTACCGCATCCACGTCAAGTACGCAGGATACCCCGCGCAACCTCTTCGGGTTCAAAGACGGTACCAACAATATTAAGGTTCAGAATCCAGAGTTGTTGGAAAAGCATGTCTGGGCTTCAAAATCTAATTCGGAGGGGCACCCCGAATGGATGGACGGCGGCACCTACCTTGCGGCACGCCGCATCCGCATGATTATCGAGACATGGGACCGCTCCCGGCTACGGGAACAAGAAGAAATCGTGGGGCGCACCAAAGTAACAGGCGCGCCGCTGTCAGGCGGTGAAGAATTTACCGCTCCGGATTTTAATATGAAGGGCAAATACGGTCCCATTATTCCCGATGATTCGCATATGCGCCTGATGCATCCAGACCAAAACAACGGGGTGCAGATACTTCGTCGTGGGTATAACTACACGGATGGTTCTGACGGGCTGGGGCACCTGGACGCCGGTCTCTTTTTTATCGCTTTTATCTGTGACCCTCGCACGCATTTTATTCCTTTGCTCAGTACCATGACGGCATCGGATGCTATGAGTGAGTATCTGCGGCATACCGGGAGCGCGGTCTTCGCTATTCCGGCAGGAGTTAAAGACGAGAACGATTTTATAGCATCAAAACTTTTTAACTAAGCTTCGTATTCAACCTTTAGCGGCTGGTCTACGTTCATATAGCGGACGTTGGCCAGCCGCTATGCGTCATATTGTGGAAATTTAATTTGTTTCCGTAAGCCCTCAGGGTACTATTGAGCTAGAAATCACATATACATCGTGGGAGACAATGATGACTACTCCAGCACCTCAGTACGATCCGAACACTTTTAGACGTGATTCAGCCCCGTCGGATACTCAAGCGATTTACATCCAAGAAGGCGGCGAATCGCACGACAGCCTATTTAATTCACCATCGAAACACCCTAAAATTTTCCGTCTTCAAGAAATCATGATTGTATCGGCGCTTTTGTGCTTTCTTCATGGTGTTATCTCAGCTTTTGCGCCAAACAACTTCAAACCGCTTGAAGGCCTTCCGGAATTTGGTGTTTGGGGCGGTCTCGTGCTTCTAGCCGTGGCAGCGGTCGTTTATCTATGGGTTTATTTCACCATTCAGAAAGGTAAACGCATCGGTCTTACTTTTGGACTGATATTTGCGATTTTGGGCGCTTTTATCGCTATTATGTCGATGATCGGCAATATTCTTAACTCCCAGCATTACGGTCTTGTTCCCATCTATGCTGGCTGGTTTATCACGAATGTCCTATGGATTCGTTCCGCTTTTGACCCCGCTGTTAAAGAGCTCCTCGTCTAAATACATAAATGACGACATAATTCCTGGCTGCATTCACAGAGGTGATGCGGCCAGGATCTATTTAAATTTAACGCTGGTTGCGCTGAGATTTTGTGGAAGGCTTTCGGCTACTCTGATCGGGAGAATGTTCCGTAGTTTTTCATGCCTAGGGCCTATAGACACAAGCTATCGTGAAAGAAGACTCCAACTGCACTAAACTAGAAAGATAGCGCGTGTCTGCGTGCCCTGCGGCGCGCCCGCCTGGTGAGAACAATGCACAAATGCAGAGAAGAGTAGTTATGACCGATTCCGTGCAGGAACATGAGAACGCGCCCGAATCAGCGCACATTCTTGCCCGTATTGCAGAGGTTTTAAAAGAGAACCCTGAGAACGGTTTAGAAACCGTTCGAGAGGCCTTCGAGGCAGAACGTGAACGCGCGCAGAAAGCTCTGCGTGAGCACGCGCAAGACTTTGACTCGCTCAAGGAAGTACGTCTTGGATTCTTTGGCGATAAAGGCAGCTTAAGCCTTGCCAATCGGCAGATGCGTGACCTTGAAAACCAGCATAAGGGGCCGGTCGGTAAACTTTTGGGACAGGCGCGTGCGGCACTCACCGAGGCTATTGAGACCCGTACCGCAGAACTTGAGGCAGAGCGCGAGGCGCGCATCCTTGCGGAAGAAGCGGTAGATGTAACCGCTGCCACAGCACGCCATTCATTAGGCGGGCGTCACCCTGTTGCGTTGATGCAGGAAAAACTTACCGATATTTTCGTGGGTATGGGCTGGGAAGTCGCCGATGGACCGGAACTAGAGTCCGAGTGGTACAACTTTGATGCCCTGAATATTAAGCCAGATCATCCAGCACGCGAGATGCAGGATACTTTCTATGTAGAGCCTAAAGAAACGCATCTTCTTTTGCGCACCCATACCTCTCCGGTACAGATGCGTTCCATGCTTACCCGTGAGCTGCCACTGTACATTGTGTGCCCTGGTCAGGTTTATCGCACAGATGAGCTTGACGCTACGCATACCCCGGTATTCCATCAGATTGAAGGCTTGGCAGTCGATAAAGGACTGACCATGGCTGATCTGAAGGGCACTCTCGAATATATGGCGCGTGCAATGTTCGGTGAGGACGCAAAGATTCGTTTGCGTCCGAACTTCTTTCCCTTCACGGAACCTTCTGCAGAGCTCGACCTATGGCACCCCCACGCGAAAGGCGGACCCCAGTGGATTGAGTGGGGAGGTTGCGGCATGGTGCATCCCAATGTTTTACGTGCCGCAGGCATTGACCCCAATGTATATTCGGGTTTTGCGTTCGGCATGGGTATTGAGCGTACCCTCATGTTCCGTAATAATGTTCTTGATATGCACGACATGATTGAGGGCGATATCCGTTTCTCTGAACAGTTCGGGATGGAGATTTAGACACTATGCGTATACCCCTATCATGGCTGCGCGAATTTGCGCCTGTCCCCGAGGATGCTTCGGCTGAGGACGTTCTTGCAACTCTCGTGAAGGTAGGTCTAGAGGAAGAGGATGTGCATCGTCCTACCGATGAGATTTCCGGTCCCATTGTGGTCGGTCAGGTGCTTTCACTGGAGCCCGAAACTCACTCCAACGGCAAGACCGTGAATTGGTGCCAGGTGCGCGTAGTTCCCGAAGGACAAACACAGACTCTCACCGGCAAAGGCATTGAAGAATCCGGCGTGCAGGGTATTATCTGTGGTGCCCACAACTTCAAGGTCGGCGACAAAGTCGTAGTAACTCTTCCTGGTGCCGTACTGCCCGGAAACTTTACCATTACCGCCCGTAAAACCTATGGGCACAAATCTGCCGGTATGATTGCTTCTACCCGAGAGCTGGGGATCGGTGAAGATCACGGCGGTATTTTGGTGCTCTCTACGCTGGGTCTTGACCCGGACCTCGGTTCCGATGCGTTGGAACTTTTGGGTCTGCATGACGAAGCAGCAGAGGTTAATGTGACTCCTGATCGCGGATATGCGTTTTCGATTCGCGGTATTGCCCGTGAATATGCGCATGCGACCGGAACTTCTTTTAACGACTTCGTTCTGGAATACGGCGCTCGCGCCCCCAAGGCTAACTCTGAAGGCATCTCGGTACGTCTAGAGGATTCCGCGCCAATTCACGATAACCCGGCAACTATACGCTTCACCATGCGCCAGGTTAACGATGTGGATGCAACCGCGCCAGTACCTACGTGGATGGCTTCACGCTTGCGCTTAGCGGGTGTGCGTTCTATCTCGCTGCCGGTTGATATTTCCAATTACGTGATGCTTGAGACTGGTCAGCCGCTGCACTTCTATGATGCCGATAAGGTACAGGGAGAAATCGTGGTGCGCCGAGCAGTCGCAGGGGAGAAGCTGACGACTTTGGACGGCGTTGAACGCGACTTGCATCCAGAGGACATCGTGATTACCGATGATTCCGGCGTTATCGGTCTTGCTGGTGTCATGGGCGGTGCTTCTACCGAGGTTACGGCTGAGACGAAGAATATTCTGATCGAGGCGGCGCGTTTCGATGAAGTATCTATTGCGCGTACTGCCCGTCGCCATAAGCTGATCTCTGAGGCATCTAAACGCTTTGAACGCGGGGTCGATACAAAACTTCAGCCAGCGGCTGCCCAGCGTGCAGTTGAGCTACTTGTCGAGCTCGCAGGAGTTGCAGATGCGGGGGTGACCGATGCCGTGATTTCTCGCGATCCAGTGGTCATCGACCTTCCCCGGGATTACGTGACGAACCGCATCGGGGTGGAGTACTCACCCGAACAGATCGTCAATACTCTCACAGAAATAGGATGTGAGGTTGAGGCGACCGCGACGGGATACACCGTAAAAGCTCCTTCGTGGCGTAATGATTTGCTGGCTCCGGAAGATCTAGCAGAAGAAATTGCTCGTTTGGATGGATACGAGAATATTCCGTACACTCTACCCGTCGCTCCCGCAGGTCACGGATATACCCCAGAACAAGCCGCCCGTCGGCGAGCTGCTAATGCGCTCGCGGCAGCTGGGTTGACCGAGGTTTTCGCTTATCCCTTCGTCTCGGAGGAAGCGAATAATCTTTGGTCTTCGCCAACCGCTGGCGAAAAAGTGAACTCGGTACGGTTAGCGAACCCAATTTCTTCTGCTGAGGGATGGCTGCGTCGCTCGCTCCTGCCCGGTTTAACAGAGGTTTTGCAGCGGAATCTCTCGCGCGGTTTCAAAAACTTGAAGATTTTTGAAGCTGGCCGCGTTTTTATTCCTGGTGAACGACAGGGCTCCGCTAGTATCCCTCCTTTGGGTGAACGGCCCAGTGATGAGGTTCTTGCGGATTTGAACGCGGGTATCCCCGAGCAGCCTGTGTATTTTAGTGGCCTGTTTGCTGGTGCTGAGCACGAGCCAATGCCTGGCACTCAGGCTCGTGCCTATGACTGGCGCGATGCGCTGGATGCGGCGCGCCTCATAGCGGATGTTTTAGGTGTTGAGATTGTGATTGCCCAAGGAACCCATCAGGCATTCCATCCTGGACGAACCGCGCAGCTCCGCACACAGGACGGACAAACTATCGGTTATGCTGGCGAGCTGCATCCGAAGCTCTTGCAGACTGAGAATCTCCCTGAACGTACCTGTGCTTTTGAGGTGAACTTTACTGAACTGTTTGCTTCCCGCTCGGGTGTGCCTCAGGCATCGCCTATTTACGGTTATCCGGCAGCTACTCAGGATGTTGCTCTTGTGGTCGATGAGAATATTCCTGCTTCTGAGGTAGCTCAGGCTCTTCGTGATGGCGCTGGGGAATTGCTCGAAGATTTGCGAGTCTTCGATGATTATCGTGGTCAGGGTGTCGAGAGCGGTAAAAAATCATTGGCGTTTGCTATGCGCTTCCGAGCACCTGATCGCACGCTCACTGCTGAAGAAGCAAGCGCTTCGCGTGAGGCAGCGGTTGCTGTTGCCGCGGAACGCTTTGGGGCTGTGGCGCGTGTGTAGACGCACTATGGCATAGTTCATAACTAGCGCCCCTTCGCCCGTTACATGGATCAGAAGGGGCGTTAGCTATGTGTTCATACGAGTCATGTACTTGCCAAGTTGTAGGTGAGCGTTAGAAAATCGTCACTCTGTGAAGGTTCTATCACGTCTTAACTTTCCGTAAGGCTAAGGCACCGGTACCCTAGTACAGGAAACACGATAAGGAGAGCGCATGACACAGCGTGATGACGAATACGAAGACGTCGATTACGAGGGTACTGAAGAATCCAGGGATGATTTTTTCGGCATGAGCGATGCCGACGATGAATACTACGAAGAACGACCCCACATCAACTGGGTATCGGTATTTAGCGTACTTCTGGCTATCGTGGTTGCAATCGTTCTGTGCGTTGTGGGTGTTCGTGCGCTTTTCTCTGCGAATCAGGACGCGGAATACGAGGGCAAAAGCTGGGTTATTGAAGGCAGCTACGTTGATTTGACCCCCGATTTAGAAACAGACTCGAATGTAGCGCAATATAAGGGTAATCTGCCGAAGGATAACCGCATCGACGGCATGAAATATCGCTCAAACCTGAAGGACACCTATGAGGTCCATGCGGGTGAAAATATCGATTTCCGTGGCACGCAGACTGGAACCTATGCGCAGGATTTCCCCCGTGAGGTAAGTGCTTTAGTCGCAGAGACCTCTGACCACCAGATTGAGGTTGTGCGTACCGGTGAAAAAGGAAGCGTTAAAGCGATTGAGCAGGGCAGTGTAGGTCAGCAGTACCTCGTTGGCTGGGGTAGTTTTGCGCTAGCTCTTGTTGTGTTGATCGGTGGATGCGCCTTTGGCATATGGTCTAATCGCCGCTCTCGTGTTGATTATGTAGATGTCGACGGATTCGAGGAATCTGACGACTATGAAGAGGACGATGAGGGCTACATCGTTGAGGAAGAATCTTCACAGGACGATGTAGAGTCGCGGCAAAAGTAGCACAGTAGTAGGCGGAACCTGACCTTGTAGAATATGCGAGGTCAGGTTCCGCTTTTGTATGCGGGAATAGAGGATATAAAGTCCACAAAGTATGCTAGAAACGTAAAAGTTTTCAAATAAAGTTGCGCATAATCGATATTTAGGTCGCATAATTATGTGTATATGTATTATCTTTGAGTATTGAGAGCGGTGCGGTACCTCGTGGGGTCCGTGACTAGACTCAACCTGTGGTTGGAACCGAAGGAAGTAGAAGACAAAATGCCTTTCCCCTCGACAAAAATCGCGCGTCAGGCACGTATCGTGGAATTGTTGCAGACCCGCCGTGTACGTTCTCAGGCTGAGCTGGCGCAATATCTTACCGATGACGGTATGAAAGTTACTCAGGCTACGCTCTCACGTGATCTTGTGGAAATTGGTGCTGAACGTATTCGTGATGAGGGTGCTGGTCTCATATATGCTGTTCCAAACTATCCTGCGCGTCGTGGGGGAGGGGCAGCTCCCGATGCACGCATGATTTCGCTCTTTAAAGAGCTGCTTATCACGGCGGAAGGCTCGGGCAATATTACGGTTTTGCGTACCCCACCCGGTGCCGCGCAATTCCTAGCGTCCTCTATCGATCAGAGCGGCTTAGAGGCAATTCTTGGCACAATAGCTGGAGACGATACCGTAATGGTAATATCCCGCGATCCTGCTGGTGGACAGGAACTCGCAGCTAGTTTCTTGGCATGGTCTACAAACTAATAAAAGACTTTATTGAATATTCAGATACGTTGAATGCCGGGTAAAGCTATGGTTTGCATGAGGCGGTGGGCGCAAAATTGAGACGTGATGGTTTGTTCCCACTGCCTCTGTGCTATTCAGCGGTTGATGCTGCCGTAGCAAGAAGTTCTTGCATACGTGGTAGGTCGAAGAACCGGGCAACATCCGCAGGGGTTTGTGTACCTAAAGACGCATTGGCGCCAGCATCAAGAAGCAACTGAGAGATAGTGAGGTTATCGCGGAATACCGCGCAGACTAACGCCGTTTGCCCACGGTCATTGAGACGATCTGGGTCTGCGCCCGCTTTGAGAAGAACGCGCACGATTTCTTCATGCTCATGGTAAGCGGCAAGGATGAGGAGGGTGTCTCCGTGGGAGTTTGTGAGATTTACCGGTATGCCTTGATCGAGGAGCGACTGGAGCGCAATAGGCTTATTATTGCGGGCAAGGTCGAAGATCGAATTGAGGAATTCGAGCTCTTGGTCTTTTAGTTCGGGGGAGACCTGAGATGATGTTGAAAAGTTATCGGTCATGGAGGCTTCCTGCATAGGAGATTATCGTTTATTTTGATTCATTCATAAATACTATTACGAATTTATCAGAATACAAATTTGTTGAATAAATGTGACAGGTAAAAAGCTCGGTTTATAGGTATGCTGTAAACTTTGCCTGAGATTGACGGGTTTAGAATGGAGAAGGCTAAACAAACGCCATATTGTGCTGTTAGCACTACCCCGAGTTAGAGCTTTTTCATGCTACGCAAGAACATACAACAGGAATAAAGAAACGATGCCCGTTACTGTTGAGAATGCCTCCGCCCCTGAACCGGCAACATCGCACAATATTGCACGTCTGCTCGCAAGCCGCATACACGAGAACACTCCAGCGCTAGTATTTTCAGCCTCCTCGAATATCGCTACGGTGACATATCGAAAACTGGGGCAGGCGGCGGCTCGGGTACAGACACATCTGCGAAAATGTGGTGTGAAGGAAGGCGATCGAGTAGCGCTCTCTTTGCCTAATGTTCCCCTGATGCCCGCTCTATACTATGGCATTCTGGCAAGCGGTGCTCTCTGTGTTCCGTTAAACCCTCTGCTGAGTGGTGCCGAGCTTGAACATCATCTGCAGGATAGCGGTGCTACCATGCTCTTTGCCTGGGAAGGAACCCGCCTAGCAGCTGAAGCACACCAAGTGCCCCTCGTGTGCGACGGAACCGTGCATCTTGAGATATTAGGCGGCACGAGTGCAGACCCTCAATCTTCATTAGCTCCCTTTGGAACAGACCATCCGTCTGAACCAGAACTCAAATTATGCCCCGTAAGCCCGGCGGATCCGGCGCTTATTCTCTATACCTCGGGAACTACGGGAAAGCCCAAGGGTGCAACCCTAACGCACGCTAATATTCTGAGCAATGCCCAAAGCTGTGCTCAAGTGTTCGGATTTACCGCTGAAGATATTATTTTTGGTGGCTTACCTCTTTTTCATGCTTTTGGGCAAACAGTCACCCTCAACGCGGTATGCGCTGCTGGCTCATCCATCGCTCTTTTGCCAAGGTTCACCCCCGAAGAGGCAATCAAACTCATCGACCAAGCCGATGTGACGGTTCTTGCAGCAGTACCCAGCATGTATGCTGCGCTTATAGCCGCACTCGAAGAAAACCCGTCTAACGCTCGCCAGCTGAAAGGACGCATCCGATTTGGTATTTCTGGAGGCTCGCCCCTGCCCGCATCTGCGCACAGTGCATTTGATGCGTTAATTTCCTGTCCTATATATGAAGGGTATGGGCTGAGCGAAACCTCACCAGTTGTCAGTTTTAATCAGGCCCAGTTTGGGCACGTAACTGGCTCCGTCGGACGTGTGCTTCCGGGAGTGCAGGTGCAGATACGTGACGATGAAGGTCGGTCTTTACCTGCAGGAACTCATGGGCAGCTTTGGGTTTCGGGCGAAAATATCATGGCGGGATACTGGAATAACCCTCAGGCTACGGACGAGGTTTTCGACGGTACATGGTTTGCCACCGGAGATATAGCTCGTCTGGATAACAACGGCAATATTTATATTGTGGACCGCATTAAAGACATGGTGCTGCGTAATGGGTATTCCGTTTATCCTCGTGAAATAGAGGATGTTCTTCAAGCGCATCCGCAGGTTCGAGCCGTTGCCGTTATTGGTCTTGATGATGCGCTTGTTGGCGAGGAGATTACAGCTGTTGTCGTCTCTCGCGGGCACAAGGATGATGAATCGCTGATTCAAGAATTAGATACTCTCGCGCGTGAGAAACTCGCTGCCTATAAGTATCCGCGCCATTATCGAATTGTAGATTCCATGCCGTTGGGGCCCACTGGAAAAATCCTTAAACATGAACTACGTGCCATGTTTATCGAAAAAAGGTAGAATTCTTGAGGCTGTCAAAGCCACCGTGCCGCATTAATTCTGCGGCGAACATACATCGACTGATCCCAAAACCCGCTGACCTCCGAAAGAGAGAGTAATGAACGTTTCTGCGCTCGCATCCATGCAAGAGCTTATTCCGGCGGCATGCGCAACCATTCAGGATTACCCACATCAGGGAATCCTGTTCTACGACGTCACCACTCTCTTTGCAAACGCTGAGGTTTTTAAAGCATCTATTGACGAGATAGCACGGCTTTTTGAAGGTACTTATGACGTTGTCGCTGGTGTAGAAGCCCGTGGTTTTCTTATGGCTTCAGCGCTTGCTTATGCCTCCGGCAAAGGCATTATGACGGTACGTAAGGCCGGTAAGCTGCCCCGTGAAACATACCGCGAAGAATATGAGCTTGAGTATGGTACTGCAGCTATCGAGATTCACTGTCATGATTTCGCACCGGGAACCCGCGTGCTTCTACTCGATGATATCTTGGCAACCGGTGGCACGCTGGTGGCTGCCACGAAGCTTATTGAACGTGCGAAGCTGAAAGTAGCAGGAATTGGCACTCTCTTGGAGCTCAAAGATTTGGGTGGGCGTGAAGCTCTGGCGCAATACCGAGTAGAAACCTTAAGTGTAGTTTCTGAGTAACGTCCTGCCTCAAAGCACATAGACATAGCTTTTGAGCGTGCATATAACCCTGTAAAATAGATACTCTGTTTTCGGCATCGCCGTAAATCGTGAGTTAATCGGCGTTATGCCGTTAAAGGAGTTTTTATGCCCGCAGAAACATCTAAGAATGTTTCCGAGAATGTTGCTACACGTGTCTTTGCGCAGCAGCTTGCCCAAGAACGCGAACATGTTGCAAAAATCTATGCACGACTAGATGATTTACGGGAAGAAACCTCACAAAAACTCGCGGATGTTCGCAAGAATCAGGCGGTTGGTGGGCATCAAAACCGTTCCGAACGGGACTCTTTTGCCACCCATTACGAAGATCGCCTGGCCCAGCTTAACGCAGTGGATGCGCGGCTTGTTTTTGGCCGTCTTGACCTTACAAAAGACGGAGCCGATGAGGTTCGGTATATCGGCCGTTTAGGAATTATGGATAGCGACCAGAAGCGGCTTTTGATGGATTGGCGTGCCCCCGAGGCCGGCACGTTCTATCAGGCTACGGCGTTTAATCCGTTAGGGGTTCGGCGTCGGCGGCATCTGATGCTGGAGGGACGTACCGTCACCAACATCGAAGATGAAGTGTTCGACTCCGAATTGCTTCAGGATAGCGACACTTTGCATGGTGAAGGTGCGCTTCTCGCGGCTTTAAATAAGAAACGTACCGGGCGGATGAATGATATCGTCGCAACCATCCAAGCCGAGCAGGATGCGATTATTCGTTCCGAGCTGCCCGGCGTTCGGGTTGTTCAGGGCGGGCCAGGTACCGGTAAAACTGCAGTTGCTCTGCACCGTGCGGCATATTTGCTGTATACAAATCGAGAACGCCTCGCTAAAGCGGGTGTATTAGTGGTAGGACCGTCGCATTCATTCATGTGGTACATTGAGCGTGTTCTGCCTTCTCTGGGGGAAACCGGAGTGGTCATGGCATCCTTGGCAACACTGTACCCTGGGCTTCGCGCTGTACCAGAGCACGATCGTCGTATCGCTGCGCTTAAGGGTGATTTGCGCATGGTAGAGGTAATCAAGAAAGCAGTTGAAGATCGCCAAAAAGTTCCTGAGCGGGAACAGCGCCTCAACGTTGAGGGCACTGATGTTGTTCTTACTCCACAGATGGTACGTTCAGCACGTTCTCGGGCTCGTGCTACTGGAAAACCACATAATGAAGCTCGCGAGACGTTCGTCAAAATTTTGCTTAAGGAACTGACGAGCGTGCTGGACGATCAGCTTAATAAAGCCGCCGGTCGCATTGTGGAGCGCCCTTATTTACAAGATGATGTGCGTGCTTCTTTGGACGTACGACGTGCTCTTAACCTTGCCTGGATGCCGCTTTCACCTGAAACGCTGGTGCGTTCCCTGTTCTCGAAACAGCAATATCTAGAGTCCGCAACTCAGAATTTTACTGAGGCAGAAAGGGAACTTCTCAAACGCCCTGCCGATGCTCCTTTGACTGAGGCTGATGTTCCTTTACTGGATGAAGCTGCGGAGCTTCTCGGTGATTTCTCCCGGGTCACGGGTGCGGCAGCAGCAGCACGCGCAGAGGCTGAGCATCGAGCTAACCTTGAGAATGCTTCAAAAGCACTTGAGAATGTGCATCAGACACTCGCCGATATTGGTGCAGACGGCGTTGTTACGGCCGAGCAGATCGCCGCTCTCAACGAGGTAGGTATCAATCGTATGACTGCTGCAGCTGCGGCACAGGCGGATCGCACCTGGGCCTATGGGCATATTGTTGTGGATGAAGCGCAAGAGCTTTCGCCTATGCAATGGCGCTTGCTGATGCGACGATGCCCCATGAAATCGTTTACGGTAGTGGGAGATATTGCGCAGGCGTCTTCAGCCTCTGCCGCTTCATCGTGGTCTCAGGCTCTTGAACCTTTTGTGGGGGAACGGTTTACTCTTGATGAATTGACGATTAACTACCGTACCCCGGCACAAATTGCGGATGCGGCGGTCGCCGTTGCACGCGAAGCCGGGTATGAAGTGTCAGCACCTCGTGCTGTGCGTGAAGGACAATGGGCACCTTTTATCCATCGGGTGCCCCAGGAACACGTGGTTGCTGAGA
>ERZ772807.1254-NODE-1254-length-14347-cov-3.727190_pt1 | contig 14347 bp, 9 predicted proteins | sample MGYA00511472_ERZ772807 | MGnify/ENA primary metagenome ERZ772807 (study PRJEB29015, sample SAMEA2737947) | human oral metagenome | biome: human oral; feature: human-associated habitat; material: dental | place: China | collected 2039 ...
TCGGCAAAGAAATCACTTGCAGCAATGGTAATAGTTTCATTGCGATCTCTTAGGTTAGACATACGCACTTCAAAGTTTGTACTACCTGATTCAGTAGATTTAGCAAAACTCACACTAGCATTGCTATTGTACATATACACAGCTGGAATACTTCCAAGACTATTATTATTGTCGCTGTCTAATTTTTCTTGACAAGCGGTGAGCCCTAAGAATAGGGCTACACTCGCTAATTTTATGATTGTATTTTTCATTGCAATAAAATATTAAGGGAGAATAATTGTAGGTTCCATTTCTTTATATCCTGAGTAATCAGGGCGTGGATTTGCCACACGAATGGCTTCACGAGTCCAAGCATAGTGTAAATACTTACGCTTGATATTGTTATCTTGGAGATATTTTTTGAAGTGAGCATCACTTTCATTGGTTACAGCGTAGTCACTTTGTCCGTGATAAGCACCTAATCCCCATACTTTACCTTCTTTCACAGCTTTACCTTTATTGATCATCACGCGGAAATTACCGGCTTGATAGTTAGCAGAAGTAGAGTTGTAGTAAGGACCTCCTAACATTGGAGGTTGAGAACCAGAAAGATTTACACCATCATGTGGATAATCTTGCATAAAGTGTTTATCAAAATAAATAGCAAAAGCATTACCACTAGTGATAGGTGTTTGAGAATTTGATCCAAAGATAGGGGCGACACCACAAGGTACATCGGCACAGAAATAGTAACGTTTAGTGAGATAATTAGCAGGCAGATAATTTTTGAACTCATCTATATACTCTTTTTCTTTAGCGTGGAAACCAACTGTAGAAGGATCAAACAAAGCTTTTAAGTTGGCTTCACGTTCAGCTTGCGTTTTTACAGCGTGTTCAGTACCTACTGGTCCGAAATATTTAGCCATTTCTTTTACAAAATTGGCAATATTTTCGTAGTTATTATCAGCAATCATCAAAGGGGTTCCTTCTTTAGTTACAGCTCCGTGATCCCCACAAGTTTCCCAGTCTACATCATAGCCATCAAAATCCATTGCAATGATATAACGTGCTAACTCACGTGCATAAATTGCAGGCCATTGACTATAACATTCGGAATAAGGATATTTGTTATGGAAATTTTTATAACCACTTACTCCATCTTTAGTAGCAGGTAGTCCTAAACCTACCCCTGGAGTTTGCCAACACATCAAGATAGCACTTCCTTTTTTGTGGAAAATCTCGATATCTTTTTTATGGTTAGGGGTTAGTGTTTCAGGACGCATATTGGTACCTCCCCAGATAGAAATTGCTACTACTGAGTCAGGAACTGATTGTAACCAACCACGTGCAATACCTTTTATAGGTTGCCAAGTAGGACCATCATACCAAAAATATACCATAGGTACTTGACCACCAGCTGCCCCCGTATTGAGCCATGCTTTTTGTTTGTAGTCACGGAGTTGAGCCCAATAGGCTTCAAGAGCTTTTTTGTTCTCTTCAGTACGTTCAGCCTCGGCAAGCCATTTGGCAGCATCTCTTTTGTTCTTTAAGTCCTCTAGCGCAGCTTTTTCAAAGTCTTCTGCTTTTGACTCTGTTTCTGTCCACTTACTACAGCTTGTAAGTCCGATAGTAAGGGCTAATAGTGTGTATACAAATTTTTTCATCGTATTTTACTTTTAAATTTATTTAGATTTTTTGTCCCACCATACGTTAGTAGCGGCGTTATCAGCACCACCTAAGAGGCTTTGAGCAGCTGTAACGTTTTCTCTGTTCAATTCAAATTCTTTTTGAGGGAAAGGATAGCGACGTACACCATATTCTTTTCCTGATGATGATATATTTTGGCTTCCTTTGTTGCTCAAATCAAAAGGTACTCCAAACATTCTTGGGTAGCCAGTGCGTTTCCATTCACTCCAAGACTCAAAACCGTTAGGATAGTTAGCTAAGTACTTCTGAGTAATTATTTGCTCTAGTTTTTCTTCTTCACTACCGCTTGACATCCATTTTTTGTCAATAGTACTAACAGCATTCGCATTGTAAGAAGAGTTCTTAGGGTCTATGTAATTAGCTGGCGAAGCACTTGTATTGTAATAAGCTTGTGCAGCTGAACTAGTAAGACCATTTTCTGTAAATGAAAGTTCTATACCTTTTTTGTACAAGTTTTCAGCAGTATCATTAGTATACCAACCTATTAAGGCTGCTTCTGCAAGCAAGAATTGTACTTCTGAAGCGCGTAGCCAATAAGTAGGTGTATTATTCACCACAGTAGGTTCTGAGTATTTCTCATATACAGTAGCATCAGTTATAGGGTTGATACCAGAGCGCACAGCGTAGAAATCAGTTTGATTAGTGCCTGCTGTATTCTTAGTAAAATACTTTTCAGTACGAGGGTCGTTATATCCTACTAAATAAGAGTAAATAGTGGCACCCATTTTTAGCTCTTTATATCCAAGCATAGTTACCAATGAGTGGTGGAAAATATACTTGCTGCTAGTTACTAATTTACCTGCTTGGTCATCATTTTCTATAAGCCCTCCTGTACTAGTAGTTGCTTTAGTGATATATTGTTTCGCCAATGCAGGATCTGCATAACGTACACGCATTGCTAAACGTAGCATTAATGAGTTGCCCAAACGTATCCATTTAGAAGTATCACCACCGTATACAGGGTCATACTCTTCCAATACTTTGTTACTAGCTCCATACTGATTAAGTGTAGTTACCGCTTCATCTAGCTCACGCAAGAAAGAACGATACACTTGTTCTTGGCTATCATATTTAGCTTTTACCTTACCAGGCTCCATATCACTATAAGGTATAGGGCCAAAAAGGTCAGTAGCACGGTGCATACCCATTATTTTCACTATTTGCGCTACAGAGTAAATCGCTTGGCTACTAATATCCTTACTTTCGTACACCAATCTACCATTAACAGTTTTCACATTATGGGTTTGGGTTTTCATCTGAAAATAAGGGTTCATTATCTTAACAAGAGTCGAAAATGTACCATTCAAACGAAAATCTGACAGATAATAGCTGGTTTGGTTATTACCGCCATCCCAGTGGTTACGACCTGGTGAAAAATACCCCACCCAGTTGTCTGTACTCATATTCTGAATTACTTGGTAGTCATTGGCAGGCCCAGTACCAGTACCTGTTGGGATAGGAAAACTTACTAACTCAGCAAAATATCCTCCTGACGACATACCGTCTCTACTAGCCTGCTCATCTGTAGGCTGTAGCTGATTGGTATTTACCTCTTCAAAATCCTTAATACAAGAGGTAAAAAACACACTCGATAAAGCTATAATGGCTATATGTTTATTCAATATTTTCATTGTCGTTGTTTTTTAAATTAAAATTGAATTTTCAAACTTGCTCCATAAGTAGCGGCACTAGGAGTCATAAAGAACTCAGTTGCAGCATAAGTACCTACACCAAAAGTAAGTTGTGGGTCAAAAGGAGCTTTGTTATATATCATCCAAAGGTTAGTACCGATAACTCCAAGAGTTACTCTTTTTACTTTATCGCAGAAGTGTTTACCATCTAATGAATAAGAAAGTGATACTTCTTGTAAACGTACGTTAGTAGCGTCATAAGAGTAGTAACCAGGAAGTTTTTTAATGGTGTTATAATATTTTTGAGCGTCGTATAACTTACCATTTACCATTACCCCTCCAGCATCGCGTGCTTCAGCTGAAGCTTTTGATACACCAAAGCGATCTAATAGTGCCTGGGTTGACGATGTAACAACGCCACCAACACGTGCATTGAGCAAGAAGCTAAGACCAAAGTTTTTATAAGTAAAGCTGTTATTCCAACCTATTGTGAAATCAGGAGTCGTTTTTCCCAAATAGATTGGGTCTACTGTTTCCAGGCCAATGCCACCAGAAGGGCTTACATTCACGTATCCTTGGTTGTCTTTAGCCAATACTTTGCGTGCATAAATATCGTTGATTGATCCCCCCACTTTCAGCAACACGCGACCTTTATCCTTGGATACTTCGGGGATATTGATAGGTTTAGGGCTTAGGGGATGATGATAATCCTTGACCATTTCCTTGATCTCATTGATATTCTTAGAGTAAACCAACGAAGAATTCCATTGTACTCCACCAAAGTTATCATTATAGCCCAATGCCATTTCAATGCCTCGGTTTTCCACATTACCGGCTTGAAGGTATGCGGCCTTATAACCAGAACTCTCAGGTAATTCGCCAATAAAGGTTTGGTTATAAGTATTAGATTTGTATAGGGTAAGATCTAATGACAACTTGTTCCAGAAGCGAGCGGTTAATCCAACCTCATAAGATTTCGTACGTTCAGCTTTGTAATTGGTAAAAGGATAGATGTCGGTTGATTTCAAACTTCCACCTACAAGCGGTGTCGTGATTGTCCCTGGTGTCATACCCGAGCGTGAAACGGGCGAACCAACCTCGGTATATGAACCGCGAACTTTCAAATAAGAGATGAAAGTTGGTAGCTTGATCATTTCAGAAATGATGCCAGAAAGACCCACAGAAGGATAGAAGAAAGACTCTTCTGATGAGTTAACAAGACGAGAATTCCAATCGTTTCTTCCTGTTACAGTGAGATAAAGCATGCTCTTCCAACCTATTTCGGCACTTGCAAAGGCTGCAACATTGCGTACTTTTGAGTCACCTCCGGCCTCGCGTACTTTACTGTCAGCAGGATCTATATTCTGTAATGTGAATTTATTGGGTACTAAGACCAAATTACCTCCATAGCCACGTGTGAGCGAAGCATAATCAGAATAGCTATAACCAACGTTGGCAGCAATGTTGAAATCATTAAAGCGCTTGTTGATATTGGCAATAGCATCAATGTAAGTTTGATGGTCTTTGTAGTTATAATATTCGTAAGCACCGTTACTCTTGGCAAAGTAATCAAATGAAGATGCATAGATTTTACGTTCACTTGTCATGAATGTTTGATCCAAACGTACACGACCTGCTACGCTTAGCCAATCACATATATTATAGGTTAGTCCTGCATTAAACATGAAACGATCTTTATCATCAGGTGCTAAGTTACGATAAGCAGTCCAATAAGGATTTTGATTGGCATAACGACTGTCGCTAATTGGCCAATATTGTGTGGAGAAGTTTCTCACATTATCATACCGTTCAAAAGTCTTGATACCTTCAAATGATTCGCCACGAGGATAAAGATAAGCTGCAACGATAGGATTCCAGTATTCTCCTTGCGAAACCATGTTGTTGTCTTTCTGTTTAATATAAGAGGCCCCAAGATCGAGTTGCACTTTTTTATTAAACATATTGGTGGTATTTCTTACAGTGAAGTTATAGCGGTCATATGTGTTATTAGGCACAATACCTCGTGAATTGGTAGTAGCTATAGAGGCAAATGTCTGATTAATTTCGTTACCAGCATTCACTGTTAGAGCATTAATGAAGTTCGTTCCAGTGCGGAAGAAGTCCTTTTTGGGGTCATACGAACTGGGGGTTGAGAGCTTTTCACCCCAACTTTCATAAGAACCTTGCTTATTTCCATATCTATTTTGAAACTCTGGCATCAACAATGGTGAACTGAAATCGGCAGAACTTGAGAATGAAATCTCAACTCTTCCTTCCTTACCTTTCTTGGTCGTGATGAGAATTGCACCATTAGCGGCGTTACTTCCATAGAGAGCTGCAGCCGAAGGACCAGCCAAAACGTTGATGCTTTCGATATCTTCGGGGTTGATGTCGGCAATTCCTTCACTGCTAACACGGCCTTCACCCATGATACCACTATCGGTTCCACCACTGAAGTTGAAGAGTGGAATTCCATCAATGACATATAGAACGTTGTTGTCTCCTTCAATAGATTTGGCACCACGCATGATAACACGTGTGGCACCGCCTACGCCACTAGCACTCTTTGAGATACTCACACCAGTGATTTTACCATTTAACGAGTTTACAAAGTTGGCATCTTTGTTGCGTGTTAGCTCGTCGGCTGACACCTTTTGAACATTGTAACTCAAAGCTTTTTCGGCACGTTTGATGCCCAAGGCCGTTACAACAACTTGGTCAATTGTGTGTGACTCTGGTAGCAAAGTAATCTTAAGCTTGCCATTGCCTGTTACCTTAACTTCCTGTGTGTTCAGGCCGATGTAGCTAATCAAAAGAACTGCTCCCTTTGGAGCCGTCAAAGTAAACTTACCGTCAATGTCGCTGATAACACCATTAGTTTCACTCTTACTGTTTTTTACACGTACAGTTGCACCAATAACAGGTTCACCTGTATTGTCCACAATTGTGCCGGTTACTTTTACATTGGCATTAGACTGCTGCGTTTTCAGGTTATTCGTTGCTGTTACATCCATGCCTACAGTAATCAAATCTCTGCTGAAGTGTCCAACAGATATAACATGATTACCAGCAAAAACTTCTAAACAGCAGCAAGATAGGAAAACGCTTACCGGGAAAATCTTTCCTGTTTTCATTAGATTTATAAATTTGTTAACACTTAATTTATTTAGAGTACCCCCACAAACAATTGCAGGGGAAACCTCAAAATTCCTGTTTTGTTGTTGTTTTTTATTTATTTAGGTTTATAATGCAAATATACTATATCAATTTGTAATGATATATAGGAACCAGATGTAATTTAACATCTATAAGCAGTAATAACCATAGAATTATGCTTAATTTACAGTTTTACAAGCAATAAGTTTTAGAATTGTTAATTCTGTTACATGATAATTCATTGTTTGATAAAGCAGAACCTATTGAAATGAAAGGTAAAATATTTCATATTTAAAAGGACTTAATTATAGGGTGTTTTCAATTACTCATCAATGAATAAAAATGTTTTGTACAGTTCTATAGAAGATAAAAAATGCTGTAAGGATGTAAAAAGAGGCATCCTGACAGCATTATCCTACGAGCGAAAAAGAAGTTTTATCTTATCAGCGTGTCACAAACTCTTTGCGCACACGTCCATCGCTATATTTCACAAGATTAATTCCTTTTTGTGGAGCCATAATGCGACGACCGTCAATGGTATAGCGTTCAGTTTCTACAGCAGTGTTCTCTTTTTGTGGCAAAGAGGAAATGCCTGTAGTTTTGTCATCAGAAATGCGACACTTGGCTGCATTCTCGATTTGCCCGGTCTTCATATTAATCAGCAACACACAGACATTCAGTTTTGACTTGTCTTGTAGATTTTTGTTACGAGAAATCTTTTGGAATACATATTTATGACTTTGTGTCTTGTCTGCCTCAATTGGAGTTGTGATATAGCCAGTCAATGGCGATTTTACTCCTTCAGCTTCAATAGCAACAAAATTGTTTTTAAAGCCTTTAATCCAATATTCTGCATTGATAAAGTAATCAAGTTCTTCTGATATTCCCAGTCTGTCCTTTTTCCCTGCGTAGTTGTTGAGTTGTCCCCAATCAGGGCGAGACATTCCGTCTTCCGTCAGAATATAGGCAAAGCCATATACACCTTCTTTTTTAGGTACACGAAATGTAACAGAAGGAGTTACTGTGATATTTTCTTTCTGTTCATCCCACATGGCTAAAACTTCAATATCCATGTCTGCACCTTTTGCTTTTTCTGCTTCAAATTCGTTTACAGCGATTTCATTAACTAAAAATAGGTTTCTGTTCATATGGAGTGTAGGACGACCATAATTCGCAGCGTTCCAACGATATGCGAAACAGTCTAAGGGGTCGCGTCTGTCTCCTGCATGAATTGCAATACCAACGAAATCATCTGGATATTTCTTTGCTAAATTTTCCATAATCGCGATACCGCGTGGACAGTATCCACACCACATTGCCGTGTATTCTTCAACCACAACTCTTCGGCGAGCTACTTGCGTGACAGTAACTCTTGGCAGAGTAGCATAGTTGATAGAGGCCCTATTGGCTTCACCATTTACTTTCGTAATTTCTATTTTTAATTCGGTTTCTGAAAGCTGATTGTGAGGGGGAACATCTACTTCTACAGTAGTTCCCTCCATGCGCTTCAGAGGTTCTAGCAAGATATAGTTTTTCTTTTGTAAAACTTTTCCTTGAAAAGATAGCGTGTAATCGAAATTTTTGATAGGAGTATTGCCGTAATTGCTGATTAGTAACTTTCCTTTTGCGCTTGTTGCGTTAAGCGGCACATATACTTTTTGCCCTGTAGAGGGAATCAGAGAATAATCATTAGCACTGATATTGTTTGGATAACAGATGATAGCAATGAATGCAAGAAGTTGTATATAAATTCTTTTTGTCATAATATATTTTGTAGAAAATCTAATTAAGAAACAATGTGTTTTTGTGTAGAAATAAGTCCTTTCATATTTTTACACTTTATAATATAAATGCCTTTAGGGAGCTTTGAGAGAGATGTGAGCTGCTTATACAGTAAAACTCCCTTGGTATTGAAAACATCGTAAGTACAGTAGTCTTGAATGAAAGAAGAGTTAATCCCCGTGCCCTCAGAATCAAAAGTGATAGTAATTTTTGCCCCTTCCTTTTCTACTGATGTGTCATTTTCTTTAATAGTGAGTTGCAGTGTTACTATGCATTTTCCTTTTGAGGAGAAAGAAAGTTCTGTTTTGATTTCTTCATCTTTATCTGTTGACAACAAACTTTTGGTACCCACTTCGTAAGTGCCTACTTCTTCTTTAGAATTGCAATTTCCAAGTGCACAGACTTGTAATTGCCCATCTTCAATAGAAGTGATTGTATAAGAAAGCTTAATATCCAAGGGCTTGCTTGAAGTATTACGGAAAAACAACTTTTCAGTTATTTGTTTCCATCCTGGTACAAGAGACTCCTCAACCTTGTTCAGATTAAGCGTTGCATTGGGAGCAAGGACATTGCCTTTAGCATCAACGAACACAACTTCATTAGAAATTGCCTGTGCCTGTGTATTAACAAAAAGACTGGTCAGTAGACCAAAGAAAACAAGTAATCGTAATTTCATGTTAAGTATTTAATGTTTGTATTTTAGAATTTATGTTTCATTTATGAGAGAGCTATCTTCTGTCGAACAACTTGCAGTACGCCATTGTCGTTATAGAAGAATGCTACCACCCACGCTTTCTCTGCGACAATGCCATAGGGGAGCGTATAGATAGTTCTTTCCTGTTGCGCATGTTTGGGAGAGAGTGTCAGCTCTGTGCCCCAATCTCCGTTGATAGCAGCCCGCAATATGTGGTTATGTGTATAGTTGTTGTCTACCTTGTTGCCAGGGAAAAGCTGTGGAGCAAGGATACCATCCTCTACCAACCAAAGTTGCAGTCGCCCCTGAATATTATCAGTCAAAGTATTCAAGTCTGTTGTTATCTCCACACGGCGAGTGTCGGAGTGATATTTGCATTTGAGTTCTATACCTACTGCTGTTGTCCGAGCAAACTCATTATAGATTTGTCCCGACCAAGCTTCTTTGGAAAGCACACCGCCTCGACGATTGATAATTGCTTTTGGCACGTTGGGAACTTCCCACTTTTTATAATAAGCATCTCCCACATCTGTGCGTAATCCTACAAAGCCCGGTGCAGCTTTGAGGGCAAGCGGACCAGCATGAACGGCAACGGCAATCAGTTTGTCGGCACTGTAGCGAGCTTGCAATTGCGTGATAGCCTCGGTTGCAGCTGGACAGAAAATGCATCGCTGCCCTGTGAAGTCTTCAATCAGCACGTTGCGTTGAAGCGTGGCTGCCGGCACTTCAATAAGGCGGTTGTCAGATGCAACAGGGTCACACCCCGTCAGAAGTACAACGCCTACCAAAAGAAGAATATATAAACTTTTCATTTTTATCAGAAGTTATAGTTATAGGAAAGTGTAAGCCCTTTGGTCGCAGGGATATAGCGACATACACCGCCCGAACAGTTATAGCCTGCACGAGTGCGACCATAGCCCAATTGCAATCTGTGTGCTCCACCGCTATATGTCACAAAGCCTTGGTAATAATGGACATGGGTGCTGCCGAGATTGTAGAGATCACTCAAGGTGAACATCCAATGTGGGGCAAGCGACAATTCAGCCAAACCAAATGCCCAATCTCTGTCGCCATCTTTCGAGAAGAGATACTGCCCCTCTACACGCAATGTTGTTTTGGGTGCCAGTTTCTGCTTCACATCAGCTACAAAGATATGCGAGTGGAGTATTCCTCCATGTCCTTCAAGCAGGGTTTGGTTGTAAAGTTGGTTCATATACATGAAGTTGAGCTTCGTAGTTTTGCCGAGACGTTTCTCTAACTGCACATCAATATCCTGGTAGTAAGTCGACGTTCCCCATGCCCAAAACGGACTGCCATAGCCGTCAGTGCCACTGCCACCTGCGCCATTCTTATGCACAGAATGAACGTGTGAGAAATTTACTTTTACCATTGTGCCATATCTTCCACCCAGCGTTGAGCCTTTAGGAAGGGTATAGGCAGCAGCAGCCTGATAAGCCCATTCCCCTTCGGGACGTGTGGCATAGGGATAAAGTGCAGCCAGGGCATAAGTATGTTCTATCGTGAAAGCCGGCAGATGATTGATGAAAGACGACGTTCCTTCCATTCCTCTACTACTGCGAAAAGCCATGTTCGTGCTGCGTTTTGCTTGCAGAAGCAGACTCATTCCGCGTTTGGAGTATGATCCCGAAAGCATTGTCACGTAGCCGTTACGGTAGATGTAACCGTTGTCATGAGAGGGATCTTGAGTTTTCATTGCCATTTCCGCCAGTACATTAAACGCACGATGCTGTACGCGCAACCGCACATCAAAGGCATTAACATAGCGTGGAAGGCGTAGACGGTGGGTAGGATCAGTCATAATGACTTCGTCTTTCTCATATTTATTAACGTAAGAGAAACCTAATGTAGCATAGGTGTTGTGTTGTCTTAAACCTTTATACAATTCATCAATATTCCACTCTATGTCGCCTCCTGTCAGCCAACTGTTGTTGTGTTTCCAATATCTACGCTGACGTCCTGTGATGACTTTCACTGCAATACCAGCCCAAGGGCGATAGAAGAATCGTAAACCCTGTAGTGAATTATCAATGCCGAGACTTCGTTCTTCATAAGAGCGGAGGATGAAACCCGAGCCGAACTGCTCATAGAAACTACCTAAGGTCAGTTCTGCATTCTTGTAATTTCCTTTCAAATAAGCATAGGGGACGCCCCAACCTTTGAAATCAGTTTCAAATCCGGGAAGCGGATGCTGCAAATACTCTAACCTTGCTCCAGCCTCTATGTAACGGCTTGTGGCTTTCAAATCAATATAAGTATTCGTCAGAAAACGGCCGTTAAGCGTATTAGCTCCCGTAGTACTATCCTTTTCAGGCAGAAGCATATCGCTTTGAATACTCCCGGAAATGCGCAATTTATTCGGCTGCTCTTGTGCACAAAGCGGCATGTTTGTTATGCCAATGAGCAATCCTATCATTGTCCATCTTTTCATAACACTATCTGCCTGCAACTTCTTTAACCTTTTCGTAAAGCTCAACTTCTGCGCCGTCGGTATAGCCATTGTGCTTATAGACAATATTACCTTGTCCATCAAGCAATACCGTATAAGGTATCATTTGAATGCCCAATGCACGTCGCAAATCGCTGTTGGGGTCGAGCAATACATCATAACGCCAGCCGTTCTGGTCAACCAAAGGTTTTACCTTGTTGATGTTCTGTGCCTGATCAATGGAGACTGCTACAATTCGCACACCTGTTTCTTGCTGCCAATCATCGTAGAGTTCGTCAATCGCTTTGAGTTCGCGGTTGCACGGTTTACACCAAGTTGCAAAGAATGCAATAATGAGAGGTTTCCCATTATTTGAGATAGTGTCTGTTTGTACAAGTTTTCCTTCAAAATCTTTAAGTATCACTTTTGGTAGCTGCTCCTGCGCTTTGCTCGCCAAGCTAATCATCAGCAAGCAAAGAGATAAAAATAACTTATTCATCTTATTTGTTTATAGAGAGGGTGCAAAAGTATGAAAAAAAAGTGAAACTACAAAACAGAACAAGCTAAATCAGACTTTTTGAGTGTCTCTTTTTTTGTAAATATAATCTATAATTTTTAACATTTCAGAGTGTCACAAACCAGGGAAAAAACAGCTGGAAAATAGAGATAATCTGTCGACTTTAATGCTTTTTGCTTACAATTCCATTCATAGTGGATGATAATTCAAGTCAGATGATGCTGCTATTTGAGTCAAAACAGACGATAATTGAGTGCGAGTTACAACCTAATTTGATGCAAATTACAAAGCTTTTTTATAATATTTGTTGTTGTAATTCGATATGTTTTTTACAACATGTTGATAACCATTGTGTTACAAAATGCCAAAAATCGGGCGTTAGTTGGAATGGAGGTAGACTTTTATTCAAATTTCCAAAACAGGCGAGGATAATTGTAAATATCCTTGAAAAAAATTAACATATAATCCGTTTCCACGCTTCATAGTCCGTTGAGCAATACTCATGAAGGGAAAATCCTGAAGCTAACGGGAAGAAAAGAGATAAGTTTCTCCTATCCATTCAGCAGGGCATCTATCGTGTTTCTTACTCTTCTTTCTGTTGTTATCAAAACAGTGTCTTCGTCGGTTCCTGGTTTCCCCATGAAAACTGCAGGGTTGGCGTAGGTCATAAGACTGTGCTTGGGTTCGCGTGCAGAGAAATGAAAGGCATGCACTCCTGTTTCTTTATGAATACGTGCTATGTTGCTTTCATTCACTCCGCAGCCTGCCATGAGGATAATTCTGTTGTCTGCTAAGACATGAAGTTGCCGGAGTAGGGGAATACCTTGCTCTGCCGTAGGCTGCTGTCCTGAAGTCAACACTCTGTCAAATCCCAATAGTATGATTTCTTTTAAGGCTTCCTTGGGGGCTCGGCAGCGGTCAAAGGCACGGTGAAAGGTAACGCTCATTCCTTTTGCTTGCTCTAAAAGAAAGGTGTTGGCAGCTTTGTCAATGTCTCCTTCTGGCGTCAGGCAACCGAAAACAACACCGTCAACACCCACGCGTTTGCACAGATCGATATCCATTGCCATGCGTTCCAACTCTTGAGGAGCATAGAGAAAGTCACCTCCGCGATTGCGTATGATGACGTGTAGGCGTGTTTCTTTCAACAGGTTTCTTGCCATTTGCAGTTCTCCGTAAGAGGGCGTTGTGCCCCCTTCGGGTATTCCCATGCAGAGTTCTACGCGGTCGGCGCCTGCTCGCTGGGCTGCTATGCAACTTTCAACACTGTTGGCACAGACTTCAAATTCAAACTTTTTCCGCTCTTTCATATTGCTCATGGTCTTACAATTTACTGCCCGTTTTCACCAATTGCTCGCCCAATCCAATGGTATAACCTTGAGAAATGAACACAACGCGATTGAAAGTGTCGGCAATAATGAATATCGGCAACTGGTTGGCATTGCGAAGTTTCATCTCTCTTACAATCTCTTTCTGGATTATTCCATTCCTGTCTATGCCGAAGATTGTCTTTTCAGGCAGGCTGCCAAACTCGCTCTTCTGGGCTTCAAACTTCTTTTTCTCAGCCTCACTCGTAAAGAGCAATACCATCGGTCGTCCCCATTTGTCGAGTTTCTCTTTCAGTTTTGTGATGTCGTGCAGGGCGTGGTTGGTTGGTTCCTGGCCTATGCCGAGAATTCCCAAGACATAATAGCCTCTACCGGTCTGGCTTAAGACCGAGACTTCTTGCCCATCCTTTTCAAACAAGTCTTCGCTGTTGAAGCTGCCAATGACCTTTATGCCCTCTGTTTCCTGACGGATTACAAGATTTATTGCGGTGGTTTTTCCTGGTTCAATCGTGAAGAAACGCTTGTGAACCATCACGCTTCCATCGGCCATTCGCTGTCCAGACACCAGCAGGTAAGTGCCTTCATCTAATGTTGTTCCCTTTTTGAAAACATTCGACCAAGTTGTTCCTCCTCCCATATCTAACTGTCCTTCGTCGAAATTCATAAGCCATGTGCGCCCATTGATAATCTTACTTATCGTGAAATGTGTGTAATATTTCGGGTCGTCTAAATATTCGGTGGGTGTGTAGTTGAGGATGAGTGTGCCGGTTTTAGCCACTTGTTGAACTGTTGTATCAAAGTCCACATCCATCCAGTTGCCACCTTTCTTATATTGTATCTTACCCGTAACGGCATCTTTCCGCGCATCAATGCCTATGCTTCGGGCTACATCTACAAAGAAGATATCCCTGCTTCTATCGTCTGCAACCCTGCATTCCCATACGCTGATAGGTGTCTGGGGAATTCTCATGGCATGTTTGTCGGGATTCATCTTGATGTTTTTCTGTATCCAGTTGACCAGTAGTGCAGGATTATTTTTAAAGGTTTGGGTTTCCTTGCTGAATGCCTTTGCAAAGAAATGTTTGAAGGGTTTGAGTATCATTTCAT